>Ga0335075_10012186_pt1 | contig 12997 bp, 8 predicted proteins | sample Lox_Sample_24_FD_206723 | JGI IMG/M metagenome (GOLD analysis project Ga0335075, IMG submission 206723) | Soil microbial communities from Loxahatchee National Wildlife Refuge, Florida, United States - Lox_Sample_2.4 | ecosystem: Environmental > Terrestrial > Soil > Wetlands | place: USA: Florida... | reverse complement strand
ACCTCGCGCCGACCGGACACGTGCTTACTGGAACCGTATCGCCGTGACGGTAGTCCGCAAGCCGGTGCCGCTACTGGTGATCAGTCTGGTGGTGTTGTTAGCGCTGGCCACAGTCTGCCTGACCATGCGCATCAGTTACGACGATCGCAAAGCGCAGCCAGCCGACACCGCCAGCAATGAAGGCTACCGGCTGTTGGACAGGCACTTCCCCAAGGACACGACCATGACGGACTTTTTGCTCGTGGAGTCGCCGAGGGACATGCGTACCGGCACAGGACTCGCCGATCTCGAAGAGCTGGCCTCCCGCGTCTCGCAGATAGCGGGGGTGACGAAGGTCGTCGGCGTCACCCGGCCAACCGGCAAACGCCTGCAACAGGCTGAATTAGCCTGGCAGAACGGCCAAATCGGTGACAAGCTCGGCGGCGCGGTCCTCGACGGAGAAAGCCACAAAGATCAACTCACGCAGTTGACCGACGGTGCGGACCAGTTGGCCGACGGACTGACCCAACTTGATACCGGCGTACGTAAGGCGTTGGTCCCGATGACGGGCTTGCTGGAGCGGCTGCAAGGAGCGGGCGGGCAGCTCGACGGTTATCGGACGGTGCTCAAGCAGCTGAATGCGATGGCACCCAACATTGATCGCGCTCTCGCGGATCGAGCCAGTTTGCGACCGTTGGCCCTGCGGGCGGCCGACGCAATCGCCGCGATCGAACCGCTGGCCGCAACACTCGACGGAGCACCGTGGTGCGCAGGGACGCCGCAGTGCGTGACCTTACGCGAACACGTCGCGACCTTGGTTGCGCTGCGCAGCGGCGGCTTCTTCGATCAGGTCGCCGGCCTTGGTGATGATCTCACCGCCAAGAGCGGGCAGCCGTCGGTCGAACCGACGATAGCGGCGATACAGCACGCGGCAGACGCCATCGGCCCAAGCCTCGACGGCGGCACCGCGGGCCAGGGCGCTGGTCTGCCGGCCGAGATTCGGCAGCTGCAAAGCGGCATCGGACGACTCGCCTACGGTGCCCGAGCGCTTGCGGTGGGAGTTCACACACTGGCCGACAGCAACATCGCGCTGCTGGGCGGTATGAGTCAAGTTGCCGCACAACTACGGGAATCGGCCAGTGCCACGCGAGGATCGGATGCAGCCGCTGGTTTCTATCTGCCGCCGAACGCGCTGCTGGACAAGCGACTCGGTGAGGTCGCTCGTCAGTTCGTGTCAGCGGACGGCAAGACCGTCCGGTTCGCGATCGAGTCGCAGTACGATCCCTACACCGCCGAGGCGATGGCGCTCGTGCACAAGATCACCGACGTCGCGGTGGCGGCGACGCCCAACACGTCGCTGGCCGGCGCCAAGGTGTCGATGGTCGGATTTCCCGCGGTCAATGCAGATATTCAGCATTTGCTGGTCGGCGACTTCGTCAAGCTCGGGATCGCAACGTTGATCATCGTGGCACTGATACTGGTCGCGCTTCTTCGAGCTCTTCTCGCGCCTCTCTACCTGCTCGCCACCGTGGTGCTCAACTACGCTGCCGCGATGGGAACGGGAGTATTGGTATTCCACTACGGCCTGCACCATGACATCACCTGGCCGGTGCCGTTGTTGTCGTTCATCATCCTGGTCGCAGTGGGCGCCGACTACAACATGCTCCTGATCTCGCGACTTCGCGAAGAGTCGGCCAACAATATCCGGGTGGGGGTGCTGCGGACCGTTGCCAGCACCGGCTCGGTCATCACCTCGGCCGGTTTGATCTTTGCCGCTAGCATGTTCGGTCTGATGGTCGGTTCCATCGCAACGATGGCGCAGATGGGTTTCATCATCGGATGCGGACTGCTACTGGACACGTTCGTCGTCCGGACGTTGATGGTGCCCGCCATCGCTACGTTGCTCCGCGAGGCGAGTTGGTGGCCTGGCCACGGCCCTCAAGCGACACCGCGCAGGGCTCCACACCAGGTCAACCTCGCTTAGATCCGACCGCTGCGATATACAACATACGACATACTGCGTTGTGTGTTGCACAGGAATACGGTGGCTTCATGCAGTCCTCACTGACCGTCGACGTCGAGGACGTCGATTTCGCGTTAGACGACCAGCCGGACCTGCACGCCTTGCTCGCGCGGCTGCGGCAGCGCAAGCCCTACGCCATCGTCCGATTCGCTGGAGTGCCCGCCGTTCTGCTGTTGACCGACGAGCTGGTCCGGGCCGCCTTTAGAGACGAGACCACGTTCCCAGCTGCACCTGTGTATGCAATGACCACCGAACCGGTCTTCGGCAGAACGGTTTTGAGCATGTCCGGCGCAGAGCACCGCGCCAACCGGGTAATGGTCTCAGCGCCGTTGCGGCGTAGTCGTGTCCAGGAGTATGTGCAGCCGGTGATCGAACCGGTCATCAACGAGTTGATCGACCGGTTTGTCGAACGAGGAAGCTTCGACCTGGTCGCTGAATTCACCCACCGATATTCACTGCTGATCATCAGCCGCCTGCTCGGCATTCCTGTGGACGACGAAGCCAAGGTTCACCGCTGGGCCCAAGCAATGATCCACTACGTGTTCGACCCGGGCTGGGCCACTCGGTCGGCTCGCGAGTTCACCGAATACGTGGCCCCACTACTCGCTGAGCGTCGCCGCGAGCCGAGTGACGACATGATCTCGATGCTGATTGAGGCAAGCACCGAAGAGGGCGAAAGCCTCGCCGACGAAGAGATTTTCACGTTTTTGCGAATGCTGTTCCCACTGGGAGCCGATACCACCATGCTCGCCCTGGGTAACATCTTGTCCGCGCTGCTCAACCATCCCGAGCAGCTCGACCTTCTGCGCTCCGATCTCGAAACATATGTGCAACCGGCGGTGTGGGAAGGACTGCGCTGGGAGCCGGCCGTCGGGATGTTGCCGAGGGCATGCCCCGAGGCGGCCACATGGCACGGGATAGAGATCCCCGCATTGACCCCTATGATTTTCGCGATCAACGCCGCGCATCGAGATCCCGCTGTCTACGATCGGCCCGATGAATTCGACATCACCCGCAATGTCATGCCGACCGTGTCGTTCGGGCAAGGTCCGCACAGTTGTATCGGGAACTGGCTGGCCAACAGCGAACTTGTCGCAGCACTCAGGTTGTTGATGAGGCGTTTGCCTGACCTCGCCCTGGATCCCGCGCAGGCCCATACGTCAACGATCACAAGCCAAGTCGGTACCACGCTGCGCGGACCCAATGCCCTGCACGTCACGTTCACGCCCGGGTGACGTGTCTATGTTGACGATGTGCTGACTTCCGCAGTGTGCAGCCGCAATGTCAAAAAGCAGCGGCAGCGGCTTCCGCGACAGTCTGGTCCTGTTTGCCGCTCCCGCCGCTGACGCCGACGGCACCTACTATCTGGCCGGCACGCTGTAGTGGGATTCCTCCCGCAAAAATCATGATCCGGCCCCCGTTGGAGGCGTGGATTCCATAGAACTGACCGCCCGGACTGGCTTCGGCCGCCAGCTCCTCGGTCGCAATGTCGAATGCACGCGCAGTGAAAGCCTTGTTTATAGAGATGTCGACACTACCGATCCAGGCGCCATCCATCCGAATGTGCGTCACCAGGTTGCCGCCGACGTCGACCACCGCGATATTCGACGGGGAAGAGATCTCCTTGGCTTTCGCCCTGCCCGCGGCAACCACTCGCTGTGCGTCGTCGAGAGAAACCGATGTCTCATTGAGTGTCATTTCATACCCGATCCATTAATCAACTTGCCCTGAAACGTGTTCAACATCGGAATTCGTCCTTTCACGCCGACGCGAGCTGCGGCTTGAGCACCACCTTCGTCCAACCGTCGTCACGGGCGTCGAAGTGCTCGTACGCGCTCGGGGCCTCAGACAACGGCAGCTCGTGAGAGATGATCCATGACGGATTGGCCTTGCCTTCATGGATCAGATCGCGCAGCTCACGGTTGTAGCGCTTGACGTTGGCCTGGCCAGTTCCCATCCGTTGGCCTTTAAGCCAGAATTCGCCCATTTCGAAGGTGATCCTGCCCCTTTTTCGTTCTTCGTCCGGCGCGCCGGGATCCTGCGGCAGATACAAGCCCACCACGCCGATTCCGCCGGTAAACTTCACCGCCCGTACGAGATCGTTGAGTACCATCGAGGGATCCTCATGGCCCTTCGGGTCATGTGCCTGATAACCAATGCAGTCGCAACCACAGTCGGCGCCGGCGCCATTGGTTTGTGCCAAGATCTGTTCGACCGCAGGCCCCTGCGAATCGTCGATCGCGATGACGCCGATTTGTTCGGCCAGCTTGAGCCGGTCGGGGTGGCGATCGACGATCATCACCCTGGCCGCACCCCTGATCATCGCCGAATGGGCAGCCATCAAACCGACCGGGCCCGCCCCATACACCACAATCTCATCGCCGGGCTGCAGTCCCGCGAGTTGGGTACAGTGCCAGCCAGTAGGGAAGATGTCCGACAACATGACGTAGTCGTTTTCCTTCTCCTGCGCGTCGTCTGGCAGCTTCAAGCAGTTCGAGTCGCCGAACGGCACCCGCAGGTACTCGGCCTGGCCGCCGTTGTACGGGCCCATACCCGCGAACCCATAGGCCGCCCCAGCCATGTTCTTGTCGGGGTTGGTGCTCAGGCAGAAAGCCGTCAGTCCTTTCTCGCAATTGCGACAGAAGCCGCAGCTGATGTTGAACGGGAGGCAGACCCGGTCACCTACCTTCACGGAGGCCACGGCGGCTCCGGTGTCCACGACTTCGCCGAGGTTTTCATGGCCGAGGATCCTGCCAGTGTCCATCGCGGTCCTGCCCTCGTACATGTGCAGGTCGGATCCGCAAATGTTCGTGGTGGTGATCCGGACGAGTACATCAGTGGGCTCTACGATCACCGGGTCCGCAACATCCTCGACGCGGACCTGCCCGGGCCCTTCGTAAACAACAGCTTTCATGACCTCTCCAATCGAATCCAATCGCAAAACCGACGCCCGCCCCGGCTATCCCGAGCTATCCCGAGAGGCCGACGCTGCGCTGTCCACCGAATGCGCAGACGATGCCGCAGCATCCAGTGGCTACGCTCCCAGAGCGCGGTTCTGACATCTTCGTCCTGCCAGGTCGAGTTCGCGGTGGCCTTTAGCTCCCCCGAGACGCCGGAGACTGCAAGTCGTCACTGACCGGCGTAGCATTCTTATGTCGGGGGGTACCTGGGCTCCCATGGGTCAGCCGTCATCAGCCACCCGTGGTGGCGAACGGGGGACTGACACGAAGTCACCTGGCGCTGACGGCGCCGGCTCGGCGGCGATGGACAGTGCGGGCAAGGCCCAGCTGTCTAATATGTATGCCCTTTTGGTCATCTCATCGCTAATGTTCGATGGCCGCGACTCAAACGACATTCTCGAGCTCGCTGCCGACTCGGTGTCCTCGCTGACCCGATCCACTACCGACGCCGCCTACCGGATCATCGCCGGCTCGCTGACGGACAACCGCGATCCTGGACGGCCGTTAGGGAACGAGCTCGATACAGCCGTCGAGCAAAACCTCGATGTCGATCGGGAAATTGCCTTGGCCGACGGAATTTGGCGTTACGCGCTGACTCTGCGCGCATTGAGAGGCATTACCGGGGTACTGGTGGTGCGCGCTGCGACTGCGTTGTCACCCGACGAGCTGTTTTTGCTCAAGGCTCTCGCGCAGCAGACCGCCGCCGCGATGACCGGTGCCGCTCTCATCGCACAAGAGCGCGATCAGCAGCTCCGACTCCAGCACCTGATCGAGGAACGTAACGAAACGATCGAACACCTGGCTCGGGTGGTGAGCGACCTTGAGCGACACGAGCGGATACACGAGGCGCTGACCGCCCTGTCGGCCGCTGGAGCCGGTGAAGAGGGGCTCACCGCTAAGCTGCATGACCTCACCTCGCTGGCGGTCGGCGTCGAGGACGCCTTCGGCAACCTGAGGGCGTGGTCCGGCGCTCCGGAGCCGACGGACTACCGGTGCATCGGCGGCGCGAACCGTGAAGAGGTGCTTCGGAGCGCCGCGGCTGGCGGACAGCCAGCGCGTGAGGGAGACCGGTTATTCAGTGTGGTTCGATCACGCGGCGACCTGCTTGGGGTGCTGCTGCTGTGCGACCCGGATGGGCGCGCCGGCACCTTGGACAGCTTCACACTCGACTACGGAGCCACCGTGCTGGCGCTTGAACTGTCCCACCGCAGGGAATTGGCACAGGCCGAGCTCCGCCGCCGCCGTGACCTAATCGACGATTTGCTGACCGGTACCGATGACGATAGCGCTTACGCTCGTGGCGAGGCCTTGGAACATGACTTGAGGTCTGCTCACTGTGTCGCTGTACTGCATTGGGAGAACATCGGTTCCGGTCTTGTTGCCAAGGCGGTGGCGCACTGGTTCAAACGCATGGGACAAGATTGCCTGGTCACTCGCCGACACGCGACGACGATCCTCGTCAGCTCCGGAGACCTGGACCACATCGACCTGTATCGCGCGATCTCGGCCGACGTGAGTTCCAACCGCGGTTCGATCGGGATCGGCTCGCTGGTGGACGCTCCCAGCGCGCTTCCACAATCCTTCTCAGAGGCGCAGCGCGCATTCAAGATCCAGCGAGCATCCCCCACCCCGTATGGCAGCCGACGGTTCGAAGACCTTGGCGTGTACCGCATCCTGGATTCGGGCAACGGGCGCCCCGAGGTCCGCGGTTTCGTGCAGGAATGGCTGGGTGCGTTACTCGACTACGATCGCACCAAACGTGCCGAGCTAGTCAAGACCCTGGCGCGCTACCTCGATTGCGGCGGAAACTACGATCTGACGGCACAATCGCTGCAGATTCATCGCAGCACCCTGCGCTATCGGTTGGCGCGGATCCGCGAGATCGCCGGCCGTGATCTGCAGGATGTGGACACTCGCCTCAACCTTCACTTGGCTACCAGGGTGCTCGATGTCCTCGGTGGAACCGATTCGACCAAAGACGGCCACGGGCAGGGCTGAGCTAATACTGAATCCCGATGGCACTACTGGATTAACGATGCCGGAGACATACTGATCAAGATCCATTCGTACGGACTGCTGACTAATAGACGAGTCGAGAACCCAAGCGAAACTCCCCTTGGCGCAGGCCTCCCCAGCGTTCCGCCCATCGCCGCGCCAGGGAGCTTGCAAGAGCGTCAAGACGCCGACCGATTAGTGCGCTTGGACCCGAAAGAACGACTTCGTCGCGCAGTTGTGCACTCCCAGACCGAGTGCGGCGCGTGATTCCGTCGGCAGAATTGGGTCAATCCGGCGGAGCGGGCATTCCCGTTTAGCCAGGATCTTCGAAAGGCGGTTGAAGAATGCACACAGCTCGGTCTGTTCCGTTGCGCTGCGGCGAGAAGATCGCCGCCCTCGGCCAGGGGACCTGGCATTTCGCCGAAAACGCGGCGAGGCGGGCTGAGGAGGTCGCCTCGATCCGGCTCGGAGTCGACTTGGGGATGACGGTGATCGACACCGCGGAGATGTACAGCAACGGTGCGGCGGAGGTCTTAGTCGGCGAGGCGATCGCCGGACGGCGCAGCGAAGTATTCCTTGTCGACAAGGTGTTGCCACATCACGCAGACCGGGTCGGTACCGTTCTCGCGTGCGAGGCAAGCCTGCGCAGGCTCGGCGTTGAGTACATTGATCTCTACCTTCTGCACTGGCGGGGTGACGTCGCGCTGGCCGAGACAATCGAAGGCTTCGCTGAACTGAAGCTGAAGGGGATGATCCGCCACTGGGGCGTGAGCAATCTCGACATCGACGACATGATCGAACTGTCAGGCGTCCCAGGCGGTGACGAGGCCCAGACGAATCAGATCCTCTACAACCTGACCCGCCGAGGCCCGGAGTACGCGTTGCTACCGTGGCTGGCCCGACATGGCATCCCGACCATGGCCTACTCGCCGATCGAGCAGGGCCGGCTTCTCGATCATCCCGCGCTGCAACCGATTGCGCTGCAGCACAACGCCACTCCGGCACAGATCGCGCTGGCCTGGGTGCTTCAACACGACGGTGTCAACGCTATCCCACGCGCCGGAACACCTTCCCACGTTCGGCAAAACGCCGCCGCCCGAGACATCGAGCTGACCCGCGACGACCTCCATACCCTCGACCGAGCATTCTCGCCGCCTACCCGGCCGCGTCCGCTCGAAGTTCTGTGACAGCGTGGCCTTTCAGGTTTCTCCGCTGTGGCCGCGGCTATCGGCAACGGAGTTCAGGTCATCAGGTAGTCGTTGACCTGCCGGATCGACATGGCTCCCTCGCCAACCGCGGATGCCACACGCTTCACAGACCCGCTGCGCACGTCTCCAGCGGCGAAGACACCGAGCACGCTGGTTTCCAAGAAGACTGGGCGGCGGACCGTGGCGACCCCGTCCGCGCCGGCAATCTGATTGGCTGCGGCCTGCCCGGTTTCGATGAAACCGTGATCGTCGAGCGCGACCGTGCCGGCCAACCACTCGGTGTTCGGGTCCGCCCCAATGAATACGAACAGTGCGCGCGCCTCGATAGACTCGCGCTCGCCAGTCTGATTGTTTTCGGCCACAACGCTTTTCAACGCTGCGTTGCCGTGGACTTCGCGGATTTCGGTGTTGAGGAGGACCGTCACCCGCGGCTGCCGAACTATCTGGTCGACGAGGTAGCGTGACATGCTCTTGTTGAGGTCGTCCCCCCGCACCAACAGATGCACCCGCGAAATACGAGTCGCCAGAAACACCGTTGCCTGCCCGGCAGAGTTACCGGCCCCGACGATAACGACCGGACCGTCACCACACAGCAACGCTTCCTGATAGGTCGCGGCGTAATACACGCCGTTACCGTGGAATGCATCGATCCCCGGTACGGCTAGACGGCGATAACGTGCTCCGGTGGCCAGCACCGCGGAACGGCCGACGGCCACGGCGTCGTCGGCGAACACAATCTGGAGCTGACCGCCGTCAGACTCCAGCCGGATAGCCTCCGCGGACACCGAAACGCGCGCGCCGAACTTATCGGCCTGCAGGAACGCCCGTTCGGCAAGGTCCGACCCGGAGATTCCGGCCGGGAAGCCCAGATAGTTCTCAATGCGCGACGACGTCCCGGCTTGGCCGCCGACGGCGATTCGCTCTATCGCTGCCGTCCGCAAGCCGTCCGAAGCGCCGTACACCGCAGCGCCCAGACCGGCCGGACCGGCGCCCACCACGATCAGGTCGCATTCGTCGCTGATGACGTCCGGCACGGTGAGTCCGACCACCCGGGCGAGCTCGACATTGCTGGGATTGCGCAGCACCTTGGTTCCCCAGATCACCACCGGCGTGTCCTCGGGCGGAATCCCAAAATGACGCAGCAGCCGTTCAGCGTTACGGTCACTTTCCAGATCCAGCCAACGGTGCGGTAATCGGTTGCGGGTGGCGAACTCTCGTAAACGGGTGGAGTCGGGCGAGAAGCACGACCCGATAATCCGGAATCCGATGCCCTGCCCGATCAATAAAGAACGGCGCACCAGGTAGGCACGCAAAACCAGGTCGCTCAGAATCTGGTCGTGGGCGACCAGAGCACGCACGCGGCTGGTGGGAACCGCCAACACCTCACCCTCGACCACGACGATCGCGGTGTAGAACGCCGGCTGGCCTTCCAGATCGCCCAGCTCTCCGAGGAACCTACCGGGTCCGTGCACGCGCAGCACCCGTCTCTCACCGGACTCGTCATCGGCGACGATTGCGACTTTGCCCGACAAGATCAAAAACAACTCGTCGGACCGTATCCCCTCGTGAATCAGGATTTCGTCAACGCCGACACGCCGCCTGGTACCGCCGGGGAGCAATGTCGCGACCTGGTCCTCGGTCAGCCGTGGGTAGGCACCGAACAGGTCCGGGGTCTCCTCCCACTCCTGGATGGCCGGAACCGAGGATTCAACGGATGTTACGTCAGACATCAGCCACCTCAGACGTAGATTTCGTGAACATAACACCACCGCCACGACTCGCCGGGCTCGAACGATTGGACAATGGGATGCCCCACCGTGTGGGCGTGTTTGCGGGCGTGGCGCATCGGAGATGAGTCGCAACAGCCGACGTGCCCGCAGGACAGACATAACCGAAGATGAAGCCACGGGGTATGCAGACGCAAACATTCCTCGCAGCCCTCTGGAGTCCTGGGAGTGACATGCCGGATAGCCGCCAAGTCGGGGTCAACGAATGTCGATGTCATGATTGCGCCTCCTTGATTGTTGTTGGCACCGACCGGTCTAGCCAATCACGCAGTGCGGCAACGGGTGCGGCGCCCGACTGACGAGCCAACAGTTGACCGTGGTCGATGAGCAGTAGGGTCGGAACCGCACGCACGCTGAAGCGCTGCGAGATCGCCGGTGCCGCGTCCACGTCCACCTTCACGAGCTTGAGGCTGCCCGCCCGCTCCCCGGCGAGCCGTTCCAGCGCCGGGCTGACCATCCGGCACGGTCCGCACCACGTTGCCCACAAATCGACCAGCACTGGAACCGCGGACTTCTCAACGATCTCAGCGAAATCGAGGTCACCCGCATCGACCACCCACGGCAGCCAGTGATGACAGTTGGCGCAGCGCGGTTTACCGTCGGCGGCCGCCGGCACCCGGTTGCGTTTTCCGCAATTGGGGCACACCACTGTGGTGCTCTTCATAACCTGCCGCCGCTACGCCGCAACGGCGCTCTCGGCGTAACTGACCGCGAGTTCGCCGCCGTCGACTCTGACCCGGATCTTGCCGCCGGCGGCGATGTCGCCGCGCATTAACGCACGACCGATCTTGGTCTCGACCTCGTGGGCGATATAGCGGCGCAGCGGCCGTGCGCCGTACACCGGATCGAAGCCATGTTCGGCGATCAGCCGACGAGCTTCCGGTGTGATCTCCAACTCGATCTGCCTTTGCGCCAAGCGGTCTCGCAGCTCCTGTAGCTGTAGCTCAACGATCTGTTCTATCTGGGATAGCGCCAACGGGGTGAACAACACAATGTCGTCAACCCGGTTGAGAAATTCGGGCCGAAAGTGTGCACGCAGTTCGGCCATCACCTGGTCGCGGGCATCAGGCTTGATCTCGCCGTCGGCGGTCACCCCGTCGAGCAGATAGTGCGAGCCGATATTGGACGTCATGATGACGACCGTGTTGCGGAAGTCAACCTGGCGTCCCTGCGCGTCGGTGAGCCGGCCGTCGTCAAGCACCTGCAACAGCGCGTTGAAAACGTCGGCGTGCGCCTTTTCGATCTCATCGAAAAGCACAACCGAGTAGGGCTTGCGCCGTACCGCCTCGGTGAGCTGGCCGCCCTCGTCGTACCCGACATACCCCGGTGGTGCACCGACCAAGCGGCTCACCGTGTGCCGTTCCTGGTATTCGCTCATGTCCAGGCGCACCATGTTGTCCTCGCTGTCGAACAGGGCGGCCGCCAGCGTCTTCGCCAGTTCGGTCTTGCCGACACCGGTGGGCCCGAGAAAGATGAACGAGCCGATCGGCCGGCGCGGGTCCCGAATTCCCGATCGGGCCCGGATCACCGCATCGGCGACGAGTTGCACCGCCTCGTCCTGGCCGACCACCCGTTCGTGCAGGATTTCATCCAGCCGCAAGAGCTTCTCGCGCTCGCCCTCCTGCAGCCGGGCCACCGGTATCCCGGTCCAGGCGGCCACGATTTCGGCGATCTCCTCGGGTGCGACGACTTCACGCAGCAGAGGCCGCTCCCCTTGCTTGGCCTTGAGTTGGTCTTCGGCCGCTTGCAGTTTGCGTTCGAGGTCCCTGATCTGCCCGTAGCGCAACTCGGCTGCCCGGTTGAGGTCGTAGTTGCGCTCGGCTTCTTCAGCCTCATGCCGCAGCTGCTCCAGCTGTCCGCGCAATTCCTGCACCCGGCGGATCGCCTGTCGCTCGGCATCCCACTGCGCGTGCCGCGCATCGGCCTCCGCCCGCAGATCGGCCAGTTCTTTGCGGAGTTCCTCCAGCCGGGCCTTGCTGGCCGGGTCGGTCTCTTTCGCAAGTGCGGCCTCTTCGATCTCCAGTCGCGTCACCCGCCGGGTGATTTCGTCCAATTCCGCAGGCATGGAGTCGATCTCGGTCCGCAGACGCGCACAGGCCTCGTCGACCAGGTCGATCGCCTTGTCCGGAAGGAACCGGTCGGTGATGTAGCGGTGCGAGAGCGTCGCCGCCGCTACCAGCGCACCGTCTTGGATCCGCACACCGTGGAATACCTCCAGACGTTCGCGTAGGCCCCGCAAAATCGAGATGGTGTCCTCCACATCGGGTTCGTCCACCAGCACCGTCTGGAACCTTCGCTCCAGAGCGGCGTCGTTCTCGATGTGCTTGCGGTACTCGTCGAGGGTGGTGGCGCCGATCATGTGCAGCTCGCCGCGGGCCAGCATCGGCTTGAGCATGTTGCCGGCGTCCAGGGACCCTTCCGCGGCGCCCGCACCGACCACGGTGTGCAGCTCGTCGACAAACAGCAAGATGCGGCCCTCGCCGGCCTTCACCTCCGCCAGCACGGCTTTGAGCCGCTCCTCGAATTCGCCGCGGTACTTGGCGCCGGCCACCAGCGAGCCCATGTCGAGCCCGAAGATCGTCTTGTCCCGCAAGCCTTCCGGCACGTCACCACGCACGATCCGCTGAGCCAGTCCTTCGACGATCGCGGTCTTTCCGACACCGGGGTCGCCGATCAAGACTGGATTGTTCTTCGTCTTGCGGCTCAGTATCTGGATAACCCTGCGTATCTCGGCGTCGCGTCCGATCACCGGGTCGAGCTTGCCTGACTGGGCCTCCGCGACCAGGTCGCGACCGTATTTTTCCAGCGCTTCGTAGGACCCCTCCGGCGTCGCCGAGGTGACCCGCTGGTTGCCGCGCACTTTGGTCAGTGCCCCAAGGAACGCATCGCGAGTCACGCCGTGGGACGCCAGAATCCGACCGCTGGCCGTGGCACTGCCCTCTTCGGCGAGCGCGATCACCAGGTGCTCTACCGAGACGTATTCGTCCTTGAGCCGCTTGGCTTCTCGTTCGGCCGCCTCCAACACCTTGGCCAGTCTCGCGGTGA
>Ga0335075_10012185_pt1 | contig 12999 bp, 10 predicted proteins | sample Lox_Sample_24_FD_206723 | JGI IMG/M metagenome (GOLD analysis project Ga0335075, IMG submission 206723) | Soil microbial communities from Loxahatchee National Wildlife Refuge, Florida, United States - Lox_Sample_2.4 | ecosystem: Environmental > Terrestrial > Soil > Wetlands | place: USA... | reverse complement strand
CATTTCGCGCGCGATGGGCGAGCTCAACGATCTGCCGATCTATCTCGACGACACCGGCGGCCTGACGGTCAGCGACGTGCGCGGACGCTCGCGGCGTTTGAAATCGGCGGGCGGCCTCGCGGCGATCTTCGTCGACTATCTGCAGTTACTGCGCCCGTCGACGGCGTCCCGTAACGCCAATCGCAACGAAGAGATCTCCGAAATCTGCCGCACGTTGAAGGTTACCGCCAAGGATATCGGCGTGCCGATCGTCGCGCTCGCGCAGCTCAACCGCGGCGTCGAAACCCGCGGCGACAAGCGGCCGATGCTGGCCGACTTGCGCGACTCCGGCTCGCTCGAGCAGGAGGCCGACGTCGTCGCCTTCCTTTATCGCGACGGCTACTACAATCAGGAATCGGCCGAACCCGACCTGACCGAGTTCATCATCTCGAAGCACCGCAACGGCCCTACCGGTACGGTGAAGCTCCGCTTCCAAAAAGAGTACACGCTGTTCCAGCCGTACGCCGACGAATCGCGCTATCCGTCGCCGTAAGCGAACGCCAGGGCGCCGCCGCAGAGAGCGATTGCGATGAAGAGACTCGACCATTCCGCCGGGTCCCGGATCGCACCCGGAATGCCGTACAGGCCGAGGGTACGCGGCAGGTGCAGCGTCACGACCCAGACGGCATACATCAGAGCGACGCCGCCGGCGGCTTCACGTTCCAGGTAGCGGGTCAGCAGCGCCAGCCCCGCGGCGATGAAGGCCGCACCGAAGAATGCCGCCCAACCGAGATGCCACGGGATCCACGCCGGAATCAGCGATGCAACCAAGTCGAGCGCGAGAAAGTGATCGACGCCGAACACGATGAGGCAGGCGGCCAGCAAGAGCCGCGCGCTTGCGCGAAGCCACTTCGGCAAGTCGCCGCCGGGTATCAGCAGCGCGAGGGCGGCGATCGCCAGCGGCTCGAAGATGACGGTACGGCCGTTGTGTTTCGGGACGTCGACCAGCAGCGCGCACGCCAGGAACAGTGCGGCGACCGCCGGTGCGGCGATCGACCGGGTGTAAGGCCGCAGCAATGCGGCGGCGCAGACCGCGAGAAAGACTCCGAACGGGTAGCAGATCCACGGATTCGGCGGTAAGAACGGCAACACCGGAACGACCACGAAGCGCGGCCCGAGCACGTGCGTCGCCAGGTGCGCGCACGCCATCGTCTCGACGCCCAAAGCGGCGAGTGCGACCGCAAACAGGGCGATCCCCAGATCGCGCATGGAAGAATAACGCGCCGGCTGGAAGCGGCGTGACTTACGGAGTTACTCCTCCTCGTCGTCGCGCAAGGCTGCAAAAAACTCGGAAGCGGTATCGCGCAGGGCGTCCAGCAGGCGGCCGAAATGTCCGCGAATCTCGTCGGCCTGGTTCACGCACAACTCGATCGTGAAGAGCGCGTCGCGCTCTTCCTCCCAGATCGCGGTCTTTACGAACTTCTTGCGCACGTTGAGCCCGTTTGCCACGTCGACGGCGTCGCTCAACTCGACTTCGTGCGGCAACGCCCAACCCGATCCGAGCATGACGAAATTCGGGTCGTCGCGATACGCGACCGCAAAGTACCGGTCGCCTTCGCTCTTGAAGGTGATTCGCAGCGCCTCTTCGTCGTTGTCGCGGGTGAAGATCAGGCCTTCCTCCTCGATGGCCGCTTCCAACGGACGCAGGTGGTCCTCCCCGTCGTCCACGCCGCTATCGTTCGCCCTTCATGAACTGGCGAATGAACTTGTCCGCGGCGGCCTTGCTCTCGCTGCGATCGACCATTCGTTCGACGGCGGCCGTGCCGGCTTCGCGCAGCCGGCCGACGATTTCCCAAAAATGCGCGAGAAACGCTTGGGTGTCGTTGGCTTCGTAGTCGACGGTCGCGACGAAAATGGTGTCGTCGTGCGCGAGCATGAAGCGGGCTTCGACGTATTCGCGTTCGACGTCGCCGAGCGCGGTGAGCGCGTGACGGCGGTCGCCGACCCAGTCCGGAATCTCGTAGGCCGTCGATATCCGCAGCCGGTGCGGCTCGAGCTCCGAAACGGCGACCGAGAACATCTGCCCGCGCGTGCGAAACACGATTTCGGTGAGCTCGCCCTCTTCTGCGCTCTCGGAGACCTCGACGCGATGCCCTTCGTCCTCGATGAATCGCGCGATTTGATCGCGGACGGTCACCCCGCGATCGTCTCGCGATCTTCGGCAGTGCCGAGATGCTGCGCCAAATAAGCGCGCGACAGCTTGACGTACTCGTTGGCCGAGATCTCGATCCAAGACGCGGCCTCGCCTTCGAGCGCCTTTTTGACCTTGGCCGGCGCGCCGGCCGCGACGACGCGCGGCGGGATCTCGGCGCGCTCGCCGACGACGCTGCCGGCGGCGATCAGTGCTCCTTCTCCGATGATGCAGCCGTTGAGCAGAGTCGCGTTGCTGCCGATGAGCGCGAATCGCTTGACGTCGCAATCCTCCATGACGGCGCAGTGGCCGACGGTGACGTCGTCCCCGACGATCGTCTTCCCGTGCTCGCTGACGTGCACGACGGCGTTGTCCTGGATCGACGTTCGGGCGCCGATCCGGATCGGGCCGTTATCGCCGCGCAGGACCGCACCGAACCAGATGCTCGACTCGGGACCGACCTCGACGTCGCCGATCAACGTAGCGTTCGGTGCGACGAATGCGGACGGATCGACCTTAGGCCGCTTGCCTCGGTACTCGATGATCATTCCGGATGCTTCGCACACGGATTCGGCGAACCTAGTCGCAATGCACAGGCACCAGACGCCGCTGCGCGGCGTCAAGGCGACGCCCCGCCCGAAACCGGACGATCCGGCGTATACCGCCGTGAACTACGCGTACGCCGGTCGTGCCGGTCACATCCACGAGGTCGTGGAGATCGGCGGCCGGCGTCTTGCCAAGGTCGGCTTCGACGATCGCAAAATCGTCTATTATCTGCTGGAGGATCTCGAACTCGACGATCGTGCCAAGCGCGGGACCTTTCACGACGACGACCTCGGCCGGATGCGCTCCTAACCCGGCGTGGCGGCTCGGAAGCTTGCCGGCGCCCGGACCCGGCGGATGGCCGGGACGGCAGCCGAGACTCGAAATAGCAAAGTCGCAAGCACCGCGTGAAGGGACGCGGCCCCGGGTACCAAATGCGTCGTCGTCGTACTTTTTACCGTATCCCTGCAGGAGTGGCGAGCGTGCCCGACTTTCTCAAGACCCTTTTCGTCAATCCGCCCAGCTACGAAGGATTTGACGGCGGCGCCGGGGCCCGGTATCAGGCGCGGCGCGAGGTCCGATCGTTCTGGTATCCCACGTGGCTGGCACAGCCGGCCGCGATGATCCCCGGCAGCCGTCTCGTCGACGCGCCTCCGGGCGACCTGAGCGTCGACGACGTCGCTCCGCTAGCCAAAGATTATGAATCGATCGTCCTGCACACGAGCGCCCCGTCGTTCGCCAACGACGCCAAATTCGCTGCGCGCTTGAAAGAGGAGAACCCGCACGCCATCGTCGGCATGGTCGGCGCGCACGTTTCGGTGCTTCCGGAGCAGTCGCTCAACGATGCGCCGGCAGTCGACTGGGTCAGCCACGGTGAGTTCGATTATACCTGCGTCGACGTCGCCAGAGGGCTGCCGCTCGCGCAAGTCGACGGTCTTGCCTACCGCGAAAACGGTTCGGTCGTCAAGACGCCGGCCCGGCCGATCGTGACCGACATGGACGCCTTTCCGTCGGTATTGGACGTCTACCAGCGCGATCTCACGATCGAGCATTATTTCAACGGCTATCTGCAGCACCCGTACATCTCGCTCTACACCGGTCGCGGCTGCAAGTCGCGCTGTACGTTCTGCCTGTGGCCGCAGACGATCGGCGGACACCTGTATCGGTACCGCAGCGTCGACAGCGTTGCCGCCGAGATGGAACGCGGGAAAGCGATGTTTCCCAAAGTCAAGGAATGGTTCTTCGACGACGACACGCTGACCGACAACGGCCCGCGCGTCGAAGAGATCGCTCGACGGCTCGGCAAACTCGGCATGACGTGGTCGTGCAACGCCAAGCCCAACGTGCCGCGCAGCACGCTCGAGGTTCTCAAGGCCAACGGCCTGCGTCTCTTGCTCGTCGGTTACGAGTCCGGCGTCCAAGAAATCCTGAACAGCATGAAGAAGGGCACGCGCCTGGACATCATCCGCCGCTTCACCAAAGACTGCCACGAACTCGGCATCAAGATTCACGGGACGTTCATCCTCGGAATCCCCGGGGAGACGCCCGAGACGATCCGGCAGACGATCGATTTCGCTTGCGAAATGAACCCCGAGACGCTGCAGGTCTCGCTCGCCGCCCCGTATCCGGGGACGTTCCTCTACAACCAGGCGCTCGAAAACGGCTGGCTGCAGATCGACGACGGAAAGCTGGTCGACGGCCACGGCATCCAACAGGCCGCCCTCGCGTATCCGGCGCTGAATCAGACGCTGATGTTCGAATCGGTCGACGAGTTCTACCGGCGGTTCTATTTCCGTCCGCGCAAGATGCTCTCGCTGCTCGGCGGCATGTTGACCGACGCACAAGCGATGAAGCGCCGGCTCCGCGAAGGCGGCGAGTTCTTCCAGTTCCTGCGCGAGCGTAAGCGGGCAGAGAAGGTCAGAACGAACGCGGCGCCCCTGCAAGAGAGCGCCGCAAAATAAACGAGGCAAAGCTCTTTCGTCGTGTTGCGTCACCTGAGAGAGCTTTGCCGTCCGCTTCCCTTCAGTGGGGCGCTTTTATTGTCGCGTAAATCATCTGCGAGAATCAATCAATTCGCGGGGTGATTTGCCTCAAGGAACCTTAGTCGGACTCAACTGAGATCGCCGCGTTTTGACCTGATGGCGCGATGGCGGTTCCGGCATCGTTAGTAACGTAAGGGACCCCTGCTAAAGCAAGGGCCCCTAGGGGTCTCTCCGCGAGCGAGGTCGAGTCTAGATTCGAACCTGCGCTTGGACGAAGAGCGTGAACGGCAGCGGCGTACCCGACAGACCGTTGCTGGAACTGGGTCCGTAGGACTGCAGCGTCGTCGGAATCGTTCCGCCACCCGGGTTGGCCACGCGATTGGTCGGGCTGTTCCCGTTGTAGTAGTTCGACGTGTAGAGGCTGCCGTTGGTCACGTAACCGCAGTAGTTCGGGCTGGGCGGAAACGCCGCCGTCCAAGGCTCGGCCGAGCCGCCGAAGCAGCTGCGGAAGAGGTTGGCGCCGGTCAGCGTGAGCCGCACCTTCGGGGTCAGGTCGTAGGCGATTTGAATGTTCGCCGTCATCAGGTTGGGCTCGATGTACTGGCCGAGCGATGCGAAGTGGCCCGTCTGCGGGTTGGGGATGTACAGGTAACCGGTCGCACCGACGCCGGCCTGCTTGAGGTAGTCGCAGTACTGGCCGTTGGCGTCCGGAACCTTGGCGAGCGTCTGGTTTTCCGTGCAGACGCGCGGGTCGACGCCCGCGACGTCCATCGGCGAACCGTAAGCGACGCCCGACTGGAACACGATGCTGGGCGTGATCGCCAGCTTGTTGGCGCGGTAGTTCAGGATCGCCTGGGCGACGTACGGCGACGTGTAGCTATCGGCTTCTACGCCGTAGCCCGGGCCGAACGCCGGAGGCAGCTGGACTTCCGAGGCCGGGTACCAGCCGTTGGGATCGATCGTTCCCTGCAGAGGCATGCTGTAGTAGGGGTTGCGAATCGCCGTCGGGTTGGAGCACGGCATCGCCTTCACCGTGCCGGTGAACGGCGCGTAGCAGGGCGCACCGCCGCCGCCCTTGGTCAACGCGTTGAACTGCTCGATCTGCGTGTTCATCGTGTTGGCTTGGTTGGCGACCAGCAGCTGCTGGTATTGCGCCGCAGCGTGCGTGTACGTGAACGACAGCTGCCCGGCGAAGCCATTGCGGCTGAAGTCGCCCTTTTGGATCGCCAGCTCGGCGCCTTCGCTTTGGAACCGGCCGACCGGGACTTGCGTCACGAAGCCGGAGCCGATGAAGGCTTGCTGTTCCCAGTTGGAGGTTTGCGTGAAGAACGGCGAGAGCTTGAAGCTCCAGTCCGTATTCTTGACGCGATGTTCCCAGGAGGCGTCGTACTGCGCCGACGTCATACCGGGGATCGGGTGGAACGGCGAGTAGTAGCCGTCACCCAGGAAGTTGGTCCAGAGACCGGTTGCGCCGGCGCCGGAGCTATAGAGGTACTGGACTGAGGCCGAGATCGGCGGTTCGGTGTAACGGCCGCCCGAGAACCGGAACACGTTGTCCGGATCCGAGGTGTACGTTACGGCCAAGCGCGGCGAGTAGTAGTACTGGTCGTAGCCCGGCGGCGAGTTGTTGCTGAACGCCCGCGAGGCCACGCCGTCTTGGGTCGTGCCGTTAGGATGCACCCACCCGGTCGTCTGCGTACCGCTCGTGTAGTTGGCTTTGTATGCGGCGTCGCAGTCGCCCGACGTCAGAATCGGGTCCGGCGGGGGGATCTCACCCGGCAGGAGCGGCGAGACCAGGACTTGACCCGACCTTGCGTTGACGCAGGAATAGTTCGCGACCTGATATGCGGCGAACTGATCGGCAAGGCTGGTGCTGTCGGCGAGCCCGTAGTTGAAGTTGTCGTACTTGAGGCTCGCGTCGATTAGCCACTTGTCGTTGGGTCGGAACTCGTCCGAGAGCGACAGGTTGCCGAACTCGGGCCGAACTTCGTTGAGAGGACCGTTATTGTTTCCGTTCCACAAACTGACCCACGAGGCGCCGGCCACCGGCGTATACGGAGCGCAGTTGATGGTCGGAAGGCCCGAGGTGGTCGCGCCTTCGGCGCAATTGGGCCCCAGGAACGCGTTGCTCTCCCACGAGCCACCCGGGAGACAGGGCGTCGCATGCCCGGCCGAGGTGTAACACGTGAACTGGTGCGCGCCGGGAGCACCGATCTTCATGTAACCGATCGGCGACGTGCCGAATCCGTCGAGACAGGGATAGGTCGCGGATCCGGTTGCATTCGCGCTGGCCAGAGCACTCTGGTCGAGCGTGTATCCGAGCGCACCGCCGCAGGCCGGGCCGCCGGGTGAGATCAGGCCGCTGATCGGCAAGCCGGATTCCCAATACTCATTGTTGAGCCGAGCGACGTTGGCCGACGTCCAGTTTCCGGTGAACGTCACCAGGTTCTGGTCGTTGAGCTGGTTGGAGTATTGAATCTCAGCGCCCGACGTGTGGGTGATGAGATTGTAATTGGGGACGACCGGTGCTGCGGTGAAGAACCCGCTATAGCCGGCCATCTGCCCGTTTTCGGTCCAGTCCGAGAAGAACGTGTAACCGAAGACGCGCAGGAACGACCGGTCGTTGAACGGGTGCGTGTACTGCAGTTTGACGATACCGGTGTCGTTATTGTTCACGTCGCCGAAATAATTCGTCGGAAGCTGCGCATTGAAAGCGCGGTTCGTCGGAGTGCTCGGCTCGTAATACAGCCCCGGCGTCGACACCGAGGTTGGGGACGACGCAATCGGCGTACCGAACGCGGTGTTGTACGCGATCGCGTCGTTGTAGTGCGGGTAGTTCAGGCCGGGAAGGTACGGCAAGCCCGAGTTGGCTTGCGTCGCTAAGTTGATGCCCGTCCCGGTCGACGGATTGTTGTCGAATACCTCGCGCAGGCCGTTCTGGCGCGGAATCCCGAGGTGCAGGTTCACGACGTTTTCACGGTCGGTGATCTGCTGCGCTAAGTTCGCGAGTCCATTGTAAACGCCGTAACAGCCCGGAGCTCCATACGGGAAGCCCGTGCCGCCCGGTCCGGCAACGTTCGGACCGCAGACCGGGATGTCGGCTTGACCGCTGCTGGTCGGCGAGAACAGCTCGCTGTAGATGCCGAACACGCCGCCCGGGTTCGTGAACGGCACGCCGTTCTGATTGTTGAAGTAGTTGAAGGTCTGGTTGTAACCGCTGATACCGACGTAGTACGAGAAGTTACGGTCCGGGGTCGCACCGCCGGCTTCGACCTTGGCTTGATGGTAGAACGCGCCGGTGCCGATGCCGCCCGAAAGGCTGGCATAGCCCGGATACGTGCCGGTCTTGATGACCTGGTTGATGAAGCCCGAGGTGCCGTTGGACGCGATGGAGGACGGACCGCCACCGGTGTAGACCTCGAGCTGCTGCAGACCGAGGTTCGACTCGGTCGACGAGTTGTAGTTGTCGAACGCGCGGTTGACGGGAATACCGTCGTATTCGAAGCCCGTGAAGAACGGGTTCTCGCCGCGAACGACCGTGGCTTGGTTCCAGCCCATGCCGAACGATCCGACGTAAATGCCGGGGACGGTCGAGATGGCGGAATACGCGCTGTTCAAGTTGCCGCCGCCGTTTGCCGACGACGAGGCTTGAATCTGCGAGCCGCTCACGCTGTACAGATCGCCGCCCACGCCGGCCTTCACGAGTGAAGAGGCCGCGGTCGCGGTCACGCGAGCGATCTGCTTGAGCGATTTCTGCATCGTCACGTTGACCTGAATGGTTTGGTCGGCGAAGACGATGTTGCCGGGGAGCGCGACGGGCGTATAGCCTTCCTTGGTCAGGTTGATCGTATACGTGTCCGGCGCGAGGTTGAGGAGGTCGAAGTGACCGCCTGCGTCCGTCGTTGCGTTAGCAGTTTGGGCCGGCGAGACCGCCTGGACGGTAACGCCGGCAACGGGAGCCCCATTGCTATCTTTCACCGTACCGGCTAAGCCGCCAGTCGTTCCCGCCAGTGCCCATGTTCCCTGGAGCAGGAAGCTAACCAGCAGCGTTGCCGCTACGATGCCACGACGGAGGGTTCGTGATGTACTCATTCTATGCCCTCAATGGTGTTAGTAGTTTGCTCGCGCCCGCACACGCGTAGCGCAACGCGAGCACTTTATCGTGACTCAAGTAAGCATAAGGTCCTTAATACCGGCACGGCTCGGGGTGCCCTCGCGTTTCTCATTGAGGAAAGCGGACGACGAACCCATTTCTACATCAAAAAATCTTAGTGGCTCCGCGGCCCGGCCTAAGACGCCGTCCCCCGCCCCCGGCAGCCGGATTCCATTCAGGGAAAGAAAGGGCGGTTCGACGCCGGCATGAGTCACAGCGAAGTGGCCTTGCGCGTTACAAGCGCAACCCTAGTCTCGGACAAGGAGCATGCCCGTACCGCTTTACACGTTCGGACCGTTCACGTACGATCCATCGCGGCGCACGCTGGTGCGGCAGAACGACTCGGTCGCGCTCTCGGAACGCATGGCGCAGCTGCTCCTGGCGCTCATTCAGGCAAACGGCGGCTTCGTCGACAAAGAGACGATCGTAGCCCGCGTGTGGCCGGACGGCGCGCCTAACGAAAACAATCTGTTCCAGCACATATACATGCTGCGAACGCTGCTCAAGGAGCAGTCGTCGGAACGTTCGCTGGTGATCGGGGCGCGCCGGCGCGGATATCGTCTTGCCGTGCCCGTGAAGGTGACGCTCTCGGGAAACCACGCGCCGCCGCCCGAGGTGGCTCAGCCGGCCGTAGCCTCACCTCCGCTCACCCAGCCCGATGGCCTCGGGCACTACGCGCGCGGATGTTATTTGGTCGAGCAAGAAACGGCCACAACCCTTACCGACGCCGTGCGGCAGTTTGATTCGTCGTTACGGTGCGATCCCGGGTTCGTCCCGGCGCTCTTCGGGATCGCTCGCGCCCTCGATCTTCAAGCCGAGCACGCGTACATGCCCGCGTCGTACGCATTGCTCCACGCGAAGCGCGCCATCATGCGCGTTTTGGAGATCGACTGGTCGTACGCGCCCGCCCACGCGCTGCTGGCCAAAATCTCACTCTCCTGCGACTGGAACTGGCTAGGCGCGAGCGAGGAGCTCGACGCCGCGATCAAGCTCGATCCGTATTCGAGCTTCGTGCGGAGCCTCAGCGTGTGGCTGCATTTCTGCCGAGGCGACGAGGACGAGGCATTGGCGCGCGCGCGTGATGCCGTCGGCCGCGATCCGTCGCTGGTCCGCACGCAGCTGCTCTTGGGCCGCGCGCTTTTTTTTAGCAGACGATACGAGGAGAGCGCTACGCTGCTCTCGGCGCTCATCGACGTGGGCGCCGGCTATCACCTCGCACGCCTTTATCGCGCGCAAGTGTACGTCGCCGAAGGACGGGCGCCCGACGCGATTGCGGATCTGAACCATTTGCCGGCCGGCCGAGCCGAAGATCTTTCCTATCGCCTCCCGTTGCTGGCCCGCGCCTATGCCATTTGTGGCGAGGAGCAGCGTGCCGCCGACCTCTACGCGCACCTGGTCGAGGCGAGTCACAGCGATCACGTGCTGCAAACCAACTTGGCGATGGTCGCGGTCGCCCTCGGCCGGCTAGGCGACGCGTTGCACCATCTAGAGTGTGGGATGGCGCTGCGCGAGCCGTCGGTCGTGATGCTCAATGCGGTTCCGTGGTTTCGCGAGCTCGCGCACCTCGCGCGCTATAACGACCTTCTCGCGCGCATCCGTAGAGGGGAACAGCCTCCGGAGTGCACGCGCCGGCGATCGGTGCTTTCGCCGGCATCCTGACGTGCGCCGCTGGGACGCACCAATCTTTATCCCCCGAATCGAAACGCGGCACCTCGTTCTTCGCGGGCATCGCTCTACCGATCTGTCCGATTGCATCGCGATGTGGTCGGATCCGAAGGTGACCAAGTTCATCACGGGCCGGCCTTCGACCGAACAACAGACGTGGGCGCGCCTGTTGTCGTACCTCGGACACTGGGCGGTTATGGGTTTTGGCTATTGGGCGATCGAGGAAAAGGAGTCGGGCCGCTTCGCCGGAGAGGCGGGCCTCGCCGACTTCAAACGCGACGTCGTTCCAGCCGTAAAGGACGTGCCGGAGCTCGGCTTTGCGCTGGCAAGCGCGTTTCACGGCAAGGGATACGCTACCGAAGCGGCGAGAGCGATACTGGCGTGGGCCGACCCGCAACCGCGCCTAGCCGAGACCGTTTGCTTGGTGGACGAACGAAACCATGCGTCGATCTGCATCGCCAAAAAGCTCGGCTACGATCTGCTGGAAAGAACTCGCTTTAACGAGCTGCCGGCAGTGGTGTACCGCCGGGATGCGCCGATGCGGCGCGCGGGACTTTCGAAAGATCGATAAGCGTCGCTCGCCGAACGAAACTGAGGCGGAACCATGCTGCGGTCGGAACCCAACTTGACGCTTTCGCGTCCCGGCGGCCGGACTCGAACCGGCGACCTTTCGTTTACGAAATATCGGCAGGCGCGCGGCTAAGGGCCTATGGTAAGAACGTCATTGCGTCGAGGTCGTGAGACTCGCGACTCGACCGCGACGGCTGAGAGATACTGGGCCCCGGGGACTGGTGCAGGAATGGAAAGACTTACCTCGGCTGGGCATCTGGGCGGGATAGCACTTTTTGGACTCGTTGCCTTGACGGGGTGCAGCCCAAGCGGCGCGACGAGCATACCAACGCCGTCCGCAGTTCCCGCGCCTTCTCTCGCTATAGCCGCGGCCGCGCGACTCATGCAGGCCGACGGCATCGTCCCACCAATGCTCTATGCTACGGGTTGCGCGGGTGGGTATACGTTCTGCGCGTTTTCGCTTCCCATCCACACGGGACAGGCGCCGTCGGCGATCGTTCCCCTGAATGAGCCGATTCCCGTTGCCGCGGACGGACGGGACGTCTTTGTTGGCAGTTACGACGATAATCGGGTTTACGAGTATGCGTTGCCGCTTACGGCTTCGAGCAGGCCGATAGCATCCGTTCCGGTTTTTGCCCCGGGCGGGTTGGTTGCCAGAGGGAAATTCTTGTACGCCATAACTCTCGGTTCCCGTAATCTGTTAGAGCTCGTCCGTTTCCATCTGCCGATCCAGGCGTACTCGCGCCCCACCGTTCTTATTGTGGGCCGACATAGAGATGGCTTCAATATCACGTCCACGGCGAGAACGCTATATGTGGCCCGGTGGTCGACCACATCGGTAAGCGCATATGCGCTTCCGATGACGCATGGGGAGAAACCGGAATACACGTTGCGAAACATTTTCGGCGACGTAGCAGTTACGCCACATGAGACATATCTTTACGTAACCCGCGACGACGCCGTCCTCGAATACCACCTGCCGTACAAGAAGGGCGAGGAACCGGCGGGCCTAACATTTTCTAACCTCCGCAACGTCTCCGCACCCGGAAGCATGGCCGTATGGAACGGCCGTTTATTTGTTACCGCGGGCTCTTGCTTTCTGTCGTACGCGCTGCCTTTCGCCAGGAACATGCTACCCATTGCACGAGTTGGATGGGGTGGCGGCCCGACGAGCTTAGCGCTAGGGGACTAGTCGCAAAAAATTCTAAAAGACTCGGCTAAGTCTCCTCGCCGCAGTCGGAGGTGCGATGAAGCGTGTCCACTCCCGCGGTCGTATGACCATTGATGAGGCGATGGACGTCCCATGAACCTTGCAATCGTCGATGACTGGGAGAACGCTCCTTTAGCCCCTCCCCCGGAGATCGGGGCGACCGAGTGGGCACCGCGGTCCCATCGTCTGAAGGGCCCATTTTCAGGGCCTTCGCCTCACGCTTTCGAGGATTGGATGCGAGATAGTTAGGAAGCAGGAAATGAGCTTGCTTCGGCGCCTTGCAACGCTAATCGTTCGGGTGGGTTCGCCGTCATCATATGAGGTGTCCGCCCTGGCTCAGACGACGTGCGGCAATCGCAAGTCGACTCCCGCAAGATGCGGAGGCTTTTATGAAACTGGCCACGTCCAATTCATATGCATCAACGTCTCTCGCCCTATGCGGCGTTATTCTCGCCGGCTGCTCTGGAGCAAGGGCCGGCATCCCTTTTGCTCCGAACGATCGAACCACTACCGGAGCGTCCTCAGTGATGCGTGCCGAACACACGTCGGCGCAGACGCGGACAGCGTACGGCTTCAAAACCATCTACGCCTTTAAAGGCGGCTCGAACGGCAGATCTCCCGGTGCACTCACGTCTATGAACGGCGTGTTGTATGGCGTGACCGGTGGTGGAAGTGGTGCGGCTGGTGGAACGGTCTTTTCAGCAAC
>Ga0335075_10012184_pt1 | contig 12999 bp, 6 predicted proteins | sample Lox_Sample_24_FD_206723 | JGI IMG/M metagenome (GOLD analysis project Ga0335075, IMG submission 206723) | Soil microbial communities from Loxahatchee National Wildlife Refuge, Florida, United States - Lox_Sample_2.4 | ecosystem: Environmental > Terrestrial > Soil > Wetlands | place: USA: Florida... | reverse complement strand
GCAAGTGCACAGATGAGCATCGTCTCAAAGCTAAGTGCGAAGCTGACAAGATTCCCTTAGAATCCCTATTTCTACGACAGCGGTTACAGGTGCCATAAACCTTGGTATTTCAACATCTACACAGGGGAATCGACATGGGATGCTCCAACTAAACCCGCGTATTCTCGACCCGAGTCAGCCTTCATAGTGTGCGAACTTATTGATACAACTCCGTTAACCTCCATATTTGGGAGAGACACGAAATACATCACCTTGTCGTACTGTGCTGGAGACCCGGGCCAGACCACGGAAATCATTGTAAATGGGTTCATATTCAATGCTTTTAGTAACCTTGAGCACTCTCTAGAATGTGTACGAAACTATTGGGTGCAGCATTCCCACGAAGACCTGCTGATCTGGACGGATCAGGTCTGCATTAATCAGTCCGATTACCGCGAGAAATCCCACCAAGTGGACATGATGGGGGAGATTTTCAAAGGATCTTGGCAGACGTTTGCCTGCCTCTCAACCGCTTCTATCAAGTCTTCCCTGCCAATTCCACCTGACCTCAAGATTCTACAAAGTTATCTCGCGGACAGGTGGCCAAGTGAAGTGCCCAGGCGAACAATCCAACAGGATGGTTCGAGCGACATAAATGGAACTCACAACTCGTACCAATCGACAATCGTCTCGGTATGGCAAGGCCTACGTCTGATTTCTGAACTTGTAAGAGCGCCTTGGTGGACTCGGGCGTGGGTTTTCCAAGAGATTATTCTGCCTTTGAGGGTGTCTGTCCTCTACCATGGATTTTGCTGCCACTGGCCCGACATCAGCCCGATGATCTACTGCCTCTGCAAGCATCAATATGATATCATCCAAAGCCTTGACGACTTCGCCAAGGCCCAAGAAGAACATCTCCAGAAGGTTCGTGAAGAGCAACGTTCAAAAAGGCGGTCGGCCTTTGATCTTTTCGCCGAGGTGGATCGCACTCACAGGGTTCCCAGCGGATACTTCTATCCCGCATATTCAACCAAACCCTTGCATCTTGAACTAAGCGGAGAGCAATTAGCGGCAGCATCGTACACGATCTCGGCGAAGAGAAACTGGCGTGGTTCGTACGATCTCAGGATAATAGTAGAAAATATGCACAAGTTCTTGGCCAAGGATCCAAGAGACCTTGTGTACGCATTTTTGGGTCTTATGGGACCTGAATGGGGCCTGAAATCGGATTATAGCCCAGAAATCACCCTTCAGCACGTTCTCGTCAGGATAACTAGCTGCTTGATATTAAATGAGGACCGTCTCGATACTCTAGTCGATGCAACACGACGCAAGGGAAAGTTTGGCTTTCAACTACCAAGTTGGGTTCCGGATTGGACGGCCCCGCGATCACCTGCAATGCAGCCTCCTCCGGAATTGAGAAATTCGGTGAGAAAATTCCGCGCTTCGAAGTTGACAAAGGCGGGCGCATTGTTTCTTCCTCACCAGGGAGAGAAGCTCTACGTACACCTTCAGGTGACTGGGATTGAAGGAGACACTCTTAGCGAGATCGAGCGCGGCACGTACGACGATATAGTGTATTTCCACTCATCAGGCGGTCGCACCATCATCACGTCGCCATCAGCCCAGGAAGGCGATACGCTCTGGGTGATTCGTGGTGCTGACCCAGTGTTTGTGCTACGGCACAAGGAGAACAGCTGCTACGTTCTCATCACCACCGCCTTCGTTATCGACTCTGGTGAACCAGTCAAGTTCTCGCCAATAATGAATGGCGAGCTGATCGACCGGGCGGACTCCGGGGAAGTAACTGACCGCGCCATCTGCTTGATTTGATCATGATGTCCAACATCTATGTTGTCCTCGCACTCTAGAGGCAGCGGCTTCGGCAGATTTTGCTTTACAGGCATCAAAGGCCGTCGTTTCCCGCGGCGCACTGGGTAACGGTAGCCATCTTGTATGCGCCCAAGGGTCACTAGCGCATTGATGGCTCTCACACGGTGTTTCCTCTCTTCTCCCGGCGACGTAGTAGCGAAGGTCAACAGTGCGTCGATCACATCGACCCGTTCCGGGATTGAGTGCTCTAAACCGGCCAAGACTGCGTTCTTCTCTTCCTTTACTCCATGGATCTGATTCTGAATATCGATGACTGACCTTTCTCGAACTTTCTCTTGATCTCTTTGAGGAGAGCCTTCTTCTGGAACTCGAATTCACTCTCGGAAAGACGGTCGGTAAGGCGAAAATGTTGCCACTGTTTGTTTATGGATAAAGCGCGGCAGCGAAGAAAGTGTGGTTTGGCGAGGGTATCCTATGAGCGAACCCCTTTTTCACTCCTTAGGTATTCGTCCAGACAGTAAAATACAAACTTCGAACGTGCTTGATCCCCGAACGCTTCTGTGCTTCGCGCTAGGGCCAGCGACCGTTGCTGAGAAACTTGGATGATGCCATTTTCAGGCCTTTTATCTCTGCTTTGGCATTGTGCGCGCGGGCGTTCAGGCCGGAGATGAGGGACTGGCTTTCGTGATGATAAAGGATGGTTCCACGTCCTATAGGTTAGAATTAGCAACAAAAGCATAACGGCCAACTCCGGTCATGCACTTCCATGTACATTGAAAAGGAATCGTGACTTGTCATATATTTTCGATTTTCATTCAGAAGCTGCTATGAGTTTGTCATGCCGGTCCATAGACTTAATTCATGCTCGGACGTGACATGGCATGATACATCTACCGTGCCCTTTCATTACAACATCAAGGTTCTTTTCAATCTTTGTCCGTGAGTCGTACCAGCCCTTCCCTGCGAAAAATCCGAAGAAAAAAAAAAGGGGATATGGTGTAACAGCAAGCCGAAGAATAACCCTAAGCACAAACATTCCGTGTGCAGAACCCTATAGTCGTGTAGTGGATGCTTTTTGCCCTGTCGTGAGATTTCCTCTCTGATACGCCGTGAAAATAGCCGCCCATGCAATTTAATGTGAAAAAACAAAATCGACGTACACCGTGCGGCGTTTTGTGGCGAGTGTGCCGTTCGAAGGGAAGATGCGGGTGCTTCACGTTGACGTGCCCGAAAACGAATGAACGGACAACGGACGCCGCAAAGCAATGCAAATGCTATAAATAAAACGTTCGACAATGTGTGATTATTTGTGTCTGGCTCCTTGCAGGCACGAAAAAGGCCGTTGGTGAAAGGGTAACCATCGTGAGCGACGTCCGTGCCCGGCTCGGCTTTGAGATGGTAAGACTCCCCCTCGCTCAAGCGAGACTAGGCTTGCGAGCCCTGCGTTCGAATGCCTGTCGCTCTTTGCGCATCTTCTCAGGGTCGAACGTAGGCACTGGGGGTACCTGGCCGGCTCCACCCTCCGCCGTGAAGCTCGCTGCACTCGTGTTGCTGTGCTTGAGGTCACCGAGCGCGCCTAGGCTCCGCATCTTGCGTAATCCGCCGGCCAGGCCGCCGCGTGACTTTGGTGTGGATGAACTGTTTTCCTTCTCCGCGTCGTCGGCGTTGTATGGCTGCAAGATCTCGGTGACCTCGAGACGTTGCCTGGAGCGTATGCGACGGAGATCGCGCGTTAGACGTTCGATCACGCTGGGGCTCTTGTGCGACGACAGCTGCGAGGAAGTTGATTTGGTGCTGCCGGTTGACGGGGTTTTGTTGTGCTTGCTGTCCGAGCTGAAGCTGACGCCGGAATCGGTTTTCCGGCCTTTTCGCTTCTGCGATTCTTGAGTCGCTTCCTGCACTTTCGGGAAACTGGCGATGATGCAGCTGATGTCCTGGCATTCGTTGATGATGCTGTTGGCGAGAGCAAGGTATTGATCCAAGACGCGGTTTACGTTCGGCCAGCCCGTGGCTTCGCCCTCGGTCCGACCCTGGAGGATGAGGTTCTCCAGGACGGAGGTGCCTCGCTTCTCCACCGTGCGAATGTACTTGAAGAAGCCCTCGCGTTGGGTCTTGAGCATCTCCTCCGTGAGTTTCTTGGTCGGCATCGGTTGCGATTCTAGCACGGGCGGATACAGCGTGTTCAGCATGGCGAGGCAGTTGTGCTTGTTAAAAGGGGTCAGCGACATCTCGTTGACGAGGATCTGCGAGAGTTAGCCGTGATCGCGCAAAAGATGAGGCAAGTTCGATTACTTACCCAACGGCGAAGGCCGATGTAACACTGGGTGTAGAGCGCATCTATCCTCCTGTCCTTGGTCAGAGCCGTGGGAACCCACTGGGCGATCCGGGAATCGCGTTCGCACCACCTCTGGGTGAGATATGTCGGCTGCAAGCTGTTGTTGTCCATGTTCAGCTTGTCGACAAGGTAGCCGAACTCCCTGCGTCGCCTCATCTCCAGGTCCTTGAGGTAGTCCAGAGCGGTCAGAGCCTGCGGAAAATCCACAAACTCGAGCTGCGAAGTAAAGCATCTTCGGACGAAGGAGGTGACGAAGCTTGGAGGCAGCGAGGCGGGTTGAGTCGGGAGCTGATGTATCTGCTGCAGCAGGGTGTGCGTGAAGCGGATCGCGAGCTGCTGAGAATCCGGCGCTGGAAAGTTGGAGGATACCGGCGAGCTTGAGCCGGACGACGGCGTGGCAGAACGTGCAAAGGGCTGGGCGCGAGGAGAGCAATTCAAGGTGTACATGGTCCGGAGAGGTATGTCGTAGCTCCCCGGCGCGTTCACGACATGGTCGAGGACGGCATGGTACGACGATCCGGAGGAGGAGGTTGTGTCCTCTGAGGAGTTGCGGCCATGGGCGAAAGCAGACATGGTGGCGGCTCAGAGGAGGCAATGGCCTCGGGATCGACGGGTGCAGCAAACGGAGACAAGATATTTGATGCTCAATTGAATTGCGGACGGTTGACGGGTTTTGTTGTTGGGGAGTCGGAGAAAGACGGTGGACGTTGATGTTCGGCGCGGATGTTATGACAACCGCTGCTGCTTCCCAGAACGGTAACCAGGAGACACCAAAACTTCCGATGCCAAAGAACAGACAACGGCAGGTGTGAATTTTTTGTATCGTTTTATTTGTTTTTTTTTTTTTTTTTTTTTTTTTTTTTTTTTTTATATCAATCCGGTGACGTCGAGCTTTGAGTCCGAAGGGCGGAGACAAAAGAATGGTCGGCAGGAAGGGGCTCGGATAATTATGACGGAACAAATTTCAATGTTTCCTGCCAATTCTTTTCGTTTGTCTTCGTAATACCAACTTCCACTCTCTTAACTCTGGTAGTACGGAACGGCTTGAGCGGGGATGTGGGCAAACGTCGAAACGGGCTATCGTCGAAACCCGGGTGTGTGCCTCGAGCAGAGCAAACGAGCATCCGTCTCACGATAAGAGGAGGCGAGTGGGCAATGAAGGTCTAATTATTTCCCACTTCAAAAAAACAAAAAGGGTAGCGTGAAGGCAAAGAAGGGATTGCGATGGAGCTCCTCCTGGGGTGTGCAGAGCAATACATAATGTAACTCGAGGCGATGGTGGAGGTTGGAGGGGTCCAGGGTGCATTGTCGTAGCCACCGGGTCGTCGGGGAGCAGGGTCCGTGGCTCGCAAAAAACGATGGCGGATGGCGTCTTTGCCCTCCAGGGTCGGTCCTCCTTGTTCCTTGTCAAGCAGCGTAACCCCCGCCTGTGACAGCATGGGGCATCCGTCCACAGTCAGACGCAAGCTCGCGCGTCTACCTACTTGGGATCGCTGTGCGCGGAGGAAGGGAGACGGCTTCGCAACTGTGCTGGTGTTTCGTGCCGAATGGCAAATTGTCGTCGACGCTGCAGCTGGACAGAAAGGCGCAACCAAGCGTTTCCACGCTGTACGGAGCTCAAAAGATTGGATAGCGCGAAATACCGCATGCAGGGCTTCCAAACCGTCAGGCTGCAGTCGGCTCTGTTTATCGAAAGCCTACAATAATACCTCGTCCAACGGGGCTTGCTGCCGATTTCCTCTCTTCCGTGCAGTTTGGCAGCATTGGCACCCTCGGGCTAGGCGGTGATTGTGGTTGGAGTGGCGCTTGACGTGCCCTGCTGCACATCTGTATTCGGCCAGGCGGGCTTGACTATCCGCGCCCCACAGGGAGAACCATCGATACAGTAACAATATTCATTGCTGCCAATAGCCCCGAGTCAAGCGATGAAGCGTGTCCGTGTCAGGAACAAGCTCGCTCTGACTGCCATTTTTCCGCAGCCAAAACCACGCACTGGCCTGATCGTCCCGTGGTGCCGGTTTTCGCAGCTGCAATCCCCATCGACAACGGCGCGCTTTATTCCTTTTCCTCGCTCCAGCCAATCGAACCATCCCGCGCGGCAGGTACCGACGATGCGGCAGTGGTATCTGTTAGCGACGCGTGTGGCGCGCTTTCAGGCGCGCCAACTCCTGCCTGATCTACCTCTTATGCATAGGCAGGATGCGAGGACACGACGCGGATGCCCGGCCGGAGAAATGGTGCAGCATCCCATGGCCAATCTCCCCTGATTGACCCGTTTGGCATTACTAGTCATCGTTGCCGGTTGCTACCCATTTCAACGACTCGCATTGCGAGCTTAAAACTGCACGGTCTCAGTTCCATCGCCGCTGCCCCCCCGATCTGGCGCTGAAATCAAGATTGGATCGATATGAAGCAATGGCCATAGCGTAAAATCACCTAGCTTTCTTTGACTCTCCTCGATCGCTTGCCCTTTTGCAAGCTGACCATGGACATTGTTTTGCATACCCTTACCGGGGAACGGGATTGTGGAGCGAAAGGAGGAAATCTTCCGTCTCACTTTGAATATCGGATGATCTAGACCGTTGATACAAATTGAGGGCCTTACCAATAACAAAGTGCTATCCTTGTCAAAGCCATACGATCTTCTCCAGCCGGCCGATCAAGATCCTTTGGAGTGTGCCACATACCATGATCCTGGAGTTGATGCACCGTAGGGCTTGACTGAATAATTTTGACTTTTGGAGATCCTGGACGCTCACAAATCGACCAATCAAGATTCGCCTGCCATAATTATAATGAAATTTTAAGGACTCGCGAGTTAGTCGTCATGACTAGCAAAGTTTTATATTGGCCAAAGTATCACCACGCATTCCCGAACGACATGCCGGGAAGACATGGCAAAACCTTGTTGCTTTGTACGCGTTGAGGCTCAGGTCTGTCGATCTGAACGATACCAAAGCTTACAAACCTCATATCATTTTCCACAAGGCTGTATCTGCGCAACTAATAATCTGACAGATATTTTCGTTAAAACAGGTGTTCGTGTTGAACAGCGTCCGATTTTTCGCAGCTAACATATGACTAACCAGACATACGAACCTCTTTCGGCTCACCACTAAGCTTTTACATGTTCACCTTAAAGCCAGGCCAGTAATTACATTTTCCAGTCTATTCATATTTTCTAACAATGTCGCTTCCATACGTCACCGTCGACGTTTTCACCACCACAAAATTTGCCGGCAATCCCTTAGCTGTAATCCGGCTTCCATCCACCGTGACCCTCACCCAAGCCCAAAAACAACAAATCGCAAAAGAATTCAACTACTCCGAAACCGTCTTCGTCCACTCGCCCGACACGGACTCCACCGCCCTACCCACCTGGCCCATCGACATCTTCACCATCACCACCGAACTCCCCTTCGCCGGCCATCCCGTCATAGGCACCGCCTGCACCCTCCTCGCCACCGCAGAATCCACCAAAGCCCTCACCCAGGGCACCCTCCTCACGAAAGCCGGGCCCATACCCCTCACCTACGACGTCAGCACCCGCCAAGCCCACGCCTCGATCCCGCACAACATCCGCATCCACGCCGCCACCCTCCCCGACCACGCCCTCGCAACGCTCCAGCCGAACTTGGGCGCCTATCCGCGTGCCTCCCCCATCGTCTCGATCGTGCCGGGCATGACGTTCGCGCTCGTGCGCCTGGAGTCGCTGGCCGAGCTGGCGCGCGTTGTGACCACGGCGCTCGACGTCGATGTCGCCCGGGACGAGGGGTGGGATTGGGGGATTGTGGGACTGTACTTTTACGTTTGCTTACCTGCCGCTGCTGCTGCTGCCGCCACCGCCGCCGCCGCCGCCGCCGTTGATGAGGGTGGCGCGCGAGGGATTCGGGCGCGGATGATTCAGAGGATTGTTGGGGAGGATCCAGCGACGGGGAGTGCGGCGTGTGCGCTTGCGGCGTATCTTGCGGTGCAGGGACCGAGTGGGGAAGAGGGTGGGTTGGTGGAGTTCGAGATTGCGCAGGGTGTAGAGATGGGGAGGAAGAGCGATATTGCGGTGCAGGTTAGGCTGGGGTCAGGACGGGACCGGGAGGGCGAGCAGAGGGTTGAGGAGATCAGGTTGGGTGGGAGTAGTGTGCAGGTGATGGAGGGAACGTTACGGTTGTAGATATCCAGATCTGAGATCGGTAGTGAGCGGTTAGTGAAGGGTGGGCGCTTGTGAGGGTGGAAAGTGCGTTATGCTCTTCTATATGCTGGGATAGCATGTCTTCGCTCTACACGGCAGAGTATCCACCATGGATTGAGGTCAGATGACTTCGAGCTTCGAAAGTTCTTTAAGCATGCGATTCGAAGAAATTTTTCTGGGTCGATTCATCCCCACTATTACTCCTTTTCGCCTCGAACACTCCTATGACACCGGACCCTCTTTTGGTTTCTATCCCCACCAGGCACCAGCCTATCATTGGATCTTATCAACGATCACATGTAGTGAACGCTGTGTTCCTTGAATCCACTAGTAGCCTGGGAATTGGTGAGCTCGTATGCATACAAGATATTCAATATGCAGGTTCATTTTTGGGGACCCGAAGAATTTGGAGGAGATTCAACGGCAGTTGGGATAGGAGCTCTGAAAAATGGCATCTCGTTTCTGGGGGGTAAGTTTTGAGGCTTTTGAGGACGTTATCAGACCGTCGGAAGTGTAGTACACAGGCTTCAACTATTTATTTTTGCTCTACAGTGGAGACAACAGGCGACGAGTTTGCTCGAGTGGTCCAGATTGCTCCAAGATATTTTAGATGATGCGAATGGATAGCCTTTGCGTTTGAAGTATTTCGGCTGGTCCGGACTACACCTCGAATAAAAGGCAATCACAACAAATGGTCATGATCCCTACCGCGCGCTTGTTCATGGACATTACTTTGCTCATCAGGGCTGAGCGGCTTAAAATACTCATTAATGTCGGGGTTCATGATTCGGATCACCAAGGGGTCCCAGCCGTGCTGACAAGCTTCAAGCAGCGAGATATATACTGACTCGTGACACGGTCCACCGTTTGCGGACTTGAAAAGGAAATGATTTTCATCTGAAGGGCTTAATTAAGATAAACGGTATAAGGCGACTTCATCGGGGGTTTGCCGAAGGAGGCTGTGAGCTCGACACTACGGCTGTAGATCTCCATCAAGGCGCCATATGTGGGGAAAGCGGTTGGCGTGCATGAGCCTTCCTGTGAGTTGTAATTTCAAAAGGGTCTGTATCATAAACCTTGTAGTGGATTTCTTTTGCGCGTGACATCACGGTTTTGAAACGAGAACATCACAATTCGATTCGTGATCACAAATAAAAGATTGGGCTATGCAGAGGGTCCTTGTCGCTAATCATCTCTATCGCATGTTGTCCAGCCTCTGACACAGAGCCTTGTAATCATGCGCTGTGTTGCCAGGAAACAGGTTTCTTTCCACCTTTGACCTCGGATTTGCGACTCCGGAGCGGCTAGTCAGGAGTCTGGACAATGTGGAAATAGAGTGGAAATGATTAATGAATGACCTTGTGCGACGGTATATGATTTTGCGGACCATCGAAAAATAATCGTATTAATGACCTTGAGTATCATGCCCCTGCGAAAAGGTAAACGGTAAGCCAGGCTGATCCGCTCAAACTGGCAAGTTTTGCGAGCCATGGAGAACACTCTAAATGCAGCCTCTAGATCCTTGCACGATTGGACTTGTTAAAGGAGATATTCACAATTATTGGAGCGGACGGGTGGTAGCCAGCGCAAAGTTGATCTAGTGAGTGGCATCAGGTCGACTTTTCTGAGTACGCGCGTGATAACAGTCATGGATATGGAGACGATAGGAAGGTGGTGTTTAGGAATGATACGCGAGTAGCGGGGACGCCGATCCCACGCGATACGTGGCATTCTAGTTCACTGACACCGCCCCAGCTTGCGTGTGTTTGGTGATGAGAACCTCTACGCGAGGACGAGTTTCTGGTTCCGAGATCAGATGCGAGGTGATGACTCCGTGGCTCGAGGTTGGTCTGGGCTGTTGTTGGAGCCCGAAGGCGCTCATATCTGTTTTGCACCAAGATTGGGCCGACGTCGTTCTCCGGGGAGATCCAACCATTGTGGAGCTGAATTGGAAGCTAGAGAATAGCAGTTAGGGACTGCAGGATGTATGAAGTTGGTGGCAATGCTCACGCCGACGTGGTGGATAGCTGAGGTCCCTGTTTGGAGTTCTGAGTCTGTTACCGTAGTCGGGATATTTGAAGTCGGGTAATCACTCAAGTCTCTTCCTTCTTCTCCTTTCTTTCTCCGTTTCCGTCGAAACCGAGCGCATCCAGTTGCCTGATAAGCTCGTTGATGCGGATAACCTTCTCGAACTGTTCCGGAAGCAATGAATCGCCCTTCTCGTTGCGGTCTTTCAACTCCCGCGCCTGCCGGAGCTTCTTCGCCAACTTCCTTGCCTCCTTCTCCTTCTCCACCTCCGGATCTACCGCTTCGACCTGTCCGTTCTGCTCAGGCTCTGCTTCCACACCACCATCGGCATTGTCCACTTTCACCGGCTCGTCCTCTTCCTTCTCAATCTCCTTCTGCTTTTCTTTCTCTGCCGCCCGCTTTCTTGCTTCCCGCCTCTTGGCGTTCTTTGAAGCCGCGTTGCCCTCCTTTTCCCCCATCTTCCCTTCGTCCGCTGCTTCGGCGCCTGGTATGGGGCCCTTGCCTCTGTTTCTCCAGGCCTCAGCCGTGCGATTCTTGTAGGCTTCAATGTCCTCCGGTGGACGGTAACCGGGACGGATCTTTATTTCTTTGCGAATGGAACCATCAGCGCGGACTGAAGAGGGAATATGGCGCTGGCCGTCCGCTCCGGTGGTAATGCCAGAATTTGAGACTTCGGAGTCCTTTTTTTGGGGGGGCATTTCGAGACGTTCGATTGGTTCAAAGTGAAAAGTCTAAATTTTATTCGATATCAAGGTCTCAAGGCTCGTTCTCACCTCGCTCAAAAGTTGTAGGCGGAGATCTCAGCTTTAGCCCGGTAAACTCGAACGTGCGATGCGCCAGAGATAGAGGTGTGGACGTTGTCCGAGGATAAGCAGTAAACCCAACGTAATAAAGTACCTTAACGCCCGTAGCTCCTGTAACTTATGGAGAAAATTTTGGTGAGATTGATCGGGTCAAAGCTGAAAGATTTTGTGAGCTCGGCATCGGGCCAATCAGGATCACCGGGCGGACGCTGCAGATTTGGAGCGTTGTTGAAGCCGGATCAAAGACTTCAACCACCTCATCCCATCGCAGCAAACCTGTCCGTGTTGTGGACGTCGGCAAGATGTCTGGCGTAAGTGACCGAAACCCCATCAGAAGCCTACATTAGGCTAATTGACCTTCCTGCAGATTTACACCGGCCTTTACAAGTCGGTTCTCCCTCCCGCCACCCCGAAGGTGCGGCCAAGCACGCTGACAAGTCACAGCACCTTCTTCCGGAGCAATGCTACCATGCTCTGCACTGTCTTCGTCACTGCCTTCGGCATTCAAATGTACGCATGTCTCTGGATGAGAGCACTTGACGAGAACAAGAGCTGATATGCAATCGCAGGGGCTTCAACTATGGAGCGGACAAGCTATGGGATTCAATAAACAAAGGCGTATGTTCCTTTCGCTCCAGCTTGGTTTTGTTCAGGAACTGACAAGATATATCTCAGCGGCAATGGAAGGACATCAAGCCCAAGATCATGGCAGCTAATGGGGGTGGAGACGACGAGGAATAGACGTCAATACCGCATACAAAAGGGCTGCTCGTACATGGCTTCGATTCCCGGCTACTCCGGCGTCTCAAAAGCGGAAGGCTGCACTGTACTACTAGTGCCGAAGCTGTCCATCAAAGCTTCCGGCGACGACGGCTGAATTGCCGCTGTTCTTGAACAGGAAATTTCACAACATTTCACAACGTTTAGCGCACCTTTTGATCATTCTGGAATTGCCTTTTGCATGATTGGGTGTATGCAGGTCAGGTATCCCTGCGTTTATCGCGATTGCTTTGGTCCCGCGAGGTAGCTCAGGTGTGATTTGCTTGTGCTAGTCATGGGACATTAAGCGTGATTTTCAACGCACATGGCTTCTTTGATATCTTGCCCGACCTGCTCAAATTTGATTGTCTCGAAATGTATAGTTCAAACACGCCGTTGTGAGTATTCGGAGTTTGTTCCTTGCATGCGGGTTACGTCGGTTGCTCCAATGCCGCCACTAAGGGTCACAACATCCACATGCTGAGCGAACATTTGCCGCCCACCTTCACTCTCCATTGCCAAATCCAGTCGCTGCAACTACGTCAAAATCAACGGCCGTATCTACGACAGCATCATTCCGCATCTTACACGTTTTCCCCAAGACTACCTTTGTGCCTAGATGTGAAACCTGCACTCCAAGACAACCTGAACGCCCCGCGAGCCTTCTTCCGGAGGGATAACTTGACTGAACAACATCAACCAACTCCCAGCGATCTCCTGCAAGTACTGCAGCTGTGCAAGCTCTGCGGCTCTGGCCACCTATCGCCGGGCTCTTCCGACGGATCTGAGCATGCGATAGGCAAATATCGGCAGCCCGTTACTATGGACTTCGCAGTGCCAGATCGCAGTGCGGCAACGATAGATCAGCAGCTTTGCCGGCAGCTGCGAGATCTTCCACGCGAGTTCGACTTTCGTTACACCGACGGTGCTAGCAAGCGCCTGATCGAGGTCCTTTTCCGCTCTCTAGTCGGGCGGAGGGAAGGCTATCTCCGCCTGCTGTTCCCTCACGGCCCACCAACCAACCCGGAAGCGAGATGGAGTCTTAGAGATGCGCAGGGAGCGGTTGAAGGAGCAGA
>Ga0335075_10012183_pt1 | contig 12999 bp, 10 predicted proteins | sample Lox_Sample_24_FD_206723 | JGI IMG/M metagenome (GOLD analysis project Ga0335075, IMG submission 206723) | Soil microbial communities from Loxahatchee National Wildlife Refuge, Florida, United States - Lox_Sample_2.4 | ecosystem: Environmental > Terrestrial > Soil > Wetlands | place: USA... | reverse complement strand
CGAAGTCCGACAACACCGAGGGATTCAGCCGACGCGCCGTGGGTCCTATTGGTTGATTTCGGCGGTGTCGGAGCATCGACAGGCTCGTGGCACGGAAGTAGCAACCGTGTCGGTAGAACGTCTCCCCAGCAAGAGCTATCAGCGGCGGCGGAGTCCGACGTGGTAGCCGGAGTGAAAGATCAAATGAAGATGGCACGCTTTTCTATCGCAACGGCTGGGACGTGGACCCTGGCCGCTGGTTTCCTTCTGTTGGCAGGTTCCGCGACCTCGGCCGTCGCGGGTCCAATTGGCGACGAAGGCAGCTTCCAGCAAACCCGTCAGTCGGGTTACTACACGGGCAACGGCGGCGAGTTCACGGTTTACGGCTTCGGGTCGTCCCTGAACGTCACGGGCTATACGTCCGCGTCGAGCAACATCGGCTCCATGGACCCGAGCTTTCAGACGTTCTGCCTCGAGTCCTCGGAGTACGCGGCGTCACCTTCGTATTTCAAGGTGAACTCGGCGGCGGTGGGCGGCGGCAACGAGGCCGTGGGCGGCAAGGATCCCATCTCGGTCGGTACCGCGTGGCTGTATACGCAGTTCGCCACCGGCACGCTCAACAACTACTTCACGGGCGACCGGACGGTGAAGGCGGGTCAGCTGCAGCAGGCGATCTGGTGGCTCGAGGGCGAAGACGGCAACCAGGACCTGATGACCAACCAGTTCTACTCGGCTGCGGTCACCTTCTTCGGCAGTGCGGCGGCAGCGCAGGCCGACGCTCAGGCGGGCTACCTCGGGGTGTACGTGCTCAACAACTACACCAACGCAGCTCGCACGGAGAAGGCGCAGGACTTCCTGTACCGGGTGCCGGATGGCGGCACGACGCTGATGCTCCTCGGCGCTGCTCTCGTGGGTCTGCGCGGGTTGCGTCGCAAGCTCGCCTGATTGCCTCCGACCGTCAGCTCCCCAGCGCTGTGAACGACAAAGAGCCGGACACCTGCAAAGGTGTCCGGCTCTTTGTGATCAAGGGTCCCTCTAGTTCAGCGTCGCGAGGAGCTTCCGCGCGTCTTCGGCCTGCGGGAAGTCAGTCTGCAGCTGCAGCGCCTGCTGCAACGACTTTCGCGCCGCGTCCTTGTTGCCCGTCTGCGCGTAGGCCAACCCCAGGCGGTAGTGGAAGGCCGGTCTGCTCGGCACCTTGTCCACCGCGAGCTTCAACGGTTCGATGGCCAGCGCCGGAAGTTGCTTCTGGATGTACACGTAGGCCAGCGTGTCGTTGACTTCAGGCTCGTCGGGAGCCTCGGCCTTCGCCGCCTGGGCCAGCTGCAGGGCGCGATCGAGCTGCTCGCCGCGACTGGCATACATCCAGGCGAGGTTGTTGGAGGCGACCGCGGCTCGCGGGTCCATGCCGACAATCTGTTCGTATCGCCGACGGGCCTCGTCGTCCTTGCCCTGCGACTGCAGGATCATGGCGGCCATCGTGCGGGGCGCGACCGCTTTCGGCTGCTTGGTCGCCATCTGTTCGAACTCGCCGAGTGCCTGGTCCATCTTGCGCTGCGCGAGATACAGCTGCCCGAGCTGGCCGTAGGCCTCAAGGTTCGACGGGTCGGCTTCGATGGCGCGACGCAGGTACTGCTCGGCGCCGGCCGCGTCCCCGGTCGCACCCCACGTGCGGCCCGCAAGCAGGAGCACCAGCGGATCCCTGGGCGCCTGGGTCAGGCGCTGTTCCACCCGGGCGCGAGCGGCCTGGGGCTGCCTGGCCTGCAGATCCAGCGAGACCAACCCTGACAGCGGCTCGACCAGCGCCGGGTTCGCCTGCAGCGCCTTCCCGAAGGCGGCGCGCGCGCTGGCCACATCGTTGCGTGCCAGCGCCAGCATGCCGGCCTGGTTCTGGACGACGGCGCTGTTGGGTGCGTCGCGCAACAACTGCTGGGTGATCGTCGTCGACCGATCGACTTCGCCGCGCGCCAGAAGGGCCCGCGCCAGCACGAGCCGCGGCTGCAGGTTGTCGGGCTGTGCGGTCGCGGCTTGTTCGGCCATCTGCATGGCGGCCGAGAGATCGTTCCGCTGCATCTGCACCAGCGCCAGCCGGACCTGCGCCGCCGAGGCCCGCGGATTGATCTTCAGCAGGTCGGTGTACGCGGTGGCCGCCGCGGCGAGATCCTGGCGCTTCTCTTCAACCTGCCCGAGTAGGAACAGCGACTCGACGCTGCGCGGGTCGAGCTTGAGCGCCGCCTGCGCCTCGGTTCTCGCTTCATCCGCGCGATTGGCAGCGAGGAGCATTCGGCCACGAACGGTGTGGCCGCCGACCAGAGTCGGGTGCTTGCCGACGACCTCGTCCACGGCGGCCAGCGCTTCGGCCTTCTTGCCTTGCGTGTGGAGAATGTCGGCCACCCGCACTCGCGAGAGCGGCCAGTACTGAGGGTTCTCGCCCAACTTCTCCAGCACCTTCCGCGCATCGTCGGGACGCGACATCGAAAGGTAGTAGTCGGCCAGCGCGACGGTGGCGTCGGCGGTGCCCAACAGCTCGGTCACCTTGCGGAAGTACGGCTCAGCCTCGGCTCCACGATTGGTTCGGAGGTAGTAGGCCGCGAGCCACCGATTGGGGAGCGGGTTGGATGCATCCAGCTGTACCGCGGCCTTGAAGGCGGCCTCGGCTTCTTGCGCCCTGCCGGCGCCCCACAGGAACTGTCCGAGCGCCACTTGCGCCGCGACAGACTTCGGGTCACTCAGGACGGCCTGGCGAAACGCAGCTTCGGCCTCCGCCAGGTTGCCGCGAGCCGCTTCGATGACACCCAGGTTGCTCCGGAACTGCGACCGTGGGTCGAGGCTGAGGGCCTGCTGCATCTGCTCGAGAGCCCCATCGAGGTCCTTGAGGCTGGCCAGTGCGTTGGCGCGCAAGACCAGAGCGTCGGCGTTCTTCGGCTGCAGTCGCAGGGCTCGGTCCGCACGCTGCTTCGCCTCATCGAAGCGTGCCGCGCCGCCGAGCCAGAATCCCGCCTTCACTTGCACTGCGGCGTCGTTGGGCAGCAGGTCTGCCGCCCGGACGTATTCGGCGAGCGCCCCTGCGCCGTTGCCTTGGCGCTCGTAGACCTCGGCCAGCTTTACCCTGGCTGCGCCGAGCGTAGGCTCTTTCTCGATGGCGTTGCGGTACTCCAGCACAGCCGCCGCGAGATCCCCCGTCTTCAGGTACTCGTCGCCCCGCTCGAGGTACGATTGGGCATTCCTCGAACAGCCTGAGACGGCCAGGGCAAGCACGACGGCGCCGACCAGGGTCGACGGTTTGTGGGGAAAAAGCACGGGCATTGCGCCTCCAGCGCGACGATAGCACGCAGACGCCGCCGCCGTATGCGGCCGTCCGCCTGCATGCCATGCCGATCAGGATCGACAACGCTCTCGCGAGCTTTACAGAACGCCCCGGACTATCTCCGCACGACGTCTCGACCACGTTCCTCGATGTGCAGTCCCACCGACGACGCGCCCAGGTTCGCAATCTCCTTCACGTTGCCCCTGACGCGGACCAGCGCACCCTTCGACGGCGTCCCCCGCCGCTGTGACAACACGGTGATCTCGCCGCTGCCATCGTCGATCTTGTAGAGGCCGTACGGCACCAGCGGGACGCTCCAGGCGCTCGTGACGCGACCGGCCACCTCCACCTGGCGGTTGTCGTACCGACCCGGATCGTCCCGGATGTCGGCGATGTTGCGGGCGCGCATCGCGCAGCCGGCCAGGGTCACCACGAGCGTCAGCGCGAGCAGGGGACGGATGATGCGGAGCATGGATGCCTCCAGTCCTTCCGGACGAGCGTTCGCCGGGACGAAAAGGGGGAAGGCCTCCGTGCCGCGCCCCCTGCGCAACACGTGAACCTTCCCCCGGGGTACTGCACGAGGCTGCACACGAGCCGCCCACAAACACGAAGTGCGGCGATGCCAGCGCCTGCCTGAACGGTTTTCGCACCCCGTTGACCCGGCGCAACCTCGCCATTCCCTCGTACAAGGGACGTGCCAGCGGTTCGCGCGGTGGACACGCATGATCACGGCATTGCGCCTGACTCGGGGTCACGCCATCGTCCATTGCAGGAGACGTTCCGGCAGGACACTGCCCTCAGATTAGGTCTCCCGAGGACGCTTGCGAATGCGGATGGCTCCCCGCGCCGCTCGGCCATCGACCACGCGCCCTCTCTGGAGAACGTCGGCCTCACCGGCATCGACCAGTTCGAACGCGGCGCGCCGCACGGCGGGCATGAGGGCGCGCCAGCCGTCTGGGTCGAGCGCCCTCGCGACGTCCGAGGGACACATCGTGGTGCCGGCGCGTCCTTGTGCGAGGATGCGCAACACGTCGGTTGCCTTCACCGTACTCACTCGTCTCCTGCCCTCATGACCGCTCCGGTGCTCGACGTTCCCGCCGCCCGCATCCGGGTGCTGCGCGACGACCCGCCTCGCGCGCAGGCGCGGTACGTCCTGTACTGGATGATCGCGGCCCGACGGCTGGAGGACAACTTCGGACTGCAGCGGGCGTGCTGGTGGAACTCGACCGGCCTCTGTTGATCTTCGAGCCGCTTCGGGTCGGCTACAAATGGGCGAGCGACCGCTTCCACGCGTTCGTGCTCCAGGGCATGGCCGCGCACAAAGCGGCGGCGCACGAGGCCGGAGTGGCCTACTACCCGTACGTCGAACCGGCGCCCGGCGACGGCAAGGGTCTGCTCGCCCGGCTGGCCCAGGACGCGGCGGTGGTCGTCACCGACGACTACCCGACGTTCTTCGTGCCGCAGATGCTCGCGGCGGCATCCGACCGCATCGACCGGCGCCTCGAAGCGGTCGACGGCAACGGCCTTGTACCGATGCGCGCGACCGACGTCGTGTACCCAACCGCGTACTCGTTCAGGCGCTACCTGCAGAAGACGATCGTTTCCCACCTGGCGGACGTGCCGGTGCGGTCGCCGCTGAAGGGGTTGCCGCGACGGACTGCACCGGTGGCCGCGGAGGTGCGTCGCCGTTGGCCCGACGCGAGTGCCGCACTCCTGCGAGCCGATCCGTCTCCGCTGCAGGCGCTGCCGATCGACCACGGCATCGCGCCGTCCACGGTCCTCGACGGTGGCGGCCCAGCTGCGAAGACTCGCCTCCAGGCGTTCCTCCGCGGCGGCCTCGGTCGCTACCACGAGGATCGCAGCCAGCCTGACGTCGACGCCGCCTCGGGTCTGTCACCGTGGCTGCACTTCGGTCACATCGGTGCCCATCGCGTGTTTGCCGAGGTCGTCGGCGCTGCCGGCTGGACGACGCGCAAGGTCGCAAAGACGGCGACAGGAAAACGTGAAGGATGGTGGGGCGCGACTCCGCAAGTCGAGGCCTTCCTCGACGAACTGATCACGTGGCGCGAAGTCGGCTTCAACTTCGCGGTGCTCCGGCCCGACCACGATCGCTACGAGTCGCTGCCGGCGTGGGCCCGCGCCTCACTCGACGCGCACGCCAGCGACCCACGCGAGCAGACATACACCGTCGACGAGTTCGCCGAGGCGCGCACGCACGATCACGTGTGGAATGCCGCGCAGCGACAGCTCGTGCGCGAAGGGCGCATGCACAACTACCTGCGCATGCTGTGGGGCAAGAAGATCCTGGAGTGGACCGCGTCGCCGCGTGAGGCGCTCGCGGTGATGATCGAGTTGAACAACCGCTACGCCATCGACGGTCGCGATCCCAACTCGTACAGCGGCATCTTCTGGGTGCTCGGTCGTTACGATCGGCCGTGGGCGCCGCGGCGCGAAATCTTCGGCGTCATCCGGTACATGAGCAGCGCGAGCACGGTGCGCAAACTGCGGCTCAAACGCTACCTGGAGACCTACGGGCCCGGCTTGTTCTGAGGTGAGGAAAAGTTGATCCGCGGGGGAGCGGACCGATCAACCCTTCCGGTCGCGGGGAGCTCTCAGTGCACGCGCGCGTCGCCGTGGATCCGCGACACCATCATCGGGGTCACCGGCACGGCGAGACCTTCGATCACGCTCTGGGACACGCGCACGAGCGTGTTGACCTGGGCGGCATACGCTTGCACCGCATGTGCGAGGTAGGGGTCGTACTCGTAGCAGCGCGTCAAGGGCACGGCGTCGACGACCTCGTCCTTCATCTTCATGGGTTCGACGAGGGCGAGATTGCCCTGGCTGTCGGGCTCGCGCGACAGCACCTCGACGGGCACCAGCACCGGCACCTCGTTGTCGTGTTGAACGTAGAACAGAACCGTATGCACGGACGTGCGTCTCCTTGCCAGTTTCCTGTCGGCCGGCCTGCGGGGCCGCCGACGCTGACAGTGGAGGAATCGGCGCACTCCGCGAAAAGCTCAGTCGGAGTGTCGGGTCGCCGACAAGCCCATGGTTAGCGTCAACGTTAGGTGCCTCGTGCTGCTTGATGGGGGTCTCACTCCATTCGGGGCAGAACCCAGAACCGGTAGTACTGGAGCTTGCCCCACTGTTCCACGACGTTCTGGATGCCGTGCCAGGTACCGGTCCACTGCGAGACCGCGTCGCGAGGGCCTGGATCGCAATGAAGACGGACGCCGGCGGACCCCAGGGTAGCCGCGTAGACCAGCGCCGAGCGCCTGCTCCGGAACAGGGGGGTCACCACGATGACGGACCTGAGGTGAGACCGAGCGAGGTAGTCGCCGATGTCACGAGCCGCATTCAGGCTGATCGGCTCGACCTGACGAATCGGCACTATCTCGACGGACCCGACCCGGGACAGGCGCGCCAGGACATCCGCTATGCCCTGATCCACGGGGTTGGGCGCGCCCGTCGCACCGTCGACCGTGACGGGCACCAGCACCCGCGGCGCCATGCCCGCAACCCTGAGTTGTCGAGCTCGTTCGAACAGCAGGTAGTCGGGGTCGAAGTTGTCGACCAGGATCGCGTCGCTCGGCTGCATCAGGCTGTCGCAAACGAGACCACGCGCCACAGCCGCAGCCCAGATGCCGGTGGTCAGCCAGACGACGAAGCACATTGCCGCCGTGGCGGCGAGCCGAAACGTCCACGTGGTTCGCGTGCGAACCTCGCGACGCACCACATATCGCTTCCAGCCTGTAAGCGGCACGAGAGGCTCGCCGCCGCTGTTCGCCTCGCCCATGGCGGGCACGATAGTACAGTCGAGGACGCCGGCAAGCAGTGCCGGCGAGGACCGGAGGCAACCTAGCCTCTTCGCGGCGGGACCAGGACGTTGGACACGAGCAGCCCCGCCGCGATCGCCACGGCAATCAGGATCATCGTGAAGCCGGCCGTGACGCCGACGATCACGTTCTGATCGAGCAGGCTCGCGAGCGACCGGTAGCCGATGCTGCCAGGTACCAGCAGCAGCACGCCAGGCACCTGCGGCACTGCCGCCGGACCAAGGCCGCGCCGATCGTACAGGTTGGCGAGGATGCCGACGACGAGCGCCCCGAGTGAGGCGGCCAACGCCGGCCCGAGGGAGAGCGCCGCGAGTCGCACCGTCGTATAGCCGATGGTGCTCGAGACCCAGAGCCACGGCACGTCGCGCAGGCGGGCGCGGAGCAGCATCGCGAACGCCAATGGCGCGGCGCCGACCGCGACGTGCAGCGTCCAGCCCGGCAGCCGGCGCGGCGACACCGATTGGACCGAGCCCACCAGCGCTTCGGCGACCTGGCCGCCGACCGCCACACCGAACGCGATGGCGACGAAGACCAGCAGTGCGCCACTGAGGCGCGCGGTGCCGGCCGTCAGGTGGCGGCGAGCGAGCTCGGTCATCGCGACGGTGACGGTGAGACCCGGCAGCAGCGCAATCACGCCGCCGAGCGTGGCCGTCGGGATCGACACCCGCACGCCGCCGAGCGCCGCCACGCACGCAACCAACACGGAAACCGCGAGCGCCGCGACGAGTTCGAAGACATGCGTGCCATGCGGCAGGCGCTTGGACGCGAGCGAAATCACGCCGGTCAGCAGGCCGGCGGTGCCAGCCACCGCGACTTCGTTGAGCCCGCCGCCCAGGAGCCGGCAGGTTGCCGCCGAGGCCATGCCGTAGGCGAGAATCCGCAGCCATGGTCCTGGCCGTGCCGGCGCCGCCATGATGGCGTCGATCCGGGCCGAGCCTTCGAGCACGGTCGCGCGGCGCTGCTCGACGTCGCGCGACACCGCGTCGAGCCGCGCGAGCTTGCCGAGGTCGACCTCGCCCGGATACACCCGAATGAGGTGCGTGTGCTGGCGCTCCGGCGGCCCGAAGGCCGCGAAGATTGACGTCGGCGTCGTGAAGAAGTTCGCCTCGAGTCCCAGTTGCACCGAGGTGGTCTCGAGCGCGCTCTCGAGCGCGTCGGCCGAGAGACCGTACCCGTGCAGCGCCCGCCCGAGGCGGAGGATGAAGCCGACGGCGGCGGCATCCGTCTCGCTGTAGTCGGGAGCGGGCGAGGCGCCGAACGGAGTGGTCATGGCGCCGGCGTCACTGAGGCGGAGACGATCACCTCGCCCTCGAGCAGGTCGTCGAGCATCGCCGGGTCGCCGGCGACCGCACCGATGATCGTGTACGCGAAGTCGAGGCGCGCGTTGTCGATCAGGTTCACGAAGACCTGCCCGTCGCCGGTGTCGGGTCCCCGCGTCGAGATGCCGATCGTTCCGCGCACGTGGCTCAGCGCCGAGAACTCGTCACGGGCGTACGCGTCGGCCCCCGCGTATTCGTTGGCCGATGGGCTGCCACCCTGCAGGACGAACCCGGGCTCCACGCGGTGGAACGTGCGTCCGTTCCACTCGCCGGCTCGCACCTGATCCACCAGCCTGGCGACAGCCACGGGTGCGAGCTGTGGAAACAGGCGCAGCGTCATCGCACGACCCCCGCGCAGCGTGATCGTGATCGTCGTCGCCTCGAGTTGCCGCACCTGCGGCCACGTCGGCACCCGAACGCGGGCGCGCTGGAGATCGGTCGACGGCGCCGCCTCCGACGGCGTGCCCGCCGCGTCCGGTGTCGCCGTCAGCCATGCGGCGGCCCGTTCGGCAATCACCGGATCGAAATCCCGCAACGCCTCTCGCAGCACAGCACCGCGTTGCGGGTCGAGTTCGTTGATTCGCTCGAGCAGGGCCAGTCTGGGATCGCGCGAGGTATCGCGGCGTGCGGCGGTGAGTCGGGCGTACGCGTCACGCAGTGCCTTCACGTCGTCGGCAGTCACCGTCGCGCCCTGCAGCAGCGTTGCCGCGGTGATCAGGAGTTGCCCGTCATTGCTGGTGAGGCTCGCGATGGCCGCCTCGGTGAGGCCCCGGAGCTTGGCGTCGCGCCAGGCGACGAGCGCAGCGTTACGGACGTTGACGTTGGCGTCGGTGGCCAACGTTGCAAGCACGTCTGCCTGCTTGGTCAGCCCGGCGGCCCTGGCCGCATACATCCGTACCTGCCACGTCTCGGCAGTCGACGCGCGCTCTACCGCACTTCTCGCCTCGTCGGGCGACGAGCGGGCGAATGCGACGAGCGCATGCGCGGCCTCGTGCCACGCCTCGCCGAATGCACCGGCACGACCGAGACGGGCCGTACACGCGTCGCGGCAGGCGCCCAGTTGCCCGAGCGCGTCGATCGCGGCGAGCCGCACGTGCATGTGCGCGTCGCCGAGTGCGGCCGTGGCAAGCGCCGGGTCCAACGCTCCGAACCGTGCAACCAGCGCCTGCCGCACCAGCACGCTCGCATCGTCTAGCGCAGGTCGGACGCGCTCGAGCGAGGCCGTTGTTCTGGCGTGTGCGATGACGGCGAGACGCCGCACCTGGGCATCGGGATCCGTCAGCCGTGTGCCGGTCGCGGCGTCGCTGGTCCCGAGGGTGAGCAGGCCGGTCGATGCGAGGCGACGCACTCGCACCGCTACCGGCGACGGACGCGCACCGGGCGGCGCGGGAATCCCTGTCCCTGCCAGGGTCTCGAGCCACTGCTGCAGCGACGGCACCGCCGACTTCGTCCGTGCGGCGCGTCGCGCGAGCGCCTCGGCGGCGCGCGCCGCGCCGAGTTCCAACAGTCGCCCGCCCGCAGGGACGCGCGCGAGTGCGGCGCGCACCGCCTGGACCGTCTGATCGATGGCCGCTGCGTCCGCGTACGGCAGACGACCGAGATTCTCGGCGAGCGACGACAGCACGAGACCGTCGGCCTCGCGCGTCAGCGCGTCGCGCAAGGCGGTCAATGACGGGCCGAACGCGTTCGGGTCGAGGCTGCCGATGTAGGCAACCGCGAACGCGGCTTCGCGGCGAACGTCGATCGACGGATCCCGCAGCGCGGCAACGGCCGGCGCCAGGAACTCGCCGCGGCCGGTGCGGCCGGCGGTCCGCAGCGCCAGCGCCCGCACGTCCGCCGCGGCGTCGGTCAGGCCGCGGGTGACGACGTCGCGATGTGCCTGCGTCGACACACGTGCATCCTCGGCCACCAGCAACGCCGAGCGGGTGGCGTCGGCGTCGACGGGTGCCTGCGCACGTGCGTCGGGGCTCCAGCCGCCGGTCAGCGCCGCCCCGAGGACGACCGCCAGCGTGCAGCTATGTCGCTGACGAGGCGAGCGCCTGGCGGTCAGCAGGCGCCATGGCGTACTGCGCCGAGTACTCGAGCATCTGGGTGGCGAGGTCCAGCGGATACGACACCTCCACGTCCTGGATGGCGCCGGACTCGTCGCGCACGGGAGTCAGGCGGGGCATCACGAAACCGGTGTACGACGGCAGGTCGAGGCGGTCGACGCGTGCGACCACCTCGTCGCGCAGTGCGCCGTCGAAGTGGATGCCGTGCGCCTCGAACAGCGCCACCGCCTCGTCGTACGCGCCTTCCGACTTGATGCGCTGGACGAGCGACAGCATGCGCCCGACGCCGGCGTGGAAGGCATCGACGTCGACGACCACGAGGAACGTCTTGCCGTCGCGCGTGCGCCGCTCGATGGCGTTGGTGTTGGCCATCAGCCAGTGCACGATCGCCTGCCGGTTCCGCATGTGGTCTTCTTCGAGGTGCGTCCCTTCGCGAACCCGGCGGAGCTGCACGAGGGCGTTGCGGGCATAGGCCTCGAACTCGGCCCGCACGACGTCGGCATGATGGTCGCCCTCGATCAGATCGAGTTCGACCATCACCGGGTCGGCGACGAACCAGAGCGCCACGAGGTCGGATCGCGTTTCCTCGAGCGCCGAATACTGCTCGCGCAGTACGCCCTGCGGCGAGCCGACGCCGGGCGACATGCGGCCGGACCCGTGTCCGATCACCTCGTGCAGGCTGGTCGTCAGCTCCCCGGCCAGCGACTGCCAGCGACGCGAACGCTCGCGTTCCTCGTCGGACCAGCAGAACTCCTCGCGGAGGCTTTCGGGCTGCGATTCGTCGTAGGCGTGGATCACGTTGGCGAGTGACACGGACTTGCTGCCGTGGACCTCTCGAATCGCCTCGTCGTTCGGCAGGTTGATGCCGATCGCCGTCATCGGTCCGGCATCGCCGCACTCGACGATCACGTCGATGGCGCGGGCCGACACGCCGACGACGTCCGTGCGCCGAAACGCCTCGTCGTACGGCATGTGTTGTTCGAACCACGCCGCGTGCGCGGCGATGCGCCGGATGTGCGCCGTCTTCTCGGGATTCTCGTGAAAGACGATGCCTTCGAAGGCGCCCTTGTGGCCACGGGCATCGAGGTAGACCTCGATGAAGCCATTGATCGTGTCGACCGGTGAATCGGCGTCGGCCACCCACGCGATGTCGTAGGCGCGTCGATCGTCCTGCTCGCCGGTGCGATAGAAGCGGGTGAGCGCGTCGAGGGCGTGCGCTGTTGCCGGCGGCGCCACGGCACGCGCGGCGTCGAGATGCGCCACGAGGCGCGCCAGCGTCGCGCCGTACCGTCCACCGACGCGCCAGACTTCTTCACGCAGTCCGTTGTCGTCCCGGACCAGGCGAGAGTTCAACGCGTAACGCTCGTCGAACCCGTCGAGGTCTGCCGTCGTGACGCCGGCATACAGGTTGTTGGCGCTGGCCGCGAGGATGTCCTCGCCTGCTGCCGGCGTCTTGCTCGTCACCAACGGTCGCCATGTGGCCTCGAAAAAGTCATGCGCGTGAGCGTCGACGAACGCGTCGGCGGTGGCGTGCACACCGAGCGGTACCGCGATGCCCGACGCCTGCACGGCGTGAATGGCGGCCAGCAACTGTACCGGGGAGACGCCGAGCACGAACTTGCGGGAGGTGATGTGGTCGTACGGCCCGGAGTTGATCCAGAACAGCTTGGTGTACTGCTCGAGGGCGGCCGCGACGTCGGGCGGCAGCGTCGCGCGGCCCACCCACAACGCCTCCAGCACGTCGCGCATGACGAGCGCATATTCGAACCGCTGGTCGTAGTAGATGTCGCGCCCGGCCAGCGCCGCTTCGTAGAGATGCCAGGCGAGCTGCCTGGCCTCGAGGGGCAGCGCCGCGAAGGCGTCGGCGTAGAGCTGCACGACGGCGGCAGGGCCGACGCGCTCGAGCAGGTACCGCTTGTCGTTCATGATGGTCAGCCGGACTGGCGCAGGTCGACGTGTTCGCGATGCGCCGGCTGGTGCACACCGCGCCAGCCGAGTTCGGTCGTGATCGCGGTCGCCAGCACGCCCATCGCGTCTGGTTCGCCGTGCACGAGGAAGGTATGGGTCGGTGGTCGGCGGAATCCGCGCAGCCAGCGCAGGATCTCGTTCCGGTCGGCGTGCGCCGACATCTGGTCGTTCTTGACGACCCGGGCCGCCACGGGAATCACCTCGCCGTGAATCTTCACCGTGTCGGCACCGTCGACGAGCGAGCGCCCGCGCGTGCCGGCGGCCTGGTACCCGACGAAGAGCACCGTGTTGCGCGGATCCGGCAGCATCTTCTTCAGGTGGTGGAGCACCCGTCCGCCCGTCGCCATGCCGCTCGACGAGATGATGATCGCCGGCCCGCTCGACTGCGTCAGCGCCTTCGACTGTTCGGTGTCCTTCACGACCTGGAGGCGCTGCGTGTCGAACATTGCCGCATGCGGCTCGGGACGCATCTCTGGATCGAGTTCGTTGGGGCGGGCGCTGTAGAACGCGAGGGCCTCGGCCGCCATCGGGCTGTCCAC
>Ga0335075_10012182_pt1 | contig 12999 bp, 14 predicted proteins | sample Lox_Sample_24_FD_206723 | JGI IMG/M metagenome (GOLD analysis project Ga0335075, IMG submission 206723) | Soil microbial communities from Loxahatchee National Wildlife Refuge, Florida, United States - Lox_Sample_2.4 | ecosystem: Environmental > Terrestrial > Soil > Wetlands | place: USA... | reverse complement strand
GGCGAGCGGCGCGCGCTCGGCGATCCTCCGGGACGCCGCGCCGCAGCTCATTCTCGACCTGATCGCCACAGAGCGAGTCAATCATGCGTTCCTCGCGCCCGCGCTCATTCAAATGCTGATGCAGTCGCCGGGGATCGAGCGCGCCGACCTCTCCAGCATGCGAATGCTCGCCTACGGCGCTTCGCCCATCTCCGAGGATCTTCTCAAGCGCGCGAGCGCGCGGTTTCGCTGCGAATTCATTCAGGTCTACGGCATGACCGAGACGTGCGGCGCGGTCACGCTGCTCACCGACGAGGCTCATGATCCGGCGAAGGGCAAGCTGCGCTCCTGCGGCGCCGCGATGCCGGGCGTCGAGCTCAAGATCGTCTCGGCGGACGATGAGGAAGCCCCGCGAGGCGCGGTCGGCGAAGTGCTGATCCGGTCCCCCGTCGTCACTAAGGGTTATTGGAACAAGCCCGGCGCGACCACAGAGTCGATCCGTGACGGCTGGATGCGCACCGGCGACGCCGCCTACATGGACGAGGACGGCTATGTCTTCATCTATGACCGGGTGAAGGACATGATCGTGACCGGCGGCGAGAACGTCTATCCGGCGGAAGTGGAGAACGCGCTTTTCGGCCATCCGGCGATCGCCGACGCCGCCGTGATCGGCGTCCCTGACGACACATGGGGTGAAGCGGTGAAGGCGATTGTCGTGTTGAAGCCCGGGGCGCCGAGGGACGCTGCCGACATCATTGCCTGGACGCGGGCTCGCATCGCCAATTTCAAGACGCCGAAGTCGGTCGATTTCGTCGAGGCGATCCCGCGCAACATCACCGGGAAAATCCTCAGACGCGAATTGCGCGAGCCCTATTGGAAAGGGCGCGACCGCAGGGTCAACTGACCCTGGGCGGGAGTGGACATGAGGCGCTTGCCCGCGGTAGGCGGAAGCCGATGGTCAAACTCAACGTCATCTACACCCGCACCGGGGACAAGGGCGAGACGGGGCTCGGCGACGGCTCCCGGCGGCCGAAGAGCGACCCGCGCGTTCAGGCGATGGGCGACGTTGATGAAACGAATTGCGCCATCGGCCTCGCGATCCTCGCTGTGCGCAATTCGAGCGATGCAGCCGATCTCGCGATCGAACCGGCGCTGACGCGAATCCAGAACGACCTGTTCGATCTGGGCGCCGATCTCTGCATTCCCAAACAGGCGCACGAGGCGCCGGGCGAGGTGCTCCGCGTCGCGCCGCCGCAGGTCAAGGCGCTCGAGGACGCGATCGACGCGCTCAACGCCAAGCTCCATCCGCTGCGCTCGTTCGTGCTGCCGGGCGGGACACCGGCCGCGGCCGCGCTGCATCAGGCGCGCGCGGTCTGTCGGCGGGCCGAGCGAGCCATGGCGGCGCTGGCCGAGATCGAGGGCGAGGAGGTGGCAGAGGCCGCGCTCGCCTATGTCAACCGCCTGTCCGATTATCTGTTCGTCGCCGCGCGCGCCGCCAACGATTTCGGGCGATCCGACGTGCTGTGGGCGCCCGGCGCCAATCAGAGCGAAAGCGAGTGAGCGAGAAGAGCCCCTCACCCGAGCCCTCTCTCCGGAGGGGTGAGGGAGTTTTGACTGCGATCGGCGTCATCAGCGGCACGTCGATGGACGGCGTCGATGTGGCCCTGATCGAGAGCGACGGCGAGGCTGAGCTCAAGACCGGTCCCGCCGCGACCTTCCCCTACCCCGCGGCCGTCGCTGAGCGACTGCGCGCGGTGGTCGCTGACTTGAGCGAAGCCCAGGCCCCACAACTCGAGCTCGAGCGGCTCGTGACCGACGCCCATGTCGCCGCAGTCGAGGCGTTTCTCGACCGGTTTTCGGTTCCCCGCGAGCGGGTCGCCCTCGTTGGCCTGCACGGCCAGACCATCCTGCATCGGCCGCGCGCGGGCCGGACCCGTCAGCTCCTGGACGGCGCGCGCGCCGCCGCGGCCCTCAACATCGACGTCGTATCGGACTTTCGCTCGGCCGATGTCGCGGCCGGGGGCGAAGGCGCTCCCCTCGCGCCCGCCTATCATGCGGCGATGGCGGCGGGCCTTAAGCGCCCGCTGATGATCCTCAACTGGGGCGGGGTCGGGAATGTCACCTATCTTGGGCCGAAGGGAGAGATCATCGCCTTCGACACCGGGCCGGCCAATGCGCTCATCGACGACTTTCTCGCGGTAAGGCGCGGGCTGGCGTACGACGAGAACGGGGCGCTAGGGGAAAGCGGGCGCGTTAATTCCGACGCGCTGGCGACCTTGATGAGCGATCCCTATTTCGACCGCCCGGCGCCCAAATCGCTCGATCGCAACCATTTCAGCGCCGCCGCTGCCTGCGTCAAGCATCTCGCCGACGAGGACGGCGCAGCGACGCTGAGCGCGTTCACGGTCGAATCAACCGCAGCCGCGCTGAAGCACGTCCCGCAGGCCCCGGCGCGGTGGCTCGTCGGCGGCGGCGGGCGGCGGAACCGGAACCTCATGCGGCGGCTTGAGCATCGGCTTGAAGTCAAGGTCGAGCCGGTCGAGGCGATCGGCTTCGACGGCGACAGCATCGAGGCGCAATGTTTCGCCTATCTCGCCTTGCGTTCGCGCCGAGGCCTGCCGATCTCCTTTCCGGCCACCACCGGCGCCCCGAAGCCGATGACCGGCGGGGTCTTCTGGCCGGCGCGCTGAACGCGGCCCATTGTAGCCGCGCTCGGCGAGCGCCGGGGCGCGGTCAGCGACTGTCAGCGACCGCGCCTACAGCCCACGGTGCGATTCCTCAGCAGACTCTCACGGGCTGCTGGCCGAGGAAGTTGCCATAGGCGTCAAAGGTCGGCCGATACTGCCAGCAGCCGCCGCCATATCCATAACCGCCGTATCCATAGCCTCCCCAATAGGGAGCGGTGGCGATCGCGGCGCCGGCCAGCACGCCGGCGGCGATAGCCGGGCCCCACCAGCCGTTGTACCAGTAGCCGCCGCGCCAATAGCCCGGATGCCAAACTCCACGGCCGGCCCAGCCGCGGCCCCAGCCGCCATGCCACCCGCCGCCGCGCCAGCCGCCATGCCAGCCTCCGCCGTGCCAGCCTCCCACCCGGTAACCGGCGGCCGACGCCGGCGCCGCAGGCAGAACGACCGCCGCAGACATCGCCAGCGACGCCAGACCTGCGATGATGGTCTTCGAAATCCTGGTCATCATAGCCTCCACCATGGACCGGCGGCTGAGCCGCTGGATTAACCCCGCCGCCGCGGCAAACGACGTAGCCCCGGCGTGTTTCTCAAACTTGCCCCTCAATTTCGGCGGCCGTTTGGCGCCTCAGCGTCGACCCGGCGCCAGAACGAGCTTTGTGTCGAGGCGACAGCGTATCGAACCTTCACAAATAAGTGTTCGCGACAAATGCTGAACAAATATTCATGGCTCGCGGCTTGCGCTACACGCTTTTCGAACGCTCAACCTCATGGGCGGACTTGCGGTCCGCCGGCCCGTCAAGTTCAGTAACAAATGTTGACGAGCCGTCGGCCGAGGTAGTGACCGTGAGCCGTCCAGACGCGCCGCCGGACCCAGCAACCGGGACCGCCATAACCGCCATAATAGCCTGGCGCGGAATTGGCGGCGATGGCGACGCCGAGGGGCACCGTCGCCGCGGCGATCGCCCAGCCTGGATCGTAGCCCCAACCCCAGCCGCCCCAGCCCCAGCCGCAATTCCAGCACCCGCCGCCCCAGCCCCAACCAGGGCCCCAGCCGCCGCCCCAGCCTGCGCGCCGCCATCCCCATCCGCCGCCCCATCCGGGTCGGCCCCAGCCGCCGCGCCAGCCGCCGCCCCATCCGCCGCGAAAGCCGCCGCCGTGAAAACCGCCGCCGTGAAACCCGCCGCCGTGCCACTGAGCCTCGGCCGGGGTGGGCGCCGAGGCGACCGCCGCCGCCATGCCGAGCGCGGCTACGGCCGCGACCACGGTCTTCTTGATCGAATGACGCATGAGGAGCATCCTCCCGCTGATCGGCGCGTATCGCGCCCGTATCTCATCCTAAAACTAGGCTGTGACGGAAAAAGGTCCAGGGCAAAGGTCTAGGGCTTCTTCGAGCTCCCGCGCAAAAAATTGATAATGCCGGAGAAGTCGTCGCCGCCATGGTCGGCCGCGACATGGAGAGCGTAGAGCTGCGCGGCTTCGGCGCCGAGCGGGGTCAGGGCCCCGACGCTCGCCGCCGCTTCCTGCGCCAGCCGCAAATCCTTGAGCATGAGGCTCGAGGCGAAGCCTCCCCGATAGCCGCGGTTGGCGGGCGAAGTGGGAACCGGTCCGGGAACCGGGCAGTAGGTGGTGAGCGACCACGATTGGCCTGACGAGGTCGAGGCGACGTCGAACAGGGCCTCAGCCGACAGGCCCAGCTTCTCGGCGAGCGCGAACGCCTCGCAGGTCACGATCATGGTCGCGCCGAGGATCATGTTGTTGCAGATCTTGGCCGATTGCCCCGCGCCCGCGCCGCCGCAATGGACGACGCGCTTGCCCATATTTTCGAGGATCGGCTTCGCCCGCGCGAACGCCTCGGGCAAGCCGCCGCACATGAAAGTGAGCGTGCCCGCGTTCGCTCCGACGACGCCGCCCGAGACCGGCGCGTCGAGGGTGAGCGCCCCCGCCGCCGCGCCAGCCTCGTGGGCGCGCTTAGCGCTCTCGACGTCGATGGTCGAGCAATCGACGACGAGGGCGCCCTTCGGCGTCGCCGGCAGAAGGTCCGCCCACGCGTCGAGGACATGTCTGCCGGCGGGCAGCATCGTGATGACGACCTCGGCGCCGCTCACCGCCTCTCGCCCGTTCGCCGCGATCGGCACCCCCATGACCGCCGCGGCGCCGCGCCGCGCGTCGACGAGGTCGAAGCCTGAAACGGCGTGCCCGGCCTTGACGAGGTTCGCCGCCATCGGCTCCCCCATGTTGCCGAGACCGATGAAAGCGATGCGAGACATGAGTCCTCCCGATTCAGTTCTCAAGCATAATGGACGAGGCGCTTGCCGGGCAGCAATTCGTAAGCGGGCTTCCAGCCCTGAATCTGCGCGACCCGCCCAAGCCAGGCATGAATGGCGGGATGGCTCACCGAGAGATCGAAGCCCGTTTCGTCGTTGGGAAAGGACAAATAGGCAATCATCGAAATGTCGGCGATGGTCGGACGATCGCCGACGACGAACGGCTGGTCCCTGAGATGGCCGTCAAGAATTCCCAGGTAATCCTTGATGCGCGCAAGAAAGAACTTCAACACCTGCGGATCCGGCGCTTGAGTGAATGTCCGCATGAAGCGATAGGTCGCCACGTAGCCGGTGAGCTTGTGATTGTCCCAGAACAGCCAGCGCAGGATCTCGTCCTTCTCTTCCGCGCTGTCGCCGCGAAACTGGCCGTAGCGATCCGCGAGCCGCAGAAGAATGAGCGCCGTCTGGGTGAGCCGCTTGGCGTTCTCCTCCAGGACAGGAATTTCCCCCATTTCATTGACGCTCGCGCGCCATTCGGGCGTCCGAGTCACACCACCACCGAAGTCGGTCCAAACAGGTTCGAATGTCTGGCCGCAGAGGGTCAACATCAGTGCGAGTTTGTAGCTGTTTCCGGATTCGGGAAAGTAGTGCAGTCTGTAAGTGATCAATCGGCGGTCCTCCATGCTCGATCAGCTCGCGACATCTCCGCGTGTAATCCGTCTCGCCCTTCAACAATGTGTCATATGCGAAGCTCTCCGACCAACGTGTCGACAGGATCGCCCGATCGCCGCGACCGATCCTACGCGTTATCTTGATGGTTAGCTCACCGTCGCCGCCCGGATGCTGTCTCGATGCCCTCCATCGAACCCGTCCCCTTCGCCGCCACGCTCACCTTCCTCATCGGCGGCTTCGTGAAGGGCGTGATCGGGCTCGGGCTGCCGACGATCTCCATCGGCTTGCTCAGCCTCGTGATGGCGCCCGCCAAAGCCGCGGCGCTCCTCATCGCGCCCTCTTTCGTCACCAACGTCTGGCAGGCGGCGGCCGGCCCGAATTTCCGGCGCCTTGCGCGCCGCTTGTGGCCGATGCTGGCCGGCATTGTCGTCGGCGCGCTGGCGGGAACGGGATTGCTGACCGGAAGCCATGCGGGGCAAGCGGCGATTGCGCTTGGACTGCTGCTGATGCTTTACGCCGGACTGGGCCTCACGCCCGTGCGCTTTTCCATAGGCCCCAAGGCCGAGCGGCGCCTCGGGCCGATAGTCGGCCTCCTGACCGGCCTGCTCACCGCGGCCACTGGCGTATTCGCGATTCCCGCCGTGCCGTATATCGGCGCGCTGGGCCTCGCCAAGGACGAATTGGTCCAGGCGCTCGGCCTTTGCTTCACCGTCTGCACCATTGCGCTCGCCGCCGCGCTCGCCGGAGGCGGCGCCTTCAATGTTGGAGATGTCGGCGCTTCGACGGCGGCGCTCGCGCCCGCGCTCCTTGGCCTCGCGGCTGGAGGAGCTTTGCGCGGCCGCTTCAGCGAGAAGACGTTCCGGCGGGTGTTCTTCTGGGGATTGCTCGTGCTCGGCGCGCGCCTCGCGTCGCGCGCGGTGGTGTGAAGCGGCTTGGGTGCGCCCTTGGCCCGGTCCGATTTGGGTTTTCTTGCCGGGTCGCTCTTTCGCGCTGAACGACTCAGAATCGGGGGTTGGAAAAGCTTGGATTTCCTTGGATTCTCTCGTCCGAATCGAGTCTTTTCAATGGGTTACGATAGACTCTCGCCGGCCGGAAAATTCACGGCGCTTCCGGCCCATGAAGCCGCCCCGGGCGGGCGCCGGCGCGGGCGCTTTGGCGTTGCGGAGAAGCGAAATCGACCATCGAACGAGCCTAGCTCATCTTCTGCTTTTCCGCAAGCAAATGTCGCGAGGAACGAGCGCCCGCGCTCCGCGCGCCCCTGAGCGCGCCGGACGTCCCGGTTGGCGCGCTACGCCACCCGCGCCGGCGCCCCCTCAGCGGACGGGGCCGCGACATGGCCGCGCCAGACGAGCCAGGCGGCGACATAGGCCCAGAGGCCGAATATGCGCTCGACCAGGGTGACGAAGCCGAGGTCCGAGGGCGTGGTCGCGCTGGTCGCGGTCAAGATCGCGCTGATCCCAAGCGCGGCGCCGACGCCGACGACGAGATGACCCACGACGATCGCGCCGATGGGAAAAGCGGCGGCGAACACCCCGACGGCGCCGACCAGTTTCAGCGCGCGCTGGCGATGCAGGAACGCGACCGACCACAGCAGCACAGCCAGAAGCAGGAAAGCGGCGTAGAGCAGATAATAGCGGCCCGCGACCGCCGACCCGAGGCCGAGCGCGATCTGCGCTTTGGCGACGATTGCGATGGCGAAGAACACGAAAGCCGCCCGGTTGAGCGGTTTCCGCATGCCCATTTCGTCGCTGAAGGCCCAGATGGCGAAGGCGGCGAGTGCGAGCGTGAGCAGGCGAAGCGGCGCAAGCGGCGCGGCAAGATGGGTGAGCGCGAGCGTCATGAAAGCCGCCGCCGCAAGCGCGACCGCGGCCGCCCTTGCATTGGTGGAACGGGCGCGGCTGGAGAATATGGACGTGTGCATGGCTTCATCCCACAGGTTCCGCGCGGCAAGCCGAGGCGCGGCGTTGACCTTACGTCGCGATCGGGCCGGATGACAACCGCGCGGGTCCCTCGGGTGGCCGGTGGAGCTTTGCGCGGGCGCTTTGCCGAGCGGACATTCCGGCGGGTGTTCTTCTGGGGATTGCTCGTGCTCGGCGCGCGCCTCGCGTCGCGGGCGGTCGTTTGAGGCGCTCAATTCAGCCCCAGTCAGGGGCGGAAGGCACGCGCATCGCCTCGACCTCCGGGCAGTCGAAGCCGCAAGTATCCCGCACGAGTTTGCGAAGGGCGGCGCGGTCACTGAGTTCGAGCCGTTTCGTTGCGCCATTGGCGCGAATGGTCGCGTCCTTGTTCATGACCGTGAGGCGCCCGCCCGGAATCATCGCCCGCAACATCGCGCGATTGACCATGGGCGAGGCGGGGTGGGTCGAGAACCAGTGGTTGGCGACCTCGAAATCGACCCAGTTGTCCTCGTCGAACCCGGCGATCCATGCGTCCACCCGCCGCTCGGGGCTTTGGACCTGGAAGTAACTCAGTCGAGGCCAACCTTAACAGGTACACTCTAGTTCTCGATCAGCCCGCGCGCCACGATCACCCGCATGATCTCGTTCGCGCCTTCGAGAATCTGGTGCACGCGCAGGTCGCGCACGATCTTCTCGACGCCATGATCGGCGAGATAGCCGTAGCCGCCGAACAATTGCAGCGCGTCATTGGCGGCGGCGAAGCCCGCGTCGGTCGCGACGCGCTTGGCCATCGCGCAAAGGCGGGTCGCCTCGGGCGACTTGTCGTCGAGCGCGCTCGCCGCGCGCCACGGCCCGGCGGTCGGAGGAGCGGTGCGCAGCCGCTTCAGCGAGTGGACTTTCCGGCGGGCGTTCTTCGGCGGGCTGCTGGTTCTCGGCGCTCGCCTCGCGTCGCAGGCGCTGGTTTGAGGGGCTCAATTCTCGATCAGGTTCCCACGGGACGTTACTACTACTTCGCTTGAACCAAATTTATCTTTCTGATGACATACTTTAGCCACAATGATTGTTTAGTCTGCTTTCTATTGGCGCTCTTGGCGGAACTGGTAGACGCGCATCATTGCCTAAGCCCCTTGGCAGCAAGAGGCTTGCCAATGATGTGAGGTTTCCTCGTGCGAGTTCGAATCTCGTAGGGCGCTCCAAGAATTAACGATGGCCGCTGGAAAGTCCTGATTCGTCGTCGAGGGCATCCTCACCGCCATAGCGCTGCCCAGGGCCGCAGCATTTCCCAGTGTACGATTGGTGTCAGAACACGAATGCCGAGTTCCCGTTCGATGTGGGGTGCGTTCCGCGGAAGGCGACGCTCTACAGTAAGGAACGCCTCGCAACGCAGGACGATTGCGTGCTGAATAAGGAGTCGATCCTTTCGACTTAGATAGCCGAACTTCGGTTCATCTAGCCGCGCGCCAAGGGACTCGCTTTCAGCCGTCGGCCCATCGTCGTCGAGGCAGACCTCCGAGTGATCAGCGATATCCCAGAGCCACTGCATGTGGCCCCGGTCGCCCTTGTCGAATGCTTCCTTCATACTCGCGGGTGATACGATCCACTCAAACTGCGCTCGCTCATTGATCAGAAAGATGTAGCGAAGAGCTTCGAGGTTCGCGAGGCCATCTGTTACGCGGTGGATCCGGTCTGAGTCGGAGATGGCCTCGCCCTCGTAGATGTAGCCGCCGTAATCCCGAAGCATCTGTGCAGTGCAGGAATCCAAGAAGATGCGGCGAGGCAGGGACTCGAAGGAGTTCATCGCGCTCAATTCTCCACCAGCCCCCTCGCCACGATCACCCGCATGATCTCGTTCGCGCCTTCGAGAATCTGGTGCACGCGCAGGTCGCGCACGATCTTCTCGACCCCGTAATCGGCGAGATAGCCGTAGCCGCCGAACAATTGCAGCGCGTCATTGGCGGCGTTGAAACCCGCGTCGGTCGCGACGCGCTTGGCCATCGCGCAGAGCCGCGTCGCCTCGGGCGATTTGTCGTCGAGCGCGCTCGCCGCGCGCCACAGAATCGAACGCATGCGTTGCGCCAGCCGATGCAAACTCAGTCCTTGGCCACGCTGATGTCCGGCGCGGACGGATGCTTCATGCCCACGACATGATAGCCCGCGTCCACGTGGACGATTTCGCCGGTGACGCCGCGCGACATCGGCGACAGGAGGTAGACCGCGCTGTCGCCGACCTCCTCGATTGTTACGGTGCGGCGCAGCGGCGCGTTATACTCGTTCCACTTGAGGATCAACCGCGAATCGCCAATGCCGGACATGGCGAGCGTCTTGATGACGCCAGCCGATATCGCATTGACCCGGATATTTTTCTCGCCCAGGTCGGCCGCAAGGTAGCGAACGCTCGCCTCCAGCGCCGCCTTGGCGACGCCCATCACGTTATAGTGCGGTATCCATTTCTCGGCGCCGTAATAGGTCATCGTCAGCATGGCGCCGCCGCCCGTCATCAGCTTCTCGGCTCGCTGGGCGAGGGCGGTGAACGAATAGCAGGAGATGGCGAGCGATTTGGTGAAATTGTCCTCGGTCGTGTCGATATACCGGCCGGTGAGCTGATCCTTGTCGGAGAAGGCGATGCAATGGACAACGAAGTCGATCGCGCCCCACAATTTTGCCGCTTCCTCGAACACCAGGTCGATGGAGCCGCCTTCGGTGACGTCGCAATGGCCGAGCACGTGGGCGCCCAAGTCTTGCGCCAGGGGCCGGACCCGCTTTTCCAGCGCTTCGCCCTGAAAAGTGAACGCCAGTTCGGCCCCGGCCGCGTGTGCGGCTTTGGCGATGCCCCATGCGATCGAGCGATTGTTCGCAACGCCGAGGACGACCCCGCGCATCCCGCGCATGACGCCCGCGGTTGCGCCGGCTGAAGGGGTTTGCTCCATCAAGGCCTCGCTCGTCTCGGACGGCTGTTACGCCGTTCTCAGATCGGGTTATCCCTTAACCTCGCTGGGCGCCCATGGAAAGGACGAGGCTTTACCCGACCGTCACAAAATATGTGGGTTTGCTCATACACGCGCTTGGAACCTGGGCGCCTTCGCGCTAGATATTAAGCAGCGTTAATGGGTGTCGAGGCTCCCGCAACTCTCGGTGTCCGCAGTGCCGCCGTTAAGCGACTGTTTGACCGACCTCTCCGACCTGCGCCGATTTGGCGTGGCGCTGGCCCGGGACGACAGGTTCGTGGTCGATCATACGGCTGCGGGGGCGCTGGTCGACCGCCTGTTCAGGCAGGCCTCGTTCGAAGCGGTGGGCGAAGGCGCCCCGTCCGGCGCCAGTCGCGCGGCTCGCGACGACGCGCGCGTGCGCGCCTTTGGCCAGTTTGTTCGGCTTCACCGCAGGCATGTTCGCCGCCTCGCGCTCGACGATGGGGAGCAGGGCTGGGACGAGAATCCGGAGAGCGCGCGCGCCAAGGCGCCGGCGGGCGGGATCGGCATGGCGGCGGCGGTCCGCATGTTGCCTTTGGACCTCAGGGAAGCGCTGCTGATCGTCGTGCTCGCCAGATTCACCCACGGAGAAGCGGCTTCGGCGCTTGACATCTCGCTGGCGACACTGATCGCCAGGTTGACGAAGGCCCGCGAGCGCGTCGCCGCGCTGACCCACGCGCCTTTGGCGGCCGGGGCGGGGCCGAGGGCGGTCCCGCATTTGCGAGTCGTCAAGTGATGGAGACCTGGCGAGTAGCGGATCTGCATGCCTATGTCGACGACTGCCTCGAGCCCGAGCAGCGCCAGACGTTCGAGCAGCGGATGGCCCAGGATCCCGCGCTGGCGCGGCGCGCCGCCGCATGGCGAGCGCAAAACAGCGCGATCCGCGCCGCCCTTGACGGCGAGGGAGCGAGAGCCTTTTCGATCAGCCTCGTTCGTCATCAGGGCGAGGTTCTGAGCCAAGGCCGCCGGCCCGCCACGGCCGGCGGCAGGCCCTCGGCCGAACAGCCGGCGCGATTGTCGGCGCTGACGGTTGCGGACGCCGCGCCGTCTTCAGCGAAGGACGCGCGCAGCGCGGTTCGGCCATGGCTCTTGTGGCGCCTTGGCGTCGCGGCGTTGCTTGTCGGGCTTGCCTCTCTTTGGGCCCCTGCCTCGACCGTCGTCCCCGCCAAAGCGCTTGCCGCAGCCGACGTTCAGGCTTTTCGCGCATTCGTCCGTCCGGGCGTCGCGCCGGTCGAATTCTCGACCGGCGACCGGGCGCAGTCGGAAACGTGGCTCGCCGCGCGGCTCATGCGCCCGGTCCATCTTCCGGCGACGCCCTCCGCACTCAAGCTGGTCGGAGCGCGGATCGCTCCTTATCCCGGCGCGGCGGCGGCGTTTCTCCTCTACCGGTCCCAGGACAGGCCGCTGGGGTTGCTCGTCCAGTCCCTTGACGCGCCTCGAACGACGGCGCCCCGGCTTCTGGCCGCCGACGGCGGCTACGCGGCGGTGTGGACATGGCGCGGCGAGGGCTTCGCCCTGGCGGGCGCCCTCGACACGACCTCTTTGCTCAAGATCGCGACCGATTTCTTCGCCCCGCCGCCGCCAGCTGCTCAGGCCGCGCCGACGCGCGGGTCGTAGGGCTTTTGGTCGCGCATCTTGCGCATGAGCGCGGTCAGTTCCGCATCCGGTTCGTTCGGCAGCACGATCCTGAGCGTCGCCAGCAAATCCCCATCGGTTTGGTCGGCGCCGCCCGGAAGGCCTTTGCCCCTGAGCCGCAGCACCCGCCCGTTATTGGCGCCCGGAGCGACGGAAACCTCGACCGCGCCGCTCAGCGTCGGCGCTCTTACGCGCGCGCCTAAAATCGCCTCGTAGAGGGTGATCGGCAGATCGAGCCTCAGATCGCGCCTCTCCACTTTGAACAAGGGATGGGGCGCGTAGCGAATGGTCACGATGACGTCGCCGGGCGATCCGCCGCGATTGCCCTGATGGCCCTGGCCTCGCAAGCGGACGGACTTGCCTTCCTCGATGCCGGCTGGGACGGCGACGTCCAGCGTCTTCCCCGTCGGCAGGGCGACGCGGACCGAGCCCCCTTGCGCGATCGTCGCCAAGGGAACCGCGACCGAGACGCCGATATCTTCGCCCCGGGTCGCTTGACTGCGCGCGCGGCCGCGGCCGGCCCCGAACAATTCCGACAGGATGTCGGGATCGATCGAGCCGCTTTCGGGGGAAAACCCGCCGGCGCCGAAGTCGAAGCCGAAATTGCGGAAGTCGCCGCGTCCGCCGCCTGCCCCGCGGCCGAAGCCGAACCCCTCGAATTGCGGCGCGCGCGGCTTGCCGTCCGCGTCGATCTCGCCGCGGTCGAAGGCTTTGCGCTTCTTGTCGTCGCCGAGGATCTCGTAGGCCGAGCCCACTTCGGCGAAGCGCTCCTTGGCCTTCGGCTCCTTGCTCTGGTCGGGATGGTATCGCTTGGCGAGCTTGCGGAAGGCGGATTTGATTTCCGCCGCGCTCGCAGTCTTCTGAACGCCAAGAATGTCGTAAGGGTCACGCATTATGA
>Ga0335075_10012181_pt1 | contig 13000 bp, 10 predicted proteins | sample Lox_Sample_24_FD_206723 | JGI IMG/M metagenome (GOLD analysis project Ga0335075, IMG submission 206723) | Soil microbial communities from Loxahatchee National Wildlife Refuge, Florida, United States - Lox_Sample_2.4 | ecosystem: Environmental > Terrestrial > Soil > Wetlands | place: USA... | reverse complement strand
TTTTGGTCTACAGCCGCGATCCGATCGGATTGATCCGCAGAATCGGGCTGCGGAACTTCATCAGCTTCGCGCTCTTCGTGGGCGGCACGCCGGTGACGTTCCTTGCGACGCCGATCTTCTATGCGTTGTTCGTGGTCGGATTGATCGGGATGCTCTGCGGGAACCAGATGCTCTCGGCGCTCTTTCCGAAATGGGTGCTCTACATGGCGCTCTTCAATCTCGTCATCGGGAACTTTATAGGGATCTACCTCAACATGATCGCCGTGTTCCTTCGAAAGAATTACGCGCTCATGCCCTTTGCGCTGCTCAATCCGGTCTATTGGCTACTCCATTCCATTGCGGCATACAAGGCGCTGGGGCAGCTCTTCACCAAGCCGTTCTATTGGGAGAAGACGCAGCACGGCATCACGAAAGTCAAAGCGTAGGGAGAGAAGCGATGAGCGCAAGCACGAGATACGAACTCGCGCGGCGGCTGGCCGACGGCTTGAGCGCGGATGATGGCATTGCCGGCTCGCGCGTTTGGCTCGACGACGGATCGGGCGTCGGATTTCTGCCGGTCATCTCTCCGAACGTCAATCAAGTCGAGGATATCGTGACGGAAAGCGCCGCCGAGCTGCAAGCGCGCGGCGCGCTCGGCTTCGGCGCCGGCCTCAAACCGGTGCTAGGGTACGTGGAGATTCCGCAGTGGAACACACGAGATCCTGACAGGCGGGAGAAAATCACCGGGCGCATCGAGCGCGCGGCGACAGCGATCGGTCTCGCGGCCGCGGTTGCGACGAACGCGTCGCGTCGTAAAATTCTCATTGCCGACGAGGATGGAGTCGTTCGCGCCGCGGTGCGCTCGGTGCTGCGGTGCGCCGGGTATGACGTGGACGAGGCGGTCAACGGCCAGGAGGCGATCGACAAGGTCCGCGAGCGGGCCGTGGATCTCGTCGTGATGGCGTGGCTCTTGCCGGTCGTCGATGGCAAGGCGGCTGCACGAGAGCTCAAGGGTGATCCGAAGACGCAGCATATTCCCATCGTCATGCTCACCAAAAAGACGCGCATCGAGGATAAGGTAGAGGCGCTAAACGTGGGCGTTCAAGACTTCATCACGAAGCCGTTCGATTTTCGTGAGTTGATCGCGCGGATCGAACAGCAGGTGCGCTGGCGCGCGCTCTTGGGCGGCGCAGGCGGCGTGGGCGCGTCGCTCGCGCAGGCGGAGGGCGCGAGCCCGCAACTCGAGGCAGTGATGGCGCTCCTCGATACACACGACTTCGACGGTGCGCTGAAGGGGGCGATGCGCACGGCCGAGGACGACGAGCGCGGCGGTTCCTTCGAATCCGCCGCCCGGGCTTATTTGCTCGCGAGCAAGGCGGCGGAAGGCGCGCGTCGTCCGGACCTGGCGAACGAACTGCAGCGACTCTCCGGCGCGATGTTCCTGCGCCTTGCCGAGAGCGCGAACGACACGGCCAAGATTCAGCTGGGCTACACGATGGCCGCGCGTATGTTCCTTACCGCGGGCAGCCTCACGCAGGCGCAGGACGCGGCTGGGCGGCTCGACTCCCAGCGCTAGTGGCGTGCCGGGACGCCGAGTGCCGGCGTCCCGAATGCTACGCTCGCCTTGGCTTCTGCGGCACTCAGACCAGTCCCGCGCGGAGCGCGTGAACCGCGACCTGCGTCCGAGCCGAGAGGTTCAGCTTGGCGAGGATATGCGAGATGTGGTTCTTCACCGTCTTGTCGGAGAGCTCGAGCTGGATGCTGATCTGCTTGTTCGAGAGGCCGTCGGCCAGGAGGCGCACCACCTGCAGTTCGCGCTCGGAGAGCGCCGTGCGCATGTCGCGCCCGCTAGCCAGGGGCCGCAGGTGGCGCTGCGCGCGGGGCGGGGCGGTCCGGCTCTTGATCGCGGCGATGAACTCGCCGACGGTGAGGTTCCGGAATTGCCCGAGGAGCTCTTCGTCGACGATGACGTCCGTCACGACGGAGGCTTGCTGGAGACTGGGGGCCGTCCCAACGACGAAGACGCTGTCCTCTAACGATAGGAGGCGCGCGATCGCGGTTCGGACCGACGCATCGGCATTGACCACGAGGACGCTCGTGGGAGCCTGATGAGTAAGGACGGTCATGGTTGCCTTTCCGTGGCTCGGCTGGCCCCATGAGCATACGGGAAGGCCTTTTCCTGGGACTTACGGACTAATTACATTCCAGTTACAAATCGCTTACACTGAGGGCGATGGCCCATTCGATCTCCCGGGAAGCCTTGCTGGACCGGCTTCGCCGCGTCGATGCTCGCTTGGTGGCGATGATCGCCCCTGCCGGCTTCGGGAAGTCGACCTTTGCGCGGCAGTATTTGGCCGCGCGGGGCGGGGGTGTGATCTGCGACTGCAGCGGTGTCCGGGACGAACTCGATCTCGCCCGCCGCCTCTTCCCGAACCTTGCGGCGCTCGAGGACGGCGGGACGAGCGTGGCCGATCGCGTCGACGCAGCGCTGAAGGCCTGGCAGGAGCCGGCGCCGAGCTGCGCCGTCTTCGAGAGCGTCGAGCGGATCGAGGAGCCCGCGGCGTGGGAGATGCTGGCGCGGATGTTGGAGTTGCGTCCGCCCGGCCGCAGTATCGTCGTCTGCTCGCGCCGGCCGCTGCGCCTGCAGCTCAGCCGATACGCCGTTCCGCACGAGATCGTCACGCTGCGTGCGGGTGACCTCGCGCTCGATCGCGGCGACGTTCGCGCGATCTTCCAACCCTTTGCACTCGAAGAGGGCGACGTGGAGCGCATCGTTACGTTGACCGAGGGGTGGCCCGTAGCCGTCCTTCTACTGCAGCGCTTTGCCAGCGAGCGGCGACTGCACCAACTGCTCGAGCATCTGGACGACGTTGCTTTCGACGAGTTGCGCGACTACCTCGCGAACGAAGTTCTCGCCGGCATCGACGGACCGACACGCGAGGCGGTCTTTGCTTGCGCCGCGATGCCGCAAGCGACGCTCGAGGATCTCCGGTTGGCGCTCGAAGACGAGAGTGCGCTGCAGCGGCTCGACGCCTTTGCGCGGGATACGTCCTTTGTCCGTCGCGACGAGCGGGCCGCGTACGTCGTGCACCCGATCCTGACATCACTGATCCTCGCGGGCGCGGCGGAGCGGCGCGACGCGTTGCGCGCTCGCGTCGCGCGTGCGCATGAAGAGCGCGGCGCGCATCTGCGCGCGGCGGAGCTCCATCTGGCGCACGGCGACCAGCCGGCAGCGGCGCGCGCGTTGGCAAACGAAGAGATCATTCATGAACCGGCGCTCTCGGTTCGCTACTCGCAGGTGCTGGCGTGCCTGGACCATGCGCTGGTCACCCGCTATCCGCGGCTCTGGGGCGTCACGGCGCTCATGCTGATGTTCCGCATGCCGGCTGCGGTCTTGCTGGACGAAACGGAGAGCGTGTGGCGCACGATTGCACGAAGCGCGTCTGCGCAGGAGCGGTATTACGTCTTTGCGCCGCGCGTACTGCTGATGGGGTACCTCGGCATGTTCTCGCAAGCGCTGACCCAGGTCGAAGCGTTTCGCCGGGAGATCGGGGCCAGCGACCCGCCCCAAAGCAAGCTCGATGGGCACCTGATCTTTCTTCGCGGTCTCCTCTACGCCGGCAGCGGAGCGCTCACCCAAGGCGAACGCGACCTGAACGCTGCGCTGCCGCTGGTGGAGGAGATGCATCTCGCGGTTGCAGCAACGTACATGGCGCTCGGGGCGTACATTGCGCGTCCGCGCGGCGAGTGGTCACTCGAGCGCCAGTTTTTGGCCAGGGCGCAGCAGTTCGCGGCGCAGTCGATGCTGCCGAACGTCGGCGCGCTCGTGACCGCGGAATCGTTGTTCGGCGCTTGGCTGACCGGCGATAGCGGCGCATTTCATACCCTTGCCGCGGAACTCGAAGGCCTCGTCGCTGCCGGTGCGGTGGGTTTTGCCTACGTCGCGGCCTCGGCGCGCGGAAGGGATACGGAGCCGACTTCAGCCGATCTCCCGCAGTTTGTCTTGGTCGGAAGGCTGATGGCGCTCTCCCGTTCGCGCGATGACGTGGAGCGCGCCATGCTCGCGCGCGATGCCGCCTTTGCGGTCGATGGGCGAGAAGCCCCGTTTCTCGAAGCGCTGGCCTCGGTTGCTCTAGCGCTCTGCGACTCGGCTTCGGCGGCGGAATCGATTGCGCGTGCCAAAGCGGCGGCCGCGCGTTGCGAATCGCCGGCCCTCGCGAGTGCCGTCGACGCGGTCGCCGGCGGCGCGGGTTTTGCCGGGATATTGACGAGTTTCGTCGCGCAGATCGAGCGCGAGCAGAGTGACGCGGCGCCCGTCATGCTGGAGATCTTGCGCGGACGCGTGCGGATCGACGGGATCGAGGTGCCGCTCGGCGGGCGCGAGTTCGAATTGTTGGCGGCGATCGCGCAGCGCCGCGAAGCGACACCTCGCCATCGGCTTGCGTCGATGCTCTGGCCCGATCTCTCGGAGACGGCGGGACGTAACGCGCTCGGCGTTTCCCTGCACCGGCTGCGCGGGCGCTTTGCGCGCGCGGATGCAATCGAGCGTGACGCGGAAGGCTATCGTCTTCATGCGAACGCCTTCGTCGATCTATGGGAGATCGAGCGAACGGCGGAGCGTGTGCGCACGCGTGAACGATTGCGCGAGGGCGATCGCGCTGCGCTCGTGCGTACCTGGGAACGCTTGCGTGAAGAACGGTATGCGCCGCTAGAGCGGTGGGAGTGGTTCGAGCCCGCGCTGCAGCGGCTCGACGAACTGCGCACGGTAATCGCGCACCGGCTCGGAATCGACGCACTCGATGGGGATCCGCAGGCCGCGCTCGCGTATGCGCTCGACGTGATCGGGTTCGACCCGTACGACGAACCGGCGCGTGAATTGGCGATTACCGCGCATCTGGCGCTCGGCGATCGTTCGGCCGCTCTGCGCGTCTTTCGGCAATACCGAGACGCGTTGCGCCGCGATCTGCAGGCCGAACCGTCGCCGGCGCTTGCCGCGCTGGTCTACGCGACGTAACGATGCTGCACGCCGTGCTCGCGGTGCTCGTCCGCGCCGACGCTCTGATCTCTGCGGGTCACGAGGGACGTCCGGCGTCCTGCGCGCGCTTTCCGGCGCGCGCGTGCAATCTCGGCGCGGCCGGTGAGCGCGAATGGACGCCGATCGTCGCCGACGCGGCAACGCGCGTGCTGCGCGCGCACGGCGTGAAGGTCTTGCGCGAGCCGGCGGATTTCGGCGGCACCTATGCCGTCGGTATGGCGATCTTCGTGCATTTCGACGGTACCGCTCCGCCGTGCGGCAGCGGCGCGTCGATCGGCTATGACGACGCGGCCGGTGCAGCGGCGGCTTATCGCTGGCGAGAGCTGTACGCGCCGCTCATACCATATCGGTTCATGCCCGACAATTTCACGAGCGGTTTGCATCACTACTACGGCTTCCGTCAAGTGCACGCGCGCGATGGCGCGCTGGTGCTGGAGATGGGAGAGATCACGTGCCCGACGCAGCACGCGTGGATGGCTACGCGGCTTGAACTGCTTGGCGAGCTGCTTGCATATTTCGTCAGCCGTTCGATCGGTAAAGGGGACGTGCCGCTTCCCGCTAAGTTCGCAGATCAACGATGATCGAGGTGCTGTACCGGTATCGCGTCCACCCATCGCAGGTGCGCGCGTTCGAGCACGCCTACGGCCAAACCGGACCATGGGCGGCGCTCTTCCGCGCGCATCCGGGCTATCGGCATACGCGCTTGTTCCGGCACCGGCAGGAGACCGCGGTCTACATCTGCATGGACGTGTGGGAGTCCAAGGCGGATTGGGACGCCTTCCGCACCGAGCACGCCGAGGCGTATGCGCGGCTCGATCGCGAGTTGCATTTCCTCTATCTCGAAGAGCTGCTTCTAGGGTATTATGAAGGCGACGAGGAGTACCAGGCGCCTTCGACCGAGGTCGTCTAGAGGAGCATGATTCGGCCTGTTCGCCCCGACGGAAGAATCGAGACCGGCGGGGTTTTCGTTCCCATCGCTCGTCCGCGCGTGACCGATCGCATTGCCGCCGCGGCGATGCAGCGCGTGGTCCTGATTGCCGCGCCCGCCGGATACGGGAAATCCGTTGCGCTGCATCAATACCTCGATACGCTGAGTGAGCCGTACGTGCGCTACGACGTGCTCCCGGACAACGCCGGCCTGCTGGGATTTTTGCGCGGCTTCGCCGATGCGCTCAGCGAGATCGCGCCCGATGCACGCAGCACCGTAGCCGGCGCATACGAGAAGAACGCCGCGTCGCCCTCACCCGGCGCCGACCTCGCGCTCTGGATGCACGCCCATCTCAAGGGCTATCGCGGCTTCATTGCGATCGACGATCTGCACGTGGCGCAAGAGGATCGCGAGGTCACGCGCTTCCTCGGGTCGCTGATCGAGCGAACGCGCGGAGGCGTGCAATGGGTGCTCGCGACGCGCGCGACGACCGGGTTGCCGATCGCCACGTGGCTTGCCTACGGTGAGAGCGATCTCGCCATCGACGAACACGAGTTGCGCTTCTCGGTCGACGAAGCACGCGAGGCTGCGCGCGCCTTTCGCCTGGGCGTACGCGACGAAGAACTGCACGAACTGCTCGAACTAACCGACGGCTGGGCGACGGCGATGACCTTCGCGCTTCGTTCGTCGACGCGCTCGGTCGATCTCCGCAGTATCTCGTCGATGACGCGCGAGATGATCTATCGTTATCTCGCGGAGCAAGTCTATCAGACGCTAGGCGATGAGGAACGAGAGTTTCTCACGACCGCCGCTTTGCTGCCAGACCTCGACCTCGATGTGATGATCGCCGCGGGATTCGATCGCACCAAAGCGATGATCGAGGAACTGCGAGCCCGGGTCGCATTCGTCAGCGAGACTGAACCGGGGCGATATCGCCTGCACGATCTATTTCGCGAATATTTGTTGCATGAACTGGACCTGCGCGGCAGCGAGGCGCGCCGCGAGCGGCTCGCCCGACTCGGACAGATCCTCGAAGATCGCGGAAAGGTCGCCGAGGCCCTGCGCCTCTACGTGAATGCGCAATCACCCGGAGATGCAACGCGTTTGCTTGAAGCGCACGGTTTACCGTTACTCGATAGCGGATTCGCAGACGATCTTGAAGGCGTATGTAGCGCCAGGCTCGGCGACGTCTACGAGCGCAGCGCTATCGTTGTCGGAATTCGCGGAGCGCTCGATTTGGCACGCGGTCGCCAGGACGATGGTGAGCGGAAAATTGCGCGAGCGATCGCGACACTGCCACCGGGCGAGCTGCGCGCGCAACTGACCTTGAGGCTGGCGGCACGACTCGACAATCAGAACGAGGACGCTGCCGAGCTTCTCGCTCCCGTAACTGACGATCCCGCGATTCCAGTCGCCGTGCGTGCCGAGGCCGAAGCCTTACTCGCGGCATCACTTGCGCGCAGCGGGGACGTTGTGAGCGCAAGAGGGCTCGTTGCGCAAGCTGAGGCGCGGCGCGCTGCGCTGACGAGTGACGATCAACTCGCACGGGTTACGATACGCATTGGAAGGGCGCTCGAGGTTTTGGGAGATCTAGCCGGCGCGCGTCGTTGCTACGCAGAAACAGCCGATCTCGGCTCCCGCGGAGGCCTGTGGAGCCTGGCGGCGCGCTCCTTGCGCAATCTCTCGGTCCTAGCCCTTTTCGTAGACAGCGACTCGGCGGGTAGCTTGACGTACGCGCAAGACGCGGCAGCTGCTGCGACACGAGCGGGCGATTACGCGGACCTGCAGACGGCACTTCTCGCAATCTTGAGTCTAGAGACCCGGCGCGGTCATGAGCGTGGCGCGGTCCAGGCCGAAAAGCAGCTGGCTGATCTAAGCCCCTTGGCTACGCAGGCTACGATTGCGTCCCTGGCATCGAGCCGGGCTCATCGCCACGTCTGGGCCGGTGAGTACGCGGAGGCTCAGCGCCTTTTCGGGAGCATCCTCGACCGCCAAATTCACGCGTCCGATCGGATGCTCGTCCGCGCGAGCTATGCATTGGCGCTGGCTCTTGCTGGGGCGTTCAAGCAGAGCGGAAGCGTCGTAGCGACTACGCTCCAGTTGATGGATGGACTTCACGAGCCCGCACAGCATTTCGGCGCGCTCATTTTTGAATTCGCATATTCGATGCTCGTCTTGTCGGAGACGTTGGCGGGTAGGCATACGGCCGTCGCCCGCCTTCTCAAACGGCCGTTGATCGGAACCAATCCCGTCGCTCTGGCGATGCGCATTGCCGTCGAGACTCTCGCACGCACAGCCAAGAATCCGTCCTACGTTGATGGCGAACTCGATGCGGCGATCGAACGCATCACGGCGCTCGGCTTCGGTGGTTACGCGCGGTATGTCGAGAAGGTCGCGGCGGCATTCGAGCGCAGGAATGCTCCGACCGAGAGTGTGGTACTGACGCCGCAGGAACTCAGTGTTCTGCGGGGACTTGCGGCGGGCCTCACGCCGAAACAGATCGCCGCCGAAAGTGGGCGCTCGGTCTACACGGTGCAGACGCATATTCAGAACGTCATCGAGAAGTTCGGTTGCCACGGCCGCGCCGAAGCCATCGCCGCCGCCCGGCGCAGCGGGCAGCTTTCGCCGCCGTAACGAGCCTACTTAAATTTCAGTAGGGCGTCCTACCGTCCGGTGATCGTATCGTAAGAGCAGCTTCCACCTGACTGCTTTTCGGAAGGCTGCTCTACTGATGCTTACCGCTGCTGCCATCGCTATCGCCCTTATCGTCGCTGCCGACATGCCGGGAACCGGCACCTAAGCTAGGTTGATCGGTACCGGGTGGATTCGGCCATGGCTTCCGCACGTACGCTGACCGCCCTCGGGTCGGTCCTGGGTCAGCGAATTCACGACCTGACCCAGGTCAGCGTGGGACACGTGACCTTGCCTTCGCTTGTCGGAAATAGCCGCGCCGAACGGAGCCTCGAGGTCCTTCTCGATCGGCTCTGCCTCTCGTTGAGTCTTGCCAAGCCCGTCGGCCTGGCCACTTGGGCGGAACGCGAGACGCTCAGGCTTGGCCAAGCCGCCGTCGTCGACCTCACCGCCGCGGCGACGCATACGATTGCGGTCGCGGCCGGCGCGTATGAAGCCGATCAGCGCCGGCTGTCGGCTTTTCTGGAAGTGCTCTCGACCGAGATCGAGCGCGCCACGCTCGGTGCCGACGACGAGGGCGAGCAGAAGCACGAGACCGAGAGTACCATTGCGTTGCTCGCCATGCTCGCAGAGCGAGATCACGGTACCTGCGTGCACTCCAAGGCGACCGCCGAGTGGACGCGCCGCCTGGCGACGGCCATGGGCTGCGACAACGACACGACGGAGTTCGTTACGCTCTGCGCGTTGTTGCACGACGTCGGAAAGATTTCGACGCCCGACACGATTCTACTCAAACCGGGTGCGCTCGCCGAGGCGGAGTGGGAGGTCATGCGCGATCATTCCGCCGCGGGCGCGCGGATCCTCAATCAGATCCCGTCGCTGCAACGCTGCGCGATCGTGGTGCGCGCGCATCACGAGCGCTATGACGGCGCCGGCTACCCCGACAATCTCCTCGGCGCGAACATTCCGTTCGAGGCCCGTGTCGTCGCCGTGGCCGATGCGTTTCACGCGATGATCAGCGAGCGGCCCTATCGCGAGCCGATTGCACCGCGTACGGCGCTGCAGATTCTGCAAGAGGGGCGGGCCGGGCAGTGGGATCCAGAAGTCGTCGACGCGATGGTGGGAATGTTTGCCCGCCGAACCGCGACGCGCTCGCCGGCTCATACGAACCTTTCTTCAGCGTAAGTGTCCGCGTAGGGGGAAGCCGTGCTTACCGGGGGGTGGGCAGAGGCGTCGCGAAAGCGGCGCCTCTTATTTTTCTACGCCATACAGGTGGCACTCGAGCATGCGACCCTGAATGCATGAACGAGTACCTCATCGGCGCCGGCGCGGTCCTTACCGCCGGATCCGACGCCAGCATCAGCAGCGCAGTGCTCCATCTGCAGACCGACCCGGCGATCGTGCCTGGCGTCGAGGCCGCGCTCGTCGATTTCGAGTCGGCCCGGGCCGGGGCGCTTTCGCGCGTCGTTATCCTTGCCGCGGGTTGGAACGGGACCCGTGTCCGTACCGAGCTCATCGAGCCGCTCCTCGCCCGCGGCGAATGTAGCCTCGCCGAGGTGCTGATGCTCCTTGCGCGAGCGAGGCGAACGGGGGAGGTCCACCTCTTCGCGCGCTGGCTCCCCGGCGAACTGCTCACGAATGCCCTCGAGAGCGCCGGGGTCAAGCTCGTCATCCATCCGCTCGAGGAGATTCGGGCGGCGGCGCTGGTGAGCGGGCAGCGATTTTCGCGCTGGCCAGCACCGCTGCAAGCCGCGTAGACTTCAGGGCCTTCTCAGGGGCGCAAGGCAGGATCAGGCCTGAGATGACCACTGCCGTGCATGCCCGGGTCGCCGTTGTCGACGACGACCGAATGGTTCGAGAGATGTTGGAGCTTGGGCTCTCCCGCGAAGGCTACGACGTTCAATCGGCCGCTGACGGGTTAGCCGCGCTCGAGCTCGTGCGCCGCTTCGACCCCGAAGTGATCGTGCTCGACATCATGATGCCGAAGGTCGACGGCCTGTCGCTTCTGCCAAGGCTTCGCGAGATTACGCAGGCGCCGATCGTGATGCTGACCGCCAAGGGCGGAACCGACGATAAGGTGCAGAGTCTCAGCGCCGGGGCGGACGACTACTTGGTCAAGCCCTTCGTCTTCGAAGAGCTGATTGCGCGCCTCCAGGCCAAGTTGCGGCGCCCGCAGCTCATCGAGGAGAACGTCCTGCGCTGGCGCGATCTGGCGCTGAACCCGCAGACGCGTGAACTGGTGCGCGGCAAAGAGAACATCGACCTCACGCAACGTGAATTCGACCTCCTTTCGGTCTTCATGCGTGAGCCGCGCCGCGTCTTCGGTAAGGACCATCTGCTCGAGATCGTCTGGGGACACGACTTCGAAGGCGGCCCGAATATCGTCGAAACCTATATCTCGTATCTCCGGGCAAAGATCGATCGCCCGGGCGAGCGCGGTTCCTTCATCCGTACCGTGCGCGGCGTAGGGTACGGACTTTCGCAGCAAAATTAATCGCAGATGAAGCTTTCGATCGCCTCGCGGCTCTCGGCGCTCTATGCCGCGCTGATGGCGGCTACCGTGGTGGTCGTGATCTTTGCCTCCGCGATCGCGCTGGTCTTCCAGCTCGGACGTTTCGGCGGCGACGTCATTCTCGCGCGCCACGAGCAGGCGCGGATGATCGCCGCGCAGCTTACGGCCAACGGTGCACCGCTCAAGCAGGTCGCGCCGCAAATCGTCGCCGCGCTGGGCGGCACCGGTCTGCGCGTCACCGTCTTCGATGCGAACGGCACCTACCTCGCGGGTGACAAGAGCCTCCACCCGCACGTCCTCGCCCGGTGGGTTCGCATCCGTCGCGCAGGCCCGCCGCCGTTTGAGCGTCCCCTGCGGGGCGGCAGCCCGCCCGGGACGGGCGGACCGCAGGTCCGTCCCGGCGGCGGCATTCCGCCTTTTCCCGAGAGCTTTGGACCCGTAGCTGCGATCGATGGCGGCTTCGTCGCCGTCGCGCCTTCGCAGCCGCTTGCGTGGATTCTCCTGATGCCGTACTGGTGGATCGTCGTCGGGATCGCCGCGGTCGCGATCGCGATTTCGTGGTTCGTCGGCCGCGCCTTCACCCATCAGGCGTTCCGCCCGCTCGACGATCTCACCGAGTCACTGAAGGCGCTCGCCGAAGGCGATTTCACACAGCGGCGACTCATTTCGTATGGCGCCGATGAGATCGGCACGCTGACCTCCGCATACAACGATGCCGCCGCCGGCGTCGCGCGCGCGATAAGCGAGCGGCGCGAGACCGAGGAGCGGATGCGTCAATTCGTTGCCGACGCGGGCCACGAGTTGCGTACGCCGCTGACCGTGATCGGCGGATACATCGACGTCCTGCGGCGCGGTGCGATGACCGAGCCGACGATCGCGCGGCAGATTCTCGGCACGATGGCGCTCGAGAAAGAGCACATGCGCAGTCTCATCGATCGACTGATGCGGCTTGCGCGATTGGACGCGGAATCTCCGCCGCGCGCCGAGACGATCGATCTCGCGGAGCTCTTGCGCAGCCAGTGCGACGCCGCGCGGCGTCTCGACGAAACGCGCGAGATCGACTACAGCGTCGATGGCGTTGCCGAGATCGTCGGCGATCGCGCCGAAATCGGTGAGGCGCTATGGAACGTCGTCGAAAACGCGCTGAAGTATGCTCCCGAAGTGCCGATTCATCTGCGTGCGGTCAAGACCGGCGGCCGTACGACGATCAGCGTGCGCGACGAAGGCCCCGGGATGAGTGAATCCGAGCGCCTGCATGCATTCGAGCGCTTTTATCGTGGCGACCAGCGCGGCGAGATTGCCGGAAGCGGCCTCGGCCTTGCAATCGCCAAGCGCGCGGTCGAACGCGCCGGCGGCACGATCGGCATCGAGAGCGCACCTTCGCGCGGCACGACGGTCACCATTGAACTCTAGTTTCCACAGCGGCCGCCAAGCAACGACGACGTAGAATCGACTGCACGTGATCAAGCGCCTTTGCTCGGCGGTGCTCGTCGCCGCCATCGTTGTGTTCTCCGTGCCGCTAGGGGTATCGGCCCAGCAGGAGGACACCGGATCGATTCGGATCGTCGTCAACGACCAGACCACCAAGGCTCCGCTGGAGGCGGCCCGTGTCGTGCTCGACGGCCCGGTTGTTACGAGCGCATTCACCGACAAGCGCGGGGAGGTGCTCTTCACCGAGGTGCCGGACGGGATCTACCGCGCGCGGATCCTGCGCCGCGCCTATCAGACGATCACCTCCGACAAATTCGAGATCATCAACGGCAACAACGTCACGGTTACGGTCACGATGGCGCTCGCGACGCAGCTCAAAGTGATCGGTACCGTTGAAGCCAGGTCCGAGGCGACCATCTCCGCTTCGACGATCGGCCCGGACTCGGCGGTGCGCAACCTCTCGACCGATCTCGCCGACGCGCTA
>Ga0335075_10012180_pt1 | contig 13001 bp, 7 predicted proteins | sample Lox_Sample_24_FD_206723 | JGI IMG/M metagenome (GOLD analysis project Ga0335075, IMG submission 206723) | Soil microbial communities from Loxahatchee National Wildlife Refuge, Florida, United States - Lox_Sample_2.4 | ecosystem: Environmental > Terrestrial > Soil > Wetlands | place: USA: Florida... | reverse complement strand
ACCATGCGGGCGTCCCCGGGCCGTCGTTGCGCGCGGCTAGCAGGTGCTCGATCTCCTCCCGCGCGCTCGCCACCGCGTCGGCTGCGGATCGTCGCGCCGCCAGCAACACCGAGCGCTCGTCGGCGAGCGCCGAGCGCGCACGCTCCGCGCTGTGCGACAGGGCCGAAGCCGCCGGCTTGCCCGCATGGGCGAGCGCGAGCACCTCGGCGGCTGCCTGCTCGTCGAGCTCGAGCTCGACCAGGCCCTCTCGCCAGTCCGCGAAGGCTTCGCTGAGCGCGAGACGGGTCTGCTCGAGCTCCTGCTCGCATGCCTTGCGGCGCGTCGAGATCTGCTTGAGCCGTGCGGCGGCATCGCGCTCGCTCTCACGTGCCCGCTCGGCTTCCGCGGCCGTTGCTTGGGCAAGGCCGAGCAGCTCGCTGTGGCGGTGCAGCACGTCGCGCCAGTCGCGGGCGAGGTCGTCGAGCAGCGATCGCCACACCTCAGCGCTCAGCGTGTGCTCGCGGAGCTGCGAGGCGAGCAGCTCCACGCGCTTGCCGACCCCGGCGCGCGCAGCGACGTCGATCGCCGCGTCGAGATCACGGGCCGCCTGCTCGCGCTGCTCCGCGGCCGACGCTCGCGCGGCGATCAGCTCGGCCTCCAACGCGCTTGCGCTCGATGCCAGGCTGTCGGCGTGCCCGCGCGCCGCCTCGCCCGCGCGCTCCTGCGCCTGCGCGCGCTCGCGCAACGTCTCGACCGCCGCGACCGACGACCAGGCGGTCGAGCCGAGCAACGCGCGCTCCTCCGCACCCAAGCGCTCGAGCTCGGCGCTCGCGGCGCTGTGCTCCGACGCCGAGCGCGTGGCGCGCTCGGTCTCGGCCTGCAGCTCCGTCTCGGTCGTGCGCAGCCGCTCGGCGGCACCCTCGACCGCGGTCTGCGCCGCGCGCAGCGCGTCCGCGCGCTCGCGCACGACCGCGCGCGCGTACGCGCTGTAGGTGCGCTGGTGGAAGCGGCGCACGCGTTCGCGCACGTCGCGCAGCCGCGTGAGCCCGCGCTCGAGCGTCTCGAGCTGCTCGAGGCCGCCCGCGAGGCGACGCATCAGGTCCTCGTCCACCTCCGGCAGGCCGACGGTGAGCTGTTCGGCGACGCGAGCCGGGTCGAGCGTCTTCGACAGGTGCGGCCGGCGCAGGTCGCGCATCAGACGCAGCATCGTCTGGTACTGGTCCTCCCCGGCGAAGCCGAACAGCAGGTCGTTGAGGCGCGCGCGATAGTCGCGCTGGTTGTCGAGCACCTCGCCGTCGTCGCCCAGCGCCGCGGCGAGCTCCGAGCGGGCGATCGGCTCGCGCCCGCGCAGCAGATCGAGATCCTCGCCGACCGTTCGGTCGCGCGCGATGAAGAACCAGCGCTTGACGTCCGACAGCGACTTGTTCGCGCGCAGGCCGATGCCTGCGGTGAGACGCTGTGCGGCGCCGCTGTGTAGCCGTTCGAACTCGAGCCACACGTAGCCGACGCGCTGCTCCTCGCCGGTGCAGCCGACGAGGTTCCACTTCATGTCCTTGTACGCGGAGGCGAACGGGTCGAGCTTCGCCGGGCTGACGTCGCCGTCGAGGCAGAACGGCAGCAGCAGCTCGAGCGCCTTCGTCTTGCCGGAGGTGTTGTGGCCGCGCAGCAGCAGCCGGCCGCCGGCGAAGTCGAACACCTGATTCGCGTACTCGTAGAGGTTGACGATCCCCGCTCGACGAGGTCGCCAGCGCCCTGAGCTCGAGCTCATCGCTGTTCTCCCTTCGACGCGCGGAGCGTCGGCGCGCGAAAGCGCGCCGCGATCGGGCTCGGCCGCAGGCCCCCGCTGACGCTGCGACGCGCGAGCCCGCAATCGAGCAGCGCGACGATCGCCTGCTCGGTCAACGCCGCGAGCTGCGCCGGGTCGTCCGCGTCGCGTCCCCAGTGGCTGCCGTGTTCGCTCACGAGCTCGAACACCCGAGCGCGCAGCGCCTCTGCGCTGATCTCGCCATCGGGCCCGGCCGCCGCGAGCGCGTCGCACAGCAGCAGCGCGACCTGCTTGACGGTCGCGTTGGTCGGGAACGGGATGTCGGTGAACGAGCGATCGTCGACGATCAGTGCGCTGCCCTCGGCGCGTCGCTCGACCGGGTAGCCGGTCGCGGCGGTGACCGCGTCCTCGATGCGCGCGCGCTGCCCGAGGAAGTATGTGCGCTCAACGGCGTCGAGGTCGCCGAGCAGCAGCGCGGGGTCCTCGGTGAGGCGACGTGCGAGGCGCTCCGCGCGCGCGCGGTTCTCGCCCTCCGGTGTCGGCGAATGACGGGCGGACTCGTCGAGCAACGCCTCCAGCGTCGTGGCCTGCAACGCGGCCGCCGGGTCGCGCAGCAGCAGCGCGAGACGGCGCCGGTCGACCGTGAACAGCGCCTCGTCCTCGTGCTGTTCGCGACGGGCGTAGCTCTCGCGCGAGCCCGAGGTGTGATCGAGCACTCCCCACGAGCACAGCAGGTCGAGCCCGTCGGCGAACGCGACGCGCTCACTGCGCTGGCGAAAGTCCACGGTGAGCGGCGGCTCGACGTCGGCGCCCGCGCGCTCGACGTCGCGCGCGAGCTCCGCGATGGCCGTCTGCGCGCCGCCCCGCTCGAGCGCGACGAGCGTCAGCAGCAACAGCGCGCAGCCGCGGTCGCTGAGCGCGGGCCACTCGTCGGGCGGCTTCTGCCGGCCGCTCGCCGACGCCGGTCTGACGCGCAGCGGCCGGTGCAGGCCGTCTGCGGTCGGCGGCCCTGCGGCACGCGCCGCCGTGCTGCCCGCCTGCAGCTGGTAGCCGTACGTCGACTGGAGCGTCAGCGCGAGCTCGCGCTCGTGCCTGCGCACGAGCGCGTACGCGGGTTCATCCGCCCCCACGAACGGCTTCGCGAGCAGCGCACGCAGCGCCTGTGTGCGCTCGTCGCGGTCTTCCACGGTTCGCAAGCTCACTGCGTCAGCACCTCGATGCTGAAGTCGGGCAGCTCGAGCGTGCCGTGCGGGGCTCGCAGGCGCGTGCGCTCGCGACGCGGATCGGACGGCGGACGCAGCACGATCGTCGCACGTCCGTCCATCGAGCTCGCGCGGCGCGTACCGTCGCTGGCGGCGGACGTCTCGTACGCGCGTCCGATCCAGCCGAGGAGATGGCGCAGCTCGTGCGTCTCCACGTGCTGGAGCGTCGAGATCCTGATCGGCCGCTCGGTGCGCAGACGCGCGAGCAGCGCCTCGAGCTCCCTGCGCTCCGCCGCTCGGTGCTCCTGAAAGCGCTGCCGGCCTGCGGCGAGGTCGGCGATCGGTGCGCCGCGCCCGCTGCCCGGAGTGCGCGCGCCGGGCGTGCGCAGGTATGCGACGACGGGCGCCGGTGGCGCCTGCAGCCAGGAGGTGCGCCCCCGGTCGACGACTTGCTCGGGGTCGGCCTCGGCCACGCCGAGATGGCGCGGTGTGCGCAGCCCGAACGCCGCGCGCAGCCACGCCGTCGCCTCTCCGGGCGGCGCCGCTGCGACGTGGGAGGCGAGATGTAGCAGCACTCCCGCGCGATCGACGCGCAGTGAGCGTCGCTCGATCAGTCGCTCGGCGATCGCGAGCACCGCGCGGATCGCATCGACGACCTGGTCGTTGAGCGCTCGCCACGGAGAGCCGGCGTCCTGCTCGCCGACGAACCAGGCCCTCAGGCCGCGCCAGCGCTCGAACAGCTCCGCGGAGCGAGCCCGCTGCTGCTCCTCGATCGACGCGCCGCCCGGCAGGTGCACGAAATCCTCGGCCGCGACGATCCGGTCGACGAGCTGCTCGGCGCCGAGCGCCTCGATCCGCTCCAGCAGCCCGAGGATCTCAGGGGAGTGCTGCATACGGCTGCGACGAAACCCCTGGAGGTGCTCGAGCAGCGCACCCTTGCCGCGTTCGAACTCATCTTCGCCGACCTGCTCGACGGTCCGCATCAGGTCGCCGAGCGAGCGCATGAACCCCAGCGCGCCGACGTGCAGCGCCTCGACCTCGTTGAGCAGGCGCTCGAACAGCGCTCTCAGCCGTGTGCCCTCGGGCTGATCGCGCGCGAGCTCCTGCGCCAGCCGCGCGAGCGCGTCGCGGATCGACGGCAGGCGCGCGGCATCCAGCCGTCCGATCTCCTCGCCGAGCGCGTCGAGCCGGGCGAGCAGCTCCTCCGTGAGCCTGCCGGCGGGCGTGACGTCGTAGGTGTAGCGGTTGCGCCGCCATTCGGCGGCGCTCGAGGCGAGGCTCGCATCGTGGTCGCGTTCGACGGCGCCCCACGTGTCGAGCGCCGCGAGACGCTGGTCGAGCAGATCGGTGTCGACGCTCAGCGCATAGCGCTCGCGTAGGCGATCCGCGATCTGCGCCGGGCGCAGCCGCAGGCCGAAGGCCTGATGCTCGAGATAGAGGACGCGCATGATGCGCCGATACGTCTCGGCCTCCCCCGCGACTGCGTAGCTCAGGACGTTGTGAGCGCCCAAGCGCTCCGGCAGCAGCCGAACATCGCCGTCCGGGGTCGAACTGTCGTCGGTCTGCTCTGCGATCCCCGCGAGCTGCAGCGCGGCATCGACCAGGGCAGCGGACAGCTCAGCTGCCATGACCATTGCGCTCGCGATCTGGGAGGGGATCGGCTTCCACCAGGCCGGAGGGACGCAAGCCGCGCAGAACATGCCACGGGGGCGCGTCGCGTGCTAGTGCGTCGGCTATCGCTCGAGCGCCCTCGGGCAGGTCGACATGGGTCTCGGCCAGCGCCGTGATCTCTCGCTGCTGCTCGATCGTCAGCCGCTGAACGCACGGGTGGCGCCCGCGCAGTCGCTCGATCGACGGCACGCTTCCCCGCTCTGCTGCCGCGTCGAGCACGCCCGCGGCGAGCTCGAGCAGCCAGGCGAGCGTCTCGTCTTGATCCGGGGCTGCGTCGGAGTGCAGGCGAGCCGTCGCGAGCGTCTCGGTCGCAAGATCGTAGGCGAGGAGCGCGTCGCGGACGCTTCGCAGGAGGACCGCGACGAGTGAGGTAAAGCAGCGGGCGGCGATCATCTCGAGTGCCATCGCTGACTTATCCGACTGCTCGCCCATAACCGATAAAAAATTGCGCGTCGATCGGACGGAAGCCGGGTACATCCGGGCGCTCGCTCGCCGTCACGGACCGAGGAGCACTGCGGGTATGACGGCGATTCCGTCGATGTCGCGGCTGCGTATGCCTGCATCCAGTTGCGCAGTGTCCCCGGCCGACGCACCTTGCGGCCGAGTTCGTCGAAGTCGCGGTCGATGATGCGGTCGATGTAGCCGTCGAGTTGCGCACGCGCGAGGCGCTCGGGGAGGCCGCGTAGCCCAGGGGAAGCCGGACGCGAGTATCTCCTCGACGTAGCCCTCCAGGTCGACGCTCGTCTGGCCGTCAACAGGTGGTCGCTTCCCATCCAGCAACGCCCGGAGGCTCAGCCCGCAAACCCAAGCTGCTGACGCCTCAAGCCCAGCATCTTCGCTTTGGCCTCGGCGGCAAGTTGCTCTATCCAGGATTCGGCTGAGAGCTCTTCGCCGAGCATCTGCGCCTGGCGCTTGACCGTCGCGAAATCCCCAGGCGCGAGGTCGCTGATGGCGACCAGCGCCTGCCTGAGCTCGTCCGCGTGCGCGGGATTTGCGTTTGGGTCGAGCCCGCTCTCCCTGCAGAACATCGACCACGCCTGCTCCTGGGAGAGGGCCTTGAACTCGAGCTTCCAGGTGAAGCGGCGCATCGCCGCTGCGTCGATCGAGTCCATCAGGTTGGTTGCCGCGATGAATATTCCCTCGAAGCGCTCCATTCGTTGGAGCAGCTCGTTGACCTGTGTCACCTCCCAGTGGGCGCGTGCGAGCGTGCGATCGCGCAGGAACGAATCCGCCTCGTCGAGGAACAGCAGCGCACCCTCGTTCTCTGCCTCGGCGAACATCTTCGAGATCTGCTGCTCCGTCTCACCGAGCCACATCGACAGAAGCTCGGACGCCGAGCGCATGAGAATTGGCATGTCCAGCTCGACTGCGATGTGCTCCGCGAGCTGCGTCTTGCCCGCGCCCGGGATGCCCCAGAAGCACAGCGAGCCCACTGGGCGCTTGCGTAGCGACGCGATGATCTGCTGCGGCGTGAAGCGTCCGCCGATGTTGAGGAGCTCGAGGTCGTAGCCGGTGACGGAGTCACGTATTCCCTCGGTGCGGTCACGCCCGAGGACCTTCTGGCTGTGCGCGACCGCGCGCTTGATCACCTGCTCGCGCTGTGCGTCCAATCGCTCTCGGCGCCTGTCGGGCTCATCGTGCGACTGATCGTCTGCGAGCACGATCAGACGAGCAAGCTCGGCGGCCTGCCGGACCTGCTGCTCGCCGAGCAGACTGTACTTTGCGAGGTCGCGCTCCAGGCGTGAGGAGAGGCCGAAGTCCGAGATCACCTGCGCGACACGTGCCCGCCGCTCTGCGCGCGAGCCTGGCAGCGCTTCGCAATGGAACAGGAAGGCGCCCAGGTTGCGCTCCGAGAGCTGCCGCGCGCGGTCCGTAATCCAGACGCAGCGCACGCGGCTTCCCGTCAAGCCCTCGTCGGAGGCGCGCTCCGGGTCATCGCCGTAGGCGAGCTCGGCATCGTCGAGGTCGAAGAGGTGCAACATGGTGCGAGGGCGGGAGGCGAGCGCCTCGTGAGCGCGATCGACGACCAGCACCGCGTCAGGGCTTGATCGCTCCACATAGCGCTGGGCGATGTACGTCCAGGTCGGCATGTCTCCCGCCGCGACGTGCCTCGTGACCACCGCATGTCCCTCGACGCCCTCACCCTGGAGCAGCCGCGCGATCATGTCTCGCTTGTCGACCGTCTTGGGGCCGTAGACGAGCGCGTGCACGCCGCGACCGGCGGGCAGTGGCTTGCGGAGCAGGCCAAAGAGGATCTGTCTGTCGTCCTCGTGCAGGCGCCCGAGAGACCCTGTCGAGGGCGAGCGGCACAGGGGCTTGACGAACCGCTCGACGAGCGCAGCATCGTCCTCAGCGTGCTCCGCGAGCGTTGCGCTCAGATGGCTCGACGGGCCCTGTACCCGCAGCGGACGCTCCTTGACGTTCAGCAGGCCGGAGCGCACCAGCGCCCCCTGCTCCGACAGCGCCGAGACCACCTCTGACTCCGAGTGGCCGAGTGCCGCTCCAAGTACCGCCTTGGTCGCCTGGTCGGCGCCCATCAGCAGCTCGAACAACTGAGAGAATCCAGGCCGAGCGCGGCCAATCTGGAACGCGAGCACATCGCGCTCCATCGCGTTCAGATCCAGCAGACCCGCGATGCGGTCGATGTTCTCGTCCAGGGCGGTGATGGACCGCGACGCCTCGACTTCCGCCACGCGCGCCCAGTCGCGCAGCGCGTTTCGCAATGAGTCCTGATCCCGGCCGATCACTCCGAACACGCTCGTCCCGCGCAGATACAAGCGGACGAAGCGCCCGCTGGTGCGCTCGCCGAACTGCCGCTGGAGATCCTTCAGCGTCGGCAGCAGCTTCTCATCCGCTGCGCCCTCCTCACAGTTCTCGCCGGCAAGCGGGCCAGGCGGGGAGGCGGCCGCGGCACAGCTCGCGTAGAGCAGCGCGAACAGATGCGGGTCTGCCGCGAGCAGCCAGCCGAAGCCGGGGCTCTGCGCCAGGCGCAGCGTCCACGCCGCCATCTGCTGCGCGCCAGGCGTTTCGAGGGGGTTGTCGGATGGGTTGTGTTGAGGGCACATGCTCGCGCGGGCGGTTGGGACCAGATGACTATAAGTATCGCATACAGATGTCACGTATGAGCTCCAAGAGGGAATGGTTGGGCAACGGGGTCAGCGGAGATACCTGGCGGGTGAGCTGATGGCGGTCGTGGCGGCTGAAGACATTGGCCCGAACCTGTGACTGACACGAGCCGAAGCGGGCGCCGTGAGCGACTTCGTGTCGTCTGCTGCCTCAGGCATCGAGCTCCCCTCTTCTTCGACGCGGTAGGCGACGTCGAGGCGTAAGCCGTCAGCTAGCTCCAGAGTCCGCTGACTGGCACGGCGGCCAGTCGATCCCCGAACGGCAGTGTGTCGGCGCCCGTGTGCAGCACGACGCCGGCCTTGAAGCGTGGGCCGAGCTTGTCGCGCAGGTAGCGCAGGCCGGTGAAGTCGGCGGTGGAGGGCGTGGCGCTCGCCTTCACCTCGATTCCTACGACGTTGCCGTCGTGGCGCTCGATGATGACGTCGACCTCGCGTTGTTGCTTGTCGCGATAGTGGAAGAGTTGAGCGGGTCGCTCGGCCCAGTCGGCCTGGCGAAGCAACTCCATCGCGACGAAGCTCTCGAGCATGGTTCCCGCGACGGCACCGTCCTCGACGATTCGTCGCTCGTCGGCGCCGATGAGATGGGCGAGCATGCCGCTGTCGACGATGTAGGTCTTGGAGCTCTTGATCTGACGGCTGCCGAGGTTTACGTGCCAGGGCTTGACCTGGTGGACGAGGAACAGGTCCTCGAGGATCTTGGTGTGTGAGCGCACGGTGTTGGCGTCGAGCTCGAGGTCCTTGCCCATGCCGTGAAAGCTCGTCAGGTCGCCCGATCTCGCGGCGATGACGAACAGCAGCCGGTCGTCGCGACAATCTAGCACACTATAAGTATCAGTGTAAGCTCTCCGACGCGGGGTTGCCCAACGATCGACCAGCGCATGAAATCGAGGCCAGCCGGACCAACCGGCGTGCTGGAACGATGCATGTGCTACCCATTGTCTGTAGACTCATCGGCGGCGACGTGGCAGGGTCGATGCGCGGTGGAAGCCAGATCTCGAGACCACGTTGCGCTCGGCCAGGCGATCAGGGAGCTGCGTCTCACCGCCGGTCTCTCCCAGGAGGCGTTCGCCGATCGCTGCGGCATGCACCGCACCTACGTCGGTGGCATCGAGCGCGGCGAGCGCAACGTCAGCTTCGCCAACCTGCTGCGGGTCGCGGGTGCCCTCGGCGTGCGTCCTTCGGAGTTGCTGGTGCGCTACGAGCGCCGCGCACGGGATATGTGACCGCCTGTGGGGTCCGACGCTCGGGCTACCTTTCGCCGGTGCTCAGCACAATCTCCGAGCTGAACGAGGTGGATCTGTCGGGCGTTGAGGCGGCCGTCGGGCCGCGCTCGTTCGAGCGGGGGCGCAGCTACGCCCGTGGCAACCGGGTTTTGGCGGTCGAGTGGGATGCGGACACCGACACGCTGACCGGCTCGGTGGTCGGCCAGGGCGCGCTCTACGACACCGCTGCCTTCTTCGCCGAGCACGACGGCGCGCTGGCGTTCGACGACGGCGAGTGCACCTGCCCGGTCGGGTACAACTGCAAGCACGTGGCGGCGATCGTGATCGCCGCGACCGACGGTCACGGCGCCGGGCGGTCGCGTGTTCGCACTCCTCGACCAGCCGCGCCCAGCCCGCGCCGGCCGCCGCGTATCGCCACCACGGCCGAGCCAGCCTCGTGGCAGCAGTCGCTGCGCGCGCTGATCGACGCGCCGGCGGTCCGGCCACAGACGGGCAATCCACTGGCCATCGAGCTGACGCTCGATACGAGCGGCCTGGCAGCGCGGGGGCCGCTGAAGCTGATGGCGCGGCTGATGCGCGAGGGCGCTCGCGGCGGCTGGGTCAACGGTTCGCTGGCGTGGAGCGGCCTGGACTCGTGGAACGTGCGCGACGGCGACTATCGGTCCGATCACCTGGCGCTGGTGCGCGAGCTGTACGCGATCCACCGCGCGCGCGAGGGACGAAGCTCCTATTACACATACGGTGCCGACAAGACCCTCGATCTCAGCGACTGCGACAGCGCGCAGCTGTGGTCGCTGTTGGACGAGGCGGCTCGTCATGGGCTGAGGCTGATCCACGCTCACCCCGCGCTCGGCGAGGTCAGGCGCGAGCGGGGCGAGCTGTCGATCGACGTGACGAGGGTGGGCGGCGATCGAGGCTCGCGCGTGAGCGCGGTCCTCCAACTCGACGGCGAGGACGCGAGCGACTTGGAGCCGCTGCTCTTCCTCGGCGCCAGCGGCCACGGCCTCTTGTGCGCCGAGCGCGGCGGCGGAGCAGCCGCGCACCCGCCCGAGCATTGCCGGCTGACGCTCGTGCGTCTCGCGCGGCCGGCCCCTGCGTCGCTGCAGCGGATGCTCCTCGATCGCGCGCAGATGGAGATCCCGGCGGGCGAGCTGGACCGCTTCGCCGAAGAGCTCTGCCCAGCGCTGCGCAACGTCGCCCCAGTCATCTCCTCGGATGACTCCTTCTCGCCCCCCGAGATCTCTGCGCCCACGCTCGTGTTGCGGGCGAGCTACGGCGCCGACCATGCCGTCGATGTCGGGTGGGAGTGGGCTTATCAGGTCGGCGCTGTCACCCGCCATGTGGCGCTCACGAGTAACGGCGAGGGCCCTGGGTTTCGCGATCTCGGCGCCGAGCGGGCGATCCTCGCTAGCACCGTGCTCACGGAGACCGGCATAGAGCGCTTCGGGCTGGTGGGGCTTGACGGACGACCCGCCGACACGCCGGCGGTCTCGCTGGCCGGCCTCGACAGCATGCGGCTCACGACGGAGCTGCTGCCGCGGCTGGTGGAGTACGGGGACGTGACCGTGGAGGTCACGGGAGAGCCCGCGGACTACCGCGACGTCGGCGACTCGCTGACGATCGGGCTCTCCACCGCGGACATCGCGGGAGAGCGCGACTGGTTCGACCTCGGTGTGACGATCGGCATCGAGGGTCGCGAGATGCCGTTCGCCGAAGTGTTCACCGCGCTCGCCGGCGGTGAGTCGCACATGCTGCTCGACGACGGCGCCCACTTCTCGCTGCTGGAGCCGCGCCTGCAGGAGCTGCGCCGGCTGATCGAGGAGGCGAGGGCGCTGAGCGACTCGCCGGCCGCCACGCTGCGGATCAGTCGCTACCAGGCGGGACTGTGGGCCGAGCTGGCCGCGCTCGGCGTCGTGAAGGAGCAGGCCGATGCGTGGCAGCGTCAAGTCGGCGCACTGCTGGAGCTCGACGCGTTGGACGATCACGAGCCGCCGTCAGCGCTTCAGGCGTGCCTGCGCCCCTACCAGCGCGAGGGGTTCAGCTGGCTGGCCTCGCTGTGGGATCTCGAGCTCGGCGGCATCCTCGCCGATGACATGGGGCTCGGCAAGACGCTGCAGGTGCTGGGGCTCGTCTGCCGTGCGCGCGAACGCGATCCGCACGTTGGCGCGTTTCTGGTGGTCGCGCCGACGAGCGTCGTCTCGGGCTGGGTGGGCGAGGCGGCACGCTTCGCCCCGGACTTGCAGGTGGCCGCGGTGACAGACACGCTGGCACGATCGGGGCGCACGATCGACGAGGTCGCCGGCGCCGACATCGTGGTCACGACCTACACGCTCTTTCGTCTCGAGGCCGACGCCTACCGCAGTGTGGAATGGGCTGGCCTGATCCTCGATGAGGCGCAGTACGTCAAGAACCACCAGGCCAAGACCTATCGCTGCGTGCGTGAGCTTGCCGCGCCGTTCAAGCTCGCGATGACCGGCACGCCGATGGAGAACAACCTGATGGAGCTGTGGTCGCTGCTGTCGGTCACGGCCCCCGGGCTGTTCCCCGATCCGGGGCGGTTTGCCGAGCAGTACGCGCGCCCGATCGAGCGCAGGGGCGATGCCGAATGCCTGCGACGCTTGCGCAGGCGGATCAAGCCGCTCATCAAGCGCCGCACGAAGGAGCTCGTGGCCGCCGATCTTCCGGCCAAGCAGGAGCAGACGCTCGAGGTGGAGCTGCACCCGCGCCATCGCAAGCTGTACGACACCTACCTGCAGCGCGAGCGCCAGAAGGTGCTCGGGCTGCTCGGCGACTTCGACCGCAACCGCTTCACCATCCTGCGCTCGATCACGTTGCTGCGTCAGCTCAGCCTGCACCCCGGCCTCGTCGACGATGACCACCAGGGCGTGCAGTGCGCGAAGCTGGGCGGGCTGGTCGAGCAGCTAGGCGACGTCATCGGCGGCGGCCACCGCGCGCTCGTCTTCAGCCAGTTCACAGGTTTCCTCGCGAAGGTTCGCGAGCGGCTCGACAGCGAGGGCATCGGCTACTGCTACCTCGACGGTCGCACGCGCCGGCGCGAGCGGGTGCTCGAGCGCTTCAAACAGGGCGGGGACCCGGTGTTCCTGATCAGCCTCAAGGCGGGCGGCTTCGGGCTGAACCTCACCGAGGCCGACTACTGCTTCCTGCTCGACCCCTGGTGGAACCCGGCCACCGAGGCCCAGGCCGTCGACCGCGCCCACCGCATCGGCCAAACGCGCCCGGTGATGGTCTACCGGCTGATTGCCCGCAACACGATCGAGGAGAAGGTCGTGGCGCTCGCGCGCCGCAAGGCCGTGCTGTTCAGCGGCGTCATGGACGAGGGCGACCTGTTCGCCAGCAGTCTCACCGCCGAGGACGTCCGCGGGCTGCTCGCCGACTGAGGGCACAGGCCAGTTCGGCAACGTGACAGACATTCCATTTCCTGTACTTGACCGTACATGCGGGATAGCAGTCCGCTCGCTGCTCAAGGCGCACGGGGTCGACTACGCGCAGGGCTACCACCTCGGCAGGCCCTACCCGGTGTCCCTCGCGCTGCAACCCTGATCGCCTCAGCTGGTGGGGAGCGCGATCGGCGTGGCGGCCCAGCTCTCCGTGCGGCGCACGAGCGGCGCCGCTCCCACACGCCGCTCCAGTGCAAGCGCGCGCCGCAGGCACGCCTGCGCGCGCCCGTGCTCGCCGAGCGTGCCCGCGAGCATGCCCAGGTAGCGGTCGGCGGCGCCGACGCACAGCATCCCTTTGGTGGCCACCAGCAGCAACCCCGCATACGGCCGCAGCAGCTCGCCAAGCGTCCGCGCGCTGGGCGCGTCGCCCACGCGTGCGGCGACCTCCGCGAGCAGCGCGAGGGACAGCGTGAAGGTGGCGTCGCGGGGCAGTGACGCGAAGCCGTCCGCCGCCAGCAGCTGCAACTGCGCGGCGGCCTCGTCCAGCTCGCCGAGCTCGCTGTGCAGCAGCGCGAGCGCGCAGCGGAAGCCCGTGAGGTGGGGGTTGGCCTTGATCGCGTCGAGCGCCAGCGGTCGCA
>Ga0335075_10012179_pt1 | contig 13001 bp, 11 predicted proteins | sample Lox_Sample_24_FD_206723 | JGI IMG/M metagenome (GOLD analysis project Ga0335075, IMG submission 206723) | Soil microbial communities from Loxahatchee National Wildlife Refuge, Florida, United States - Lox_Sample_2.4 | ecosystem: Environmental > Terrestrial > Soil > Wetlands | place: USA... | reverse complement strand
GTCTCCGGGATTGACCACCTCCAGCCGGGCAGAACTGCCGGCAGCCATTCCCGGCCGTGCTGAACCGCAAGGTAATAGTAGGCGAACAGCAGGTAGCCGAACAGCGCGGCTTCGGTGCCGATCAGCATGATCATGCCCCACCAGCCGTTGGCGTGACGGCCCATGCTGCCGACCGGGAGATCCAGGGTTGGGGCGATATTGGTCATCGGGGCGCTCCCGCTCGCTGCTCGAGTTCCCGCGCCGGCCAGAGCCAGATGAGGAGGCCGGCAAGCGTCGCAAGTGCGCCGGCGCCGGCGAGCCACCACAATTGCAGCAGGAGACCGACGAAAAAGGCTGAGATCGCGAGCGTGACGATGAACGGCGCCGGCGAATCCTCGGGCATTTTCAAGATCACGTCCGGTTGGGCGTCGAGCGCGGTCGTGGCCAGCGCCTCCTTGCCGTGGTCAAGCGCCATGCCGTTGCGCAACTCCGACCTTCCCACGCCTTCCTGGGGCAGCCGGTCCTCCCAAAGCGGATGGCGGCTGGCGACGCTTGGAATGACCGGGAAGTTGTAGGGTGGCGGAGGCGAAGGCGTCGCCCATTCGAGCGTGCCCGCGTCCCAGGGGTTGGCCCCGGCCGGCGCTCCGGCGACCCGGCTCCTGAGGACATTGACGAAGTAGATCAGGAGGCCGACGGCCAGAATGAACGAGCCGATCGTGGTCAGCATGTTCGGGGTCTCCCACCCCAGCCCCGGCGGATAAGTGTAGATGCGGCGCGGCATGCCGAGGAGGCCGGTCGCGTGCATTGGCAGGAAGGCGAGGTTGAAGCCGATGAAAATGATCCAGAAGGCGACGAGGCCAAGCCGTTCGTCGATCAGGCGTCCCGTCATCTTGGGGAACCAAACGTGCAGCGCGCCCAGAACCGCGAACAGGTTGATGCCGATCAGAACGTAATGGATGTGAGCGACAACAAAATAGGTGGAAGTCAGCTGCAAATCTGCAGCCACCGCAGCCGTCATCACGCCCGAGACGCCTCCGATCGTGAACATGACGATGAAGGAGGCGAAGTAGAGGAAGGCGCAGGTTATGACCGGACGGCCCGCCCAGATCGTGGCGATCCAGGCGAAGACAGCGATCGCGCTCGGGATGGCGATGACAAACGAAGCGCCGCTGAAGAAGGCGAGCGCGATGAACGGAATGCCGGTCGCGAACATATGGTGCAGCCATACGCCGAACCCGAGCGCCATCGTGGTGATCGTGCCGAGGACGACGGCGGCGTAGCCGACCAGCGGGCGCCGGCAGAAAAACGGCATCGCGTCCGAAACCATGCCCATCGCCGGCAGCACGACGACATAGACCCAAGGATGGGCGAACATCCAGAAGAGGTGCTGCCAAAGCAGCGGCTGACCGCCGCCTTCGGGCCGGTAAAAGTGCGTCCCGAACCGCCGGTCGAGCCATAACAGCAGGAAGGCGAGGCTCACCGACGGCACCGCCAGAAGGTTGCCGACCGAAATCGTCGTCGTGCCCCAGGTGAGAATTGGAACGCGGTTGATTGACATCCCCGGCGCGCGCATCCGCAAGAACGTGACGACGAAGTTTGCCGAGCCGACGGTCGTCGAAATGCCGAGGAAGATCATCCCCAGGGCATAGAAGTCCATGTTCGGGCCCGGATTGTACTCGGTGAGCGAGAACGGGGCGTAGTTGAACCAGCCGTTGTTGGGGACCGCGCCGACGATAATGCTGCTGTACATGAAGAGGCCGGCGGCCAGGTACAGCCAGTAGGAGAACATGTTCATGCGCGGGAACGCCATGTCGCGTCCCCCCAGGACCAGCGGGAACAGGTAGTTGCTGAACCCCGACAGCACCGGCTGGGCGTAGAGGAAGATCATTGTTATGGCGTGCGCCGAGAACAGCTCGTCGTATTCCTGCGCCGTCAGAATCGTCCCGTTCGGACGGGCGAGCTGAAGGCGCATGATGAGCGCCATGCAGCCGCCGAGGATGAGAAAAATGAAGGCGGTGACGAGATAGCGGACGCCGACTTCCTTATGGTCGACCGAAGAAATCCATCCGAGGATTCCGGGCTTCGTTTCCCAGGTTCGCTCGAGCGACCTTGCGATCGGCGAATTGTAGTCGGCGCCGATAAATTGAGGGACGCGATCGTATTCGGCGGCGGTCATGCCAACTCCGTCACTTGAGCGTAACCAGAAACGATCGGATGCTTGCGAGCTCGGGTCCCGACAGATCCGGGTCGGGCATAAGAGAACCCGGCTTGACGCTCTGCGGGTCCGCGATCCAGCCGGAGAGATAGCCGGGGTTGTTGGGAAGCACCCCGGCCGCGATCGTCGAGCGCGACATGAGATGGGTAAGGTCCGGCCCTAGCTTGCCTTCGGCCACGGTGCCCCGGACAGTGTGGCAGGCGGCGCAGTGCCCGATGAAGCCGCGTTCGCCGAGGCTTGCTTCCTGCGTGGCCGGGGTCGGGGCGTCGCGCAGCTGGTCCGCGCGCCAGGCGTCAAACGCGGCCGGCGGATCGGCGAAAACAGAGAGAAGCATGTGGGCGTGCTGCTCGCCGCAGAATTGCGTGCATTGCCCGCGATAGACGCCGGGCTTGTCGGCCTCGATCCATGTCACGTTCGTCTGACCGGGGATGGTCTGGATCTTGCCGACGAGGCTCGGCACCCAGAACTCGTGGATGACGTCCGCGCTCTGCAATTCCAACCGGACCGGCTTGCCGACGGGGATGTGGACTTCGTTGGCCGTGACAAACGACCGGGATGGATCGTTTTTGTCGAGGTAATGGAATTCCCACCACCATTGATGCGCGCGGACCAGAATGGTCAGCGCGGGCTTGGACGGCGGATAAGCAACTCTCGCCAGAGTGATGGAGGACCAGGCGACAAACCCGATGAGGATGAGCGTCGAGACGCCGACGCCGATTGCGATCCATCCCGTCGCGCGAGTATCGACGAGCGGGACCTGGCGCACGTTCCCCAGCCGGGCGCGGAGCATCACGCCAACAATCACCAGCGCCGCGATCACGACGATCACCACGAGCGAGAGGATGAACAGTCCCCAGGTCAGGGGAAGGACGGTCGCGGCCCACTTCCCGTCCGCGTGGAGGTAGTCCATCGGGCTCGCCGCCGCGCCCGGCGCCGAGGCGGCAAGGCCGAGGGCGCCGAGTGCGGCCGCCTGCGGAGTGCGGGTCATGGGATCAATCGCCCTTCGGCGCCCGGCCATCGGTGAAGCCTTCAGTGAAGCTCCAGGGGTTCACGGTCTGCAGGAACTCGGCCGGCGTCTGCTGGACCGCGGGCGAAGGCGGCGTTCTGGAAATCGTTCTTCCAAACGCCCCGGTCGGCGGATGAGCGATGCTCCGGACGTAGGCGACCAGCTCCCAAATCGTCGATTCCGGCAGGATTTCCCCCCACGCGGGCATGCCGTTGGGACGGCCCTGATAAATGCTGAGGAACAGATTGGCGGGGCTCGAACCGTAAATGAACTGGCCCTCGCTCAACGCCGGACCCATGCCGCCCCCGGCGTTCGGGGCGTGACAGCCGACGCAGTTGAACTGAATGAAATCCTGCATGCCCCGTGTTGCGGCCTGCGGGTCATGAGCGAGGGGATTGTCGATCTTGGGCACGAAGAAGACGCCTCCTGGATGGAGGTTCGAGACAGGCACGTGCAGGATTGGGTTCGCGGACGCGGAGAAGGGCGCAGTCGCTCCAGGCGTGGCCTCAATCGCGGGAACGCCCGTCTCTGAGCGCGGTGACGCTTGGGGCTGAATGGGCTGACCGGTCGGCGTTACGGCGTCTTGTTGCGCGCCGAGAGCCGCGGCGCCCAAGGCAAGGACGAGGACAGAGGCGACCACAATAGCGCGCATCGTCGCTTCGCTCCGGGTTCAAGGATTGTGCTGCGGCGTCGAGGGGGCGGCAGCCTCTTGTTTGGGAATCGAGAAGACGACCAGTTCGCCGCCCCCTTGCGTGTAGGAGGGAAGGTCCTGCGTCGCGCCGACAAAGCCGAGCGCGGCGTTGCGCACGCGCGGATCGATCTGCGCGTTGGCGACGGCGCCCGGCCAGCCGCCGACGCCGGTCATGATCGCCACATATTGCTGACCGTCGGACCCTTCATAAGTGACCGGCTGTCCGATGGTTCCCGAGCCAAGGTGGAACCGCCACAGCACCTTGCCGGTCTTCGCGTCGACGGCTTTGAACCAGCGGTCCATCGTGCCGTAGAACGCGACGTCGCCGGCGGTGACGAGCGCGCCGCTCCACACCGGCATGTTCTCCTTGATCGACCAAACCTTCTTTCGCTTGACCGGATCCCAGGCCATGAACTCGCCGCGGTAGCCGCCGGGACCGGCGAACATGTCGACGGTGGCGCCGACATAGGGCGTGCCGGCGATATATCCGACGTTCGAGGTCCGATAGTTCATGCACAGGTGCTGATGGGGAACATAAAGAAGATGCGTGCGCGGCGACCATGCGCTCGGCTGCCAGTCTTTCGCGCCGGGCGAAGCGGGGCAGACATCGCGGACGTTCCGGTTGAGCTCCGGCTTCAGCGCCTCGTTGGGGATGATGCGGCCGGTCTTCAGGTCCACGCCCTTGTAGGCGTTCAGCGTATCGTAAGGATCGGCCGAAATGACCTCGCCGGTCTGCCGGTCGATGACGTACATGTAGCCGTTGCGTCCCGGGTGGATCAGGACCTTCCTCGTCTTGCCATGGAGATTGAGATCGACCAGCACGTTCTCCTGGATCTCGTCGTGATCCCAAAGATCGTGCGGATTGAACTGATAGGCCCAATGCGCCGCGCCCGTGTCGGGGTCGCGCGCAAAGATCGTCGAGGTCCAAAGGTTGTCGCCGGGACGCTGGTTCGAGTTCCATGGGCCGGGGTTGGAAGTCCCGTAGTAAAGCAGGTTGAGATCCGGGTCATAGGAGAACCAGCCCCACATGGTTCCCCCGCCGATCTTCCATGCGTCCGGCGGCCAGGTGCTGACGCCGAGATCCTTGCCCTTCATGAAGGCATAGAACGGCTTGAAGTCGGGCCCGAGAAGGACGTCCTTGTCCGGCCCGGTCGAATAGGCGATGTAGTCAATCTTGCCCGTGTTCTCATCGAGCGCGGTGATGCGGCCGCGGACGCCGAGCTCCCCGCCGCTGATGCCGACAAAGACCTTGCCCTTGACGACGAAGGGAGCCGCGGTCGTTGTTTCGCCGAGGTTGATGTCGCCGGTTTTGGTGACCCATTGCTCCTTGCCGGTTTTCGCGTCGAGCGCGACGACATGGTTGTCGAGCGTCACCAGGAAGATCTTGCCGTTGTCATAGGCGATGCCGCGGGTCACGACATCGCAGCAGGCGACGCCCTGAGCGGCGCGATCCTGGTTCGGGATGTAGGTCCACTTGAGGTCACCGGTCGTCGAATCGAGCGCGAACACCTTGTTCGGATAGGAGCTCACGACATAGAGGGTGTCGCCGATGATGAGCGGCGCAGCCTCTTGTCCGTGGTCAGTCCCAACTGAAAACATCCACGCCGCCTGGAGCCTGCCGACGTTCGATGCGTTGATCTCATCGAGCGGACTGAAACGGGTGCTGGAATAGTCCCGCGCCGGCATGACCCATTGCTTCGGATCCTTGGAGAGAGCAGCGAGATCATCGGCCCGCGCAGAGCCGGCCAAGAGCGCGACAGACAAGGCGAGAAAGAGCATCTGAACCCGCACGCCGTCCTCCAAGTCCCGTGAAGCGCGCCCTTAGGCCGCTCTCTCTTCCGCACGCGAACCAACCGGCGCGTCCAGACCGAGGGCGGCGCCAAAGGCGAAGGTCGAATAGGCCGTGGGCAGCAAACCGGCGGGAACCCGCGTCACCTGGCCGCCAAGCTGTTGGTCCTGAAGCCACCCGTAGGCGCGGGCGGCCAGGTCTCTGCTGGCCAGGCGGTGCGAATGGGCGAACGCCAGCTTCGCTCCCGCCAAAATGAGCAAGAGGCTGAGAAGGACAGGGTCAAGATTCCAGCGAAGCGCGCCAGGAACCGGGGCAACACCGCAGTACGCGAAGCCGGTCACAAACCGCCTCTCCAGATGCTTCTGCCCCCGGGCCACCCCAAAACATCCAGCCGTTGACGATGTTCCAAAGGTTAAGAAAAATTTTTCGCGGTCGGCCTCATGCCGGCGAATATCGATAGGGGTGAAGCGGCGTTCACGCCCGCGCAGGCCAGTTGATGTCGCTCGCCAGGCCTGTGTTGACCCCGTCGCCAAAGGGCGAGCGGACGGCGATCGTCTCGGACGGTCGCCGGCGTCCGCTCGATTCGGGCGCGGCGTCCGCCGCGCTGAAAAACCGGCTGCGCATTTATCTCGAAAAGCTGGAACTGGCCGGCGTCGTGCTCCTCGTTCTCATGACGGCGGCGTTCGAGGTCCGGTCCGGAGGAGCGTCCCTTTCGCCCCACAATTTGCGCGGCGTACTCGCCCGTCGCCGAGACCTCGATCGGCGAAGTCGCCGACTACATGTGAGGGGCGACGGCGGACGTTTCAGCGCCGCGGCGGCCAAGGCGCACCGGCGGCTCAAGGCTGAGTGGAACCGCTCGCAAGCGCCTCGCGCACGAGTTTACGCGGGTGAAATGTTTCAAGGCCTTGGCTGCGCTTTTGCGCGCGGCCGCCAGCCCTGGGAATTGACCTTCGGATGGGGCGTTTGTTGGAACGCCCTCCTTCGGCGCCGACATGGGCGACTAAACGCGCTAGTGGAAGAAGGAGAACAGATCCAGGGGCGCGGGGAAGCGGGGGAGCGGAGCGTTCGCGTACATCGGCCCCGGCGGCGCCATCGCGTCCGGCGGCGCCATCGCTTCCGGCGGCGGCCTCGCGCCCGGGATATCGCCGGTGATGACGACGGTCGTGTTCGCCATCTTTTCCCGCTTCACCAGCCCCCATAGCGCGGCGGCGTGGGCGACCGACAGCCGCACGCAGCCGTGCGAGACCGGGTGGCCGAGCGAGCGCCGCTCATAGGTGCCGTGGATCGCGTTGCCCGTATCGGTGAAGAAGATCGAATAGGGCATCGGCGCGTTGTCCCATTCCTGGCTATGGTGGTTGATGTCCATGCGGAACGGCTTGAACACGCCGTTCGGCGTGTCGTAGTCGATGCCTCCGGTCGCCACCGTCCATTGGTAATCCTGGTGGCCGTCGATGCTGACGGTCATCCGCTGGGTCGTCTTGTCGATCTCGATCAGGAGGCGGGCTTGAGCGGCCTCGCCGCAGACGAGGACGGCGAGAGCCGCGGCGGCGGCGAGAGAGATCAGATGGCGGATCGGCATGGGTCCAAACTCCCAAAGCGGTCGCCCCTCTCGCCGCATTGCTCCTACTTCTTGACCAGCGGGCAGGCCGAATCGGCGAGCTTGCCGAACGCCTCGTCGCCCTTCATCGTCTTGAGGATCTTGTAATAGTCCCAGTCGCCTTTCGACTCGGCCGGCGTCTTCACCTGAACGATATACATGTCGTGCTCAAGCAGGCCGTCGGGACGAATCCAGCCGTTGGTGACGAACATGTCGTTGATCTTGGTCTTGTGCAGCTGCGCCAGGACCTTGTCGGCGTCGGTGGACCCAACCGCTTTCACTGCATTGAGATAGGCGAGGGTCGCGGAATAGTAGGCGGCCTGGGAGAAGGTCGGCATGTTCTTGGTTTTCGCGAAGAAGCGGTTGGCGAAGGCGCGCGTCTTGTCGTTCATGTTCCAGTACCACGCAGTGGTCAGCACCAGGCCCTGGGCGGTCTGGAGGCCGACGGCGTGAACGTCGGTGAGGAACACCAGCAGCGCCGCCGGCCTCATCGTCTTGGTGAGGCCGAACTCGGCCGCCGCCTTGAGCGAGTTTTGCGTGTCGGCGCCGGCGTTGGCGAGGCCGAGCACCTTAGCGCCGGAGCCTTGCGCCTGAAGCAGGTACGAGGCGAAGTCCGAAGTGCCGAGCGGCACGCGCACGTCGCCGACCACCTTGCCGCCTCCCTCCTTGACGACTTTCGCCGCCCCGTTCTCGAGCTGAGTGCCGAACGCGTAGTCCGCGGTGAGGAAGAACCAGCTCTTGCCGCCTTCATCGAGGATCGTCTTCGCCGTGCCGTTGGCGAGCGCGGTCGTGTCGTAGCCGTAGTGGATCGTATAGGGCGTGCAGTCCTTGCCGGTGAGCGAAGCCGCAGCCGCGCCGATGGCGATGAAGGGGATCTTTTTCTCCTTGGCGGCGGCGGACATCGCAAGGCTGACGCCGGAGTTGGACCCGCCGAGCTCCATCGTCAGGCCGTCGGTGTCAGCCCATTCGCGCAGCTTCTGCGCCCCGAGGGCGGGTTTGTTCTGGTGGTCGAAGGTCAGAACGGTGATCGGCTGGCCGAGCGCTTTTCCGCCAAAATCGGCGATCGCCATTTTGATCGCCTCGACGCCATGGGGGCCAATGACGTCCGCGTAGGGTCCGGACATGTCGTCGATGTCGCCGATCACGACCTTGTTATCCGCGGCCCAAGCCGCCGAGGCGGCCAGCGACGCTGAGAGCACGCCAGCCAGCATCAATGTTCGTTTCAGCGATTTCATTCCGTCCTCCCATTCCACGAATTCGTCCGGCGGCGCGCCGCCAAAGCGAAGCTCATGCGGGCATAATGCTTGGCGCGGGGCGCCATGGCAACTTGCGCTTTAGTCGCACTCGCCAAGCCAAAGCCGCGCTTGGCCCGCGCGGCGCGGGCGCCTATAACTCTTCGATGGCGAGAAAAGAGTCGCTTAAGGCGAGGGCGGCGAGGACCGAAGCGATCTTCGAGCGATTGGCCGCCGCCAATCCGGCCCCGAAGGGCGAGCTTAGGTACATCAACCCCTTCACGCTGCTGGTGGCGGTGGTGCTGTCGGCGCAAGCGACCGACGCGGGCGTGAACAAGGTCACGCCGGCTTTGTTCGCCATCGCCGACACGCCGGAGAAAATGGCGGCGCTCGGCGAGGAGAAGCTCGCCGAGCGGATCAAGACCATCGGCCTCTATCGGACCAAGGCCAAAAACATCATCGCGCTTTCGCGCGCGATCGTCGAGCGGCACGGCGGCGAGACGCCCAATAACCGCGAGGCGCTCGAGGCCTTGCCCGGCGTCGGCCGCAAGAGCGCGAATGTGGTGCTCAACACCGCTTTCGGCGAGCCGACCATCGCCGTCGACACCCATGTCTTCCGCGTCGCCAACCGCCTCGCCATCGCTCCCGGCAAGACGCCGCGCGAGGTCGAGGATGAGCTCATGCGCGTTGTCCCGAAGCGCTTTCTGCCGCACGCCCATCACTGGCTGATCCTGCACGGGCGCTACGTCTGCATGGCCCGCAAGCCTTTATGCGGCGTTTGCGTGGTCGTCGATCTCTGCCCGTACGAACCGAAAAGCCTGCCTTAAGCAGGATTGCCGAAAAGCGGATGCCGGTTTTCGGCTCAAAATCTTGCGACATCAAAGGAATCCGAGCAGGTTTGCGTTGGCGAACCAACGAACTTGCTTAGCGGCGGAGGCCGGCGGCTCGCGGATCGCCGAGCGGCGCCAAATCAAATCAGCCAATTGCGCGCCCGCGTCGCGAGCGGATAAAACTCGCGGCGCATGATCGATATCGTCCTGCTTCTAGCCGTGCTCGCGACCCTGCTCGTGGTCGTCGCCGTCTCCCAACCGGTGGCGGTTCGGCTGAAGCTCGCGCCGGTGGTGCTGCTCGCCGTCATCGGGGTGGCGATCGGGACGGTGTCCGGCGTTCTGCTGCACACGCCGATAGGCGACCGCTTCGGCAATATCGCCGCGCTGTTCGCCAACCTGCCGGTCGGCGCCGAGACTTTCATCTATGTCTTCCTGCCGCTTCTGGTGTTCGAGGGCGCGATCACCGCCGACGTGCGGCGGATGCTCGAGGACGCGGCGCCCATTCTGATGCTGGCGGTCGTCGCCACAATCGTCTGCACCGCGGTGGTCGGCTTCGCGCTCTGGCCGATCGCGGGCCTGCCGCTCGTGGTCTGCCTGCTTCTGGGCTCGGTCGTCGCGACCACCGATCCCGCGGCCGTGATCGCGGTGTTCCGCGATGTCGGCGCCGCGGCGCGGCTGACCCGTCTCGTCGAGGGCGAGGCGCTGCTCAATGACGCGGCGGCGATCGTCATGTTCACGGTGCTGCTCGGCGTGATCGTCTCCGGACGCCAGCCGAGCCTGCTCGTCGGCGAGGAGCAGTTCCTGGTCTCCTTCTTCGGCGGCGCGGCGCTCGGCTTCCTGAGCGGGCGGGCGCTGCTGCAGCTCATGCCCTGGACGCGCGACGATCGGCTGGCCGAAGCGACCCTGACCGTCGCGCTCCCCTATCTCGTTTTCATCGTCGCCGAACAGGCGCTGCATGTTTCCGGGGTGGTCGCGGTGCTCTGTTCGGGATTGACGGTCAGCGCCTCCGGGCGGTCGCGCATCACGCCCTACAATTGGGCGTTCATCGTCGATCTCTGGGCTCAGATCGCGTTCTGGGCGCATTCGCTGGTGTTCGTGCTGGCTTCGATTCTGGTGCCGAAGCTGCTCATCGACATGCATCTCCACGATGTCATGCTGATCGCGGCGCTGATCGTGGCGGTTTTCGCGGCCCGTCTCCTGGTGCTGTTCCTGCTGCTGCCGCTGCTTAGCCTGGCCAAGCTCACCGAGCCGATCAGCACCGCCTATAAGCTCGCGATCACCTGGGGCGGCCTGCGCGGCGCGCTCACCCTGGTGCTGGCGCTCGCGGTCACCGAGAACCCGGCGCTGAAGCCCGACGTGCAGAGGTTCGTCGCGGTGCTCGCCACCGGACTCGTGCTGTTCACCCTGCTCGTCAACGGCACGACCTTGCGCTTCGTCATCCGCCTCCTGCGCCTCGATCGCCTGTCGCCGGTCGACCAGGCGTTGCGCGACCGGGTGCTGGCGCTCTCCTATGCGGAGATCAGCGAGACGGTCCGGTCGATGGCGAGCGAGCATGAGATCTCGCCTTCCGCCGTCGCCAGCGCTCTTCAGCCCTATGAAGCGGGAATGGCGGCGGCGAAATCGCCCAGCGTAGCGGAAGCGGGCCTCACCGATCACCAGCGCCTGGCGATTGGCTTGGTCGCGCTCGGAAACCAGGAGAGGATGCTGGCGCTCGAAATCATGGCCGAGCGAGCCGCTTCGCCCGCGGCCGTGCAGGCGCTGCTCCGAAACGCCGAAGCGCTGGGCGAAGCCGCGCGGAGCGGGGGACGGCTCGGCTACCAGCGCGCCGCCGACGCCGCGCTCGCCTTTCCGTTCTCCTTCGCGCTCGCCTATTTTCTTTATCGCCGCCTGGGAATCGTGCGTTCTCTCGCCGACCGGCTCGGCGACCGGTTCGAGATGCTGCTCGTCACGCGTCTATTGATCCAGGAGCTCATGGGCGCGCATGCGGTGCGGTCGCGCTCGATCTTCGGCGAGCGGGTGGTCGAGCTCATCGACGCCATCCTCAAGGTTCGGCTCAACCGCGCCACCGCCGCTCTCGACGCGCTGCGCCGGCAATATCCGCAATACGCCGCCGCGCTCGAAGCCCGGTTCCTGCGGCAATCGGCGATGCGGCGCGAGATGGGCCGCTACGACACGCTGTTCCAGGAGGGCCTCATCGCCGCCGAGGTCTACGAGGACCTCAAGGGCGGCGTCGCGGACAAAAAGCGAGAGACCCGGCCTCGTTTCGACCTCGGCCTCGATACGCACGAGCTGATCGGCCGCCTCGACCTGTTCGCCGGTCTCAATGAGCAACAGCTCGAGCGGGTGCAGAAGCTGCTCCGGCCGCGGTTTGTGGCGCCGCGCGAAAAGATCGTGCGCGAGGGCGATCAGGGTGACGCCTGCTACTTCATCGCCTCCGGCGCCGCCGAGGTCGTCTTTCCGGGCCGCCGTATCCCGCTCGGCACCGGCGACCTGTTCGGCGAGATGGCGCTGCTAACCGGCATGAAGCGCCAAGCCGACGTCGTCGCGATGACCTATTGCCGGCTCCTGGTGCTGCGCAGGATCGATTTCGATCGTTTCATGCAGGACAATGGCGATATCCGGACCGCCATTCAGAAGATCGCCGCCGCGCGCTCGTCGATGAACCTCTCGGATGCGAGGAGCGCCGGTCTCGCCTGAGCGAAGGGGCCAAACGCGTCATACGAAATTCGCCTGATCGATTCGCCTTTTTGCCCGCGACCGAAAAACCGGCGGGGCGCCATTTCCGCGTCGGTTTTTAGCGATTCCAATGGTTTGCGGCGCCATTTTCGATCCTCTAAGTCCTTTCCTGTCTTGGCCGCAGGAGCCTGGCCGTTCGGTCCATCGGAATAACCTCGATTGACTTCACCATCACATTCTGAAAAACAATATCACGCTGAAGCCAGGCCTGTCAAGAGATTGTCGATTCTCCGTCCAGCGCTCGGCCCCTCTGTCCGGCCCCTTTCACCGTCGTCGGCCGATCTGATCAACCGAATCCCGTATCATGCATTCGAAGGGGCGGTTTCATGAGCGGAACAAAATCGCGCCCCCCGCGTTTGTGGTTATTCCGGCGCGTCTGCCCTCGCCTTGGCGGCGCGCTCTTTCGCGCCCCGCGCAGATCCCCAATGCGCGGGGCGCGATCGTCTTTCGGGAACAACGGCGCCGGCGCCAAGTTTGCCTTGAGCGCGCCTGTTCGACTTCAAGAGCGCGCTGTTGTCCCCCGCGCAGTCTTCCCCTGCGTGGGGTTTTTTGCTTGGCTACGACGCGCTCGGGAACCTTCGGGGTTGGCCGCAGGTTTAGAGCGCGACCCGGTGGTGTGAAAAATGAGAAGCCTGACCGAATTGCAAGCCAAGCTCGATCGTACCCAGGCCGATGTCGACAACGGCGTCGGACATCTCACTCGGCACAGGGCGCTCGTCGCCCATTGGATCGCGGAGGGGAAGGACGCGGCCGAGCTTCGTGAGCTGCTCGAGACGCTCGAAACGACCCAACTTCTCCATGTTCATGACCGCGACCGGCTAAGGAGAGAGCTGGATGCGGCGCTCGCGGGCAGGGACCACCGCTGGATCGGTTGAGACTGCCCGGCTTTTGGCCTGAGCCTCCCTCTTGGTTTCCTCATTCTCGTG
>Ga0335075_10012178_pt1 | contig 13001 bp, 9 predicted proteins | sample Lox_Sample_24_FD_206723 | JGI IMG/M metagenome (GOLD analysis project Ga0335075, IMG submission 206723) | Soil microbial communities from Loxahatchee National Wildlife Refuge, Florida, United States - Lox_Sample_2.4 | ecosystem: Environmental > Terrestrial > Soil > Wetlands | place: USA: Florida... | reverse complement strand
GCGTGGGCGAGGCCGCTCGTCAGGTCGTCACGGCGCTGGACACCGCCGGGGTCCCGGTGCTGGCGGTCCACGGCGCCACGCTGCCGCTCAGCCGCCAGGGTCACCTGTTCACCCAGTCCGATCACCGCGACGCGCAGTTCCCCGTGAACCTGATCTGTGTCAACGCCGACATGCTGCCCGACTTCGCCAACCGCGCCGGCGAGCGCTTCTTCGCCGGGCGCTACTCGATCGGTCTGTGGTTCTGGGAGGTGTCGCGCTTTCGCTCGGAGTGGCAGGGTTCGTTCGAGCTGCTGGACGAGGTGTGGGCGCCCACCGAGCACGTCGCGGCGGCGCTCGCCCCGATCTCGCCGATCCCCGTGGTGCCGATGCGCATCCCGGTGGAGATGCCGCCGATCGTCCCCCGCTCGCGAGCGGAGCTCGGTGTGCCCGAGGGGTTTTTCTTCTTGTTCTCGTTCGACTACCTCAGCGTATTCGAGCGCAAGAATCCACTCGCGACAGTCGACGCCTTCACGCGCGCCTTCGCGCCCGGAGAGGGGCCGAGCCTGGTGCTGAAGTGCATCAACGCCGAGCGCGATCCGGTCAATCATGAGCGCCTGCTCGCGGCTGCCGGTGAGCATCCGGACGTGCACGTGATCGATCGCTACATGACGCCGTCTGACAAGAACGCGCTCACCGCCACCTGCGACTGTTACGTTTCGCTGCACCGCTCCGAGGGCTTTGGCCTGACGATGGCCGAGGCGATGTACGTCGGCAAGCCGGTGATCGCCACGGGCTACTCCGGCAACCTCGACTTCATGACCGCCGAGAATGGACTGCTCGTCGACTATGAGCTCGTGCCGATCGGCCCCGGCGCGCCGCCCTATCCGGCAGATGGCGAGTGGGCCGATCCAAACGTCGAGCACGCCGCGGCGCTGATGCGCCTGGTGTTCGACGATCCCGCCGCCGCGAGCGCGCTCGGGACCCGTGCGGCGCAGGCCATCCATCGAACCCACTCTCCCGAGGCGGCCGGTGAACTGATGCGACACCGGCTCGAGCATCTGCGTGGGATTGGGGCATCCGGCCGGCATGCGGCGCTGGTCGATGGTGGTCGACATATGGTGGTCGAGTCGCTCGGGCCGAGGATCCAGCAGGGACCGGTCGCGGGCCCCTCGACGAAAGTGGGGCCTGTCGGTCGCGCGGCGCGACAGGGGGCGCTGCGGTTGATGCGCCCGTACACCGCTTACCAGGACACCGTCAACGCCGAGATCCTGCACTCGCTGAATACGATCGGTGATGAGGTCACCGATCGGTTCGAGGATCTGAGTGAGCGTCTGGTGCGCGCCAACGCCATGCTTCTCGGGCAACTGCGCTCCTACGACGGCATCAAGGCGCTGCCCGCCGTGATCGAAGCCCAGAGCCGCGCGGTCGACTCGGTGAACGGGACGTTGACAGATCTGGGTGATCGTGTCAATCGCCTCGATCGCGCCTTCCAGGACGAGCACGCCCTGGAAACCGATCGCTCTCTCTACACGGCCCTGGCGCTCTTGTCTGAACGTCACCGAGCGATCTCAGGGACACCGAGCGCGAGTGCTGACACGGGCTCGCTCGCTGCCCACGAGCTGCGTGTCTTCAGCCAGAACGGCGAGGACGGCGTGCTCGCCGAGATCCTGGCTCGCGTCGGGGTCGGCGAGCGCTTCTTCGTGGAGTTCGGGGTGGAGTCCGGACGGGAGGGCAACTGCGTCTACCTGGCCGACGTCGCCGGCTGGCAGGGGCTGTTCATGGATTGCGACAACGATTTCTTCGCCAAGCTCGAACGCAAGTACCGAGCCGTGGACCGGGTGCGGACTATGCGGGCGATGATCACCCCCGAGAACGTGCAGGAGCTGTTCGCGGCGAACGGCGTTCCCACCGAGCTGGACGTGCTGTCGATCGATGTGGACGGCGCCGACTACTGGATCTGGGAGGCGATCGAGACGCATCGTCCGCGGGTCGTCGTGATCGAGTACAACAGCGCGCTCGATCCCCGCTGCAGATTGGTGCAGCCGGCCGACCTGGACGGCGGCTGGGATGGGACCAGCTACTACGGCGCTTCGCTCGGTGCGCTGCGCTCGCTGGGCGAGCGCAAGGGTTACCGCCTCGTGCACACCGAGCTGTCCGGCGTCAACGCGTTCTTTGTGCGCGAGGACTTGGCCGGGGGGCGCTTCCCCGCCGCCGAGGAGATCCCGATCACAGGTGCGCCCAACTATTTCCAGCGCGGCCAGGGCCACCCGCCCGACCTCGCGCAGCGACGCTATCTGGATCTCGACTCGGGGGAGTTGGTCGATGCCGAGCCGGTCTTGGAGATGGACGGAGACGAGCAGTAGGCAGCATCGCACTCGCTGTAACGTGGCAACACTCGGGAGCGGTCTGGGGGCTCACCCGGCTGCAAGCCGACGAGTCAGGAGCGAATAGCTCGAAGGCCCGCAGCCGCACGTCGAGCGAGCGTCGTCAGTCTCCAGCTCTTGGAGTTGACGATCGTCGTGTGTATGCGCGCAAGCTCGGCGCGGTCGTCTTCGAGTTGCCGCCGGACCGCCTCGTTCTCTTGTAGCCGCGCAGATAGCTCGGCCACCTGACGTTCGAGCTCGACGGCCTTGACTTGGACAGCGCTCGCCACCCCGTCGGCTCGAACGCGCAGCTCGGGCTCGCGCAGGCCAAGCGGAGTGTCGGCGAGCGGGAGGTTGAGCGCGTTGACAAAATCCTCGAGAACGAGCGCTTGCTCATAGCCTGTGATGAGCGCCACCAGCGCGCTCTCCCGCTCCAGGATCTCTGGCAGGCGTTTGGCAATGCCCGTCTCGCCCGCCAGGGACCCGACGTGCCGAATGGCGTCGCGCACCGTCTCGCAGTCTGCTGGCCAACGACCTTGGGGTACGCGATCCGCAAGCGCGATGCCGACCGTGAGGATGCCGCGAGCAACTATGTCCTCTGGGCTATAGCCACGGTGGTACCACTCTTGGTCGATCGGCTCCAGGTGGCCGTCTGCGCGGACCACGATGTTGGCCGGCACCAGGTCGATGTTCCTCGCGCCGTCCTCGGGTCGGTCGCTTTCCACCAGCGAGCGCCAGGCTCCGAGCAGGCGCTGAGCATGGGCGTCGTCAGCTTGCTCGAGCACATCGAGCATCGGCCTGCCGGTGACCCATCTAAGTGAGCGAGGTCGATGTAGTAGGTCACGGTGTGGCGAGTCGCCGGTACTCAGCCGGGAGCGCTCCAGGCTCAGTGCGCCATCGCGATCCCAAAGCCTGCTCTCGGTGCTCAGGCTACTCAGACGATTTGGGGAATAGAAGGCCCCGAGCAATCCCGTCGGCCACAACGTGGCGCCATCGTCAGTGGAGTCGTCCGAAGCGACAAGGAGCAACGAATTGGCGAAGTGACCGCCGAGTTCGGCGTCCACCATGGCCTTCCACAGGTGCAACTCGCTTACGAGCCGTGGCCGTGGGTGTGGGGATGCATCGGATGGAAATGTCGGCGCCGACCAGGCGATCGACCTCGCCTGGGAATCGAGCAGTGGATCGGCAAAGAGCAGGCGAGCGAACTTATAGTCGGGCATCACTCCGAACACCGTTGGGTTCAGGCCCGCATCTCCGAAAAGCCGCTCGATTTCGGCACGGCTGAACGTGCGCGCGGACCCCTGGTTTGGATAGCCCTCCAGTCCCTCGAACGCCGCCGCCACATGCTCCTCTGGTGCACCGGCCAGATACTGCACTCCCAGGCGGTTCTCGATCGCACAGACGACACTGCCGCCGGGTCGCAGCCGCTTGCGTGCCGCCTGTAGAAACTCAACCCGGCCCTCGTGACCGTTGGATCCACCAACGTACTCCAGCACGCCCACGATTACCAGCACATCGTATGCCGGCTCCTCCGGAATGTCACTCAGCTCGCCGACAAAGACCTCGACACTTGGCAGATCGCGAGTCCGCAGGCGCGCGATCGAGGCTCGTCGGGCAGTCGGCTCCAGCGCGTCCACCGTGGCGCATGTCTCGCCGAGATAGCGCGTGATGGCGCCACAACCGGCGCCGATCTCAAGTATTCGAAACTCGGGTCGCAACGCCAATGGGCGCAGTATGTTGCCCCGCTCGCGAGCGAGGTGGTATCGAGCGGTCCATGTCCCGCGACGGCGGGGCAGCTCGTCGCTCAGGGCCCGCAGATCTTTGCTATTGGCGATGATCGCCTCTACCTCTGCCTCGCCGCCGTCGAAATGTCCGACGTCGGAACTCGATAGCCAGAGGCATCCGTCGCGTAACGGTGCATCTAAACGGCGAGCGGGAGTATCAGTCGAACTCTGTTGGGTCAGGCTGTTGCTAGAGAGCACTACCGCATGTTAATGAGATGTGACTATGCTGCGCCTCAGTGCCCTCTCTCGATGGCATCCCCCAACTCACCGAGGCTTATGCCCAGCGCCGAGGCGATGCTCTTGATTGTCGTCCACCTAGGATTGGCCTGCCCCCGCTCGATGCGCGCAAGCGCGGCGACGGTGATACCGGCGTCGTGTGCGAGGTCTTCCTGCGTGTGATTGCCCTCCTCGCGCAGGGCGCGACGCCCGAGTCGGCTGTGCTCGACTGAGCTTGCGTGCCATCGCAGACACGTCCTCGTCGAGGCGCTCGGTTGCATCCGAGTGGTGCCCGTGCTCGCGGCCAGACAGGTCTGGAGGAGCACGCTGACCATGCGCTCGAACACCGGCGCCACGCGGTCGCTCACCGCGGGCCGTGCCGAGCCGTACCGGTAGCCCCAATCCACCATCCCAAAGCATTCGAGCAACACAAAGCACCCACCCGCAAATCCCCACCAAAACCGAACAATTCCCCACAGCGGGACATTCGAGGGCGAACTCGGTTAGGATACCGCGCGTATGCCCACACCTCGTACCGGCGATCTGTCCGCAAGCCTCGCGGTACTGGGTCTGCTCGTCGAGCGGCCGGACACCGTCGCGGGGGTGAGGATTCGTCTGGAGCAGCGGTTTCCCGACGCGCACTGGGGGCGGACGGCCGTCGACAACAATCTGGCGAGCCTCGTCCGGCAGCGGCACGTGCAGCTGGCCCGGGAGGGTCACCGCCCGACGCTCAGCAGCTATGCGGCGACGGCCGCGGGCGTCGCGCACTTTCGTAAGTGGATTCGCGAATCGGTCGCGGTGCCGCCGGTGCTGCGGGACGGGCTGCAGGGCAAGCTGTCGTTCTCCACGCAGGACGATCTGCTCGCGCTGATCGAGACGATCCGCCGGGAAAAGCAGGCCTACCGGGAGCGGTATGCGACCGCGCACCGGCGCTCGCTCCAGATGCGGCGGCTGCAGCACCGCTCTGCCGGGGGGGAGCTGGGCTATGACGCGCTGGTACGGGGGGTCATGGTCGCGGACGAGGCGAAGCTGTGGGGGTTGAACGTCGACCGGCTGGGAGAGCTGCTCGAGGCGCTCGAACGGCTCGCCGAGGGTCTGCCGGGGTCGGGGTCGGCGTCGGCGTCGGCACGGGGCGCCGGCCTGCGCGTCGCCCCGCGCGCCGTCCGGAGGGCCGCCGATGGGTGAGCTGCTGTCGGTGCGGAGGGTCAGCAAGAGCTTCATCCGCGGCGATCGCCCACTGCCGGTGCTGGTGGACGTGTCGCTGGAGGTCGCCGCCGGGGAGATCGTGGCGATCGTCGGCTCCAGGGACAGCGGCAAGACGACGCTGCTGCGGGTGGCGGCCGGCATGGAACGTCCGGATTGGGGCGAGGTCTGGCTCGGGGACCGCGAGCTGACCCGGTGCTCGGACTCCAGGCGGGCGCGGCTGCTCGGGCAGGAGATCGCCTGGACCGATCGCGAGGGCTCGGGGATGCGGGTGCAGGTCCGCGATTTCGTCGGGCTGCCGCTGACGATGGGGCGCAGCCGTGGGCGCCGGGAGATGCGCGCGCTCGCGCAGACGGCGCTCGAGCGGGTCGGCGTTCCCGGCTGCGCCGAGCAGCGCTGGGAGGACCTGTCCAACTGGGAGCGGGTGCTGGTCGGGCTCGCCCGGGGAATCGTCGCTCGCCCGCGGTTGCTGGTGATCGACGATCTGCTCGACGCGCTCGGGTTGATCAGGACGCAGGAGGCCGGCGATCTGCTGCGCGCGCTGGTGGCGGAGCTGGGCTGCGGGGTGCTGATGAGCGTTGCCGATCCCGCGGTCGGGCTCGTCGCCGATCGCGTGTGGTCGTTCCGGCGCGGGGGGCTTGAGCTGCTGTCCGACCAGGCCCACGTGACCGACGCCGAGATCATCGACTTCCCCGCGGTCGCCCGGCGGGGCGGAGATTCGCGCGGCCTGGGCTCGTAGGTGCTCGAGCTCCGCGATCTGGTCAAGCACTACAGGGTCGGATCCGGCGAGCCGATCCGCGCCGTCGACGGGGTGTCGCTGCGCGTCGGCGCCGGCGAGCTCGTGGCGCTGTACGGCCCGAGTGGATCGGGCAAGACGACCCTGCTTCAGCTGATCGACGGGACCCTGCGCCCGGACAGCGGCAGGGTGCTCGTGGCCGGCCGGGACGTGCTGGCAATGTCCTCGCGGGAAGCCGACGACTACCGCCTGCGGCTGCTCGGGGTGATCGGCCAGCCGTACAACCTGATCCCCGGCGCGCGGGCGATCGAGAACGCCTCGCTGAAGCTGCTGCTGACCCACGGGCGCAGGCGGGGCATGCCGATCGTCGAAGACCTGCTCGCCCAGCTCGGGCTCGGCGAGCGGATGTGGCATCGCACCGACGAGCTCTCGATGGGCGAGCGTCAGCGTGTGCTGATCGCGATGGCGCTCGCCACCGACCCGCGGCTCGTGCTCGCGGATGAGCCGACCGGAAACCTCGATACGCGGCTGACCCGTCAGGTGCTGGGCCAGCTGCGCGGACTGTGCGTACGGCGCGGCGCGGCGCTGCTGCTCGTCACCCACGACCCGCTGGCCCTGGGGTTCGCCGATGAGGTGCACGAACTGCACGATGGCCGCCTGCGGGAGTACAGCCCCGACAACGTGCTCGTCGCTCCGGGGTCGCTGCGCGGAGGAGCATGACGGTGGCGCGGATGAGCCTGCCGGACATCCTGTTTCTCTACCGGGCGCGGCTGCGAGCCCGGGCGGTGCTCGTGCAGGAGGGGCTCGCGGTCGTCGGGATCGCGATCGGCGTGGCGCTGCTGTTCGCCTCCCAGGTCGCCAGCACGAGCCTCACGCACTCGGTGGCGCAGCTCACCAACCAGACGGTCGGCAGCGCGGCGAAGTTTCAGCTCGACGCCCGCGGTCCCGCGGGTGTCGACGGAGGACTGTTGAACCAGACGCGGCGGATCCCCGGCGTACGCATGGCGCTGCCGGTGCTGGAAGTTCAGGCGAACGTGATCGGTCCGGCCGGCCGGCGGTCGGTGGATCTGCTCGGAACCTCACCCGGGTTTGCCCACTTCGACGGTCCGCTGCTGCGTCATTTTTCCGATGCGCAGCTCGAAAAAGTGCGCGCCATCGCCCTCCCGGTCCCCGTCGCCGAGGCGATCGGGGCGAGTGCGCTGGAACGCGTGCAACTGCAGGTCGGGGCGAGCGTGGTGCACGCGCTCGTCGGCGCCACCCTCCAGGAAGGGGATATCGGCGGGCTGGTCCACAGCCCGATCGCGGTCGCTCCGGTTGCCTACGTTCAACGTATTGCCGGAATCGGCGACAGAGTCACCCAGGTCTATGTTCAGCCTGCCCCCGGGCATGACGCCCAGGTCCGGGCGGCGCTCGCCAGACTGGCCGCCACGGCCGGCGTGAACCTCGAGCCGGCCAACTTCGACTCGACGCTGTTCGCGGTCGCCGCGGCTCCGGAGAACCAGGGCGAGGTCTTGTTCTCCGCGATCTCGGCGATCGTCGGGTTCATGTTCGCGCTCAACGCGATGCTGATCACGGTGCCCGCGCGGCGCAAGCTGATCGAAGACATCCGGCCGCAGGGCGCGACCGTTCTGATGACGGTCCAGATCCTGCTGTTCGACGCGGCCGTGCTCGGCGTGCTGGCCTGCATCGTCGGCCTGACGCTCGGCGAGCTGCTGTCGGTCGCGGCCTTTCACGCGACGCCCGGATATCTCGCCTCCGCGTTCCCGGTGGGCAACGATCGGATCGTGACCTGGCAGAGCGTTGCGTTTGCCGTTGGCGCTGGGCTGCTCGCTGCGGCGGTTGGGGTGCTCTGGCCGCTGCGAGATATTCTGGGGCGAGGGCCGCGGGGGGATGAGGTCCGAGAGCATCCTCGCGTCAACTTGGCCGCCACTCGGTTGACAACCGGGTTTGCATGCCTCGCGATCACGACGGTCATTGTGATCGTCCGTCCACGAGATGCGGTCATGGGTAACTTCACTCTGATCGTCGCGCTCGTATGCCTGCTGCCGTTGCTGTTCGATGGGGTCGTGGTCGCGTTCGAGCGCGTGCAGCGCCTCGGTAACGGGGCGGCGAGCGTTATGGCTGTCACTGAGTTGCAGTCCCCGCAGGCCAGAGTTCGCTCGCTGGCCATTGCCGCCACGGCGGCGGTCGCCGTGTTTGGCATCGTCTCAGTCCAGGGCGCACAGGTGAACCTTCAGCGTGGCCTGGATGCGTCTGCGCGTGAAATCGACTCCAGCGCCGACGTATGGGTCACACCGGGAGGGGGATCGGACTTGTTGACGACAATTCCGTTCAGGGCAACCACGCTCAGCTCCCTCGCGCGGTTGCCGGGCATCAGCAGTATCGACCTGTATCGCGGCAGTTTTCTGAACTGGGGATCGCGCCGACTTTGGATTCTCGGACCGCCCGCAAACGCCGGACGACCGATTCCGCCGAGCCAGCTGATCGGCGGCGATCTGGCTCTCGCGACGTCGAGAATCCGTGAGGGCGGCTGGGCGGTGCTCTCGCAGGCGCTTGCGTCCGAACACCACCTCCATGTCGGTCAAGCATTTATCCTTCCCACACCGCGACCGACGAGACTGCGCGTCGCGGCGTTGAGCACGAATCTCGGGTGGCCACCGGGAGCGATCATCCTGAGCTCCAGCGACTACGCGCGTGCATGGGGCAGTGGCGATCCGAGCGCATATGTGATTCAAGCGAAGCCAGGTGTATCAAACGGGACTGTACGTCGCATTGTTCAGCGTGCGCTCGGGCCGCAGACAGGGCTCACGGCGGAAGTCGTCTCTGAACGCCAGCGGCGCCACTATGCCCTCATCAGCCAGGGTCTCTCACGGCTGACACAGATCAGGTTGCTCGTGCTGCTCGCTGCCGTGTTCGCGGTGGCCGGTGCGATGGGCGCCATGATCTGGCAGCGTCGCGGTCTCGTCGCATTTATCAAGCGTCAGGGTTACTCGAGGGTAGTGCTGTGGCGGTGGCTGCTCTATGAGAGCGCGCTGCTGATCGGCGCCGGCTGCTTGATCGGCGCCGTGTTCGGGGTGTACGGACAGGTGTTGATCAGCCAGGCGCTGGCAGGTGTTACCGGATTTCCTGTCTTTTTCAATGTCGGGGCTCCGATTGCGCTGCTCAGCTTTGCGCTGGTCAGCGTCGCTGCTCTGACGATCGCTTCATTGGCGAGCTTCGTGGTGGTGCGTGTGCCTCCGAGCACAGTCAGTCCGGCATACTGATCGGCGCTCGCCCAAAATCCTCAACGGCACCTCTAACCCGGCGCCGCTGTCGCCTCGTCAGATATGGGTCCTGCTCGGCGCTGTCACACGCGAGCTCCTGTGGGGTCTGCCGGCTGTAACGCGTGAGCTCCGCGGGTGGCATGCCCGCGCGGAGGCGATACCTGACGAGCGGATTCGCCGGGATGCGCTGAGCGCGCTGGATCGCAAGCGTGGCAACACTCACGGGGCGGCGCTGTTCTGGACACTGCCATCCGTCCGTAGCTCGTGCCTGCTGCGCCTGCTCGTGACCTATCAGGTCATGTGGGATTTCCTGGACTGTGTCAGCGAGAGCGGCGCCGGCACGGGACAGACAAACGGTCTGCAGTTGCATCTGGCGCTGGTCGAGGCGCTCGATCCCGGTCGGCCAACCTCCGATTACTACCGACATCATCCCTGGCGGGAGGACGGCGGCTATCTGCATACGCTCGTCGCGGAGTGTCGCCACTGCTGTCGTGAACTGCCTTCGTTTCAGGTGATCCGACCCGTGCTGGTCCGAGAGGCGACGCGCGCCAATGTCCAGGCGATCAACCATGAGCTCGATCCGGCGCGCAGGGAGATCGGCCTGCGGGAGTGGGTCGCACGCGAGTTTCCCGGTGACGAATTGCCGGCCGACCGAGCGGTGTCGTGGTTTGAGCTGACCGCGGCCGGTGGCGCCGGGCTCACGATCTATGCGTTGTTTGCGCTCGCGGCCGAGCCCGCGTGCAGTGAAACGGACGTCGCCCGCGCCTACCACGCATATTTCCCGTGGACGTCGGCGATCGCGACGATGCTCGACAGTTATGTCGATGAGCCGGAGGACACGGCCAACGGCGATCACCGCTATGTGGCTTATTACTCGGGGCCCGAGCCGGCCACGCGGCGCATCGATCAACTGATCCGGCGCTGCCTCGATGAGGCGCGCGGTCTGAAAAACGGCGAGCGGCACATCCTGGTCGCGGCCTGCATGATCGCGATGTACCTGTCCAAGGACAGCGCGCATACCACGCGGATGCGCGCCAATACACGACGTCTGGTAACGGCCGGAGGTTCCCTGACGAAGGTTCTGATCCCAATTCTACGACTGTGGCGGATCGCCTACGCCCAACGGTCTCATTAAACCACACGACAAGGAGTCGCCCATGTCTCATTCGCAGTCGCACCCGTCGGTCAATCGTCCCAAACGGGGAATGCCATCCACTCACAATCGATCCATTCACAGGTCGTCAATTAAAAGTCATTCACTGACGATCCGTCTCAAACGGGAACTGCCACCCACGGCTCCCATGCCCGCACTACTACAGACACTGGCCTGCCGGTGGATACCCCTGGGCTATTTTGAGTGGTGCCGGAAACGTTACGGCGGTCGGTTTACCACCTATCCAATCGACATGACACCGGTCGTGTTTATGTCAAATCCTGAGGATATCCACACGATTATCACCGCACCCCCACACATACTGCACCCGGGTGCGGGCGTAACCGTGCTGACTCCACTCGTTGGCGAAGGCTCGTTTATGTTGCAGGACGAAGATGAGCACATCCGCGGGCGCCGGACGATCATGCCGCCGTTTCATCACCGGGCGGTGCGCAACCACGGCGAGACGATCCGTTCGATCGTGGAACGCGAGGTCGAGTCCTGGCCGTTCGACACGGCCTTCCCCGTCCACCCCCATCTGCGCGCGCTGACGTTGAGGGTGGTGATGCGGACCGTGTTTGGGACCGTGTTTGGCGAGGCCCCGCCGATGCGGGCACTGCACGGCGCGATCCTCGACATGCTCGCGGTCACGGAGGGATTTGTTCTGCAACAGCCGCGACTCCGTCACCTGCCGGGGTGGCGCCACACATGGAGAACGTTTGAACGCCAGTGCCTGGAGGTTGACCGACTGATCGCGGCGATCGTCCATGCGCGGCGAACCGGCGCCGGGATCACCGTGCTCGACGGCCTGCTCCAAGCGCACAACCCCGACGGTTCGCCGCTGTCCGACCGGCAGATCCGCGACCACCTCATGTCCGTGCTCCTCGCCGGGCACGAGACGACCGCGGCCGAGCTCGCCTGGGCGTTCCAACTGCTGGCGCACAACCCCCGCGTGCAAGCCCGCCTGATAGAGGAGATCGACGCCGACCCCGATGCCGATCCCGACCCCGACGTCGACGCCGACCCCGGTCCCGATGGCAATGGCGGTGCCGGTGCCGGTGTCGGTTCCGGTGGGCACGAGTACCTGACCGCGACCGTCCAGGAGGTGTTGCGCCACAGGCCGGTCTTTCTATTCGCGATCCCGCGCGTGGTCGTCGAGCCGATCGAGATCGGCGGATGGACCTACCGTCCCCCGGCACAACTGCTCGGGTGCATCTACCTGATGCACCACGACCCGGCGCTCTATCCCGATCCGCACGAGTTCCGCCCCGAGCGGTTCCTGGGCGCCGCGCCCTCGCCTCGCGTCTGGCTGCCCTGGGGAGGGGGGCGCAAGCGCTGCCCCGGCCACCACCTTGCGACGCTCGAGATGCAGACGGTCCTGCGGACGGTGCTGTCCACGCGAACCGTCCAGCCGGCTGCAGAGCGGATGGAGCGCGCTTGCTGGCGCAGCGTGATCGTCACGCCCCACGCCGGATCCCGGATCGTCCTGCGCCGGCGCGGCTGGTAGGACCGCAGCGCTTTGAGCAGACGGCCCAGGCTTCAGCGAGTCTATGTTGTTCTAATTAGGACGAATTTCTTGCCCTGCGGTCAATCCGTATGGCAGGATCGTGTTGCGATGACGGACGGTACCGTACAGGCTGGCGGGATGAGCACCACCGCGACCCCGAGACCGGCGCGGGTCGAGTCGTTCAGGAACTGGCTGACGGTGGCCATGTCGACGCCGTCTCTGCGCCACGACCTGCGCGCCCGGGTCTCCCGCCACGAGCCCGAGGATCTACCCGCACTGATCGAGGTGGCGTGCGAGGCCGAGCTCGCCTGCCTGGTCAGGTTAGCGGCGTTCAACCGGCGGGTGCAGGAGGACCGGCGGCGGGCCGAGATCCGCGGCGCGAAGCAGCCCATGAGCATCGAGGAGTACGCCGCGCGCGTCGAACGGTGGTACGAGCGGGTCAAGTGGCTGCAGGACGTGCGCATGTATCTGCGGACGGGTCCCCGAGCGTGCGTTCCGAGGGTCGGGCGCCAAGCGCGCGTTCCGGCGAGAGACGGCATCTATCCTCACTCCGATGCCACGGATCGTATGGCAAACGACTGCGTGCGTCTGTCTGACGGCCGTCTATCTGGCCCTGTCCCTCCCCGGCGCCTGCGCCCAACCGGCGGATCCCTACCCACCCCCACCTGACACTCCCCTAACCCTCTCGGAAGCCCCGCTCCAGTCGCTCCACGACCCCGCCCGCCGCGGCATAGCCTCCCGCGCGCCGGCCGGATACGGGATACGCTCTCGCCCATGCGCGCCATTCCCTGCCGGTT
>Ga0335075_10012177_pt1 | contig 13002 bp, 13 predicted proteins | sample Lox_Sample_24_FD_206723 | JGI IMG/M metagenome (GOLD analysis project Ga0335075, IMG submission 206723) | Soil microbial communities from Loxahatchee National Wildlife Refuge, Florida, United States - Lox_Sample_2.4 | ecosystem: Environmental > Terrestrial > Soil > Wetlands | place: USA... | reverse complement strand
CAATGTCCATATGTTTTCCAGAGATGCGCAGGCTCATCCGAAACTGACCTTCCGTCCAGACTAGGTGCGGGTTCAGAGTTTATACGCGTAACCGCCCTGTACAAGCTTTCTCGGCGCAACCGCGCCGTGTCTCACGTCCGAACTTTCCGGTTGATATAGACCCCGTCCGTGGCGGGTAAACAGTGCAGGCTGACTGACAGTCCCGCCTCATGCGGGCGGGCTTCTAGTCGCTTCATTCCGGCTTGTCAATCAAGCGGGGGGAGGGGGTTGAAAAGGCTTGGTTTTCAGCGGCCGGCCGTCGCCAAAGCCCGTTTTTCGCGGCGTCTTTGCACGGAAGAGGGGATGCTCATGCCCTCGCGGTACTTGGCGACCGTCCGGCGGGCAATGTCGACGCCGTTTTTCTTGAGAATATCCACAATCGCGTCGTCTGAGAGCACATCCGCTGGCCGTTCGTCGTCGATCAGCTCGCGAATCCGGTCGCGCACGGCTTCCGACGAATGCGCATCGCCGCCTTCCGCCGAGGCAATCGCGGCGGTGAAAAAGTAGCGCAGTTCGAACACACCGCGCGAGGTGAGCATATATTTGTTGGCCGTGACGCGGCTGACCGTCGATTCATGCATGCCGATCGCATCGGCGACGGTGCGCAGATTGAGCGGACGCAGGTGCCGCACGCCATGCATCAGGAAGGCATCCTGCTGGCGCACGATCTCCGACGACACTTTCAGGATCGTCTTTGCCCGCTGGTCGAGGCTGCGCGTCAGCCAGTTGGCGCTCTGCAGGCACTCGGCGAGGAATTCCTTTTCCGCCTGATCACGCGTGCGGCTGCTCACCGTTCGGAAATAGATCTGGTCGACCAGCAGGCGCGGCAGCGTGTCGGTGTTGAGCTCGACGGTCCAGCCGCCGTCCGCGGCCTGCTTCACCATAACGTCGGGCACGATCGTGTCGGAGGCGCCTTGCACGAAGGCGAGGCCCGGGCGCGGATCGAGCGCCCGGATCTCCGCCAACATGTCGATGAGGTCTTCCTCGTCGACGCCGCAAATCTTCTTCAGCGACTGGAAGTCGCGCTTGGCCAACAGGTCGAGCCGACCGACCAGCGCCTTCATTGCCGGGTCGAGCCGGTCGCGGACGGCAAGCTGCAATGCCAGGCATTCGGCGAGATCGCGGGCAAACAGACCGGGTGGATCGAAGGTCTGGCACGTGGCAAGGATCGCCAGTACGGAACGATCTTCGGCGCTGAGCCGCACGGCGATGTCGTTGAGGTCGGCGCGCAGGTAGCCCGCTTCGTCCAGGCCGTCTGCAAGTTCGCGCGCGATCATCAGGTCGGCAGGCCTGGTGAAGGCAAAGGCGATCTGCTCCCCGACATGGTCGCGAAGCGTGACCCGCGCGGCTGCGACATCTTCGAGGTCGAAACCCTCAGGTGGCGTCTGGCCGGCATGGCCCGATGCCGATTTCCACTGCGCCGTCAGATCGGGTCCGAGCCGCTCCGATGCGCCGGGGTCGTCGGGGAAAATGTTCTCAAGCGAGGCGTCGAGCTTTTCCGAGATCGCTTCGGCGCTCCAGGCCTGGTCCGTTTCTTCGAACCAGTCGGCCTCGTCTGACGGGGTGTCGTGACCGGTATCGCCAGTGCCTTCCGGGGGCGATTCCTCGCGCGGCTCGGCGCGCTCGAGCAGTGGATTGCGCTCGATCTCTTCGTCGACGAATTTTTCCAGCTCGAGATGGGTGAACTGCAGCAGCCGGATCGACTGCATGAGCTGCGGCGTCATCACCAGCGCCTGGCTCTGGCGTAACTGCAGTTTCGCCGCAAGCGCCATCGGACCCTACTCTACGCCTCCGCCTCTCAAAACAAATTATGCGCGGGCACCAAACTGGCCCGGCTTTTGCTTGTCAAGGCGACAATAGGCCGAAACGGCTTACCGGAGGGTTATCTCGGCTGTGGGAGCGGAGAATTCGGGGAAACGAGCGACTTCGGGCGGCAAACAGCCTTAAAGCGTAAAACTTTCGCCGAGATAGAGCCGCCTGACATCGGCGTTTTCAACGATATCGGACGGCTGGCCGTGGGTCAGCACCTCGCCGGCGTGAATAATGTAGGCACGGTCGATGAGACCGAGCGTCTCGCGCACATTGTGGTCGGTGATCAGGACGCCGATGCCGCGCGCGGTCAGATGGCGGACGAGCTGCTGGATATCGGCGACGGCGATCGGGTCGATGCCGGCAAACGGCTCGTCGAGTAGCATGTAGTGCGGCTTGGTGGCGAGCGCGCGGGCGATTTCCAGGCGGCGACGTTCGCCGCCCGAGAGCGACAGCGATGACGATTTCCTCAGATGCGAGATGTGGAACTCGTCGAGCAGCGAATCGAGCGTCTTCTCCCGCTCTTTCCGGCTCTTCTCCGTGACTTCGAGAACCGCCCGAATGTTCTGCTCGACGGTCAGGCCGCGGAAGATCGAGGCTTCCTGCGGCAGGTAGCCGATGCCGAGCCGCGCGCGGCGGTACATCGGCATGGTGGTGACGTCGAAGCCGTCGATCTCGATCGTGCCGCGATCGACAGGCACTAGGCCGGTCACCATGTAGAAACACGTTGTCTTGCCGGCACCGTTCGGCCCGAGCAGGCCGACGGCCTCGCCGGCGCGCAGACCGATCGAGACGCCGTCCACGACCCTGCGGCCTTTGTAGCTCTTGGTGAGGCCGCGCGCGATCAGCGTGCCTTTAAGCTGCGCGGCATCCGGCTTGACCGCGGGAGCGGCCAGCCTTTTCGAAAAACGTCCAAGAATGCGAGATGCGAGCGAGGCGTCCGAAGCCATTACTGGCTCTGCAGTTTGTTCGCCGATCCGGGCGTGATGCTCATCTGAACGCGGCCTGAGCCCGCTTTGCCGCCATCAGCACAGCCTTCGACCTGCGCTTCGCCGGTGCCCATATCCGCCGTCAGCTTGCAGCCAACGAGCACATTGGCGCCCTCCGACAAGACGACTTCCTTGCCGGTGAGCGTCAGAATCTCGGTGCGCATGTCGAACACACCCTTGTCGCCGGTGGCGACCTGCGTGCCGGACTTCACGTAAATCTTGTTCTCGACTTCCAGCCGGTCGATGTTGGCCGAGCCCGTCGTGGCGGAACCGCCGGCGCCATCGTCAGCATAATAGACGGTCATCTTGCCGGCCTTGAGCAGCGTCTGGCCCTGCACGACGGAAACATTGCCGCTGAAGATCGCGACCTTCTCGGCGTCGCGCACTTCAAGCTTGTCGCTCTCGATCTGGATCGGGTCCTTGCCCGACAGCTTTAGCCCGGACAACCGGCTTTGCGCGGTGTTTTGCGCAGCAGCGAATTGCTGGGATGCAACGAGTGCGGCGAAGCAGAGTGCAAGCGCCGTGATAGGGCGGCGGTCAATTCGGAACATTGGTGGCGTCGCCTTCGGCTTTGGCCGTTTTCATCCGGCCGGGTTCGATGTTCATCTTCACTCTTTTTTCGAAGACAAGAACTTTGCCGTTCTTGAGGACCTGCATCGAGTCGGCAGTTACGCGGACCCCATCCATGCTGATGTCGATCGGCTGGTCTGTAGTGAGGACGCCGGTCCTCACATTGACAAAGGCCGACTGAAGCAGCGCCTTCTTGCCATCGGTGGTCGTGACCGTGACGGGTTTGTCGACGACAAGCGTGTTCTTCTTCCTGTCGAAGACGCCGCTGGTCGCGTCGATGTCCGCCCAATTCTCGTCATCGACGGGAACGCGCGCATTGATGCCCTCGAGCTCGATCACCTCGGTGACCTTCGGATCCTGCAGTGCGCGCTCGGCGGTCATCGTGTAGGGGCGGTTGTTGGTGAAACCTTCGAGTTTAGGATTGGCCATCACCAGCTTGCCGTCGGAGAACGCGGCCTCGCCGAGCTCAAGCGTGGTGCTGCTGGGCATCGACCAAAATGAATAACCGATGAAGGAGGCGACGATCGCCGCGGCAATGCTGGGCAGTACAAACTTGAGGAAACGCACGCGCCTGGAATGACGCCGCGCTGCCGCGAACGCCGCGAGGCGCGCGCCATCGTGTTCCGGCGGAGCGATCCGCTGCGGCGCCGCACTTGCCTCATATCGCGCGGTGGGGTCGATCGCCGTCATATCCTCTGATTCTGCTATCCCGCTCCAGCGCCGGATGGCGCCTAACGTCCCGCTAGTATCGCATATAGGGCGGTTTTTCGCGAATTGCAGGCGCTTTGGCCCGCTCCGAAGCACCACCTGTCCGCGCAATATGGTATTTTTTGGTTCGGCGCCAGCGCCCGCCTGCACCGCCTGCGGCATCTTTGGCGATTGCGCTCGCCGCCGGAATCCGGTGACAGGACCGGCTCCTTTGCTCTAGAACCGTCCTTTCCACTCGTGAAACGAGGCACGCCATGGCCACCAGAGCCGACGACCTGATCGACCGCAGGCGCCTGCGCCGCAAGCTCACCTTCTGGCGCGTCCTCGCGCTCGGCATCGCCGCGATCGCGATTGGCGCGGCGTCATACTGGCTGGTCGGCGGGGACTATAAGCAGATCACCACCAGCCACATCGCCAAGGTGAAGATCGAGGGAACGATCACCGAAGATGACGAATTGCTCGAGCGGCTGGAGGAGATCCGCAAGTCGAGCGCGGTGAAGGGCGTTATCCTCGCCATCAACTCGCCCGGCGGTACGACGGCCGGCGGCGAATCCATCTATGACGCCGTGCGCCTGATCGCCGAGGAGAAGCCGGTGGTGGCCCAGGTCGGCACGCTCGCCGCGTCGGCCGGCTACATGATCGCCAGCGCGAGCGACCACATCGTGGCGCGCAAATCGTCGATCGTCGGATCGATCGGCGTGCTGATCCAGTTCCCCGACCTGACCGGTCTGATGGACAAGGTCGGCATCAAGCTCGAAGAGGTGAAGTCGTCGCCGCTGAAGGCTGAGCCCTCACCGTTCAGTCCGACGACGGATGAAGAGCGCGCCATGGTGCGCAAGATCATCACCGACAGCTATGACTGGTTCGTCGGCATCGTCGACGAGAGGCGCCCGTTGTCACGGCAGGAAGTGCTGACGCTTGCCGACGGCTCGATCTTCACCGGCAGGCAGGCGCTGAACAACAAGCTCGTCGATGCCCTGGGCGGCGAGGACGAGGCGAAAACCTGGTTGAAGGAGAAAGGCGTCGATACCGATCTCGAGGTCATCGAGTGGAAGGACAAGGATGAGGCGGGATTCTTTTTCGCCAACGCGATGACAAAGCAGCTTGCCCGCTGGTTCGGCCTTTCCGACTATAGCGCGGACCTCATCAAAGAGCTCGGCGGCGACCGCTTATTCCTTGACGGTCTTGTATCGCTCTGGCACCCTTGAGGTCGTTGGGCAGACCTAAAAACAAAATAAAATCATTCGCATACAAAGAGTTTAGTGAACTCATAAGCGGGGACGCGCTCATGATCAAATCCGAACTTGTGCAGCTTATTGCCAACCGGAATCCGCACCTTTTCCTTCGCGATGTCGAGAACATCGTGAACGCCATCTTCGATGAGATCACCGAGGCGCTGGCCGATGGAAACCGCGTCGAGTTGCGCGGCTTCGGCGCGTTCTCCGTGAAGAACCGCCCGGCGCGCACAGGCCGCAATCCCCGCACCGGTGAATCGGTCACCGTCGAGGAGAAGTGGGTTCCCTTTTTCAAGACCGGCAAGGAGCTGCGCGAGCGGCTGAACACCGAGGGTTGATCGTAGCCTACGGCAGGCTTACTGGACTGGCGCATGTATAATCGCATCCTGCTCGTCGTGGTCTTCGTGCCACTTGCCGTCATCCTGATCGCGCTCGCGGTCGCGAACCGCGCCGCTACGGCCTTCACAATCGATCCGTTCAATCCGGGCAATCCTTCGCTGACTGTCGAGATGCCGCTCTTCGCCTTCCTCTTCGCAGCGCTCGTGATCGGATTGTTGATCGGCAGCGTCGCGACCTGGCTCAAGCAAGGCCGCTATCGCAAGCTGGCCCGCCAGCGCGGGCTGGAAGCGCAGTCGCTGCGCGATCAGGCGGTCCGCACACCTCCGGCAAACGCGCTACCGAAACCCGGCGCGTGACTTCATCGCGCGACGCATCATGCTGAACATTTCCGTCGACGACATCGACCGTGCGCTCACCTTTGGCGGGCTGGTCGAGACGCTGCGAACCGCATTCCGTGATGGCGCGGTGCAGCCGGTGCGCCACCATCACACAGTTGAACGGCCGGACGGTGCGGCGTCGACACTGCTGCTGATGCCGGCATGGTCCGATTTCAACCGCGCCGGCACATCCGATGGCGGGCACGTCGGCGTGAAGATCGTCACCGTGTCGCCGGACAACAACCAGATCGGCAAGCCGGCGGTGATGGGACTTTACCTTTTGCTCGACGGCAAGACGGGCGAGCCACAGGCGTTGATCGACGGGCAGCGACTGACGCAATGGCGTACAGCGGCTGCGTCGGCGCTGGCAGCAAGCTATCTGGCGCGCGAGGATGCATCGAGGCTGCTGGTCATCGGCGCAGGCGCGCTGTCGCCGTTCCTGGCGCGTGCACATTCCGCCGTGCGGCCGGTCAAGGAGATCGCGATCTGGAATCGCACCAGGGCGAACGCGGCGAAGGTTGTGGAGGCGCTGACGCGCGACGGGTTCGATGCGCGTGTTGCAGACGATCTCGACGCCGAGCTTGGCGCTGCGGACATCGTTTCCTCCGCGACCATTTCGACCGAGCCGCTGGTGAAAGGCGCACGGCTAAAACCGGGCGCGCATGTCGATCTGGTCGGCGGGTTCACGCCGTCGATGCGCGAGGCCGACGACGATGCGATCCGTCGCGCGCGTGTTTATGTCGACACGCGGGCCGGCGCCACCAAGGAGGCGGGCGACATTGTGCAGCCGCTGGGCTCGGGTGTGCTGAAGCAGGACGGGATCGTCGCCGATCTGTTCGAGCTGACGCGCGGTGAAAGGACAGGTCGTCAGAGCCGCGATGAGATCACGCTGTTTAAATCGGTGGGCGCGGCCATCGAGGACCTTGCCGCCGCGCGGGCGGTGTATGCGAAGGCCAACGGCTGAGGCGACCAGCGCCCGCCTTTCCTTGCCCTCGCCAGAACCCTGTGGCAGAAGCGCGGCAGCAGCGGAGACCCTCGTTGAGACACACGCGCGACAAGCGCCGCGAGACTTTTCAGCCGCGTCCCCACGCGGCGCAGCGACAGAACCAGTCGACGCGGCAGGATTCCGAACAGCGTGATGCCTCGAAGGCCGAAAAGCGGGTATTGAACCGTCGCACCGGTGCGCTGCCTGCCGAGACCCTGCCGTTGATCCTCGAAGTCGCACCGAATGACGACTACGCGCTGATCGACAGCGGCGGGGGTCGAAAGCTCGAACAGTATGGCGCCTATCGCATCGTGCGGCCGGAAGGCCAGGCGATCTGGCAGGCAGCTTTGCCGGCGAAGGAGTGGGAGCGCGCGGATGCGATCTTCACCGGCGACACCGACGAAGAGGGCATGGGTCGCTGGCGCTTCCCGAAAGCGGCACTCGGCGAAACCTGGCCGATGAAGCATGACGGCATCGACTATCTCGGACGCTTCACTTCGTTTCGCCATGTCGGCGTTTTCCCCGAACAGGCGTCGCACTGGGACCATATGGCCGGCCTGATCGCCAAAGCCGGCCGTCCAGTGAAAGTGCTGAACCTGTTCGGCTACACGGGTCTCGCCTCGTTTGTCGCGGCGCGCGCCGGCGCGGAGGTCACGCATGTCGACGCTTCGAAGAAGGCGATCGGCTGGGCGCGCGAGAACCAGCAGGTGGCGCGGCTTACAGAGAGGCCGATCCGCTGGATCGTCGAGGACGCGATGAAGTTCGTCGAGCGCGAGGAGCGCCGTGGCAGTCGCTACGATATCGTGCTCTTCGATCCGCCGGCCTATGGCCGCGGGCCGAAAGGCGAGGTGTGGCAGCTCTTTGACGATCTGCCGGCGATGGCCGACCTCTGCCGCGCGATCCTGACGCCAAAACCGCTCGCGGTCGTGCTGACCGCATACTCGATCCGCGCATCCTTCTTCGCGATCCACGCGCTGATGCGTGACACATTTGCCGGAATGGGCGGCCGCGTCGAATCCGGTGAGCTGATCATCCGCGAAAAGTCGGCGGGTCGTGCGCTCTCGACCTCGCTGTTCTCACGCTGGGTGGCGGCATGAACGTCCGCACGGTCGGCCAGGTGAAGGAGGTCACCAGCCTCGCCAATCCGCTGGTGAAGGACATCAAGGCGCTGGCGCTGAAGAAATTCCGCGACCAGCAGAATGCCTTCCTCGCGGAAGGACTGAAACTCGTCATCGACGCGCTGGATCTTGGCTGGACGATCAAGACGCTGATCTTTGCCAAGTCGGGAAAGGGCAATCCGGCCGTAGAGAAGGTTGCTGCGCGCACGGTGGCGGCCGGTGGCACGGTGCTGGAAGTGAGCGAGAAGGTGCTTGCCGCGATCACGCGGCGCGACAATCCGCAGATGGTCGTCGGCGTGTTCGCGCAGGACTGGCTGACCCTGAAGGACGTGAGGCCGGCGAAGGACGACGTCTGGGTGGCGCTGGATCGCGTGCGCGATCCCGGCAATCTCGGCACGGTGATCCGCACCGCGGATGCTGTCGGTGCGAAGGGCGTGATCCTCGTTGGCGAGACGACCGACCCGTTCTCGATCGAGACAGTGCGCGCGACGATGGGATCGATCTTCGCCGTGCCCGTCGCAAAGACGACCCAGGAGGCCTTCATCGCCTGGCGAAAGGGTTTTGCCGGTCTCGTCGCCGGAACGCATCTCAAGGGTGCAGTCGACTACCGGACGGTGGAGTACGCAGGAAAGCCGGTGCTGCTCCTGATGGGCAACGAGCAGCAGGGATTGCCGGATGTGCTGGCGGACATATGCGACAGGCTGGTGCGCATTCCGCAAGCAGGCCGTGCGGATTCGCTCAACCTCGCGGTGGCGACGGGCGTGATGCTTTTCGAAATCAGGCGCAAGGCGCTGACGCTTGGAGGCGCCGCATGAGGCTCGCGACCTTCCTCAGATATTGCGGCGTGATGCTTATCGCCGTCGCACTCGACCAGTGGATCAAATATCTCGTCGAGACGCGGCTCGAATTCCAGCAGCAGATCGATCTTCTGCCATTCCTGGCGCTGTTTCGGACCTACAACACTGGCGTCGCCTTCTCGATGTTCTCTTTCGTTGGCGACAAGGGACTGGTTCTGCTGGCGCTGGTGGTCATCGCCTTCGTGCTCTACCTCGCCGTACGCACCAACGCCAATCAGTGGGTCGCGCGGCTCGGCTTTGCGCTGATCATCGGCGGCGCCGCCGGCAACATCATCGATCGCATCGCTTACGGCCATGTCGTCGACTACATCCTCTTCCACACGCCGAGCTGGTCGTTTGCCGTCTTCAATCTGGCGGACGCCTTCATCACGATCGGCGCGGGACTGGTGATCCTGGAAGAAATCATTTCCTGGTGGAGCGACCGCAAGCGTGTCGCCTCCACCGACGACTGACGAGTTTGCGGAAGGGGTTACATGGCGTCACCGTTCAGAGCAATCGTGGTCTCGCGCGGCGAGGACAAGAAGCAGTCCGTTGCGATCACCGAACTGACCGACGACGATCTGATGGACGGCGACGTTACCGTTTCGATCGAGGCGACGACAGTGAACTACAAGGACGGGCTCGCGATCACCGGCAAAGGACCCGTGGTGAGGCTTTTCCCGCTTGTCCCTGGCATCGATTTCGCCGGCACCGTGACCTCGTCCACCAACCGCGACTGGAAGCCTGGCGACAAGGTGATCCTGAACGGCTGGGGTGTCGGCGAGATGCACCATGGCGCGTTTGCGAGCCGCGCCCGGGTGAAAGGCGATTGGCTGGTGCCATTGCCCGCTTCGATGAGCGCCAGGGACGCCATGGCGGTCGGCACGGCCGGCTACACCGCGATGCTCGCGGTGATGGCTCTGGAGCGCCACGGCATTGTGCCGGACCGCGGCCCTGTCGTGGTGACGGGCGCGGCCGGAGGTGTCGGTTCCGTCGCGATCGCGCTGCTGTCGAAGCTCGGCTACAACGTGATCGCCTCGACGGGGCGGCAATCGGAAGCCGGTTATCTGACTGATCTCGGCGCAAAGGAAATCATCTCGCGTGCCGAACTTTCCGGTCCGGCCAAGCCGCTCGGCAAAGAGCGCTGGGCAGGCGGCGTCGATGCGGTCGGCAGCCACACGCTGGCGAATGTCCTCTCGATGACCATTTATGGCGGCGCGGTCGCCGCTTGCGGCCTGGTGCAGGGCATAGATCTGCCGGGCTCCGTCGCCCCCTTCATCCTTCGCGGCGTCTCGTTGCTCGGTATCGATTCCGTAATGGTGCCGAAGCCGATCCGGCTCGAAGCCTGGAAGCGCATCGGCATGGATCTCGACCCGAAAAAGCTTGCCGCGCTGACCACGTCCATCGGCTTCGACGGCATCATCGAAGCCGCGCAGCAGATCGTTGAGGGCAAGATCAGGGGCCGCGTCGTCGTCGAAATGTAGGCCGGACGGCCGAAATCCGGCGTTTTTTCGCGCCGATCGTTAAAACTCGAACGATCCGTCAAAAGCTTCTCTAAGCGCTGATATGCAAGGCTTCCGGCTATGGCGGAGTCCGTGCAGAAAGCCGATGTGACGTCCGAGGCAGCGCCGGTTGCAGCGCCGCTGCCCGAACGCGTGCGCGTCGCGCCGCCGCCGCTGGCGCCACATCTTGTCGAATCGAACCCACGCGAACTGTGGATGCTCGTCGTCATCGCCGTTCTGGTGCTGGCCGGGCTCGCCCAGCTCAGCGGGACGCCACCCTATATCAGCCTTGCTCTGCTCGTGACCGGCATCTCCGGATTGGTTCTGCTCGTTTTCACGCTGAAAGCGGAAACCGCGCTCGCCACCATGGTGGACACCACCACGGCCGAAAGCCGCGCCGAGATCGAGACGCTCGCCGACCGCATGTGGGAGCTGCAGGAAAGCGAGGAGCGCTTCCGTGGACTGATCGATGCGCTGGGCGATCTGGTCGTGCACCGCGACCGGGAGGGCAAGATCGTCTACGCGAATTCCGTTTTCGCCGAACTGACGGGGCTGAAGCAGGAGTCGCTCACCGGCAAGACACTTGCCGAACTCGGCATCGAGGTCGGCATCGTGCCTGACGCGGCCTTCGCCGATGGCGAATGCCTGTCGTCAACCGACGTCGCGATCCGCTCCGCCACCGGCGTGCGGTGGTTTTCCTGGATCGAACTTTCCGTGCGCGACAAGACGAGCGACGCGGTCTCGCACCGCGCCATCGCGCGCGATATCACGGCGCGCAAACGCGCTGAGACCGCACTGATCAACGCACGTGAGCGCGCCGAGCATGCGAGCCAGGCGAAGTCACGGTTTCTTGCGACCGTCAGCCATGAAATCCGCACGCCGATGAACGGCATCATGGGCATGGCGAAACTGCTGGCCGACACGCAGCTTCTGCCTGAACAGCGGACTTATGTCGGCGCGGTCTCGACCTCGGCCAGCGCGCTGCTGGCGCTGATCGAAGACCTGCTCGACTATTCGAAGATCGAGGCCGGACGCTTCGAGCTCGAGCCGCAGGCGGTTTCACCGCGCGAATTGACCGACAACGTCGCGGAGCTGCTGGCCGCCCGCGCCTATACGAAGTCTATTGGCCTTGGCTGCCACGTTTCACCTGATGTGCCGGCATTGATCACCGCCGATCCCGGACGGCTGCGGCAGGTCCTGCTCAACCTGATCGGCAATGCGATCAAGTTCACCGACACCGGCGGCGTGACCGTGACGGTGACCGCCGCGGGCGATGCCGACAGGCGTACCGTGAAATTTGCGGTCGCCGACACCGGGCCGGGGCTGAAAGCCGCCGACCTCGATCGTATCTTCCAGGAATTCGAGCAGGCCGACGGAACCTCGACACGCAAGCATGGTGGGGCCGGCCTCGGGCTTGCAATCTCCCAGCGCATCGTCACTTCGATGGGCGGTACAATCGACGTGGAGAGCGAGCCGGGCAAAGGCTCGGTCTTTTCGTTCGAGATCCCGGCGACCGACGCGACGCCGCCAGCCACCGTCGACCGCGAAATTCTGGCAAACTGCCGCGCCGTAATCGTATCGAAGAACATCGCGGAGACGGAAGCAATCGCGCTTACCATCCGGGCGAATGGCGGCACAGCGCACATCGCCGGCACTGCGGCGCAGGCGGCGATCGTCGCTAATGGCGCAACGACCCTGCTTGTCGATGCCGCGCTGGAATCGAGCGACGGCCTTCTGCTGAAGCGGCTGCGGCTTTCCGGTTTCGCGCATGCCGAGGCGATCACGCTGATTGCGCCGACCGATCGCGGTATGCTGGGTGAATTCCGCGCCAGCGGCTATTCGAGCTTCCTTGCGCGACCCGTGCGCGACGAGACGCTGCTTCGAATGCTGATCGGCGGCCGAACCAAGGCCGCGACACCGGCGGCGCCAGCGACCGAACCGCAAGCGGTGCAGCACAGACTTGACGGCGACAGCCTGTCGATCCTGCTCGCCGAGGACAACGACATCAATGCCATGCTGGCGCGCGCCGCGCTGGAAAAGGCCGGCCATCGTGTCGAAGTGGTCAACAACGGCAGGGCTGCCGTCGAGGCGGTGACCGACGCCGCCGGGCGAAAGCGCTTCGACGTCGTGCTGATGGACATGCACATGCCCGTGATGGACGGCCTGGACGCCATTTCGGCCATTCGCCGCCACGAAGAACAGCACGGACTGGCGCCGATGCCGATCATGGTGCTGTCGGCCGACAGCCAGGAAAAGACGCGCCATGCCGTGCTCGCCCATGGCGCCAGCGGCTTCGTGACCAAGCCGCTCGACCCCGACGTGCTGATCAACTTGGTCGAGCTTCGGGCCGCGGCCTGAGGCCCGACCCGGGTATTCGATTTGCCAGCTACGGGGTTCGGGCGCGGCGCCCAGACTTGCCCGCACCGGTCGATCACGATACTGTCACAATCCTGTAGCACCGAGACTTTATCCCGCGCCTGTAGGTTGGCTCGAAG
>Ga0335075_10012176_pt1 | contig 13003 bp, 10 predicted proteins | sample Lox_Sample_24_FD_206723 | JGI IMG/M metagenome (GOLD analysis project Ga0335075, IMG submission 206723) | Soil microbial communities from Loxahatchee National Wildlife Refuge, Florida, United States - Lox_Sample_2.4 | ecosystem: Environmental > Terrestrial > Soil > Wetlands | place: USA... | reverse complement strand
TTTCGGCGAGAGTCTGTAAGCACGTCCAACTGCGACGACGCAGATCCGTGTCATGTGTTACCGACGAGCCGCGTTGTCCCACGTTCGTTCTGCGTCGGAAGGGTCGTCTCCCGCAAGATTCTCGGGCCAAATAGCAGCGAAGCTCCTGCCTGTATTTGTCCGATGCGGCGTTGCGCCAAGCTGCTAGTGGCCTGTCGCAGAGAGTTCGTTACCGGAGCCGCGTTTCAGAGGATCTGAGTACTTCCACTGGAGGGGTCTGGCGTTGGCCGAATAGGCGTTGATGTAGCGGCGCAGCTTGCGGGCCAGATCAGCGACCGAGGTGAAAACGCCGCGAGCGATGACTTCACGTTCGATCCTGGAAAACCAGAGCTCTACCTGATTCAGCCACAAGGAATAGGTGGGGGTGAAGTGGAAACGGACATGAGGATTCTGTTCCAGAAACTCCCGCACCAGGGCCGTCTTGTGAGCCGAGAGGTTGTCGAGGATGATATGGATCTGCTGCCGCGGAGGGCACAGTGCGACGACTTCCTTCAGGAAAGCGACGAAATCCTGACTGGTATGCCGTGCGGCAGTTTTTCCGTGCACCCTGCCGGAAGTCGTTTCCAGCGCGGCATAGAGGGACAGCGTGCCGTGCCGGTAGTACTCGAAGCCGTGGCGTTCGGCGCGACCAGGCGAAAGCGGCAGCGCCGGATCGAGCCTGTCCAGGGCCTGAATGGCGGTTTTTTCGTCCACACAGAAGACGGCCGCATGCTCGGGCGGATTCAGGTACAGCCCGATGATGTCCGCCACTTTGGCTTCGAAATCCGGATCGTCGCTGGCCATATACCGCTGCAGACGATGCGGCTTCAAACCGGCTTCTTTCCAAACGCGATGCACAGCATCCTTGCTGATGCCCAGTTCGGCAGCCAGTTTGCGGCAGCTCCATTGTGTAGCACCGTCCTTCGGCCTCCTGCGGGTGGCCGAGAGAATCCGCGCCCGCAGCTTCGCGGTAAGCACAGAAGCCGACTGGCCGGGATGACTGGTATCCAGGCCGTCCATGCCGGAAGCGATGAAGCGCTGCTTCCATCGGCTGATCGTCGGAGAGGTGGTTCTCAGCTGCCGCCTGATCGTGCTGTAAGAATCGCCCTCAGCCAGCATCAGGACAAGCCGGGCACGGAAGACATATCCAGCAGGCAGAGAGCGCGACTGCGCGATATGGCTGAGTTCGAGTTGCTGGCTGTCCGTAAGAACAAGAGAATCGCTGGCCACATCCCTTTAGACGTCAGCCTGCGTAGTAATGTTTACTCTGCGACAGTCCACTAGGTGTCACTTGCATAGGCCAGCGAAGTCTTTTGTTTTGTCCAACTCCACGAAGCCCGGGTCAAGCTGTTGAGTTCGGTTCTAGGACGCATCGGACCGCATGTCCCACCATGCGGTAGTTCCCTGCGGTGAGCATGCCCATCTTTCCGCATTGTCAATTTTTATGCACTTGCCAGTTCCTGCTCTGACACGTCTTGATGCCCCGACCTTTTAAAGCCAGCAGCTTAGTAGGGTAGATCACCGCCGAGGTTTGGCATGACGTTTGCCATGTCATCGATGACGGAAAAGAGTGTGCTGAGAATCTCCACAAGACGGAATTGGAGCGGAGCCGCGCCGCGAATGGTCCTCATGGGTTCGGCCATCAAGGAAGGTAGCGCGTTCACGGATTCGTGTGAGCAAAGGGATCGACGCAAGCGATGACCACGATGCGACTTCGCCGGAAGATAAGTCTCTGTCGAGTCTTTTGGCTCCTCGTCCCGTGGGTTTCAGCGTCGCTGCCTGCTCTCGGACAATGTGCGGGAGTTGCTACCACTCCAACTGCTGCCGCGAATTGTAATGCCCGCTTTCTTCCGCAAGACCAAGCTGCCTCGATCGACCCGAACCATCCTTACACGTTAGCCGAGCTGATCGATCTCGCGGAGCGCAACAACCCGCATACGCGGATCCTTTGGGAGCGTGCCAGGCAGCGGGCCGAGGCGTTGGGTGTGGAGAAAAGTGCCTACTTTCCCGTGCTGGCCGGCCTCGCCGCTTTCGGCGACCTGCGCGCGGTTGTACCGTTCCCGGAGCCATTGGCCCCTCGTGGTTACAGCATGGTGGAGCTTCCGTTTGCGCAGCCAACGATCACCCTTCAGTATCTGATCTTCGATTTCGGGAAAAGGGAGGGCAGGGTGGACGAGGCGGCGGCGCAAAAGATCGCTGCGGGAGCAAACTTCATCGCGGCCAATCAACAAGTGGCCTTTCGCACCGCGTCCGCATACTACGGTCTGCTCATCGCCCAGGAACGGCTGGAAGCGGCCCGGGAGACGCTCAAGACATCACAGACCACGCAGGATGCGGCTGAAGAGCGAATGGATCACGGGCGCGCCACAATGCCCGATGTGCTCAATGCGCGTGCGGCGACCGCGCAATCACTCTTCGACCTGGAATCGGCCGACGGTGATGAAAAAATCGCGCGCGTCGCGCTTAGCCAAGCCGTCGGCGCCGATCCGTCTCCCAACATCTTGATCGACGGACAAAAGGGCACGCCCCTGCCGCAAAACCTGAGCTTCTCCGTCGACTCCCTGATCGGGCGGGCCATCGCGAACCGGCCCGACCTGCAAGCCCAGGCCGCGGAGATCCGCGCCGCCGACGATGCCATACGGCAGGCCAAGACAGCCTATCTCCCTCAGATCGGTCTTACGGGATCCGTGGCGCAAACCAGCCTGTGGCCAACGTCGGACTTTGCTCGACTGGGCTCTGCAAGTGAGCCAACCTGGTCCGTTGCGCTGGACGTCGAATGGCGGCTTTGGGACGGCGGCGCCAGAAAAAACGCCCTTGCGATAGCGCAGTCAAAGCGGCGCGAAGCGCAGGATCAGATGACGGAGCTCCGGGACCAGGCCACACGCGAAGTGTGGACCGCATATCTTTCCTTTCGCACCGCGGTAAAAAAAGAGCAGGCTGCCGAGGCTCTGCTCGATTCAGCAAACACTTCGTATTCTGCTTCACTGGATGCGTACCAATACGGCGTCAAAAATCTGGTCGATGTGCTTACGGCGGAGAAGCAGTTGGCACAAGCCAGGTCGTCGAGCGTATCCGCCCGCTCGCAGCTGTTCGTTCAGGCCGTCAACCTGGAGTTTGTTACCGGCAACCTGTTGCGGAACCAGTCTCCGGCAACAACGCCGGCAAGCTTGGATGATCACAAATGAAGACGAACCAGCGAAATCTCGTGCGTTTTGCGTTCTGCATGTTCCTCACCGGGTGTGGACGCGCGCCAGCGATCAACATCATAGGTTCCTTTCTTCCCGCTTGGATGATCTGCCTGGCCGCGGGCGTGATCCTCGCGTTTGTGGTCCGATTTTTCATGCTTCGTTATCGCATGGAGACAGAAGTCGGCCCGCTGGCGCTCTTCTATCCGTGCGTCGTCATTCTCATCACGTGTCTGCTATGGACGATCTTTTTTCATTGAGGGCGAGCATATGGAGTCAACAACCGAGGATATCGAACGTAAACGCTGGGGCCGGAGAATTCGTATTGGAGTGATCGCAGCCGCGGCCCTTATCTTGCTGGTGGTGATCCTGGAGACCGAACAGCATCCGCGCACTGATGACGCAAGCGTTCGCGCAAACTTCATTCAGATTGCTCCCGACGTCGGCGGCCGCGTGGTGCAGCTGCCAGTGAAGGACAACGCAATTGTGAAGAAGGGCGAACTACTCTTCGTCATCGATCCCCGCCCTTATGAGTATGCTCTGCAGCAGGCGCTTGCAGATCAAACTTCACTGGAGGAACAGATCATCGATCTGCGGCGCAAGATTGCTGCGCAAATGAGCGCCGAGGATGCGGCCCGGGCCAGCCTTCGGAGCTCCAAAACTGGGATTCAGACCGCGGGCAGCAACATTGATCTGTCGGGGGCGGCGGTGCATCGCGCCCAGGCCGCCGCATCAGCGGCCGAGGCGCAGCTCAAGTATGCCATCGACGATCGCGACCGCATTGAACCTCTTCTAAAAAAGAAATATGTGACCGTGGACCAGGTCGATCAGGCAAACACTGCGGTCCGCGTAGCGCAAGGAAACTTCGACGAAGCCCAGGCAGCTCTGGCCCAGGCGCAGGCAGGATACACTGAGTCAGTTCTGCGCCGGGATCAGGCGAACGCGACAGCGAATGCCTCCGCCGCGCAGTTCGCTGAGGCAGGACACGCAATCCTTCGAATCGAGACGTTGCTCGCAGAGCGTCCGGCCAAGGCCGCAAAGGTGCTCACTGCCCGTCTCGATCTCGAGTACTGCCGCGTGGTTGCTCCCTTCGATGCCTACGTCACGAACATGAACATCTCGGAAGGAGCCTATGCTCACCCCGGAACCCCACTCTTCACGCTGATCGACACGCGCAACTGGTGGGTCATTGCGAATTACAGGGAGTCCAAGCTCAAGGCGATCCGTCCCGGTCAGCACGTTGACGTTTATCTCATGAGTCACCCCGACCACAGGTTTAACGGTGTAGTCGAGAGCATCGGATACGGTGTGTTTCCTGAAGATGGAGCAGTAGTCAATGGATTGCCTAATATCGAGCGCACATTGAACTGGGTGCACCTTTCGACGAGGTTCCCAGTGCGTGTTCGTGTCCAGGATCCGGATCCCACAGTCTTCCGGATGGGTGAGACGGCAGCCACGGTGGTGAGATAAGCACAATGGAAAAGTCGACCACCTCAACCTGGTCATCGTCTTTATCTCCCTTCACCCTTCCTTCGCGGGCAAACTCCCTCGAGGCGTGGGCAGGAAGAGTTTGGCAGGACCTCCAGCCGACTCCCGGACGTCTAAGCGGTACGCTGCGCATTGTGCTGGCCACCGTGCTGACCTTGCTGACGGTCCTCGTTTTGCAAGTGCCATACGGTTCGGTCGCTTTGTATTTCGTCTTCTTTGTTGGGCGAGATAGTCCTGCCGTCTCTCTCCGTTCGCTTTTGATGCTCGCGCCGATAGCGGCCGCGGTTGTGACGGCGCTTGGAATTGTCATTCTGACCGACAATGACCCGATGGCACGTGTCCTCGGGATGGTGGTGGTGAGTTTCCTCGCCGGCCTGCTCATGACCGGAACCACCCAACCGTCACTGGGCTCCATTTGGGCCTTCATCTTTGTTACGCTGATTGCCTTTTGGGAGAAGCACGCGCCCGCCGACCGCCTGGTCAAGACTTCGCTCTGGATCATCAGCTCCCTCTCGATACCTGTTTTGTGGTCCGTCGCTGTGGAATTTGTATTTGGAGCGTGGCACCCGGCAAACCTGTTATCCGAACAGATTACGATCCGCTGGCACGCCTTCCTGGCGATGTTCGCCATTTTCGCCGAGAATGGCAGCCCCGAGAAACGCGCAGAGGCCGTGACACGGGTCAGCCGCCTCGCCGCGAACGGCCAGCACGGAATGCTGGATCTCTACAACAAAATCATTGAACGCAATCTTGATACGGGCACGTTGAAATTAGGTGCGCGAGTCCGCATTACCATGCTCGCAGAGTTGATGGACCTCGCCGCAGCGGTTGGTTCCGCTCCCTATGCAGACGACCCTGAAACATTGTTGCGTTACAAACAGATCGTCGCCGACGCTCAAGCCGCCTCCGGGAACTCCGGTGAAGCGGAGCCAGTAAGCCATGAATTTCGAATCGACCAGACTCCTACGCTTCTCGATCGCGTGGAGGAAGTGCTGCGTGCTATTCGCTCGATGCCGACTGCCGCCCGACCTGAGGACAGAGAACTCGTCGCACTTCCGGCCAAGAAGGTGCCGTTCCTCATCCCGGGTGGAATGACAAACGGGGCAAATGTTGCGTTCGGACTCAAGCTGAGTCTTTGCGCGACGATCTGCTACATCCTGTACCACGCGCTCGAGTATCCCGGCATATCCACCTGTGTGATCACTGTATTCATTACCGGTTTGACTACCACCGGCGCAATCAAACAAAAATTCGCATTTCGGTTCGTGGGCTCGATGATCGGAGGGCTGATCTTCGGATTGGGAGCAGCGGTCTTCCTGTTTCCCAACATGGATTCGATTACCTCGCTCGTGGTGCTCATCTCGGCCATTGCCTTCATTGCTGCCTGGTGCGCACAGGGACGTCGATTCAGCTATGTCGGAATGCAGATAGCGTTCTCTTTTTACCTCGTGGCATTCGAGGGGTTCTCGGCGCCCAAGCAACTCGCCCCACCCCGTGATCGCCTCATCGGCATCCTGCTGGCTCTGGCAGTCATGTGGTTCGTCTTCGATCAAATCTGGCCGGTGCGCACGGTCAGTGCCATGCGCCGCGCATTTGCCACGATGCTTCACGACGGGGCCAAGCTGTTTCGGCTTCCTGAGGCCTTCACGCAGCCCACCGAGTCTGACGCAGTGCGCGATCGGGTGGGCAATAGTCTCGCTGGACTCCGAACCATGTGCGATGCGGTTGAGTATGAGTTCGGAGTAGACCGCGAGGCGCACATCCAGTTGAGCCAAAGTATTCTGGGCGCCGCACTCAGTTCGGTGGCTCTCCTCTGGAATCAGGCGGTCTTTCTACATCGCGAGGACGATCGTGATCTTCTCAATGAGCCACATCTAGTTGCATTGCGCCAAGAGCTTGCCACCGCCATGGATACCATGGCCGACGCTGTAGCAAAAGCGAAACCCTTCGTCGCTTTGGATGCTTCGCTGTCAGTCGATCCCTCTCTATTAGTAAATCCACGCTCTAGGGAGTATGCGCAGAACGTTCTGACCAGATTGTGTGAACTGCAAGATCATGCTCAACGGATAGACATCGCAGAGTAGATCTGCGGTGTTATTCAATGGGTCACAGTCCAGGCGATTCAGGCTCCTCTGGCGTTGTAAAATCATCGTGCGGAGCAGTGTAGGGAAAGCATCGTTCGATCCCGAGCTTTTTCATCCGGTACATCAGCGTTGTCCGATTGAGGCCCAGTATAGAGGCTGCTCCTTTTGGTCCTGAGATTCTCCAACCCGTCGCTCGCAACGCTTGGAGTATAAGTGCGCATTCAGATGCTCGGAGCGTCATTGGCACCGCAGGTTTGACGTCTCTGGAGGGTGTTTCCTTGGAAAGCGTAGGGGCGACGGCCGCTACGGACGCAGGCGGCGGGTTTGGAAGCGGGTTTGGAAGTACGCCATCTTGGGCTAGTATGACTGCACGCTCGACAAGGTTCTGCAACTCACGTATGTTGCCAGGCCAGTGGTAAGTGGAGAGGGCTGCCAACGTTTCTGGGGGGATGTGACGGATCGGTTTTCTCATGCGCCGGCTGAATATCTCAACGAAATGTTGCACAAGAGCCGGAATATCTTCGCGGCGTTCGTGGAGGGATGGCAGCGAGATCGGGAATACATTGAGCCGGTAATAGAGATCGCTGCGGAATTCGTTTCGCGAAACCATTTCCAGCAGATTTCGATTTGTGGCAGCTACCAGACGCACGTCCACCTTATGGGTGCGGCCGCTGCCCAGGCGCTCGAACTCCTGCTCTTGAAGCACCCGCAGCAATTTTGGCTGAAGCACTGACGGGATGTCTCCGACCTCATCCAGGAACAATGTGCCGCCGTCAGCCAGCTCGAATCGTCCAATTTTCTGCGTTATCGCTCCTGTGAAGGCGCCCCTCTCGTGACCGAACAATTCGCTTTCCAGGAGATCGAGGGGAATAGCCGCGCAATTCAGTTTGATTAGCGCGCGTCCACACCGGGGGCTCGCATTGTGAATGGCATGAGCGATCAACTCCTTGCCTGTCCCAGTTTCGCCTTGAATCAAAACGGTGGAATCAGTTGGCGCAACACATGCGACCTGGTCTAGCACCGATTCAAGCGCGGGGCTGCTTCCAACAATCTGCTCGAAGGCGCGCTCTGCCTGGTTCCGCTCAGCGCATTCAATTGATTCGGAAGTCCTCACTGAATCCTCCCGTACGATTCCTCGTGCAACCCCGGGGAATCTAGCGGTTGCTTATGCATCGAGTGCAGCGCGAACTCTGCTAAGTAAAACCCGATCATCAAAGGGTTTCATGAGGAACTCGACTGCGCCTTCCCTCATTGCCTGTATTCGTACGCTCGTATCTCCGTGGGCGGTGATAAAAATGATGGGAGTCTTCACTCCATCCGCCTTAAGCCTTGCCTGCAATTCAAGACCTGACATCCCGGGCATCCGAATATCCGTGATCAGACACGCCGCTTTATTTTGAATGCCGGACTGGAGAAAATCCTCTGCTGAAGCAAAGCATCTCGCCGAAAGCCCATCTGTTTCGATCAAGTCTTGCAGTGCGCTTTGGACCGATTCATCGTCGTCTACGATTACCACCAAGTTCGTGTTTTGGTCTTTGCTCACGATTGAACAATACGGCGATGATCCGTCAAAAGGCAATCAGACTTTCGTACGGCCCGATAAGACTTTGGTAAATGCTGCCGGACGGCGGACCGTGATGCCACCGCTGACACAGTAAGGTATCTTTCAGCGTTTGCATCACGTATCCACGGTGAATTTTTACCGTGGCTTCGCTGGCTTCCGGTTGCGCCGTAATCTGTTCGTTGTTAGACCGGAGACGACCAGAGTCACCACGTCACGCTACCGTGCGCTAAGCCTGGCATAGCGTTCCTGCAGTTCGCTCAACTGTCTTTCTCTCTCACGAACCAAACGCTCATGCTTGAGCGTCCGCTGATTCACATCGAGCAGGTCCTGGTCCCTGAATGGCTTCGTGGAACTCGACTTGCGAGCCCATTTCGATACCCTATGGCCTTGCGGACATACATGGCTTGAAGATTGTATCGGACTTTCTTCGGGAAGACCCAAGCCAGTAACCACTCGCTGTATTGCTCGTGGAGATCATCGGAAACTATCCTCGGTCCTGATTACCTAGGAAGCCCGGCGCTCAGATTTCCCGTTGCAGGGAGTGAGCCAAACCTGCGACTCTACGCGAGAGGAGAAGATAGGACTGCACCTGCGGCGTCAGCTGTTCTGCTTCATTCGGCGAAGCATTCCCCGCCGCCTCTTCGAGCCGCGTGTATGCAGCAGTCAAATCTTCGCTTTTCGCCAATTCATCCCCCTTCAGTCGGTCGGCCATTCCTTCGAGCGCCGAAGCCAGGCGATTGTCGAACTCCACCCGTGCCGCCCGCAGCGTGAGCGGTAATTCGAAGCCGGGGAGCGACAGACCGTACCTCCATAGCACGGTGCAGCTGACGAACAAAATCCGCAGTTGCACCTGCCATTGCCGAATGCGATTCCGTAACGCGAGATCCTGATCGCGCGAAGGTCCGAATTCGAGAAGAACGCCATCTGCCAGAGCTCTAACCTTAGCAAAGTTGGTGTTTATTGTTTCGCGAAGAGAATGGTTTCTTTCGAGAGCGGCTCTCGTTTCTTTCGAGACCGGTTCTCTCGCGAATTGAGCAAGCATCCGCAGGTTGGAAATGAATGCCTTTTTCATTTCCACCACCGCGGGTGCGCCCCACAACTGATCGAAGACGAGCCACATCATCAGTAATCCGAGCAAGATGCCGATAACGCGGTCTCTCGCGGGATCAAGTGAGGTTTGAACCTTGAATTCGCTCACGTTGATGAGATAGAAAGCAACTGCAATTTGCACACCGAAATAAGAAAGCCGGGCGCTCGAGGTCGCGAACCACGCAGCAATAACGGTAGCAACGATGAAAAGGACGGTGAACCCAGCGATCGAGTCCAGGGCCGGCAAAATAAATACTTCCGCTCCTATACCCATCACCACTCCACCCACGATCGCGCCCCCGATGCGCAGAACTTGTTTCTGGCGCGATGAGCCGATGGTAGTCAGCGCGGTGAGAAGGCACGTCGTAATGGCCGTACTGATACCGGGCCAGTCCTTGCCGTTGTATATGAGGTAACAAAGGCTGGCGGCGAGGCAGCCCTTCAGGCCAAATTTGACGTGCTCTGGGTTGGTCAGCGCATCAGCCTTGAAAAGCGAGAGCGTCGAACTCTTGCCGGGTTGGGACGGCGCATACGCGTCGAGCGACCGGGTTCCGGCAAAGACTTCAGGAATCAGTGAAACGGCGCCCTCCATCTCGCCGAGGAGTGGAACAGCTTGCAGTCCTTCTGCCGAGGCGGCCAGGTCAGGATGAGGAATTGCTCCGGCAACCAGGTCAGAGCGAATTTTGTTTATGTTGGCAGCCAGGGTCCGAACGCGGCTTCTCTCGTGTTCAGGGATCTTGATGTCAAGCTGGATCATGTTGGCCGCGATGTCTACCACCCTCCCCACAAGTGCGATCAGAGCGCCCATTTGCTCCCGGTACTGCGGGGAATACGGCGAGCGCTGCAGGGTGCGCCGCAGGGCAGAATTTCCCACCAGAACAAGACGGATTATCTGTTTTTCAATCTTTGCGTCTGGGGGGGAACCCGCGGAATAAAAGCCAAGCAACTCCTCCACATCGGCCAGACACTCGACGATCGGCTGTAGAAGAACGTCGCGGATTTTCCATTCAGCATAGATCAGTTCGATGGCTACAGTTATCAGGCTGGCGAGAGAAATTGCCCCGAACGCCCAAAGAGTGCCTTCCACCTTATCTTCGACTGAAAGCTGACGATCCCAGAGCGGAATCGTAATCACGAGCAGATAACCGAAGCGCGCAGCCGCCGTGTAATTGGCCGCCGCACTGAGCGCATAAAACATCACGAACAGTGTCGCAATCACCCAGATGAGCCGAAGGTCGGGTTCCTGCAGAAAGAACCTTGCGCCTATAAGGACGTAAAGGACGGACAGAACGAAGGCGACAACGATGGTCTTGACCGCCTTTACGGTTCCCCCAGGGCTCTCGCGCGAGATGTTAAATGCGTAAATGGCTCCATATGCCCCGAACGGAATGCGGAAAGTCATGGTGATGATCATGACCAGGGTCGCCGCAATGGTCATTCGCGCAACCAGGGCCACCCGCCCCGGCCGCGGCGAAAGTTCCTCCTTGAGAAATTCCCGCATCCAGATCAGCGGTCCGGGCGACCGAGGCGCGCTTTGGGCAAACGTGGCCATTCTTAGTTGCCCCGAATCGTCACTACTGCGGACTCGCCAATGCGAAACAAGTCGATTGTCGGATCTTCGACCTGCACTCGAACCGGGAATCGTGATTCCAGGTGCACCCAGTTTAGAGTGCGTTGCACATCCGGGAGGCCGGTTTGCAACTTGCCAATCACATCAGGATCGGGGGTCACTCCAAAACCGACGCTATCCACCACTCCGGCAAAGCGTACGTTTGGTCTCGACATCACATAAACATCAGCCTTCATTCCGGGTGCAATGCGCTTGAGCTCGCCTTCTCGAAAGTTCCCGACTGCCCACCACGTGCGTGCGTCGATGAGTGTAAACATTTGCTGACCGGCGTGGGCGTAGGCGCCCTCGGAAATCGTGAGATTCGTCACACGCGCATCGAACGGCGCGTAGACGCGGCAGTTAGCCAGATTGTACCTGGCGCTCTTTACTGCCGCTGCCTTTGCTCCACGCTGATTGATCAAAGGGTCGAGCGTTGTGACCTCATGTGAGGCCTGTTCGTGATGAGCTACAGCGGAGCTCAATTCTGCCTTCGCCAGCTGCAGTTGTGACTCGGCCTGTTTTAGGGCTTCTGCGTCGGCAGTTTCTGAACTTCTGGCTTTGTCCACCTGGTCAACGGTGACAAACTGTTTGGTCAAGAGCGGCTCAAGGCGGTGCAGATTGTCGTTCGCGTAATTCCATTCCGCACTCGCCCGGCCGACGCCTCGCTCAGCGTTTGTCACGTTGGCTTCCATGCTCTGGATGTTCGCCTGCGCGACAGACACTGCACTCACCAAGGCTGCTATTTTTCGCCGCTCATCCGAAATTTGCCCTTCCAGAGCGGACTGCTCGGAAAGCGCATTTTCGAGAGCATATTCATAGGGGCGTTCATCTATTTCATATAGGAGTTCCCCCTTCTTTACGAATTGATTGTCTTTCACATTGAGCTGGGTCAGGGGACCGTCGACTTGGGGCGCTATACCAATGAGATTCGCGAATATTTCAGCATCGCCGGTCCGCGGGTAGTAATTCGCGCGATAAAGCACGGCAAAACCAAGCCCCACTGCAAGGGCCATGATTGTGAAACTAATCCAGCGACCCACAAGCCGCCGCGGTCGCGTGTTGCTATTTGTCTCCATATTCATTGCTCCTTGTTCAGCGGAACAGGACCAGCCACAACACAAAAGCAAGAGTCACCGTGAGACTCGGATACATGAGAACCGGCCAGGCGATCTCAACATAGCGATTCAATAGCGTTCGCAAAGCCACCGCCGGCAAAATGGCCAGCAGAAGACAAACGAGCCATGCGGGAAAGAACGAGCCCAGGATGTCGAAGGAAGGGGCTCGTGCGCAACCCGTCGACATCTGTAAAACAGTCGTCAAGAACATACCGAAGACAAATCTCCGAATCGCATTCATGGTTGAGGTCTCACATGATTCGTGCGAATGGAAGCCCCGCTGGTGAACGCAAGGTCTGCGAGGGAGGTGAGCACCTGCGTGCGCGCCAGGACATCCGCCGAGCGAGCTTGTGACAGAGTACGCTGAGCGGCAGTCACGTCGAGCAAGTTTCGAACCCCTTCGTGGTAAGACTCCAACGCGGCGTTGTAGGACTGCGTAGAAGCCTGCAATAGTGCGAACGCCGCCTGGCGCTGCCGAAAAGCAGTGGTCAAATTTGAGTAAGCCGTCCAAACTTCATCCGTGATCTGATTGCGTTTAACATTCGCTTGTGCTTCTGCCGTGTGAACGTTGGCCCGTGCCTCGGCCAGCCGGTTTTTTCGCGCGCCGCCATCGAAGATGGTCCAGTTTAGATTGAGAGTTACTCCGCCGGTCAAATCGCTCGTATGTGCCCAAGGACCCGGCTGCTGCATGCCGTAAAGGTTAGGTACAGTTGGAGTGGCGCTTACACTCAATGCGGGGTAGTACGCCGCATTCGCTTCCTTGACTCTCGCAGTTGCGGACCTTATTTTGGCTACTTGCTGCATTAGATCAGGGCGCTGCCCGAGTGCCTGGCTGATGGCTTGCTCTACCG
>Ga0335075_10012175_pt1 | contig 13003 bp, 11 predicted proteins | sample Lox_Sample_24_FD_206723 | JGI IMG/M metagenome (GOLD analysis project Ga0335075, IMG submission 206723) | Soil microbial communities from Loxahatchee National Wildlife Refuge, Florida, United States - Lox_Sample_2.4 | ecosystem: Environmental > Terrestrial > Soil > Wetlands | place: USA... | reverse complement strand
CCGAGACCGCCGACCAGCACCGGCCGGCCCCGCAGTGTGGGGCGGGTGAGTTGCTCGACGGACGCGAAGAACGCGTCCATGTCGAGGTGCAACACCCATCGAGAGTTCACGATTACCGATGCTATTGCGCTAGCGTCTGATTCCATGGCGATGAACTTGTGCCACCGCATGTGTTGCAGTTCCGACCGCTACTTCAGAGTGGTCGAAGACGCGCTGCTGCCGTGGGCACTCGGCGACGTCGACCTCGGCGACAACGTGCTGGAGATCGGGCCCGGTTACGGCGCCAACATTCGGGTGCTGATCGGCCGAGCGCCGCACTACACCGCAGTCGAGATCGACCCGCCGATGGCGGATCGGCTGCAGGGAAAGTACGGCGGCCGGGCCCGGATCATCCAAGGCGACGGAACCAACACCGGCCTGCCATCCGAAGAGTTCAGCTCGGTGGTGTGTTTCACGATGCTGCATCATGTTCCGACGCCCGAGCTGCAAGACCAGTTGTTCGCCGAGGCGTTCCGAGTGCTGCGGCCCGGCGGCGTATTCGCCGGCAGCGACAGTGTTTCGTCTCTTCCGTTCCGGATCCTGCATTTCCGCGACATCTGCAACCCGGTGGCGACCGACACGCTGCCGGAGCGGTTGCGTCGCGTCGGCTTCGGCGATCTGCACGTCGACGACAATCGCCGCCGGCTCCGCTGGCGCGCAACCAAGCCGGGCTGATGCGCAACGAGATCGGCCAGGCCTGGGCCCGGTTGCGAGACGAATGGCGCACTCGGCTCGAACCCGGTGAACAAGCGACAGTTCTGGCGTGGTCGACGTTTACCGTCACGTTCGCCGGCCTGCGCGCGCTCACCCACTGGATCCGTGCCGGACACGGGCCTTCGGGCGGAGGTATGAGCCTAGGCGGCAAGCACTTCCACCACTACAACATCGGTATCGCATTGCTCGCCATCGTGGGAGCCGTCGGCCTGCGCGGAACCGAGCGGCAACGGCGCCATCCCGCGGCCGCGATCGCCTTCGGGTCGGCGAATGCGATGATCGTCGACGAGTTGGCGCTGCTGCTCGACCTCAAGGACGTCTACTGGGCGAACGACGGTCGCGAAAGCGTCGACGCGGCGATCGGGCTTATCGCTGCCGGCGGCACGATCGTTGCCGGCATGCCGTTCTGGCCGCACGCACACCGCATACTACGAAACCTCTAACCTCCACCGCGAGAGTGCAGTTACCGACGGGGCTACTCGGGAAACGCGTCGGCAGTTGCACTCTCGCGATATAGAGGGCAGCCGCGAGCCCGCAGCGCCTCGCGGACGCGCGCCACCACAACGTCCGGGCGGTAACGCAGCAGGTCTGCGCTCACCCGAATCAAGATCCACCCGCGGCGATGCAGCTCAGCGGTCCGGTCGATGTCGTTGGCGCGGATGCGCGGGTCGGTCCAATGCTGCGGACCGTCGTATTCGACGCCGACCTTCCATTCCCGCCAACCCATGTCGATGCGGGCCAGCACCCTGCCCCAGTCGCCGAGCACCTCGATTTGCGTCTGCGGGCGGGGTAGACCGGCGGCAACGAGCAGCAACCTGGTCCGGGTCTCCGGCGGCGATTCGGCCTTTGCATCGACCAAGGGCAGCACCTGTCGCAGCTGCCTGACACCGCGCGCGCCGCGGTGAAGGTCGATCAGCGCGTGAACGTGGTCGGCCGTCACGCCGGTGGCCCGCGCCAGCGCATCAATACGAATGACGGCGGTTTCGAAGCCGCGGCGCCGGCCGAGGTCGAATGCGGTACGAGCGGGCGAGGTCACCAACACACCTGCGGCCATTGTGGTCTCACCGGCAAGCAGCGTCTCGTTGCGAGTGACAATCAGCGGGGGCGGACGTTTGCGATCGGTGATCAGTTCGGCGGGCTGGGCGGCGTCCACCCATTTCGCACCGAGCAACGCGGCCGCGGAGTTTCCCGCGACCACGGCTTGCTTGTTCGACCAGAGCCACGCCGCAACGGCCCGTTCTTTGGCGGTCAGCTCGGCACCACGGCGCTGGTACACGTTGCGGTAAATCCGTGTGCACGCCCGCCGCAGCTCGCGCTCGGTCAGCCTGCCCGCGCGAAGAGCCTCGGTGCCAAGGAACGGTGAATCCACGACCAATCCTTTCCGCGAGAGTGCAACCACCGACGTGTGTTCTCGGAAAATGGGTCGGCAGCCGCACTTTCGCGGTCAGATTTTAGAAAGCATCACCCGCACCCCGTCACCGATCTCCACAGCGCCGGCAGGCTCGCCGAATTCGAAGCTGGTGGCCAGGATCTCCCCGGCGATCAGGTCGCGATGCGTCTCGGCCCAGTCGGCACGTTGCGGTGGCACCGACATCACCACGCTGATCCGGTCGGAGACGTCCAGGCCGGTCGATTTACGCAGCTCCTGCAGTTCGCGGATGCGGTCCTTGGCCCAGCCCTCGGCCTCGAGCTCAGGCGTCACGGCGGCGTCCAACACGACCAGCCCGGCGCCGCCCGGTAGCGGGGCGGTGTATTCCGGGTCGGCGGCCACCAGCCGCGAGCTGTACTCGTCGGGTTGCAGCACCGCCGGGCCCGCGGTCAGGGTGCCATCGGCGTTGAGGACGCCCTCACCCGCCTTGACCGCCTTGATCGCCGCCTGCACATCCTTGCCCAGGCGTGGCCCGGCGACCCGGGCGTTCACGGTCAACTCGAAACGACCGTAGGTGTCGATGTCCGCGGTGAGGTCGACCTTCTTGACGTTGAGCTCGTTGGCGATCAGGTCGCTGAACGGTTCCAGTCGCCGCGGATTGTCCACGGCCACCGTGAGTTTCGGCAGCGGCAGCCGCACCCGCAGCTTCTTGGCTTTACGCAGCGACGACGCCACCGAACACACCTCGCGGACCTGATCCATCGCGATGACGAGTTCGGCGTCCGCCGGCAGCACGTCGGCCTCCGGCCAGTCGGTCAGGTGCACCGAGCGCTCAGCGGTGACACCGCGCCAAATGATCTCGGTGGTCAGTGGCAGCAGCGGCGCAGCCAGTCTCGCGGCAACTTCGAGCACGGTGTGCAAAGTGTCGATCGCGTCGGGGTCTTCTTCCCAGAACCGCGAGCGGGATCGTCGCACGTACCAATTCGTCAGCGCCTCGGTGAACTGCCGCAGCTGCTCGCATGCCCCGGAGATGTCGTAGACATCCATCGCTGCGGTCAGGTCGTCACGCAGCACCGCCAGTTTGGCCAGGATGTAGCGGTCCAGCACATGCGGTGAACTCGTCCGCCAGCTACCGACTTTCGGCGCGTAGAGGGCCAGGAAGCTGTAGGCGTTCCAGAACGGCAGGAGCACCTGGCGCACTCCGTCGCGGATGCCCTGCTCGGTGACGATCAAGTTCCCGCCGCGCAGGATTGGCGATGCCATCAAAAACCAGCGCATCGCGTCGGAGCCGTCGCGGTCGAACACCTCACTGACGTCGGGATAGTTGCGCAGCGATTTGCTCATCTTCGCACCGTCGCTGCCCAGCACGATCCCATGCGACACACATGTTTTGAACGCTGGCCGGTCGAACAGCGCGGTGGCCAGCACGTGCAGGGTGTAGAACCATCCGCGGGTCTGCCCAATGTATTCGACGATGAAGTCGCCCGGGTAATGCGTCTCGAACCAGTCGCGGTTCTCGAACGGGTAGTGCACCTGCGCGTAGGGCATCGAGCCGGAATCGAACCACACGTCGAAAACATCGCCGATGCGCCGCATCGTCGACCGCCCGGTGGGATCGTCGGGATTCGGCCGGGTGAGCTCGTCGATATACGGTCGGTGCAAGTTGTCGGGACGCACGCCGAAGTCGCGCTCCAACTCGTCGAGGCTGCCGTAGACGTCGATTCGCGGATAGGCCGGGTCGTCGGAAAGCCACACCGGAATCGGTGTGCCCCAGTAGCGGTTTCGCGAGATCGACCAGTCACGGGCACCCTGCAGCCACTTGCCGAACTGACCGTCTTTGACGTGTTCGGGATACCAGGTGATCTGCTGGTTGAGTTCGACCATGCGGTCCCGGAAGTCAGTGACTTTGACGAACCACGACGACACCGCGCGGTAGATCAGCGGGTTGCGGCAGCGCCAGCAGTGCGGGTAGGGGTGCTCGTAGGTTTCGTGGCGGATCAGCACCGCACCGTTGGCCGCCGCCGGGCCGGCGTGGTTCTTCAGGTCGCGGATGATCTGCGCGTTGGCCTCGAAGACGTGCTGGCCCTGGTAGTCGGGAACCGTGGCGTCGAAGCGGCCCTTGGCGTCGACGGGCGTCACCGGCACGATGCCGGCTTTGTCGGCGGTCTCCTTATCATCCTCACCGTAAGCGGGCGCCAGGTGCACGATGCCGGTACCGTCGTCGGTCGTCACAAAGTCGGCGCCGAGCACCTGAAAGGCGTTGGCCGAGTCCATGAAATACGGGAACGGCGGTAGATATCGGATGCCCACCAGATCGGCGCCGGGATAGCTGCCGATCACCTCCGGCTCATCGCCCAATTCTCGTGAATAGGCGGCCAGTCGAGCCTCGGCCAGCACCAGGCGGCGCTCCCCCGCCCGCACCTGCACGTAGCGGACATCGGGGTTGACGGCGACCGCCTGATTCGACGGCAGGGTCCACGGTGTCGTCGTCCACACCACCAGGTGCGCGCCGGCCAGTTCACCGTCCGGCACAGTGAAACCGACGGTGATCGCCGGGTCTTGCCGACTCTGGTAGACGTCGTCATCCATCCGCAGCTCGTGGTTGGACAGCGGGGTCTCGTCACGCCAGCAGTACGGCAGCACCCGGTAGCCCTCGTACGCTAAGCCTTTGTCCCACAGCTTTTTAAACGCCCAGATCACCGATTCCATGTAGGACAGATCAAGCGTCTTGTAGTCGTTGGCGAAGTCCACCCACCGGGCCTGGCGGGTCACGTAGGCCTGCCATTCGTCGGTGTAGCGCAACACCGATTCGCGGCACGCTTCGTTGAACGCCGCAATCCCCATCGCGTCGATTTGGGATTTGTCAGTGATCCCGAGCTGTCGCTCGACCTCCAGTTCGGCCGGCAGCCCGTGGGTGTCCCAGCCGAATCGGCGCTCTACCTTGTAGCCGCGCATGGTGCGATACCGCGGCACGATGTCCTTGACGTAGCCGGTGAGCAGGTGACCGTAGTGCGGTAAGCCGTTGGCGAACGGTGGCCCGTCGTAGAACACGTACTCGGGGGCGTCGGCTCGCCGCGCGATGCTGGCCCGAAAAGTGTCGTCGCTCGCCCAACGGTCGAGGACCTCAAGTTCCAGTGCCGGCAAGTCGGGTGCACCGCCGGCCAGCTTCGGGTAGGCGTTGTCGGTCACTGCGTGCGTCGTCTCCCTGTTGCCACAGTGCCGGGCGGGCACTGCGTGCCACTCTTAGGCCCGGGGACGACGTTGCGCTGTGTGCGCAAGCGCCGCGGTACCACCCCGCTTGCCGCGCCGGGGCGCGGCCGCTCGTTGGAAGGCTGTGACGGGCCCTACCCGTTCGGCTTTACTGGGCCGGCTCTCATCGGTGCAGCCGACTGTTCTTCCGAAGGCTCCCCGGTGATTGCCGGATCAACGCCGCTGCTGTGGATTCTACGGGCCGCCGCAAATCAACATCAGGCCAGCGCGGCCTTGGCGTCAGCGAGATTGTCCGCGCTGAGCACCAACCGGGTGTTGGTGGCGAGATAGGCGGTCTCCAGGTTGATTTTTGCGGCGCCGAGTTTGTGGACGACTTCGCCGAGAGCGCCGGGACGGTCCTTGATGTCGAGGACGATGACCTCTTGCTCCTCGGCGATTTTGATGCCGGCGCCCTGCAGCGCTTCGAACGCGAGGGTGGCATCCTGCACCAGGATGTGCACCTCAGCCTGCCCTCCGCCGCTGGTCAGGGCGCACAGACCCGCGATGTTGATACCCGCCTTCCCCAGCACGTCGCCGATCAGGGCCAGCTCGCCGGGTTCGTCGTCGAGATAAAGGGTCAGATCGGTCGCCACGACGCGCTCCCTTCGCCCCAGGTCTGAACGAATCGTATGTCAACGTTACCGCCGGCACGCTGGGTGAAGATCCACAACACCCGACAGCAGCTTTCCTACACTTTGGCTGTGGCGTTCGACGCGACATTTGCTCGCGATGTGGTTCTGCCGCTCGCCGAGGCGGCGTATACCGTAATGGCCGGCGGCCCGGCCACCTTGCCATCCGGTTACACCCAGACCAGTTTGATCCGCGCGGACACCGCTGCACTCACCGCGATGACGAGCCCGCATCCCGCAGTGGTTGCAATGATCAAAAACACCGCCATTTTCGGGTTGCTGGGCCATAACTCCACCGCTCGCACCGCGTTTGTGTCGTTTCGCGGCACCTCCGACGTCGAGGATTGGCTGGCCGACCTCGACGCCGTCCCTGACACGTACCTCCCAGTGCGCGGATTCGGGCAGGTGCACGCCGGTTTTCAGGACGTCTACGAACTCGTCCGGAACAGCATCGCCGCGAACTTGGCCACCGCGACCGCCGGCTGCGATCAGATCCTGGTCACCGGCCACAGCCTCGGTGCGGCGCTGGCCGTACTCGCGGCGCCGGACATCGTCAAAGACATGCCGCCCAACAAGATCGAACCCCGGCTGATCACGTTCGCCGGCCCGCGGGTCGGATTGACCGACTTCGCCGACGCGTTCAACGCCGCCATCGAAAGCTGTTTCCGGGTGGTGAATTTCCTTGACATCGTGCCTTACGTCCCTCCGGCGCCCTACGTGCATGTCGGTGCCCAAATCACCGTCGATAGCGGCGGGCCGGTCCAGGTCGGTTGGCGGCACAGCTTGATCGCCTACCGGAACGGACTGTCGGCGCTCATCGCAGCCGAGCAATGACCGCCGGATGACGATGCGCTCCGCGCAGCGCAGGGTGCTGTGGGGGTACCCTCAGCCGCGTAGCGGCCAGGGGGCGAGACGGGCAATGACGTCGCTCCCGGCACCCTCAGCTGCCGGGAGCGACGGTTCGGTTATTTAGGCGCCAACCTCCAGCACGCCCGCGCGCCACAGCGCGGCGTAGAGCTGACGCAACGGAACGCAGAGCAACCGGGCGGCTCCCACGACCAACGGGTCGCCGCCGACCAAGTGTTGTTCGGGCCGCCGGGAGGTCCGCTGTGGCGCCGGCACTGCGATCGGCGTCAGGGCAGGCACTGCCCTGAGCCGGCGTGCGGGCGTCGCCGTCACCACTTCGTCGTACAGTACAGCGGTCATGATCGCCTCCTAAGCGGAAAGTCAAACGGGCATAACGGGATTCGATGTCCGTCCGAATCGGCGTCCGATGGGGCGACGTGCTGTCGAGGCCAAGAAGGCTCAGCTGCGAGCGACGTGCCGGAAGCCGGATCGGGACGACACAGAGTCCGGATATCGATCCGGACTAGAACTGGAACTCATTCGTCCCTCACCTCCTCGCGGTCGCGCCACGTGCGGATAACCGCACAATTCACACGCAAGCAAGAGCACAGGAAAACCCGAAATCTCGGGAAACCGCACCCCACTCGTCAGAGCTTCGGCACTACACGCCGTATCCGGAGAATTCCGGAAGCCACTTGGGCTCAACCCTTAAGCCGGGAGGAGCTGTCCTGACCCTGGGCGTCTCTCGACGTTCGGGGTCAGTGGCCTGTATCCGTGTAGACGCCTCACCTAACGAGGTGCTTACCCCGTCGATCATGCACGAACATTCCACCCGGGTCAATTCGCCACGCCTAAAAAATTCGTAAACGGCAACAGCTGGCCTGACCAGCCGTTATGCATTCGTCACCAGCCGCTGCGGAAGTCACCGACTTCTCCCGTTCGCACGGTTGCGGGGCGCCTGCGGGCGCAGGGTGCCGTCAGTCACCGTCGGCAAACCCGTGTCAGGTCCCACGTGGCCGCAGCCCGTTGACGACGAGCGAGACGACGAAATCGGCGACTTCGGCCGCGGTGACACCGTCGTCGGTGCTCAGCCGCCGGTGCGCCAACTGGCCGATCAGCGCCGCCAGGCTGTAGGCCACCATCCGGGGAGGGGCGCTGATCACCATGCCGCGCTGTTGGGAAGCGGCCATGTGGTCAGCCATGTCGTCGATGAACCGCTCGTAGATGCTGATGAGCTGCTTCTCGAACCGGTCGCCCAGCGCGTAGGAGTCGCGGAGCAGCAGCTTGGTGCTCGCCTTGTCGGCCTCGAAGAACTCGAATGTTGCCTGCACAGCGGCGCGAAACGGCTCCCAGCTGTCGTCGGGTCGTCTGCCGGTTGCGGCCAGCGCGACTGCGATGTGAGTGCGCAGGGCATACCCTTCGGCCGACATCAGTGCTTGGAACAGGTCCTCCTTCGAGCCGAAATACTGGTAAATCGAGCCATAGGCCAAACCCGATTCTTTGGCGATGTCGCTGATCGTGGTGGCGTGAAAGCCGTTGCGGGCAAACACTATTTTCGCCGCGGCCATGATCTCGTCACGCCGGTGTGTCTTGTCCAGCTCGCTGACCGCGGGACGACGACGGGTGCGCGAGCCGTCTGTCACGACTCGATCAACTCGTCGAGACGTCCGACGGCATCGATGAACTCCGAAACCATTTCCAGCACCACTGTTCCCGCCGGCTGCACTTTGTTCAGCGAGCCCACGACCTGTCCGACGAAATAGGTGGCCAAGTCGCGCGCCTTGGAGTCGGGCTGGCCCGCGGCCCGGTTGATGCGCACCTGCGTGTCGCCGATCAGCGCGCTTTGCAGCGGCATGCCGAGCGGGTCGGGGCTACCGGGCCGCTCCCACTCGTCGGTCCAGGCGGTGCGCAGCATCCGCGCAGGCTTGCCGGTCAACGAGCGCGATCGCACGGTGTCCGAGGAGGTGGCGGTCAGGAACTTGTCCTTCACGACGGGTAGCGTCTCGGCTTCCTCGGTGGTCAACCACACCGACCCGCACCACACGCCTTCGGCGCCCAAGGCCAACGCCGCGGCGACCTGGCGGCCGCGGGCGATCCCGCCCGCAGCCAGCACCGGCACTGGTGCAACCGCATCGACCACTTCGGGGACCAGCACCATCGTCGCCACCTCACCGGTGTGCCCACCAGCCTCGGTGCCCTGGGCGACGATCAGGTCGACACCGGCTGCGGCGTGCCGCCGCGCGTGCTGGGTGGTTCCGGCCAACGACGCCACCAGCACGTCCCTGTCATGGGCCCGTTGAACCAAGTCGGCCGGCGGCGGGCCCAGCGCGCTGGCGATCAGCCGGATGTTGTGGGCGAAGGCGACATCAAGCAGCGGTTCGTAGCCCTTCGGCGAGATGTTGAGCTCGCCGGGCAGCAGACGCTGGTCGAGGGTGGGCACCGGGATGCCGTAGCGCACCAGCAAGTCGTCGACGAATGCCCGGTGTTCCTCGGGCAGCAGGTCGCGCGCCTGCCGGCTGTCGATCCCGCCTTGCTCGACGCCGACGTACTTGTGCGGCAGCAGCAGGTCGACGCCGTATGGCTTGCCGTCGGTCTGCTCCTCAATCCAGGTCAGCTCGTTATCCAGCCGCTTCGGGCTGTGCGCGACCGCGCCGAGGATGCCGAACCCGCCGGCGTTCGAGACGGCGGCCACCACGTCACGGCAGTGACTGAACGCGCAGATCGGGAATTCCACACCGAGCATCTCGGCAACTCTGGTCCGCATGCCGGGAACCTACGAGTTGATGACTGACGTGTCAATCGCTCGCAGAACCCTACTCACGCCTCGGTGGTTGGCCGTCGGGTGGCCAGCTCGCCAAGCCGTCGTCCAGCGGGACCTGCAGGCTGTGCAGGATCGACGCGACCATTCGCCACGCACCGATCGCGGTGACAAGCTCGACGAGCACCGCTGGATCGGTGCTCACGTCGCGCTGACACGCCAGCCAGCTTTGGGCGCTGACCGCGCCATCGCGCACCACGTCGTCCGTGGCCGACAGCACTGCCCGCTCCGCGGGCCCGAATGCCCGGTAGGACTGCCAATCCCGCACGCCGAGTAGGTCGTCGGCGCTGACCCCGAGTCCCTGCGCGACCCGCCAATGCTGGGTCCATTCGTAGTTGCTGGCGGTCAGCCAGCCGATGCGCATGATCACCAGCTCGCGCAGCCGCGAGTCCAGCGTTCCGCGCCACAGCATGACGGCGAGCAGATCGTTGACGGCGCAGGCCAGCCGAGGATGATTCAGCAGCACCTGGAAGATGGCAAGCTCGGCCATGTAATTGGGCACGCCGGCTTCGTCGGCGGCGGCCTTGGCCTCGTTGAGCGGCAACCGAGGAACGCGGGAGTCTGGTGTCGGCAGGGACATGGGCCGTTGGCTAAAACCGCGTAAAACCGTTAGCCGGCAACGGCTCCCGGCTCGGGGAAGGGCGAGCCGAAGTCAGCCACCCGCTCGAAGCCGTGTTTGCGGGCGCCGGCGGCAGCCCGCCGGATCAAACTGTTCGTCAGGACGAAACCCGCGTGATCCGTCACCACGAACGGAGAGAGCAGCCGGTTGTGCACGAAACCGACCGCCAGCCCGCTCGCGGGATCGGCCCACCCCAGCGAGCCGCCCAGCCCGACATGACCGAAGCCCGGCATCGCGCCGAAGGGCAGCGTGTGATAGCCGAGATGAAAACCTAACGGTATGACAAGATTTCGGTCTAGCCGCAGGCTCTTGCGTCCGGTCAGACCGGCCACCAGCTCCCGGGACAGAAACTGGGTGCCCTCGATCTGACCGCCGTTGGCGATCGCGCCATACATCCTGGCCAGTCCGCGAGCGGTCGCCACGCCGTTCGCTGCCGGAATTTCGGCGTCCATCATCGGGATATCGCCTTGCACAAAGGCTTTCATACCGGGGAAATACATCGCACCGAATCCGGCCGACAGCGGCAGCGCGGCTATCGTCGGCGCCATCGCGTTGAACACCGGATTGACGATGGCGCGCTGCGGCATGATGATCTGCGCGGGGCGGGTCGGTGACTCGACGGGTGGTCGGCCCAGGTGCAGGCCGTCGGTGTCCAGCGGCTCCGCCAGCTCTTGGCGGAACAGCCCGCGCATGCCGGTACCGGTGACCGCGCGGGCCAGACCCGACATCAGCCAGCCGTAGGTCAGTGCGTGGTAGGCGGGTTTACCGAACGAGTAGCCCGCAGGCGCCGCCGCCAGACGCTGTTCCATCACTTCGTGATTCAGCAAGTCTTCCTTGCTGGCGCCGCGCAGCGCCGACAGGCCTGCCCGGTGTCGCATCACTTGACGGACGGTGATATTCGCTTTGCCGTTGGCACCGAACTCCCGCCAGTATTCGGCGACCGGTGCGTCATAGTCGATCAACCCGCGGTCGGCGAGCCGGTGAATGACGGTCGAGGCCATGCCCTTGGTTGCCGAAAACACCATGGTGGCGGTGTCTGCGGCCCACCGCACCCGGCCGCGCCGGTCCGACCACCCAGTCCACACGTCGACGACGGGTTCGCCGTCGAGATAAACTGCCATCGCCCCGCCGCCGAATCGGCGGCCCGGGAACATACTTGCGAAGCTGCGCACCGCGCAGGCAAAGTGCGGATCGGCGGCACCGTGAACACCGCGCGGCAGCACTGACCGGCGATTGCCCACCACTTCGAGGGTCATGACATCGAATTTACCGGCCGTGTCTGCAAACAACCTGGAAGTTACCTTTCCGTTATTGATGCGAGCTTAAGTATTTGCTGAGCTGCCAGAGTCGGCGTCAATTCGCCAGTGAGGACCTGGCGTTCCACTTCGGCGCGCGCTGTGCGCACTGCGGGGTTGGACAGCACCCGCTGCAGCGCAGTGTCCTTGACCATCTGCCAGGTCCAGTCGACCTGTTGGGCACGCCTCCGCGCTTCGAATTCCCCGGCGTCGGTGAGCACTTGGCGATGCCGCTCGATGGCTTGCCAGAGCTCCTCCAGCCCGGTGCCTTCCAATGCGCTCATGGTGAGAACCGGTGGACGCCAGAGTGTTTCGCGCGGATGGATTAGTCGGATCGCGCCGGACAGCTCGCGGGCGGCTGAGCGGGCCTCGGTCAGGTGGTCGCCGTCGGCTTTGTTCACCACGACGACATCGGCGAGCTCCAACACGCCTTTCTTGATGCCCTGCAGCTGATCGCCGGTGCGCGCCAGGGTCAGGTAGACGAAGGTGTCGACCATGTTGCCGACCGCTACCTCGGATTGGCCGACACCGACGGTCTCCACCAGGACCACGTCGAACCCGGCGGCCTCCATCAACACGATGGTCTCCCGGGTGGCCTTCGCCACCCCGCCAAGGGTGCCCGATGTTGGCGACGGGCGGACATAAGCATCCGGATGCACTGCCAGCCGGGGCATCCGGGTCTTGTCGCCGAGGATCGATCCGCCCGTGCGGGTGGACGACGGGTCAACGGCCAGCACCGCAACCCGATGTCCCCGCTCGATCAAGTACATGCCCAACGCTTCGATCGCGGTCGACTTGCCCACCCCGGGCACCCCGGTAATGCCGACGTGATGGGCGTTTCCGGCCGCCGGCATCAGTGCGAGTAGCAACTGCTGTGCTTGTTCGTGGTGGTCCGCGCGGGTGGACTCCACCAATGTGATGGCCCGCGGCAGCGCCGCACGGTCGCCGCCGCGGACAGCTGCGGCGAGGTCGTCGATGCTGTCGCCGTTCCCAGTCCCCATCTGACTAGAGGGTGTACCCGTGACGCTCGGCCAGCTTGATCAGCAGATCGATTGCGGCGTCGGCGATCACCGTGCCGGGCGGGAAGATCGCGGTGGCTCCGGCGGCGTGCAATTCGTCAAAGTCGCCCGGCGGGATCACGCCGCCGACCACGATCATGATGTCGGGCCGACCCACCTCGGCGAGGGCGTCTCGCAGCGCAGGCACCAGGGTCAGATGGCCCGCCGCCAGCGAGGACACCCCGACGACGTGCACGTCGTTGTCCGCGGCCTGCCGCGCCACCTCGTCCGGTGTGGAAAACAGTGCGCCGACGTCGACGTCGAACCCTATGTCGGCGAACGCCGTTGCGATCACCTTCTGTCCGCGATCGTGCCCGTCCTGGCCCATCTTGGCCACCAGAATTCTAGGACGACGGCCGTCGGCCTC
>Ga0335075_10012174_pt1 | contig 13004 bp, 8 predicted proteins | sample Lox_Sample_24_FD_206723 | JGI IMG/M metagenome (GOLD analysis project Ga0335075, IMG submission 206723) | Soil microbial communities from Loxahatchee National Wildlife Refuge, Florida, United States - Lox_Sample_2.4 | ecosystem: Environmental > Terrestrial > Soil > Wetlands | place: USA: Florida... | reverse complement strand
CCAGACCAGGAACTATGCCGCTGAGATCGTCCGGTAGCTGGGTCGAAATCGGAGGAGGCTTAGAAAGGGCTGTTCGACTTCCGCTGAAACGCCGGCAACTGCTCCATGAGTCGGTCCTTCGCAGGCAAGTCGATCATGTTAACTCAGCTCGACTGGCCTTCGCTGGCGAGCTGGACAAGCTGTGAGTGCATCAGACTCACTTACCCCTTCTCTTCCACGGCTGGACCCCCGCACCCCGTTCAGGCTGGTCGTAAGAAAGACGCAGCGGCGGCGCTGAACCAATCGGGTGGCCAATATCGGTGGCATGCTGGTGTGGGCCGCTGGGCTGTATCGGCGGCGCTAAGGGGCAAGGGACGATCTTGAAGCGCACGGTACGAGCGCCCGACGGCAGACGGCTTTCTACCCAGATGTACGGGGACCCCGACGGCAAGCCCGTGTTCCTCCTGCACGGGACTCCGGGAAGCCGGCTGGGCCCGCACCCCCGGCCCGCCGTTCTGCACCGGCTGGGCGTCCGGCTGATCTCCTTTGACCGGCCGGGTTACGGGGGATCCGACCGGATGGCGGGCCGCCGGGTGGCGGACGTGGCGGCCGATGTGCGGGCCATCGCGGACGCCTACGGCCTGCGGAAGTTCGCCGTCGTCGGCCGGTCGGGCGGCGGGCCGCACTCCCTGGCCTGCGCCGCGCTGCTGCCCGAGCGCATGACCAAGGCCGCGGTGCTGGTCGGGCTGGCCCCGCGCGGTGCCGACGGCCTCGACTGGTTCGACGGGATGGCCCGGTCAAACGTCATGGAGTTCACGGCGGCGTCGAACGGCTACGAGGGCATCGCCGCCCACACCAGGGCGGTCACCGATGCGATCCGGGCCGACCCGGCCAGCCTGATCGCCCGGCTTCAGGTCGAACTGCCGGACCCGGACCGGCGGGTGGTGGCCGACCGGGGTATCCGCTCAAAGCTGATCGAGTCCTACACCGAAGCCATACGGACATCTGATTACGGCTGGATCGATGACGCGCTGGCGTTCTGCTCGCCGTGGGGGTTCGATCCGGCCGCCGTAACCGTTCCTGTCGTGCTCTGGCACGGCGCGAGTGACGTGTTCTCACCGGCCAGCCACGCCCGGTGGCTGGCGGCCAGGATCCCGAGCGCGACCGTGGTCGTCCAGGCCGGCGCCGCTCACTTCGGCGCCCTGGACGTGCTGCCCGACATCCTGCGCTGGCTGTCAGCCAGCCGGCCCGCCCACGATGTCAGATCTGCTGCGGCTCCAGGTCCCGGTTGATCCGCTGCCATTTGCGCAGCTGCGTCGCGTCCGGGTGACCGGCCCCCAGGACCCGGCTGAAGTCGCCCAGGACCGCCGCCCTGAGCTCCTGGGCTTCGGAGTCCCGGCCGGCGTCGCGCAGCGTGACGGCCAGGTTGGCCCGGCAGACCAGGATGTCGGGATGATCCTCGGTGAGCACCTCGGCCAGCCTCGAGATCGTCTCCCTCATCATCGCCTCGGCCTGGGGGAGATCCCCGCAATCACCCAGGCAGTTAGCCAGGTTGACCGCGGCCGACAGCGCCAGCGGGTGCCGGTCGCCGAGCCAGTAGCGCATCTGGCGCATCGTTTCCCCGGCCAGCCGCAGTGCCTCGGGCAGCTGGCCGTCGGCGCGCAGGTAACAGGCCAGGTTGTTGGCGGCCACCTGCGTGTTCGGGTGGTCACCGCCCAGGGTGGCCTGCAGCGCGGCCTTGACGTCGGTCACCAGGTCCAGGGCCCTGGGCATGTTGTCCACCGCCGCGTAGTCGCAGGCCAGGTTCAGCGCACAGGACTGGGTGTCCGGCGAGGCGGCGCCGTAGCGGCGCCGGTACCGGTCGTAGGTGTCCTGGGCCAGCGTCATCGCCTCGGCCTGCTCCCCGGCCTTGCGCAGCGAAACCGCCAGGCTCGCGGCCGTCCGCAGCGTCTCGAGCATGTCCTCACCCAGCACCGCCCGGTACCTGGCCCAGGTGTCACGCAGCAGGTCAACCGACTCGCGGAAGGCGCCCGCCGCGCGCATGTCCAGGGCCAGGCTGGCCGCGGACAGGAGCGTGTTGGGATGGTCCGGGGGAAGCACGACCCGCTGCCGGTCGAGCGTCTCCTGATCGAGCTGACGGGCGGCGAAGTAGTCGCCAACCAGCCGCAGCGAGCTGGCCAGGTTATGGGCCGCGGCCAGCGCCCGCTCGGTGTCCGCGCCGAACTGCTCCTTGAAGCTCTCATAGGTGGCCCGGTCTGAGGCCAGGGCCTCCCGGAAGTAGCCGAGGGCGCGCAGGTCGGCGGCCAGCCCCCCGGCCGTCATCAAGGCGTACGGGTGATCGGTCCCGAGCACCGCCCGCTGCCGCTCGAGTACGTAGGTGTCCAGGTCACGGGCCTCGCCGAAGCGGCCCAGGGAGCGCAGCACGTTGGCCACCTGGAACTGCAGGTGCAGCGTCTGCTGATGGTCCGGGCCGAGCTGGCTGGTCCACAGATCCTGCAGCCGGTTGGCCTGGTTCAGGGCCGGCTCGAACTCTCCGTGCTTCCACTGGTAGCGCACCCAGTCGATGAGCAGCTGACGGGTCCGGGAGTCCGTGCACTCCTCGGCCTGGGACGGCCCCAGGTGCGGCCAGATTATGTCGTAGGTGGACCAGTTCGCCGGGTCGTCGGTCTCCCCCTGGCGCGGGCGCGCGCCGACCAGGATCTTGTGCACCTCGTGCCGGGCTTCCTCCTGCTCCTCATCGGTCATCTGGGAGCGGATCACGGCCTGCACGAGCCGGTGGATCTGCAGCGAATTGCTGCCCTGGTCGACCTTGACCAGGGCAAACCGGCTGACATCCCGGATCACCCGGCCCAGCATGAGCTTCTCGCTCAGCGTCGGGTCGAAGGGCAGCAGCGACTCGTTCATCTCGTCGCTGTAGAGCAGGTCCATGGAGATCGGCCCCGGAGAGCAGAAGGCCAGGATCTGCAGCAGCCGCACGGCGGCCGGCGACCGCAGCTGGTCGAAGGAAAGGTTCCACGTCGCCACCACCGGCATCGGGTAGTCCGGCGGCTGGTTCAGGGCCAGGATCCGGGTGGATTCCGTGGTCAGCTGCTCGACGTAGGCACGCGCCGACATGCCGGTCTGCTCCAGCCAGGCGCTGGCCTGCTCGACCGCCAGCGGCAGGTGACCCAGGGCGTCGGCGACCCGCTCCGCATCGGCCGGGTCCAGCTCAGGCACGTGGCGCAGCAGGTGCGTGACGCTTTCGTCCCGGGTGAAGACGTCCACCTCGAGAGGCTCGGCGGCGTGGCTCCACCCCTGGTTGCGCGAGGTGATGAGGACGTGGCCGACGCCCGTGGGCAGGTACGGCTCAAGCTGCTTGGGGTCGTCGGCGTTGTCGAAGATGACCAGCCAGTGGGGCGTGGTGTCGCGGCGCAGTTCCTCCAGCGCGGCCTCGGCCGCCTCGGCCACGTTGTCGCCGACCGGCAGGCCCATCTTCCTGGCCAGCTCGGCCAGGGCCAGGCTGATCTGCTCGGCCCGTTCCGAGGGCACCCACCAGACCAGGTCGTAGTCGGCCATGAACCGGTGCGCGTATTCCAGCGCGAGCTGGGTCTTGCCCACGCCGCCCAGCCCGTACAGGGCCATGGCCACCACGACCGCGACGCCGCCGCCGGCCAGCTTGTCGCGCAGCTTCTCCAGCATCGCGCCGCGCCCGGTGAAGTCGGCGTTCCGGGCCGGCACGTTCCAGATCGGCGGGATCGCGCCGGGGAATCGCGGCTGCCCGGCCGGTGCCGCCGTGTTCCCGGCGGCCTGCGCGGGCCGGTCGACGGCCCACAGCAGCCTCGCGGTGGCCTGGGCGGCGTCCAGCCGGGCCAGGTCCACCATGGGGTGATCGGTGAACGGCTCGGTGATCCTCACGTCGCTGACCCGGACCGGCACCAGCTGCCGGTGCATGCCGGCCGCGTCAGCCGCCGACAGCGCCTTCCAGACCGACCGGGCCTGCGGCGAGTGCAGGTAGGCGGAGGAAAGAACCGCGATGGCCCGGGGAGCGCTCTGCAGTTCCCGCTCGGACTGGGCATGGTCGCGCGCGTCGCCGTCGGCGGCGGCCGGGGCCACGGTGCTGCGCGGTATGACGCGGAAACCCGCCCGGGTGAGAACGGCCTCGATCCAGTCGGCCCACATGCGGTCCTCTGGGGCGTAGCTCAGGTAGACCGGCGTCAGCGCGGTCGGCTGGCGCCGGGTGAAGGCCTCCTTGTACTGCAGCCGGAGGTCCTCCGGTATCGCCCGCATGGCCGTGACCCGGCCGTCGGTTACCGAATCGGTGATCCTCTCGAACGCGGCCAGCAGCGACGCGGGCGAGCCAGGATCGTCGCCGAACGTGGCCAGGGTTTCCTCGAACGCGTAGAACGGCTTGTACGGCACCTCGACCGACGCCCAGTACAGCGCCGATCCCTCCTGAGTGAGCCCGGGGGGAAACCCCTCGAACCTCATCCGGGCCAGGGCCCGGCCGACGTCCAGCTTCTCCTTCTCGCCATCCTCGATGCGCATCGGCACGGGCAGCACCCGGATGTTCCGGTCCCGGTACCGGCGGCTGATCTGGCGGGCCACGCTGGCCGCCCCTTCGATGCTCTGGTCGCTGAGCGTGAAGCAGACGGTCAGGACGTCGGGCAGTTCGATCGTGCAGATGTCAGCCACGTCGGACAGGCCAGTGCGGCTGTCTATCAGCACGTAGTCGTAGTTCTGCTTCATGTCCTCCCGCATCGCGCGGAAGAACCGGCCGCCGCCGAGCCGGTCATAGAAGTTATCCCAGTCAAGAGAGCAGACCGCGGCTGAATAGTCGCGATTCTGGCGGCCCGCGGAAAGGAAGTCAAGCCTCCCCTCATCCGGGAACACCCATTCAAGGGAGACGGCATGGCGCTGGACCTGAGCGTATTCCACGTGCCAGCCGTCATCGCGCGGCGCGGGACTCAGCGCGGCCGTCTGGTAATCATTGATAATCTCGATGACCCCGGGAGTTGCCTCGACCGTCGAGGAGTCAAGGAATGGGTGGAAAAACTTGTGCAGGCCCGGGGATTCCAGGTCCCAGTCAACGGCCAGGACACGCTTACCGTTGCTGGCCAGAATCCAGGCCACGTTGGCCATCGCCATCGTGCGGCCGGTGCCACCCTTGTAGGAGTAGAAGGTAACGATCTGTCCCTGGCCGGGCTCACCGGACTCGTTCATCTGGAATCTCCATCAGTCCTCGGGGTCGGCTCGCCTCAGCCGTGGCCGCTCGATGACAGGTCCCGGCGGCGGGTGGGCCGGAGCCGCCTTGCGGAACCTCTTCAGCATGGTCAGGGTCATCTCGGGCAGGATCTGGCCGAAGTCCTGGAGGGTGGGAATTCCGTTCGCGGCCATCTCGCAGCGCCTGGGAACGCTGGCCAGCTTGCGGCCCAGATGTTCCTGAAGTTTGCTGCGGAGATCTTGGCCGGCGGCGCTCAGATCCCGGTCCTTGCTATTCCAGGGAATGAGCACGCTTACCCAGGACTCCTCGATCTCGTTCAGGCGCTTAAGCTGCTCGCGGTAAACGTCGGACATGCTCACCCAGGCATCCACCAGGCACAAGCTCGGCGGCATCGGGTACCCGTTGCCGCCGTCCGCGGGCCCGGCCGCCGGGAAAGATCCCATCATCGGCTTGCAGTCAAGGCACTTGGTGGCCAGATCGACGGCGTAATCGGCCAGGGGCTGCGGGTAGTCCGGCCGGTACGGGCTCCAGGTATGAGCCGTCTCGCCGTAGTAATCGTTGACCCGGCCCGGAGGGAGCGTGGAAACGTCATGGGCCAGCACAGAAATATGCAGCTGGCCGTCGGCCACACGCGTCGCGCTGTCGGGCCCGAATGCGCTCGGCAGCGATTCGAAGTCCGGGGGCCTGCGCTCGCGGGCCATGTCGTCATCGGGATAAGTAACGTTGGCGTCACCGATGTCAACGATGCGTTCGGCCAGCCGGTGCACGGCCCGCTGATAGTCGGCGCGGTAATTCTGCAGCTTCATGATTCCGTAGAAGCCCTCGGTGCAGTAGCGCTCGCCCAGGACGGCATGGTCGAACTGAACAGACTGCGCGACGTTAGGGAGGCTGTCCCTGCTCATCCTGGTCCAGAGGGCCGGGACGATCGCGCTGGCGACCTCGCCCCCGCGTGCCCTGTTCGTCACCTCACGGCGCGCGAAGGCAAACCATTCCCGGCCGCAATAGCCGCTCTGAAAGTAGCGGCGCGAGTAGAGCGGGACGAAGACACGGCACTTCTCGAGGGCATTGACAAGCTCGGGGGACCATTCGGTGCCAAGCCTGTTCTCCCGGTCCATGAACCCGGCTTCCTCGGGCCGGGCATCGGTCAGTTGTAAAATGACACCGCACAGGTCTCTGTACAGCTTGTAAACCCAGCGGTCTGGGTCTTCTCTATCTCCTGGATCGCGCTTGGGGGTCCGAGCGTAGCTGAGAAAAAAATATGGCCGGTCGTCGCGCCCCGAAGCCATCGGCGCTAGCCCCCTAACAACCCATACAACCATCTTCGGTTAATGATGATATAGGAGAGTTTGGCCGGTGGCCAGGCCAGGGCGCTACGGGCGGACCGACTGCCGCATTTCGCTGACGAACCGCTCTCCGAGCGGGGTCAGCGAGCCAGAGCCGGTCAGGGTCTTGATCGCGTCGCGGGTGTGATCACGCCAGTACGCGAACCGCTGTCCGGCCGCCTCGGCTTCCGGGCCGGCCGTCACCTCCCGGCGGGCCCGCCAGAAGTCGGTCACCGCGAGGTGGGCATACGTGCCCTGCAGCAGCCCTTCGAGCGGGCGCGCGTCGTCCCGCCACGGCGCGTGGTACAGACGGCCGTCGGCCGGGTCGTAGAGGTCGTAGATGTCGAGCACCGCGCCCAGCTTCACGTGCTGGAACTCATGGATGAGCAGCAGGGCCAGGGTCACCGGATCTCCGGGCAGCGCCACCGCGACGGCACCGAACGCGTGCCGGGCGCTGGCGCTGATGTCGCGGCCCGGCGGGCCGGCCGACAGCGGCATCAGCACGTTCAGGCCGGCGGCGATGGCCGGGGCGTAGGCGGGATGATCGCGCTCGATCTCCCGCCACGCGTCCTCGAAGCACCGCTGCCACCGGGCCAACTCGGAGTCGGCCAGCCGCGGCGCCGCCGGCCACTGGTGGCAGTCGCGGTACGGGTCGGTGTCTTCCAGCGCAACGCAGATCCCGGGCGCCCGCAGCCGGCGCACCGGCTGCCATCCGGCCGGTCCCCCGTCTTCCGCGGGCGGGGCCAGGTCCCATCGGTCATCACCGGCCACGACGGTGATCACCTGGCCGGCCACGGTAACGGCCGCCGTATCCCGCTCCTTGACCAGCAGCCGGCCCAGCGTCGGGAGGTGCACCGCGCCGCCCATGACCGGGACGGTGACGCTGGCCTGCGCCCCGGCGCGGAAGGCGGCCACGGCGGCGATCGCGCCCAGGTGGCCGAGCATGGCCGCCAGCCCTGCCTCGCCCGGCGCTGTCAGCTGTTCGAGGCAGCGCACCGCCCAGACCCGGACGTAGGGATGGGCCGCCGCCGCGTCGAAGGCTTCCGGATGCTGGGCGTCGACCTCGGCCAGCACCGTCCAGGCCGTCTGGAGCGCCGCCTTGGCCTGGTCCGGGATGGCCGGGGCGGCGCTGCCCGCCTGGTACACGGCACCGAGCAGGACGCGGCGCAGGCTGCGCTGCGCCTCGGTGAGCTGGGCCACGGCCGCCGGGCCGCCGAAGCCCGCGGCCAGGGCCAGGAAGTCGGCGCTGCTCACCCCGTGGGTCGCGGCGGGCGGCCGGCCTGGCCCAGCCTGGCCTGGCGGCGCCTGCGGCAGGCGGCTGCTGACGTGGGTGATCAGCTTGAGCAGGTCGGCGCAGTAGACCGACGGGTTGGCGAAGCCGGTCGTGGCCCGGTACCGGTGGGTGTACAGGCCTCCACCGCAGCTGGTGACGACCGGGCATTCCTGGCAGGTCTGGCACAGCCCGGCCAGTCCCTGCTGCCGGGCCAGGATGCCGGGATGCCGCGCGACGGCATCGAGGGAGTCGCCGAACACGTTCAGGCCGGTGACCGGGGCTCCGTCGAACGCCGTCTTGAGCGAGTCAACCTGCTCGTAGCTGCCGTCGGTCTCGATCACCGCGAGCACAGCCGGGGCCAGCCCGAGTGCCTCGGTCAGGCTGTCCCCGCCGGTCAGGGTCGAGATGATGGAGTCGAACGTCCGGACCTGCACCGGGCGCCCGCCGGCCAGCCAGCGGTCGAAGATGGCGATCAGCCAGTCGGCGTACGCCTCGTCGCCGCCCAGAGGGCGGGCCGGCGGGCTCTCCCAGGTCGCGTGCGGGAGCAGGAAGTCGATGCGGGGAGGCTCCAGCCGCATCAGCGAGTCGTAGACGGCCAGCGGGTCATTGGCGATGTCGATCGTGCACAGCAGCCCCGAATACAGGTGCCGGAAACGCGCCGTCTGCAGCCGGCCAATGGCCCGGATCACCTGGTCATAACTGCTGCGCCCGCTGGCGTACCGGCGATGCCGGTCATTGGCGGCACGGTCGCCGTCGATGGAGACGCCGACCCGCACGTCATGCTCGGCGAAAAGCTCACAGAATTCTTCGTCGAGCAGGACCCCGTTGGTATGAATCCGCAGGTCGAGACGGCTTATGCCGGTCAGGGCGGAGCGAAGCTCGGTGGCCACCCGCCGCAGCCGGGCCGGGCCGGCCAGCAACGGCTCACCGCCGTGCAGAACAACCTGGACGGTGTCGAGCCGGTGCGAAGCCGCGTGCTGCGCGATCCGCTCCGCGGTCCGGGAAATCACCTCATCCGAGATGGCCACCGGACGGCCGTGCCAGCTCTGGTCGGCGCTTTCGTAAACGTAGCAATGGTCGCACGCTAAATCGCACCGGCTGTGCACCTTCAGCACGAACTGGCTCAGCGGGACAGGCGGACTGCTCATCCCGGGGCCTCTGGCTCAGATAGCGGAACTGAATGCCGCCACCGGCACGGGGGCCGTAAGAGATCCGGGATGATCCAGAACGCGCTGCAGCGTCCGGTCGAGAGTCACCGGCGTCAGTGTGGGTATTTGCGCCAGCGGCACTTCGCGAAGGTCCAGCAGCACCGACGAAACCGCGGCATCATCCGTGGATCTCATGGCTACCTGTCAATCTTGTCCGGTTTGCGAACTTCCGAAGCTGCTACAGGTACTGTGACTACCCACCGGAGGGGTAACTAGCACTGCAGCAGGACTAATTTTTGTGGGCCTGTACTTCCCATAGCCTGGGATCCACGAGGGAAATGGTAGAGCATGGCCGCGCGTATTCGCGGGCAATCAGGCTCCGCTAGATCACAACTGTGTTGCGTCTGGCGGGCGGTGACCGCCCGGGCGGTCATGGCTGCGCGGTGGCCGTCTTGTACAGGTCCATCACCAGGGCGCCGAAGCGATCGGCATAGGACACGCTGGGCGTGTATCCGCCTTGCTCGTAGCCGCCGATCACGCCGATCACCGTGCCCAGCCCGGTCGACGGGCTGACGTCCTCGAGCAGCGGGCTGCCGCTGGTGCCGTCGGTGTAGCCGCCGCAGTCGAACTCCAGATCGGCCGGGCTGAACGCGAGCGCCGGGTTGTCGCAGCGGATCGGGGCGTTGCTGCCTTGCGGGTACCCGACCACGCTGACCAGGTGGCCGGCGGGCAGGCCGACGCCGAGGCGCTCGCCTCCGGTCGTGTCCTGGACCGGGCCGCTGGTGACGAGGAAGGCCACATCTTCATCGGGGTCCGCGGAGGACGTCCAGCCCTGGCCGACGATGACCCGCGTGATCCGCCAGACGCCGTGAGGAATCCGGCCGTTGTCGTACCCGGGGACGAAGGCGATCGAGCCGCTGCCGGGGCCGGTGACGCAGTGCGCAGCGGTGACGAGCAGGTCCCGCGCCGGGCTGTCCACCACGCTCGCGCTGCAGAAGTGGCTGCGCAGGGCCCCATCGCTGGTGGCGAACAGCGCCCCGACCGCTGGCGTCCCGCTGAACGGCACGCCGCGGGCGTCCATGGCCGGCAGCAGGCTGGCCGCCGACGACATCGGCTGCCCCCCGCTGGCCGGCGGGTCCGCGTTGCTGCTGAGCGGCGTGGCGATTATCCCGGCGGCGGCCATGGAGATCCCGGCGGTCAGCACTCCGCGTTTCCAGCAGCTTCGCCCGCGTCGTGCCCGGGCAAAGCGGAAGGGGCAGGCAAAGGCGCCCCAGACACTTCTCGTGTCTGGGGCGCCCAGCGATGGGAATTCGCGGACCGGTTACGACCCGGGGGTCGGGGTGGTGGTGAGGACGATGCCAGTCGGCTCCTCACCGTCGCCCGCGTTGGGCTCGCCGCCGTAGCCGACGTTGAAGCTGCCGACGGAGCTGTCGTTGGACGTGTCGAACACCGTCTCGATGCCCGAGGTGAGCCCGCCCACCCACAGCTCGCTGCCGTCGGGGGTCAGGCCGACGCTGACCGGGTCGCCGGGGTCGGAAATCGTGGCCGTGACCTTGTCGGTGGCCGTGCTGATAACCGAGATCGAGTCGGAGTCGCCGTTGGCCACGTAGATCTTGCTGCCGTTGGACGAGATGACCAGCTGCCACGGCAGCTGGCCGACCCTGATCGCGCACGTGACCTTGTTGGTTGCGGCGCTGATGACGTCCACCAGGCCCTGGGTGGTGTTGGTCACGTAGACCGTCTTGCCGTCCGGGGCAACCGCGACGTCCTCCGGGTTGCCGAGCCCGGGGATGAACGCGGTCACCTTCATGGTCGCGGTGTCGATGACGACCAGGCCGCCGCCCGTTGTCACGTAGGCGGTGGCGCCCGACGGCGAGAACGTGATCTCCCGGGGATCGCCCGGCAGCCTCATGGTCGAGGTCACCTTGTCGGTGGCGGTCGAGATCACGCTGATCCCGCCCAGCGATGGCTGGCCGGTCTGCGGGCCGGTGTCGGCCACCCACACCTGCTGGCCGTTGGGGGTCACGGCCAGATTCTGTGGGTTGACACCCACGTTGATGATGGTCTCGGCGGGATTTGAGTAGTTATCCACGTCGAGCTTGGCCGCGTTGATCACCGCGACGCTGTCGCTGCCGGTGTCGGCGAAGTACAGCGTGTCTTGGTAGATCGCCAGGCCCTCTTCGCTCGAGCCGTAGTTGGTGTCCGAGGTACCGGTATTGGGCACTTGCAGGTCGTCCACGTTGTACTGCTGGATGAGCTTGCAGTTGGCGGTGTCGACGGCGTCGAAGGCCTGGTAGCCGGGGAGCGCTATGTAAGCGGCTCCGGCCGGCCCGCCGCAGGCGGCCGCGGCCAGCCGGGCCTTGGCCGAACCGGCATGGTGGCCGGCGACGGAGTGATGGCTGGCCAGAGCCGTGGCCGTGCCGGTGGCCGCGAGCGCGACGGCCGCCGCCCCCGCTACGAGCACGCGCCGGCTGGCCCAGGCCGGCCGGGAGTTCGATGATTCGCGCGATGCCATTGGTCACACTCCCACTACAGCCGCGGCGGCTGCTGAGTTGCGCTCGGGCTTGGACCCAGGCGGCTGGGTGGGCGGAGTCTGGTTCGCTCCCGGGTAGGCCGGAAGCTTGAACTGGAGTACTTCCTGCTCGGCGAGCTCGAGTTGCTGCTTGGTATCCGGCAACCGCGGGAACCGCCGGCTCGGGAACGCCCCGAGCGCGGTGGTGAAGTCACCGACGGTCTTGCGCCGCCAGGCGGTGATGTTGGGGTTGGTCACGCCGGTCACCAGCTCGAGCAGCCGGGTGACCGAGGTGTGGTCGAACGTGTCGTGGTTGACGTAGCCGCCCACTGTCCACGGCGAGACGAGGATGCAGGGGACCCGGAAGCCGAGGCCGATGGGCCCGGGCGCCGATGTCGTCGAGGTGACGTACTCGCCGGGCGTGCCGGCCGGGGCGGTGGGCGGGGCAACGTGGTCGAAGTACCCGTCGTTCTCGTCGTAGATCAGGATGAACAGCGTCTTGGCCCAGACATCGCGATTGGCCGCGATCGCGTCGAGCTTGCTCTTGACGAAGTCGGCCCCGGCGGCCGGCATGAAGTCGGGGTGCTCGGACTGGTAAGAGGTCGGCAGGATGTACGACACCGTCGGCAGCCGGTCGTTCATGGCGTCGTACTCGAACTGGCCGGCCTGGTAGAACTTCATCCCGTTCTGGTACAGCGGTGACGAGACCGGCGCGTTCTGGTACTGGTCGAAGTACTCCAGCACGTTGAAGCCGTAGTTGTCGACCTCCTGGTACACCTTCCAGGACACGCCGGCCTTGCTCAGCAGCTCCGGGTACGTCGTCCAGGTGAAACCCCCGGGCGGCACGTAGTTGCCGTAGGTCGGGCCGCCGTGCGTGCCCGCGGGGTCGATCTGGCCGGTCATGAGGTACAGCCGGTTGGGCCAGGTCGGGCCCAGCACCGAGCAGTGGTACCCGTCGCAGATCGTGAAGGCGTCGGCCAGGGCCCACTGGAAGGGGATGTCGTCCCGCTTGAAGTAGGCCATGGAGAACTGCGCGGCCTTCCCGTCATAGTCGTCGATCGACGTGTTGAGCCGCGCGGTCACGAACCCGTCCATGGCCCCGCTGTCCCACGAGTCGTGCTGCGGCAGCCAGTCGTGGCTGGTCGAGGGCAGCGCCTGGGCACTCGTGCTGTGCGTGTCGGCGTGGAACGGGTAGAGGTACCCGTCGGGGTTGTCCGGGTCCTTCTGCTTGAACACGCCCGGGATCGCGTGCGGGTCGCTGAAGCCACGCACTCCGGGCATGGCGCCGAAGTAGTGGTCGAAGGATCGGTTCTCCATCATCAGCACGACAACGTGCTGGATCTCGGAGATCGGCTGCGTGGACCGATTGCCCAGCAGCGATGCCGGCACGTTCTCGACGGCCTTTCGCAGATTGGGCGGGAGAGCCCATGATGCCAGCACCATGCCCCCCGCCGACGCCATCATCTGACGCCGGGTTACCTCGATCGCCATACGGAACCTCCAGATCGTCACCCCGGGACGGGATGATCCAACGAGAGAACGTAGTCCGCAAAGCAAAATGCAGGCTGAC
>Ga0335075_10012173_pt1 | contig 13004 bp, 12 predicted proteins | sample Lox_Sample_24_FD_206723 | JGI IMG/M metagenome (GOLD analysis project Ga0335075, IMG submission 206723) | Soil microbial communities from Loxahatchee National Wildlife Refuge, Florida, United States - Lox_Sample_2.4 | ecosystem: Environmental > Terrestrial > Soil > Wetlands | place: USA... | reverse complement strand
GAGGTCTACAAGACACTCATCCGGCCAGCCCGCCAGCCCGCCCACTTCACGGAGGCAGCATAATTTCCGGCCAATCCCTTGACATAGGAGCTTCAATGCCCGATCGCGTGGCCCTGGTCATCGGTCACCGTCACGCACCAGGTCGAGCGGGCGCTGCGGGCCGCGGCCGCGGCCAGGTCGCGGGCCAGGTCCGGGTCAGCCGACCTAGAAGCAAATACACTCAAGGGGGACAAGCAGGACACCCCCGAGTGAGGCATCATGAGCAGCGGCAACGGCACCATCACCCTCGGCCAGGCGCTCATCTTCGGCGACGCGGTCATCTACCTGCGGATGTCGGACTTCCGCGACGAGGACCGGACCACGTTCGCCGCCCGCGAGGAGCAGCTCCGCGACTTCGCGGCCGGGCTGGGCATCCCCTCCGGGCGGGTCCGGGTGGCGATCGAGAACGACGCGGGCAACGGCGGCGGATTCCGGCCCGCCTCCGCGTACAAGCGGCCGGTCCGGGTGACGACCGCGACGGGGCTGGTGACGATGCGGACCCGCCGCCCGGTGTTCGCCCGGGTGCTGCTGGACCTGCAAACCGGGAAGGCGGGGGTGCTGATCTGCGATGACGTGTCGCGGATCGCCCGTGATGAGCGGGATGCCCTGGACCTGATCGACGCGTGCGAGCTGGGCCGGGCCTCGGCGTTCTCCCCGAGCGAGGATTCCGCGGATGGCATCGGGTCGCTGCGGATCACCCGGGGCGGTACCCGGGAGGAGATCCGCTCGTTCCGCGAGCGGGCCCGGGCCGCCCATGACTACAGCGCCGATATCTCTGACAAGGTGCAGCGCGGCCGCAAGCGGTGGGCCGGCAAGTCGTACTGGGGCGGTCGGCGCCCGTACGGCCGGATGATCGACCCGGCCGCCCCCAAGCACGCCAAACGGCTGATCACCGTCCCCGAAGAAGCCAAGATCTTGCAGGACGCGGTGACCGACGTGCTGGACCGGGGCATCTCGCTGCGCGCGGTCGCCGCCGACCTGCGCGGACGCGGCCTGCGCACCACTACCGGCAAGCCGTTCAGCGCCGTATCGCTCCGGGATGCGCTGCTTGCCTCGCACGTGGCCGGCCTGGCGACCTGTAACGGGGCGCAGTATGACGCGTCGTCGTGGCTGGAGCCGATCATCGAACCGGACCGGTGGGAACGGCTGACCGAGATGCTGACCGACCCGGCCCGGCGCACCAACCCGCACAACGCCAACGCGCCGCGCTGGCTGCTGTCCGGGTACGCCCGGTGCGGGATCTGCGATGACGGCACCACGATGCACGCTTCGGGGATGGGCGGGTACGGCCCGGAGCGGGGCAGCGCCTACCGGTGCGACAAGGGATCGCACTGCGCCACCCCGGCCCTCCCGGCTGATGAGGCCATGGCCCAGGTGATGATCGCCCGGCTGGGCCGGGAGGACATCGCCGACCTGCTGCCCGCCCCCGAGCCCCGGCCGGAGGTGGATGTGACGGCGCTGCGCGCGGAATCCCGCAAGCTGCATGCCAAGCGGGATGACCTGGCCCGGCTGCTGACCGAGGACGTGCTGACCGAGGCCGGGGTGCGGCAGGAACGCAAGCGGATCGATGCCCGGCTGGCCCAGATCAGCACCGACCTGGCCGACGCCACCCAGATCGACCTGCTACCCGAACTGCGCGCCCCCGGAGCCGACCCGGCCCGCGTCTGGAAAGAGCTGTCCCTGCCCCGCCAGCGGGAAATCGTCCGGCTGCTGTGCCAGGTGACCCTGCTGCCCGGCCGGATGCGGCAGCCGTTCGACCCCCAGCTGCAAATGCGGATCGACTGGCGCCAGTAGCCCGGCGGGCGCCTTGACCCGGCCCGGTTCCCTGCCCCTACCGCCGCATGGGACGATCGCCCAGCAGTGTTTCCAACAACCTGTTTCGGCCCCACCCGGAGAAGTCGGTTTGGCCCCACCGAGCCAGGAGCAACTTCTTCTGGCCCCACCCCGCCGGGGCCAGAACCTTTGCAACTTCCCTGGTCATGCGCCTTTCCTCGGCGCCAAGGACAGTTCCGGGTGGGGCCGGAACTTCTTCGCAAACGATCTCGGTGGAGCCGAAAGAAGTTCGCGAAGTGGGGCCAGAGCAAGTTCGCAGAATCACCCAGCAGCACCGGAAGCAGTGACGGCCCGGCACCTGGACGGCGATCACCGACCCCACGGCCTACCTCACCGGCCTGGGCGAGCAGGCGGCCGGCAAGATCACCCGCCTGCGGGCACAGATGCGCGCCCCGGTCGGCAACCCGCCCAGGGAAGACTGCTCTCGCCCGGATCGCCCGGCGCAACGCGCCGCGCAAACAGGCCGAGGAAATCGCGCTCGCCGACCTGATCCTGCCACCACCCGAACGTGATGCCACCGATGGCGGCCATCCGGATCTGCCCATCGGCGGCCACGAAGAAGACACCATAGCCATCACAAAGTGCGACCGGATTCGCTTGTCTCGCGCCGCCAGGCTGCGCCGAACGCCGATTCGGAGCGCATGAGAACTGGGTAAGCCATGGGCGCGTCCGCACCCAGACAAACCAGTTACGCGCATCCGCCGGCCGTGGGATTTTCCGGAGGGAGGCCGGTTAGTTGCGGTTCTGGTGCGTCCGGGGAGGCCGGGCCGCTGTCCGCCCCCGGACGGCTTGGCGCGATTAAGAACGTCACGGACTGGCTTGGGCGGCTGGGCGGGTGCTTTCCAGCAGCTCTTTGAGCGTGCCGAGGTTGCGTGCGACCTCGGCCTCGACTCCGGGTACCGCCGGTAGGCTGATCGGCCGTAGCAAGGGCCGATATGGGTTCCAGCTCGACATCGTTGGCCAGCCGGGTCCCGCCCGGCACTGGCTCGAGCAGGTAGCTGGCCGTGGCGCGCAACGGGCCGAGCTGTCCTTGGACGGCGAGGCGGGTGGGCGGCTGGAAGATGGTGATCTGGAGACTCTCCTCGCTGCGGCGGGGGATGGTGCGGGTTTGGCGGTAGGTGACGCCCACCGGCCGGGCCCGGCGAGGTCGGCACGATGCGCGCGATCACGTAGTTCCATCGCGGGATGTTCCGCAGGTCGGCCAGGAACGCGAAGACCTCGCCGGTGGGCCGGGCGATCGTGACGGTGGGCGTACAACCGGGTCGCATCCAGGATCACGATGCCGTTCGCCGCGGTCGCGATGACTCCGGCGACCCGTAGCTCGCGCAGCACCCCGGGCCACCACCTCGCGGACCGACCCGACCGCGTCGGCCAGCTCCTGCTGCGAGACGCGGGCGGCCAGCCGGCCGGCTCCTGCTGAGCGGAGACAAGGTCGAGAAGATGCGTGGCGACCCACCGGCGCACCGAGCCGAACGCGTTGACCGCGGTTTGCTCCAAGGTGCCATACAGCCGACGGTTCAGCTCCCCGGCGATCGCCCAGGACACCCGGGCATCGCGGCGAGCAGGCGGGGGGAGCTGAGCCGGAACAGGCCCATCGCTCACCGGTATGTTACGAAACTCAGGGGAACCGAGAAAATTGGCTCCAACCCTACTACCTGCTAAAACAGGGCAACCAGCCATCCGGAGATGCTCAAATTTTAGAGAACTTCCCCACGAGGCGGATGACGGATGCTACGCTTGCTGAGCGTCAGACGTATGTCACGCGCACGTAAGGCCTTCTGGTCCCTCTCCGGGGCCCGAGGGCCTTTTTTATTACCCTGCTACGACACATCACGCCAAGCCCCCGTCTCACGGCGGGGGCTTTCGTCATCTAGGAGGACACATGCAGTCGTCCGACCCTGGCTTCTGGCCGCTACTCGCATCTCCACACATCCCGAGCAACAAGTGGGAAGATAGATAAGGGGACAGTAGCATGGCTAGGCAGCATCGGACAGTAGATCTTCAGACCGGTCGCAGCACACCACCAGTCGTTGCGCTTGAGTCGATTCTCGAACTTGTCGCGCGCTGCGGTCGTGGCCTCCTTAATGATTACTTCCAAGCAGATGCAGCCAAGGCTCGCAGAAGAAATGCTGGCCGCCGAGCATTGACACTGACTGAGCAACGAGCGGCTCGTGTCAAGTGGCTGGAAGAGGATGCCACTGCGAAACGGCTGGCGGCCGCGCAACTAAGCCACAGTGTGACGCAGGTCAAGTTGGGACGCAGCCGAATCAGGACACTCTCATCAGTTCAGCTTCGAGAAGTGGCAAGGCAACGTGAGGTGGCAGCTATTCGCTTGCGAAAGCTATCAGTCAGCGACCTTGCGATTGTTCAGAAAGCGCTCGATACTTTCATACTTCGCGAAGGTGGCCGCCAAGCCTTGGCCATGCTGGCGGCAGTAGACCTGTTCATAGTTTGGCTGAAGAAATCAAGCTTCCGTTGCGGCTACTGCGGGCAGTCCTTTGTCCCTCTTGGGTCCTTCCGAGGCGGTCGGCCTCGTAGCTGGTGCTCGGATGCACACAAGATGGCAGCCAGGCGAGCCCACTCCAATGCCGGCTAGTAGCGGGTGGTGGCCTGCGGACTCACCGGAGGGCTTCGGGAGTAGTGAAACGGTGCCCGACCCTGGGGGAATGGGAAGCAGCGTGCAACCGGGTGTGCTGGACGGCCAGTTGAGCTCTGCACCTGCTCCGGACGGACCACAAATTAAGGGCAACGTAGACGATCGAGAACGTTCGCTGTCAGTTAAAGACAGCGACACAGGCGTCTCACCCTTCCGGCCGACCGGGACAGAGCTGCCTGGGACAACATTCAAGGCGATCCAGCAAAACATTAATGAGCTTCAGTTTCGGCAGCTAGAGATCCAGGCGCGAAAACTTGAGGTCCATTGGGCGGAGATCGAGCTGAAGCGACGGCAGCTTGAGATGGAGAACGAACTAAGGCGACTGTCGATCGAATACGCTAATGATAACGATAAGCTGGCTAATATCCGTCTATCTGATGCAGAGAAGGTTAGGCAGAATATGGTTCATCGAGGCCAAACCGCTGCAATCTGGCTGGCTTACCCGATTCTACTTGGCTCGTTTATTTTTGGCGTCATCACAGTGGCCCTAACCATCGTTGGCGTCGTTGGCCCGGCACTAGGGGGAACGCTCGGCGTTCTTTTCGTCGGCGGTCCTCTGCTGGCAGCGACAGCAAAGATTATTCAGAGTTTCACAAACAGCAAAGTACCCGACTAGTTCGAACATGGAAATAGTCAAAAATACGCTCGGTTGCACTCTTTAAGTGAAATCAAAATTGCGCTCGGGTGGAGTCCGGCCTTCTACTTCCTGACCGGCGATGATCGGGCTTCATGGAGAAGGAGCCTCGTCTTGCCGAGCCCGGCACTGTCCTCCACCACGACCACGCAGCCAGTACCAGCCCGGACCTGGCCCAGCCTCCAGCGGATGACCGCAAGCTTCCGCTCACGTCCACGGAGCGGCGGCCGGGACGGAGCGTCCATATCCCAAAGGGTACATCGAGGGATCGACCCGGCCACTGGACGCCATCACCCGCCTGCATCACTACGGTTACGGGCGGTTCTCCATGAACGCGGCGCGGCCATCGTCCGGACCGGAGGAGATCTTCGGCCGCCTGGTGACCGTCACCGAGGACTAGGCGGTCGCCATCGCCAACGAGCCGGAGTACGGTCTGCTGGCCGGGGCTACAGCCACGACAGCGACCGAGCATTCCGTACCGTGCGGCGGCTCGATCGAGCATGATCCTGATCAGCAACCACTTCCGCGGCATTCCTGGCATTCCGTTCGGCGACACCAAGCATCGCGGCTACGGCCGCGAGCACGCTATTCAGACGCCGCTTCCCCACGGGCACTGGCACATCCTCGCCTGGCGCGGCTTCACCGACATCTACGATCCAGGCCAGTTGAGCTCGTTAGCATAAGAGCACGCAGCGGAATTGCCGACGTGGGTCAGTAGCCGCACATATCGATCCTTAGAATCACACTGCCGGCCAGACGCTGCGAACTGCCAATTCGCGCCGAACGGCGGTTCGCGTTCGCGCCGGGATCGCGGTGCGTCACCGACGAGCGTCGATCTGACGTAGGCAACGGGGTTCTGTCTGGCGGCGGGCGGCCGCCAGACAGAGCTTGTTCCAGGTGATGCCCGTTACCGGGCGGCGCCCGCGACGTACGCGGCGACGATGTAGGTGGCATGCCGGTCGAGGCTGCCGCGGGCCCGGTCGTACCGGATCGTGGTTCGCTGATCAGCATGCGAGGCGGCTTCTTGCACGTCGCGCAGGGGGACCCCGGCATCGAGGGCTGCGGTTATGAATGCATGCCTGAGAGTGTGGGGCGTGACGGCTTTGCCGCTGCCCGCTCGGCGGGCGACTTTGCGGACGACCCTGCCAGCGCCGTGCCGGTCCAGCCGCCGGCCGTCTGTAGTGAGGAATACCGGTCCGCCGGTGCGCTCGCCGATCGCCAGGTCGATGGCCCGGGCAGTGCGCGGCGCCAGCGGGATGGTGACCACCTTGCCGCCCTTGCGGGTGACGGTCAGCGTCCGGTGCCCGCGTTCCAGTCCCAGGTGCTCGATGTCGGCGCCAGTCGCCTCCGACACCCGCAGCCCGTTAAGCGCAAGCAGCGAGATCAGCGCATGCTCAGTCGGCGGCCCGAGCCCGGCAGCGACCAGCAGCGCGCCGAGCTCGTTGCGGTCCAGCGCGACCGCGTGGGACTCGTAGTCCACCCGCGGCCGGCGGACATGCGCAGCAGGTGAGTGATCCAGGAGTTCTTCCTCAACGGCGTATTTGTAGAATCCGGCGATGGTGCTCAGCCGCCGGGTGACGGTCGCGCGAGCCCGGCCCTTCGCCTCCAGCTCCCGGGCGAAGGACTCGATGTCGGCGCGGCGGACGGCGAACGGGGCCAGGGAGCGGGCGCGGCACCAGGTCGTGAACTGGCGCAGGTCAAGTGAATAGGCCTCTCGTGTCAGGCCGCGGTATCCGGCTAGGTACCCGGCGAGTGCGAGTCGTTCGGCGTCGGTGAAGACGGGCTGGATCGTGGCGAGCGCGGTGGATGGGGCGGCAGTGGTCATCGGGCACCTCCCGGCCGGGCTGGAACCGGGAAGGCCGGGCCAGTTCCGGCCCCAGCGATGAAACGGAAACCCAACGTAAGCCGTCTGATGCCGTCACGCTACGGCACCAATAAACGAGCGCAGAACACGGCATGGTGCCGAGAAATGCTCCAGACCGCCGATTATTTCCGGCTAATGACAGGGGTACCGCAGTACGGCACCTGCACGCAGATGACCCAGTTCTGCGCGGCATCCAAGCTGAAAAGGCAACTCTCATCGTAGAAGCGGATAGCACTGGCGCGGTCAGGGCACATATCTATGCAAAATCGGCCTATCGGTAAGGCACCCTGATCAGAGCATGTGATGCGCGTTATCTCTAGACCTATAGAAATCGCTACGCGTTGATGTCATTTCGCTGCGGTGACCATTTATAAACCCGTCGAGTCGGCGTCACGTGACCACCATGAAGACAAGGAGACTAGTCGCCGATGACCCGGACCTAGTGCTGTGGAACCTTATTCTACGGTTTCTTAAAGAGCTGATCAGGAACGGGTGCTGGCGTCTCGGTCAGCTGATCTATGCCTGTGTATCTTTGTGCCGGTCGGCGAGCCGGTGCTGCAACTCGATGTGCCGAAACTGGTATACTGCACCCGCTTGGCGGAGAACTCCTCGTTGATGGGCGTCTTCAAGAAAGGCTATGAGCGACCACGGTAGCTTACGGCGCAAGGTCAGCCAAGCTCTAGCTAGCTGGTAAGAGGGCCACGCCGTGTTCAGCGCGCTAGTGGCAAGGGAAAATATAATGCCGGACGTCACTCCAGCCGCAATGCCAGCAGCGACGCCTGCGGGCACGTATGGCGACGATAGCACCGCATCGGTTTCAGGGTGGGGACTGATCCCGACCACGACTCCCACCGCAGGACCAACGGTCAGCATGCTTGCGAACATACTCATAAATGCGGCACGGCGATCGTAGGAGAGGACAGATCGTGGACTCACCGTCTTACCAGGATCAGGCGGTACGCCCTCGATCCCACCCGCGAATGCGAAAACGAATGCTGCCGCGAGCCCAACAGCTAGCCCAGCAGCAAGCCCGCCCGACAGTCCGATAGCCAGAGCAGCCAGCCCAACACCTGCCGCGGCAATGAGTGCACTGATTCCCGGCCGCCAACGCACCCCGCGAGATGGTCCGGGTCTCCTCCGCCGCCAGATGGCCAATCCTATACCGACGATGGCAGGAAACAACAGGGCAGCCAAATAGACCGTGAGACGTCCCGCGATCAGAAATACGGGCACGAAACCCACTATCAGTCCGAGCGCAACCATAAATATAACCGGAAGAGTCAGTCGGCTCATGCCAAGTCGGCCCAAGCTGGACCATCTCCTGAGTGTGAATGCGGCTCCAGTGACCACGACCCCGGCGAGTCCGCCTACGATGTAAAGCGCCGTGTAGATCCCGTTCGAGAGTCCCAGCAGGAGTGCTCCCTGATCTGGTACGAAATTATCGAACCCGAACCCAAGGACAGCCATAAGAGCATTCGCTAGTTCGCCACCGACGCCGGCGCCGAGTCCAAGAATTAGTCCAACAAAGAATGCGCTGCCACCGAATTGACGACGTATTCTGTCCCGAGATCCCGGTGGCTTCCGCAGCGCCACCCCGATCCCGGCGGCGAGCAGGGCAGCGACCGCAAGCAATGAGCCTGGCCCATAACCCACTACCGACCACGTACTCGTGACGGTCAAGCCAGCTATCAGCGTGGCGGCAAGTCCCAGGAGAAGACCCGGAGCAAGGCCCCGGACATTCACGTGCCAGAGCGCTGAGCCCGATGGCCCTGACGACCTTCGGAGGCCGACCGTGAGTACAACCGCGAACCCGAATACGAGACCGACGGCGACACCATCCACGATCGCGCCCTCAAGGGCATGAGCCACGATGAAAGGAAATGCGACGACCAGCCATACCGGCAGCGTAGCCACGAGCCCGAATACAGCGAGTGGCACTGTTCTCTGCAGCCTCCACCAGCCGAGGTCAGGAAAGTCGATTGTCCGCTCCAGAAAGCGGGCAAGGAATATCAGCCATGGTTCGGCTTGCTGCCCTGACCAGAGGCGGCGGCCGCCAGACCTCGGACGCTGACGGTAGGCCGCAGGAATGAAGGCATCAAAAAGCATGCTTTCAACCGCTGCCCGGTCAGCCAGGGCAGGATCGCAGAGCTCATCCGGATTACGCAGTTCCCCGGTCAGCTCGCCAGGCCGCGGGTTGTAGATGGTGCGGGCCAGGCCAACCATCAGCGGTGTGGTCAGAGCCTGTGCGACCGGGGCCTCAGAACCAAGCAGGGAAAGGACAGGAGCCCAGCGGGCTTTCGCGATCGGACCGCCCGCGTCATCACAGAGGTAGTCGCGGACCGTGTCGGCACTTAGCGGGCGCAATTGAATAGCCGCCGCCGCTCGAAGAGTCACCTCTACTCCACCCTCTGGCCTGACGGCTTCCCGGTAGGGCTGGGTACGGCTGGTCACCACCAGCTGCTCTCCAGACCGCAGCACGTCGTTGATCCGGCTGATCGCCGGGCCCCGGACCTGTCCCGGGATCTCGTCGAGTCCGTCCAGGATCGGCAGGATCAGCCCGGCAGCGAGCAATGCAGCGGCCTCGGTCGGTTCCGCAGTGCCGTCCGGCGGAGGGCTGGCAAGGGACGGGTGGTTGACCAGGAGCTGGCCGGTTAGCCACTCCCTCAATTCCTCGTCCACGGGATTCCAGGACGCCACCGAAGCTAGGAACGGGACCGGACCGCCACTACTCCGGCAGGCAAGCAGGTCAAGCACGAGCCGGACCATCAGCATCGTCTTGCCCGCTCCCGGCTCACCGAGCACAACCAGCCGCCCGGTCGGCACCCGCGCTAGCACGTCTACCAGCTCGCGGCCCGTCCCCGCCAGCCCTTCCGGATCGGCCGCCCACGTCCCGGCAGACGAGGGCACAGGCCATCCGGCGCCGCCGCTCGCAAGTTTCACCAGCGAGGCCCAGGAATCAGTCAGGGACGCGTCTGCCGGAACCCAGGCGACCGGCAGCGGGTAAGGATCATTCAGGCGGCGCACGGCGGCCTCGGATTCCCATTGAGCGCCCACTGCGCTGGCCAGATGGTCTGCCACCTGGCCTAGAGTCGAGCTGCTGTCCCGGACGCCGGTGCGTTTTGCTACCCGGAGGGCTGCCCACGTCAGCCATAGCGTAGACAAGCCGATACCGGCCGCCGCCAGAGCAGAAATCACGGCGACCATGGTGCCGGTATCCAGGTGGTGACGGCTGACCCCCACCAGGACCGCCCACGGCAACAGGAACAGCGCCGCGGCAATGACGCCATCACTACGCGCAGGATGGCGCGCGGCAGCTAGTAAATACCGCCTACCCGGGCGTCTCGCGGGGTCCACGATTGCAGACTGCCATACGCAGTCGTCTACGGCCACCGATCAGGTTACGGACGCATGCCCACCAGGCGGTTGACGCACCGCGTCTTTTACCTCACCCGCCCCGCGACTGCGCAGGGCACCGCCGATCAGCTGGAGCTGCTTAAGTTAGCCGTCCCCTCGCTGAGGAAACGGACAAGTTTGTCTACTGGTATCGCGACCACAGCGCTGAGGTGAAGGAAAAACTAACCGGGCAGATCATCCGATCGTGCGCGCATCAGCTGACGAATACCCATGCTCCTCAAACCACACCTAACGGCGGCAGTGTGCGCGCCACCTACCAGGGGGTTGGCCACTTTGGGTCACCGTTTCCAGTCTCCGGGCTCACCCAGCGGTAACGTCGTCCTAGGGCCGGGCGGCATTGGTGACGATGACAGCGCGGTAGTACGGGTCTCCGCGTCCGGCTACCGGGATTCGAGACCGAGGGCTTCGGGATGGGCCCGGCGGTAGTGCTCGGTCAGGACCTCGGTGAGGTTGCCGGGCCGGTACGCGACGGTACGGTGGCAGACCTGGCAGCGGGTGACCGGTAGCTGGGTGACGGTCACGGGGAAGCGGCGGGAAGGTGACTTGCTCATTTGCCTCCATGATGCCACTCCCGCCGACGTGATCTTGCACGGTGCCCACGCCGGATGTACTTCATCGCGGCAGAACCGGACGTTAACCTCTAGCCGCGCCGATGCATAAACATACGGCCAGTCCGTCGCGTGCCGGGGCACGCGAAGGGCGGCCAGCTACACCAAGCTCGTTCGATATCACGCGCACTCCCGCCTAATTGGCAAAGATTCCAGAAGCGCCAGCGGTGGTAAATACTGCTCCAGTAAGAATGTTTCTACGCACACTCAATACGTAACCAAGCTAGCCGGATTAGTTCTGTATCGAGTCCGGTTGGAATGAGTTAGGGCATTCACTTTTAAATGGGGTCGCAGTATATGAGCCATGGAAGCGGCCAGACATCACAGTCTCACGCAGGCTACGGCGCAGCGTCAGGAGGGGCCCACAGGCTTATGCATCGTGAGGTGCCCGCTTTCTGGGTCCACGCGTAGAAGGTTCAAGTCATCAGATGAGACCTGTACGCCATCGCCGATACTTATACGGGAAATCCTTGTGTTCGCGAAGGTTGCATTCCCGCCGAATCTGGCTCCGTCAAAGGATACGCCCCCACTGAATGTTGCGCCGCGGAAAGATGCGCCCCCATTGAACCTCGCGCCGCGGAAAGATACACCGCCGATGAAAGTCGCGCTGATAAAGGCAGCAGCCGCGCCGAATGTCACGCTGCGGAAGGACGCACCGCGGCGCCCACTGAACGCCGCGCCGATAAAGGCCGCGTCGCCACTGAAAGATGTGCCGTTGAAGGACGCGCCCCCACCGAAGCTCGTAGCGCGGAAGGAGACGCCCCCGCTAAAGGTCACCCCGCGGAAGGACGTGTTGTCCTCAAACCTAGCATCGCCAAAATTGGTGTATCGATTTATCATCATACGGTCGAATGCCGAGTTCCCCAGGAACCTGGTTCCGGCGAAATCTGCGGCGGCGATTCTACAATAGCTCATGTCGAGGTCGATCAGAGTTGCATCAGAGAGATCCAGGGCAACGCCGGGCCAGAAGATATCAGGTGGTTGGGTATCACTCTGGGGCCATTTTGTGTGGCGGATCAGGATGCGCTGAGCTGTCAGCCGGACCTTCATTTCCTGGCGCGCTTCATGCCCTCCGTCTTGTGTCACGACTGCTTGACTGGCCAGATTGGCTTTTGGCTGATCATCTTCATGCTCGCGCGTTGGCATAACGTAGGCCATCTGAAGGTAGGCGCAGATCCGGTCGATCACGGTCTGCCGCAGGTCGGGATTGTTCTGCCCTAGACGCTCCAGATCGGTTAGCCCGCCGATCCGCACGGTGGCTTTGTCCGAGCCGAGTTGGTCGCTGGCTTTAGCTGATAGTTCGGTAATGCGGCGCTGGGTAGCGTCGAACTCAGAGTTGCGGGCGACCTGGACGGCGTGATGGTGTTCCCGCTTGCTCAGGTTTATGCGGTCGATCGCGATCCGCGCCGTGACTACACCAGGTGGAAGCAGAGCGACCTTCCAAGCGATGTTAAAAGCGTCAGCGATGTCCAAGTGGTGCACATGGCGCGGCAACGGGATGACGTCGGCCACAAGTATGATGAGCAGTGCGAGCGCAAGGCCGATCCCGGCCGACCAGTAGACCCAGGAGCTGGGGATTTCGCCTTCTGTAGGGCGGTTTTCGGTGCGGAGCTCGTCATGGTGGGGTTGGATCTCGTTACTCACGACATTATCATCCTGCATGATGAGCTCCCTTGGTGGGGACTTCGGCGCCAAGGCCGACTAGAGTGGGCTGATCCATCGCTCAATGCTGCTACTGGTCCGGCTGTTCGGTCCCGCTTTTGAGTATATCTGCCAACCTAACAGCTAGCTCCAATTCGGATAGACAGCTCTCTTGCGCCTGAAGCTCTGGTCTTAGTAATCAAGAGTTTATGAAGAGCTAGGTGTATGGATTGATGCATGGGAGATGACATACCGGTCGTGAATGCTTTTTCAGTTGAACTGGGCTAGGTATCACTTCGCTCGAGAGAAGGTTGG
>Ga0335075_10012172_pt1 | contig 13005 bp, 12 predicted proteins | sample Lox_Sample_24_FD_206723 | JGI IMG/M metagenome (GOLD analysis project Ga0335075, IMG submission 206723) | Soil microbial communities from Loxahatchee National Wildlife Refuge, Florida, United States - Lox_Sample_2.4 | ecosystem: Environmental > Terrestrial > Soil > Wetlands | place: USA... | reverse complement strand
CATGGAGGGCCAGGAACTTGGCGGTGCGGCAGGAGACCAGATAGTAGAGCTTGAGCGGCTGCCAGGGATCACCGTGGGCCGGGTAAGCGTCCGGGTCGGGCGCGGCCTCGAACGCTGCCACGCCTACCCGGTGAGTCATCACGTGATCGGGGTGCGGGTAACCGCCGTTCTCGTTGTAGGTGAGCATGACGTGCGGCCTGAACTCGCGCACGGCGCGCACAAGAGGCGCGGCGGCCTCGGCCAGGGGGGTGCGGGCGAAACAGCCTTCAGGCAACGGCGGCCTGGGGTCGCCCTCGGGCAGCCCCGAGTCGACGAAACCGAGGAAACGCTGCTCCACACCCAGGATCTCCCGCGCCCGCGCCATTTCCTCCCGCCTTATCCTGGCCATGTTGGCCTTGACCTCAGGACGGTCCATCGCGGGGTTGAGGATGTCACCGCGCTCACCGCCGGTCATCGTGCAGACGAGGACCCGTACGCCCGCCGAGGCGTAACGCGCCAGCGTGGCCGCGCCCTTGCTCGACTCGTCGTCGGGATGCGCATGCACGGCCATCAGCCGGAGCTCAGAACCGGGTTCTACTAGCAACAATGGCCTCTATCGGGAAAATGAACGGCGGTCCGCCACGATGACGCGGGATGGAGAAACGGACAGTGGCACCACGGTTCGTTCTGAATAGATGGTCTTAAATCTTTCAGGCGTTCCTGGGGGTGTTCTGATATGCGGCCAGACGCCACCCGCCTTCGTGCCTGACGACCACCCACGCGGCGCGGATCGCTTCGGATTCCGAGACCTCGGAATCGCCGACTGCCAGCACGCCACCTTGCGAGAGCAGGATCGCGGCACCGTCGCCCAGTGGCCTCATGTCGATCGGCTTGCCGGTGACCTGGGTGCCCTTATAGATACCTTCGAACGCGGCGGCCATGTAGTCGCGGATCTCGGCGCGGCCCTTCAGGTACACGCCGGCCAGGATCATCGTGCCGTCGTCGGTAAAGACATCGGCGAATGAGTCGGCATCGTGGTACGCCCAGGCGGCGACGACACGCTGGGTCAGCGAGGCGATGGCTACCTTGTCGCCATCGGAAAGCACGGCCGGGTTGGTCGTGGTCGTGGTCATGCCTGCTCCCCTTCGGTCAGATGTACTCGGTGTTGGGCTCGAGGCCGCACAGGACGCGGCCGTACAGTTCCGAGTTGGTATTCGGGTGCATCAACGCGTGCAGGCTTATGGCCTGGACCTCCCGCGCAATCCGCTGGATTGGCTGGTCGTTGTATATCGACGTGCCGCCGCTCGCGCTAGCGAAGATGTCAACGGCTTCCTTGCCGAGCCGGACGGCCGCGCCCATGTCGGCGCGGGCCCTTGCGCGTTCCTCGAGCGTCCACTCGCTGCCTTCTACGCCTTTGATGTCCACCAGGGCGGCCAGCCGGCGGGCGTGGAACTCGGCCTCGTCCATCTTCATCGCGGCCGTGGCCACCTGCAGGTGGGTCAGCGGGGCCTCGCGCTGAGTGTCGTAGGTGGTGTAGGTGATCTTCCTGTCGGGCAGGCGGCGGAAGAAGGCGTCCCGCGCGGCACGGGCCAGGCCGATCACCGTCCCGATGATGGACGCCGAGGCCACCGGCAGCAGGGGGGCCCGGTAGATGGGAGCCGTGGCGTTGATGGCCGAGGCACACTGTCCCTGCATGACCGCCGAGACCGGCAGGATACGGTCCTGCGGGATGAACAGGTCCTTGGCGACCGTGCTTACGCTGCCGGTGGCGCTCAGTACGGGTGTATCCCAGTCGTCCACGATCAGCAGGTCCTTCATCGGCGCCAGCCCGAGGACCGGATAGGGCTCGCCCCGGGGTGGGACCAGGATGGCGATGATCTCCTGCCAGTTCGCGTGGTACGCGCCGCTAATGAACTGCCACTTGCCGGTCACCACCACGCCGCCCCTGGCCGGTAGTGCCGTCGCCGACGGCGACAAGGTTCCGCACAGCCGCGTGTCCGGGGTCGCGAAGACCTCGTCCTGGACATGGTCCGGGAACAGGCACGCCATCCAACCGGGTATCCAGGACACCGCCGTCACCCAGGCCGTGGACCCGTCCCGCCGTCCGAGCTCGGCCCCGACATCCACCAGGGTGTCCGCGTCCACCTCGAACCCGCCGTAGCGCGCGGGCACGCGCAGCCGGAACATGCCCGCATCCGATAGTGCCTGGACCACCTCGTCGTGCAACCGCCGGTTCTGCTCCGACCAGCGAGAGTGTTTACGCAGCAGTGGGGCCAGATCCGCGGCGCGCCTGACGAGTTCCTTCCCGGTCGGGACGCCGATTCCGGTCGCGGCGCCTATCCCGGTCGCGGCATCGATCCCGGCCCGGGCGTGGACTCCGGTCGGGGTATCTATAGTCATCGCCAGTTCCTCCTGCCGCCGAGGCTGTCCCATTAGGTAAGTTGCCACGTGCCGTCAGGCCTGGCATCTCGCGGCGTGCCGCCCTCTGGCCACGGCTGGCGCAGCCATGAGCCGATCCTGCGCGCCGCGGCCATGCTGGCCCATGAGGTGAGGCCGATCAGCATCTCGTCCCCACGGCACCGGAGGTCATCGACGTCGGCCGGGCCGACCTGATAGGAGGCGAGCGCAGTGAGCAGCGCCAGGCGGGCGGCGGGCCGGTCAGCGGGCGGCAGCCCGGCGGCGAGCGTGCCCGCCCAGGCCGGGCTGGGTCCGGGCGGGCGCCCGTCCCAGTTCCTCAGCTGCTCGATAACGACCTCCCGCACGTGTTCCGGCACGGCCCGGGCACCTGCCTCTTCCATGGCCGCGGCGGCCCGGGCCAGAGCCGCCGCGACCCGGGGCTCGCCGGCTGACCAGGCCAGGTCGGCTGGCAGCGGGGCCGCGGGCAGCAAGGAGAGCGATGCCCCCGGGGCCGCGTCCGGTGAGAGCATGACCGAGCCGAGCACGCGCAGGAAGGCTCCGCCCAGGGCGCTGGGCGCCGAGGCCGGCAGCAGGGAATCGGGGAGGAACACGTTGACCATGCGGTTCAGGTAGTGGAAGGTCACCGCCACCGCCGCGAGCTCGGGGATATACCCCACCGGGGTACTTTTCTGAGGGAACCGCTGGCTGCTCTGCCGGGCGAAGCAGGCGACCTCCCTGAGCCGGCCGTCGGTGATCTCCTCGGCGTGCCCGGCCGCGATCTGGTCCGGAATCGCCCCGCGGGCGAGACCGCGGATGGCGGCGCCGTGCACGCTTACGCAGTAGGGGCACGAGTTGGCGGCCGAGGTGGCCGCGGCGACCACCTCTTTCTCCGCCCGGCCGGCCGTCCCCGCGGCCAGCAGCGTCTCCCTGAGCATGACCCAGGCGCCGGCCAGGACGGCCGGCGCGGGCGAGTGGAGCGCAACCGGCGGCGCGAGCATGCCGAAGTCGCGCTCGGTTTGCGCGTAGACCCTGGCGACCAGACCTTCGGCCTTCCGCGGCGGCACCGGTGACACGTGCCGAATCTGGCCCAGCGACCTGCGGGCCGCCTTGGTCACGAGGGCGCTGTTCACGACCCGACCAGGATGGGCAGCAAGGGCGTGACCGCGCGGCGCGCGCTGGTGGCTCCGCCGGGAGCGGGGGCGCCGTAGCTGACCGGTATGCCCCGCTCCTGCGCCGAGTGGACGATGCCGGGGACCGCGCGTTCGGCCAGCGCCGCGATGGTGTTGGCCGGGTTGACGGTGAGCGCGCAGGGGACGGCGGAGCCGTCGGTGACGAATATGCCCGGGTGGTTGCGCAGCTCGTGTCGGTGATCGAGGGCGGAGGTGGCAGGGTCGTCGCCGATGCGGCACGACGAAAGCGGATGCACCGTGTAGGCACCCACGACGTCATTGGTCCACGGCATCACGCGGGCCAGGCCGTCGCGTTCCAGGATGTCCTTCAGCTCGGCGTCGGCCTCCGCCCAGCCCCGCAGCGTCTCCGGGGTGGGGTCATACGCGAGTGCACCGCGGCCGAGCATCTGCTGGGAGATGCGGACGGCGTTACCGGTGGGCGGCGGCGGCCCGAAGACCCCCTCGTTGTTGTCCTCGGACATGATGAAGATCGTCAGCCACGATCGCCAGTGGCGCAGCATCTCCTTCTTCTGCACGCCGAACCAGGCCGACCCGGCCGCATCCGGCGCCTGCGCGAGGATGGTGCCAAGGCCCGGGGGGAAGTAGAGCTGCTCCAGCGAGAACCGCGAGTGCTCAGGCAGAGAGCCGTCGAGGCGATCCCAGCTCGCCACGCTCGGACCCCGGCCGATCTGGTTGGCCTCGTAGGCCAGCCCGTTGGGCCGGATCAGGCCCAGCACCTCGCGGACCTTCTCCTCGTTCATGATGGCCGTGTTGAGCCGCTCCCCGTTACCGGAGAAGTACCGGCCGGCCGCATGCGGCATCGGGCCGAGGTCTGCCTCCGACCGCTGCAGGATCACCGGTGTGGCACCCGCGCCCGCCGCCAGTATCACGATCTTGGCGTCGATAATCCCGCTGCCGACGTGGACCCGGTAGTCCTCGTCGTCGATCACGTTGTAGTGCACCCTGTAGCCACCGTCATCGGTCCGTGACAGGCGCTGCACCTCGTGCAGGGGCCGGATCTGCGCGCCGTGGGAGACCGCGGCCGGCAGGTAGTTCAGGAGCAGGGACCGTTTCGCGTCGAAACGGCACCCGGCCATCATCCAGTTGCAGTTGGTGCACTTGGCGGTGTCGATGGCGACGGGGGAGGGGTTCGCGGTCCGCCCGGCATGGTCGCAGGCAGCCGCCCACAGGCCGCCCGGATAGGTCACTTCGCTCCACGTCTGCTGGCTGATCGGCAGCGCCTCCGCCACCCGGTCATACCAGGGGTCCAGGCTGTCGCGGGTTATCGCCGACGGCCACATGCGCCTGCCGATGTTGCCGCGGCGCTCGAAGATGAACCGCGGCGCCCGCGGCATCGTGGCGAAGTACACGACGCTGCCGCCGCCGACGCAGTTGCCGCCGAGGACGCTCATGCCGTCGCCGGCCACGAAGTCGAAGATCCGCGTGCTGGAGGTGCCGAGCTTGAAGTCGTGATCGAATTCGTCGCTCGGCACCCACGGGCCGCGCTCGAGGATCACGACCCTGGCCCCGCCGGCGGCCAGGTGGTAGGCGGTGATCGCACCGCCGAAGCCACTGCCGATCACGACGACGTCGGTGCGCTCGCTGCTATGAATGCCGTTTATGGTGCCGTCGGTCATGCCGGGTCCCCCCTCGGAGTCGTATGCGGGTGCGTCCGGGCCAGCTGGCGGCCGTAAGAGAAATCGGGAAACCGCCACAGGCCGTCGGTGTCCGGCCTGGCGAAGCCCATCGTGGTCAGGCCGGGATGACCGGCCGCGATAGCGCTCGGGGTGTCCATATGGGCGGCGGTGTCGAACGCCATGAAGCAGAACAGCGCGGTCAGGATCCAGAACTCCTTTTCTGGGTGATCGGGAGCCGTCAGCGCCCGGATCAGCGCGGTACGGTGCTCGAACCCGAGCGAGACGAACGGCGGGATCGCCGCACCGAGCGCCAGGCCGTGCTCGGCGGCATACACGATCGCATGCCCGTTCAGGGTCTCGGCCAGGCCGTCCAGGCCAGAGGTGACGCCGGTGGCGGGCGTCCGGAGCAGTTCGATCGCGCCCGCCGCCACCGCTCCGGGTCCCGGCGCGGCGCCCGCGACCGCCGCATCCCCCGGCCAGCGCTTCTCGCCCGGAACGAAGGTGTCCGCGAACGCCTCGAGCGTCATCGTCGTGCGCTGCTCATCGGCTGAGGTATCCAATCCTCTCGCCCTCTCTCCCAGGTCGGGTTGCCTCAAAGTGGTCTGCGATCCGCCGTCGCCATAGCTCGTAAGCGGGGTCAGAACCCGCAGAGCTGACCGCGGTCGCGTCGGCGAGCGCGACTGCATTGTCGACAGAGATATCTGCCAGTGCCGAGCAGGCGGCCGCCGTATGCTCGGGCACCAGGCCGGCGTAAGAACGTGCCTTCACGGCGAATACGGTTCCGAGGGCCAGTTGCGCCGACTGGTCCGCGGCCGCCCGTCGCAGCACAGCCAGTCCGTCGTGGTCGCATCCGCCGGCGAACGCCGCGGCCAGCCCGATGCCGCTCCATAGGTCGGGTTGCCGACGGCTCGCGAAGCGGCTCACGGCAGCCGCGACGTCGGGTGCGTGGCCGCCGCAGATGAACCACAGCGCGCGGCCGATGCCCTGGTCGACGGCGCGAGGGAAGTAGTCGGGCTGGCCGTCCCAGCGGTAGCGCGGCGGTTCCTTCTGCGCGCCTACCCAGCGCTTGGTGTCGAAGTAGGCGCGATCGAAGCCGTAGCCGTCCACCGCGAGCCAGCTCATCGTGGGGTAGTACGGGTCGCCGGTCAGGTCAGGGATGACCTTTCCCCACAACGGCCGGGGCAGCCTGGCCATCGCGAACCCCATCCCGATGTAGGCCAGGAACACGTGTCGGCGGCCGGGTCCGAGCAGCAGGTCACGGGTGCGGTGACCGCGCCCCATCGCGTCCAGGACCGTGAACGCCATCGTCACCCCCTCGTAGGCGAAACCGCGATGTTCTGGGTCCACGAGGTCAAGCCGACGCTCTACTTCCCACTGGTCGCGCGCGTCGATTCCCCACTCGAATCCGCAGACAACCGCCTGGGGTATCGCCTCGAGCCGTTTTGTGGCGGCCGACGGCGCGGCCGGGAAGCCGCGCCTGGCGAAAGTCACCTCGGCCAGCCTGGGGGTCAGCACGAGCCTGCGCATTGAACCGGCGATCGTTGGCATAGTCGCATCGTCCTGCGGCCGGCCTTCGGCGCGCACCCTCGACATTGCGGTGTCTGCCTTCCGCCGGCGGGACACGCGCTCGCCGGAGCCCAAGGTGCCCACGCAAGCGAGGAGAAGAAACCGGGCCCGGCGGGTGGTTAATTCGTCACCGAAACACCGGAAATGCCGGGGATGGAGGAAACTCGATGACGACTGCCGTACTGACTAGGGAAGAGGCGCTGACCACGTCGGAGCTGGCCGCGGGGTACAGCGCGTACACCGATGCGGTTGAGCTCGGCAACTCGCTTGCAACCGATGCGCTGAGTCAGGCGATGCCGACGACGACCGTGCTGACCACCTCGAGGTTCTGCGGGGCCGACGAGGCGTGATCGCCCGCCCGACAGCCGGCTGGCATGCCAGCGTATGAGGCGCCCGCAATGGGGCAGGACCGCGTCCAAGAGATGGACGCGGTCCTTGCCCGTCTCGGGCTGGGCCGCCTGAGTTCTGCCCGGAACCTGACCGCGCACCCAGGGCGGAACGAGAACTGGACATGCAGCACCGACCGAGGCCACCGCGTGTTCGTCAAACGGCTCCGCGGACCCTCGAGGCAAGCGCGCCACCGGCTCCGCCGATCAGTGGCGTTCGAGCAGGTGGTGGCCGGGCGAATCGCCGACGTGGCCCCGGCCAGCCTCGGCTGGGACGAGCCGGCCCTGCTGCAGGTCTGGAGGCACATCGATGACGCGGAATCGGGAGCGGACCTGGCCGCCAGCGGGAAATTCTGCGCCGACCTGGCCACGCGGGCCGGCGCCATCATCGGCTCCGTGCATCAACTGCCTGTCGGGGAGCCCCTGCCGGGCTGCCCGCCCGGTGACAGGAGGCCGGAGCTGCCGTCCGCCGAGCTGCTGCGCGGGCTGAGCTGGCCGGCCTTCTCCGAGTGCAGCGCGGGCGAGCTGCAGGCGTGGCAGCTCATGCAGGGCGATCAGGCGCTGGCCGAAGCGGTCGATTGCCTGCTCGGCCGGGAGGACCAGGCCCCCAGGGTGCCGGCGCATTGCGATCTGCGGCTGGACCAGTTTCTGCTGGCCGACGGCCGTCTGCACGTCACTGACTGGGAGGAGTTCCGGCTGGCCGACGCGGCACGCGACGTGGGCAGCTTCGCCGGGGAGTTGCTGCACCGCTCGGTGACCGGATGGGCGGCTCTGACCGCACCGGAGCCGCTGTCACACGAGCAGGCCATGCGGAACTGCGCCGACGGTATCGAGAAGGCGCGTCCGCTCATAGCGGCGTTCTGGTCGGGGTACCGGGCGGCGCGCCCGTGCCATGACCGCGACGGTGACCTGGCCGTGCGCGCGGCCGCATTCGCCGGATGGCATCTGTTTGACCGTCTGCTCGCCGCGGCGGGCAGATCTGCGCGGCTCAGTGCGATGCACCGGGCCGCGGCCGGTATCGGCCGGGCCATCATGTGCGCCCCGGTGCGGTCGGCCGAAACGATCGGGATTGGCCAGCGGTGACGGCACGACTCAGCCGGCGCCTGGTCGGCGCGTTGCGCACCATCCGGGTAGACCCGGATTGCAGGTCCGCCCGGGTGAGGTGGCGCGAGGTGACCGGAGCAGACCTCCCGTCGTTGCGCCGGCAGCTGGCCGTGGCCATCTATGACGAGTTGCACGCGGGCCGCCAGCCGTTGGACGTCCCGCCAGGCTGGAGCCTGCGGGATCCTGAGGTCGAGGTACGGTTGCGGGACGCCTTGCCGCACCACGAAACAGCCCGGGACGTGCGGGTACTCGACGTCGGCCCGGAACGGGCGCTCGTGCGCCTGGATGGGGTCCGGGTCTGGGTGGCTCGCACGGCCGTCGCGGCGCGGCAAGGGCCGGTTCGGGCGGGCGCCGTCGCGACGGTCCTGATCCCGGCCTCCCGGCCGGCGCTGTCTCCCGGCTTCTTCCTCGCGGACGGCACGCGGCCGTGCTCGGGCGGAGAGCCTGTCGTCCGGGTCTACGTCCACTTGATCACGGCGGAGGCGGCCCATCGCGTGTGGGGCGCTGTCCACGGTCTGCTCGCGGAGCTGGGGATCGGTTACCGCGCGAAGGTGGTGTCCTGGTCGGCGATGCTGCCGCGGCGGGATGGGTTTGTGGTATATCTCGCCGAGCGCGACCGTGAGGTGGCCGGGCGTATCGCGGCAGTGGCCCGGCAGGTACCCGGAGTCGGCCCGATGTCATCGGTCTTCGCCGAGCCGCTGGCGCCCGGGGTGGCGATCGCATGGGAGCCGGCCGACCCTAGACCAGCGATGGCCGGCATGAGCTTCGGCGAACACCGCGCTACGGCCCTGGCCGATGGCCTCGTCCACTATGCCGAGCGGTGTGCCGACGGCGCTCCGGCTTGCGTTTACGACAGCGTGCGGCGCGCCTTTACACAGGCAGGCATCGACCCCGGCAACCCCGCGCGTAACCTCGCGCTCCGGCCGTAACCGTCGGGGCGGCCGTCGGCGGCTGGCAGCGGCCGCGCCAGCGCCGACGACCGCGAGTCAATGATGGTTCAGCCGGTCGTCGCCGTGCTTTTCTGCGGTTGCTGACGTTGCGGGCGACGTCACTCGAACCGCTTCCTGATCCGTTCCCGCCAGAGCTCGTAACTGGGCACGTCACCATCGGCGTCCGGCAGGCCGCGCCGGGTTTCGTCGGTGACCGCGGCTGCCTCCTCGACCGACATATCGCAGTACACCTTGACGCCGAGTTCCGTGCCCGGCGTGACCAGGCCGGCCAGCAGCCGCGCCTTCGCCGCGAACGCGGCTCCCTGGGCGGCATCTGGCCGGTGCGGTCCCGCGAGCCTGGCCATCTCGGCCAACTCGCTCGGATCGGCTCCTCCCGCGTAAACGCTGGCCAGCGCGGCGCCGCTCCACAGGTCGCCCCGCCGGCCGGGCGTGAACTGCTCGATGCAATCGGCCACGCGCTCGACATCCGAGCCGTTGACAAACCAGAGCGCGCGGCCGATTCCCTGGTCGATGGCACGATTTGCGTAATCCGCCGGCCGCCACCCAGGTATCCGCGACTGGTGCTGCCCGGTGACGTACTGGGCGGTGCGGAAGTACGCCTGGTGGAATCCGTATCCGTCCAGCGCCAGCCACCGCAGTAGCGGGTCGCTCGGCATTATCACTCGCCAGCGGATCCTCGGCAGCCGAGCCATGGCCCACCCGACTCCTATATAGGCCATGTAGATGTGCGCCGCGCCGCGGCTCGCGAGCAGATCATGCACCCAGTGACGGCGGGCGGGGCGCAGCCCGTCGCGTACCGCCAGGGCCATCGCGCATCCCTCGTAGGCGAATCCGCGGAAGGTCGGCTCGACGCTCTCGAGCGAGGACTCGATGTCCGCTAGCGTGCGGCCAGCCATCCCGTACTCGAAGCCTTCGAGGAACTTACTGCCGACCCGCTCGAGGTTGGCCTGCCGGGCCGCATCCGGCGCGTGAAACCCGCGCCGTTCGAATGTGACCTCAGCATGATCCGGCAGGAAGATACGGCACCGCTGCCTGCCAGCCCACGATGATTCCATCTACGGCTCCCTAGCTGCACTCAGGAGGTCGACGGCCGACTGGAGGTCCCGTTCGCACCGACCGCGACCGGGAGGTCCGCAGCCTCCCGCAGCCGGGGATGAGTCGGTACGGCGGCGATGCTGGGCACAAGGTTTTCCATCCCGTCCCGGGCGAGTGGCGCCGGCGAAATGTGGAAGATCTCGACGAACCAGGCCAGCAGGCCCGGATCGGCGGGGATATCGGGGTTGTCCGTCCTGAGCCTGACGGCTCCGGTTTCGAGGGCCTCCCGCGGGCTCATCTCGCCGGCCATGAGGGCTTTCACCGCCGGGCCAGCCTCGATGATCAAGTCTGCGTGGGGCAGCGGGCCCTTCGCCACTTCGGCTCGCCCGTCGTCGACGAGGGCATGCACCACGATGTCGCCGAGCTCCATCACGTAACTCACCCGCAAGCCGCGGGCCGCATCCGGCCGGAACGTCGTGCGCAGGGCCATCACGATGGAGTCCGGGGTGACGATCTCCTCGCGCCGGGGGCCGCCCAGCGTCCTGGCTCCCCACCTGGCCAGCCGGAGGACGATCTCCTCGAGCTCGTCTCCGTATCCGGTGAGCTCGAAGACGTCCGCTTCCTCCGGCAGCGCCGACACCCGGCACCGGACCACTCCCGCGCGCTCGAGTTCGTCCAGGCGTGCGGCAAGGACGCCGTCTGTCATCAGTGGCAGCCCGCCGCGGAGTTCCCGAAAGCTCTTGGGGGAAACGAGGAGATCCCGGACGATGAGAAGGGCCCACGGCTCGCCAACCACCTCAAGCGCACGCGCGAGGCCACAAAACTGCCCGTATGCCTGACCTGTCATGATGCTCCTCTCGGCTGGCACCAAATGAGGCGCTGTGAGGCTCTGTGAGGCCCTGCCGAACGATTAGCCCGATTCCACTGTGGCTCTCGGGCCTAGCGCCATGCTTGAGGATGACTGGAGCACGATGAGATCTGGGCATCAGTGCGGATCACGTAGCCTCCTTCTGGCCAGTTCTGCCCAGGACGCGTCGTTGACCGGATCCCATGTGCCGGCGTACCCGCCGTGCGTGTCCGGGTAGCGGCCGAGCATGAACTGCCCCACGCTCGGCTCGGTCCGCCAGTCGGTGCCGAACGCACGCGCAGTAGCGTCGGCGTGCACGCTGCCGAGCGCGCAGGGGGCCAGGTGCATGGCGGTGCAGACGAGGTACAGGCTCTGAATCAGCACGCCCACGTCCATCAGCGCCACGGCATATGCCATGCTCTCGTATTTCCAGGTGAGGCGGCGGAAGCGCGCGGTCATCGTGATCAGCACGGGAGGCGGGACATCCACGACCGCGGCCTGGCTGGCGCTGGCGAGCAGTTCGTCGACCATGGCGCGTTCGGAGTTGACAAGCTCAAGCCGGTGACCGAGGGGATCGTAGTGATAGATGGCGGGTGAGATCCCCCGGCACTCACCGACCGTGACATAAAGCTCAAGCTCGTAACACGCGCCGCCGCCAGGGTAGGGCCGGTCGCTCAGCGTCGGTTCTGCGGGCCGGGATGCGCCAGCACCCTCTGGCGCAGGAGGAGACTCCGGGTCGGGCGGAAGGTTGATGAGCGAGCGCACTCGTGCGGTCCGGTACAACAGGTCGCCCAGTTCGGTGGCGGTTACGGGCTCCGGCCCGTATGCGCGCATCGACCGGCGGCCTTCCATGGCGACCACGAGCGCTGGATCGGCCGTGGCCAAGTCATCCCACCGCGGCCGGTGCAAGGAAATGCTCGGCGCCGCCAGCCTCGGCTTGGTAACCGGCTCGCGCGATCCCGGCGGCCCCATCCGGTAGATTGCGCCGAAGGCATCGTCGTGACGTCCCAGGGTTCTGCGGGTGTGGAACATCAGGTCGACGCCGGACCAGCCGACCAGGGCCGGGTCGCTGTCCTCAGAGAAAACGGGCACGTCGCTGCCGCCGCTTGGCCGCGCGCCGTCTGCCCGGACCACCATTCCCGTGGCGGCCAGGTAGGCAAGCATGTCCGCCGCCGCGGCCAGCTGCGGCAGCGTGGCGGCGCACGCAACCGTCGTCATGGGGCGGCCGAGCAAACCGATCAGCGAGACCGCCTCGGGCCGGTGAAGCAGCACCCGGTGCAGCGACAAGGGCGACTCCAGGCAGTACTCTTTCCCGTTCGTGCGAAGTTCGGCGTAGATCGACAGGCGAACCTGCGCATCGGGAGGCAACGGCACGGCACTGAAACGGGATCGCGGAGTCATCGGCACGACCGAAAGGAGCGGCTGGCCGGTTTCCAGTCCGAGCGAGCGGATTATCAACGGCTGAAGCTGGCTAAGGACCTGGTCGAGCTGAATTCGGTCGGGGCCATTTCTCATATCGATGACATTCTCGAGCGAGACCGGCCCGAGACTCATGCGATAAAGGGCTTCCCGCACCGTTTCCGGCGGGCGCTGGATTCTGACGGTCCCCCAGCCGCTTTGTACTCGCAGCACGTCGCCGTCGCTTTCCAGCTCAATCTGGATATCCTCGCGCAGCGACCACAGTTCAGATCGCCTCCTCGGGCCATCGTTGCCGTGATCTTGTGTCATTATTGCGGTTCCTCGGAGTAATCATTTCCCCGGCGCCCCCACCACGACATCAGGTGCGGTTCTGTCACCCGATATCCGGTGTGGTCGGCTCGTCCGCCGGCAACCGCCGGCAGCAACTGGCCGAGTTCCGTGAGCGCCCTGCGCAGCGCTATGCGGGGCAAGCGCCTTGATTGCCGATCCCGGCAGGGCGGTCAGCCCGCGTTGCGA
>Ga0335075_10012170_pt1 | contig 13005 bp, 10 predicted proteins | sample Lox_Sample_24_FD_206723 | JGI IMG/M metagenome (GOLD analysis project Ga0335075, IMG submission 206723) | Soil microbial communities from Loxahatchee National Wildlife Refuge, Florida, United States - Lox_Sample_2.4 | ecosystem: Environmental > Terrestrial > Soil > Wetlands | place: USA... | reverse complement strand
ACCTGCTCAGCCGCACCGGGGAGGACCCGGCGCGGGTGCGCCGGTGGGCCTGGATCATCGGCACGACGTTCGCCGCCATCTCCGGCATCCTGCTCGCCCCGAGCCTCAACCTCGACGCGCTCGTGCTGACCATGCTGGTGGTCCAGGCGTTCGGGGCGGCGGCGATCGGCTTCTTCTCCAGCCTGCCCCTGACGTTCGCCGGCGGCCTGCTCATCGGCGTCGCCGGCTCCCTCGCGACCAAGTACACCGCGAGCTTCCCGCAGCTGGCGGGGCTGAGCCCGGGGCTGCCGTTCATCATCCTGTTCCTCGTGCTCATCTTCACGCCCCGGGCCAAGCTGGCCGAGCGGGCGCTGAAGCCGATCACCGAGGTCCGCCGGTCCTGGGTCGCGCCGCCCCGCGCGCGCATCGCGTTCAGCGTCGCGGTGCTGGCCTTGTTCGTGGCGGTGCCGGCCTTCGCCGGGATCCAGCAGATCGACTACTCGTACCTGCTGGTGACCTTCATCCTGCTGCTCTCGCTCGGGCTGCTGGTCAGGACCTCCGGCCAGGTTTCCCTGTGCCACCTCGCCTTCGCCGCCGTGGGGGCCGCGAGCATGGCTCACTTCACCTCGTCGTTCGGGCTCCCGTGGCTGGTGGCGCTGTTCCTCGCGGCCCTCGTCACGGTGCCGGTCGGCGCGGTCGTGGCCATCCCGGCCATCCGGCTGTCGGGCGTGTTCCTGGCCCTGGCCACGTTCGGGTTCGGGATCTTGCTCGAGCAGATGTTCTACACGATGAACTTCATGTTCGGCCCGACGTCCAACGGCATCAACGCGTCGCGGCCCAGCGGCGGGATCGGCGGCTGGCAGTTCGGGTCGGCAACCGGCTTCTACTACGTCTTGCTCGTGTTCGCCGTGCTCAGCGCCGTCATCATCATGGCCATCCAGCAGGGCCGCCTGGGCCGGCTGCTGCGCGCGATGCGCGACTCGCCGACCGCGCTGCAGACGTTCGGGACGGGGCTCGTGACGACCCGCGTGCTGGTGTTCTGCATCTCGGCCTTCTTCGCCGGCCTCGCCGGCGGCCTGACGGCGTCGCTGTTCCAGTTCGCCGTCGGCACCCAGTACGCGTCGTTCTCCTCGCTCACCTACTTCGCGCTCGTCGTGATCGTCGTCGCAGGCGACCCGTGGTACGCGCTCATCGGAGCGGCGGGGCTGGCGCTCGTGCCCGGGTACTGGACCTCCGCCAACGCGAGCACGTATCTCCAGTTGCTGTTCGGGATCGGGGCCGTCACCTACGTGTTCAACCGGCCGCCGAGCGTCCCGGCGGCGCTCCGGCAGGCGATCGAGCGACTCGCGGGCGGCACGCGGGCCCGGGCCCGCGAAGCGGCCACCGCGGCCGCGAACGCGGCGGCGCGGGCCGCGGCTCTCGTGTCGTCGCAACGGCTGCGCTCCGGCCTGGAGATCCGTGACCTGACCGTTCGCTTCGGCGGGGTGACGGCCGTCAACACGGTCAGCCTGGCGGCGCCACTGGGCACGATCACCGGGCTGATCGGGCCCAACGGCGCGGGCAAGACGACGACGTTCAACGCCTGCTCCGGCCTGGTGAACCCGACGAAGGGCGCCATCGTGCTCGACGGGCGGACGATCAGCGGGCTCGGGCCGTCACGGCGCGCCCGCCGCGGCCTCGGCCGCACGTTCCAGCGCGCCCAGCTGTTCGACTCGCTGACCGTCGAGGAGAACGTCGCGATGGGCCGGGAAGCGTGGCTCGCGGGCGGGAATCCCGGCACCCAGCTGCGGGCGCGGCGGCGGGACGTCCGGGCGATGCAGGCCGCGGTGGACGAGGCCATCGGCCTCACCGGCCTCGACGACGTGCGCAACGTCCAGGCCGGACTGCTGTCCACCGGCCAGCGACGGCTCGTCGAACTCGCCCGCGCGCTGGCCGGGCCGTTCGAGATGCTGCTGCTCGACGAGCCTTCGTCCGGTCTCGACGCCACCGAGAGCGCCCGCTTCGGCGACATCCTGCGCCTGGTCGTCAGCGAGCGGGGCGTGGGCATCCTGCTGGTCGAGCACGACATGAGCCTGGTCCGGCAGGTGTGCGAGCGCGTGTACGTGCTCGATTTCGGTACCCAGATCTTCGAGGGGTCAGTGGCGGAGATGCACAGTTCGCCCGTCGTGCAGGCCGCCTACCTCGGTACCGAGGCGCTGCCCGAGCACAGTCCGGAAGCGGAGGACTCCCGGGCCTCCTAAATGAGTGTCCTTAATATCTTGAACTGGGCGGTCGCGCCCGGTAGATTCGGGGGGGAAGCGCCTGGCACGAAGGGGTTGTGATGGAAGAGAAGATCTGGGCGAATTCAGGCGACTCACACTTCCTGGAGCCGGCCGACCTGTTCCAGCGGCTGCTGCCGAAGGAGCTCGCCGACCGGATGCCGCGCACGGTCAAGAGCGAGGACGGCACCAAGGAGACCGTGTACATCGACGGCAAGTCGTTCGACCGGCCGCTGCCGAAGCCGATCCGCGAGGGCGAGTTCAAGGGCCAGACGATCTCGACCCTGAGCATGCGCCCCCCTGGCTCGGGAAACACTCACGAGCGGCTGAAGGATCTCGACCAGGAGGGCATCTGGGGCGAGATCACCTTCCCCTCGCTGGGCCTGTGGGCCAACCTGATCAAGGACCCGATGCTGGTCCGTGAGGGGTCCAAGGCGCTCAACGACTGGGCGAAGCACGAGATCCAGGACGTCGCCCCCGATCGCCTGATCGCCACGGCCATGCTGCCGCTGCTCGACGTGAACGACGCCGTGGCCGAGACGTACCGGGCCAAGGACCGCGGGTTCTACGCGGTCTACATGCCGACCGTGCCGCCCGCCGGGCAGCCGACGTACAACAACGACTACTGGGAACCGCTGTGGGCGGCGATCGAGGAGACCGGCCTCATCCTCACGATCCACATCGGCACCGACGGCGACCCGGTGGTCTACCGCGGGTCGGGCGGCGCGGTGCTCAACTACGTCGAGACCACCTACGGCGGTCAGCGCGCGACGACGCAGCTTGTCGCGGGCGGCGCGCTCGACCGGCACCCGACCCTGAAGGTGCTCATCTCCGAGGGCGGCGCCGCCTGGGCGCCCTTCCTCGGAGACCGGATGAACGAGGGCTACCGGCAGCACGGCATGTTCGTCCGGCCGAAGCTGTCCATGCCCCCCAAGGAGTTCATCTACCGGCAGGTGTACGTGTCCTTCCAGCACGATGAGACGGCGGTCGACGCCGTGGCCGCGATGGGCTACCAGAACGTCATGTTCGGCAGCGACTACCCGCACCTGGAAGGCACCTACGGGCACACGCAGAAGACGCTGCACGAGCTGTTCGACGACGCCGACCCGGCCGTGCGCCACCGCGTCACGGTAGGCGCGTTCCTCGACTTGTTCCCGCACATCGGCGAGCCGCCAGGAAACGTCAAGACAATTCATTAATCCGAACGGACCCGTCGTGGCTCCCGTCCCGCCCCGTTTCCCGCGGGAGGCCGGAGGCCGGGATGTTCCCGGGCTAGCGGGCCGCGCGGAACGCCGGGTGGCTGCCGCCAACCGGATGGAGCACCACGTTCACCGATCCGGTCAGCGGTATGTCCGTCGCGAACCAGTCCGTCCCGTCGTCGGCCCGCACCAGGATGCGGTGCGGGTCGCGCGGGTCCCACTGGGCGTCCACGGCGCGCAGCGGCGGATGCAGGAAGTACGAGCCGCTGACGACCGGCTCCCCGTCACGGACCCACAGCTCGAAGCTCGGATCGCCGAGGACCTCGTCCTCCTCCTGCAGCAGCGTCGGGACGCCCTCGGCCGGGCTGCTCATGGTGTCTCCTCTCGGTTCAGCTGGGCAGCGGGATGGTTTCCGAACGCCTGAGCACCGCCCTGCGTTCGGCCAGCCGCCAGCCGGCCGGGCCGCGAACCGCCCGGTCGTAGTACGTCACGCTGCCGACGCGGCCTCTCGCGCCGACGCCGATGCCCTTGGTGATGAGATCGACGCTACCGTCCGCGCGCTCGTCGGCCATCATGCTGATCGCGTGATGGGCCAGCGGATGGTTCGCCTCGCCGCGCCACATCGCCGTGACCGCGTCGATGCCGTGCAGCACGCCGTGCCCGAAGTCGCTGACGTCGTAGACGACGTCCTCGGTGAAGACCTCGCCGATGCGCGAGAACTTGCGCTCGTCGATCAGGTAGCCGTACAGATCGACGAGCCGGCGCAGCTGCACGTGGTCCATCGCGTCGAGCATCGTCCCCTCCTATCTGCCCACGAGCCGTTCGCTGAGCTCCCAGAGCGCGGCGGCCCGGTCAGGATCCGCCGCGAACGACGCGACGCCACGGTAGGCCTCGGCGGGGTCGGCCTCGGCGATCGAGCAGTCTTCCAGGTACAGCCCGCCAAGGCCGTCAAGCTCGGGGCTCGCCGCCGCCCACACGCTGGTCGCCGCGCCCTGCGGCACGGTCTTCCAGTTCGTGGCCCGGTCCGTCGCCGCGGCCGCCGCCGAGCGCAGTTTCTCCCGGTCCGCGTCCGACATGTACCGGCCGAGCCCGGTCTGGATCCCCCCGGGGTGGACGGCGCAGGCGCGCACGCCCTGGTCGCGGTAGCGCGCGTCCAGCTCGACGGCGAACAGCACGTTGGCGGTCTTGGACGCGCCGTAGGCCCGGAACTTGCGGTAGCGGCCCTGCCGCAGGTTCGGGTCGTCGAGGTCGATGTCGGCCCACCGGTGGCCGACCGAGCTGAGCATGACCACGCGAGACGGCGCGCCGGCGACGAGGCTGGGCAGCAGACCCGTCACGAACGCGAAATGGCCGAGGTGGTTGACGCCGAAATGCGTCTCGAACCCGTCCGCCGTCGTGCCTTGCGGGACCGCCATGACCCCGGCGTTCGCGATCACCGAGTGCAAGGCCGGGTACCGTCCGGCGATGGTCTCGGCCGCGGCGCGGACGCTGCCCAGGTCCCCGAGCTCGAGCACGACCTCGTCGACGGCGTCGGAGCGCCCGGTGGCCTCGCGGATCCGGTCGGCGGCGGCCTTGTTCTTGGCGGCATCGCGGGAGGCCAGCACGACGCGGGCGCCGCGCGCCGCCAGCGCCCGCGCGGTCTCGAAGCCCAGCCCGCCGGACGCGCCGGTCACCACGCTGACCCGCCCGCTGAGGTCGATGCCGGACAGCGCCTCGTCGGTGCTCATGGCAGGCCTGGGCGTGCTGAGCGTGCTTGCCGTCCCGCCCGGATGCTCCCCGGTCATCTGATGTCCTCTCGGTATTGAGTATACTTATACTAGCACCAGGTGGCAGTCGTCGAGATCCCCCGCGCCCCGGGGCGGCAGCGGATGACTGTGGCAGCGAGCCGGTCAGGGGCGGCTGAATGTCACAGTCATCCGGGCCGGCGGCCCGCCGCTCCGCGGCCGCACCCGCCCTGCTCAGCGCAGCAGGACGCGCCCGCCATCGAGCATCAGCGTCGCGCCGGTCAGGAACCGCAGGTCGGTCGCCAGCGCGACGACCGCCGGGGCGATGTCGGTCTCGGGATCGCCGAGCCGCCCGAGCGGCACCGCCTTGACGATCGCCTGCTGCCAGCGCGGGTTCTCCGCGAACTTCTCGCGCACGTTCTCGGTGAGGGCCGCCGGGCAGATCGTGTTGACCGTGATGCCGTAGCGCCCCCATTCCCGCGCCGCGTGCTTGGTCAGGCCGTGGATCGCTTCCTTGTTGAGGCCGTAGGCGGCGAAGCCCTTGTCACCGCCGACCCCCGTCGAGGAGCCGAAGTTCACGATCGTGCCGCCGCGCTCTTTCATGTGCGGGAAGCACGCCTGCATCGCGTGCAGGGTCGCGAACAGCCCCCCGCGCAGCGTCTCCTCGACCAGGTCTGGTGTGGACTCGTCGAGCGGTATGCCGCCGCCCTTCTGGCCGCCCTGCGCGTTGTTGACCAGGATGTCTGGCGGCCCGAAGGCGTCGAGGCAGGCGGCCACCGCGGCGTCGATCTCGTCCGCCCGCAGCACGTCGCACTCCACCGCGCGGGCCCGCCCGCCCGCCGCCTCGATCTCCTTGACCACCTGCTCGACCCGGCTGAACGTGCGCGACGCGAGGAGGACGGCCGCCCCCTCCCTGGCGAGCACCCGGGCGACCGCCCGCCCGATCCCCTGGCCCGAACCCGTGACGATGGCCACCCGGCCACTCAGTCTCACGAAACCCTCCGTTCTAAGTAATTCATGATACTCAATGCCTTGCCAGCCCGAAAAGATTCAGCAGGGGACGGAGCCGGGTGCAGAGCGTCCGCACGTGGCGCACGACAGCCTCTTCCGGCATCCCCGCCAGGGACGCCCAGAACAGCAGCGTGTCCACGGGCAGCCCGCGAACATGCTCCTTGATCTGCTTGGCCACTTCCTCCGGGGTCCCGTACAACAGGTTGCCCATGCCCGGCTTCAGCCCGTTTGCGCGTGACCGGTCCGGGTCGATCGGCCGGGGCCGCGGGCGCCCGGTGCCTTCGACCATATAGCGCCGGTACGAGTCCCACTGGTAGGCGTGGTGCCGCGCGACCAGCGGCCAGTCACGCTCCGGGTCCTCCGACACCCAGGCGTGGACGGGGCCGCTCATCCGGGCGGACGCCGGGTCGAGGCCGGCCTCCTCCAGGCCTTCGCGGTACGGCGCCAGCTGCCCGGGGTGCACCGATAGGAGCCCGGCGCCCAGCCGGCCCGCGCGCCGCGCCCCTTGCGGGCCGCCGTAGCCGAGCCAGATCGGCACCGGTGACTGGCGCGGCGGCGGCGTCACCGTGCCATCGGCCCAGGTGTCGCGCAGGTCCAGCACCATCTGGTCGGTGGCGCCGTAACGCCGCTGCGCGTCGGCGCCGTACGCGTCGAACTCGGGCTGCCGGTAGCCCGTGCCGAGGCCGAGGTCGAGCCTGCCGTCGCTGAGGATGTCGACGACAGCCGCTTCCTCGGCCAGCTGAACCGCTCCCCGCAGCGGGGCGATCAGGACGGCGGTGCCGATCCGGATCCGGCGCGTCCTGGCCGCTGCCGCGGCCGCGAACGTCAGCGGCTGCGGGAGGTACCCGTCCTCGAACAGGTGGTGTTCGCTGAACCATACGGAGTCAGCGCCGAGCCGTTCGGATTCCTCGCACAGCTCCAGCGCGAACGAGTACAGGCGGGACCAGTCCTGCCGCCACTCCGGCGGGTTCCGCAAGTCGAAGTAGACGCCAAGCCGCACCTCAGCCCCCGTTCCGCCGTCGCGCGCCGGCCTGCTCCGCGAGGAGCGGCACGAGGTCCCGCTTGACGACCTTTCCGTTCTGGTTGTAGGGCAGCGCGTCCAGGAGGACGATGTCGCGCGGCACCTTGTTGTCCGCGAGCCGCGCGCGGCACCATGCCTGCAGGTCACCCGCGTCGGCGGCGCTGCCCGCGCGGACCACCACGGCGGCGGCGACGTCCTCGCCGAGGACGTTGTGGGGGATGCCGACGACCGCGGCCTCCAGCACGTCGGGGTGGTCGTGCAGCACGTCCTCGACCTCCGCCGGACTGATGTTGTAGCCGCCGCGGATGATGAGCTCCTTCGCGCGGCCGGTGAGGATGAGGTCGCCGTCCTCGTCGATGTGGCCGAGGTCCCCGGTCCGCAGCCACCCGTCCTGCCAGGCGGCCCGCGTCGCCTCGGGGTCGTTCCAGTAGCGGCGCTGCTTCCTGACCCGCGTCCAGATCTCGCCCGTCCGCCCCGGCGGCAGCACCGCGCCCGACGCGCCGCGGATCTGCACGGAGCCGGGGACCTCGGGGGTGCCTACGCCGCCGGGCTTGAGCGCCGACCGCTGCGTTCTCGTGGTGGTGCCGGCCGATCCCTCGGTCATCCCGTAGACGTTGATGACACGGACACGAGGCCACAGCTGGTTCGACTGCCGCACGCTGTCGTTCGGCAGCGGGGCGGTCCCCGTGATGATCCAGCGGACGCTGCTGACGTCATACCCGGCGACATCGGGCAGGTCCAGGATCAGCCGCAGCATGGAGGGCACCAGGTGCAGGGTGTTCGGCCGGTGGGCGGCGATGAGCTCGAGGAAGCCCCGCGGGTCAAACTTCGGCTGGGTCACCAGCGTGTGCCCGAACCGCAGCGTCGACAGCATGAGGCCGTGGCACCCCCCGAAGCCCGTGAACGGGAGCGCGTGCAGCAGCGTGCTCGCCCTGCTCCAGTCTTGTCCGTCGAGCCCGTCGAGCAGGTCGGCGTGGCTGAAGACGACGCCTTTGGGCAGGCCCGTCGTCCCGGACGTCGAGAGGATGTCCGCGTCCGCGTCCGCGGGCAGCGCCGACTGGTCCGGCAGCATGCCGACGGCGCGCGGCATCTCATCCACCGTCCAGGTCCGGTCCATCGGCAGCGACGCGCACCGTTCCGGAACGTCCGTGATGCACCACCGGGCGCCGGTCAGCTTATGGAAGTGCGCGAACTCGGCCGGGGCCAGCCGGGTGTTCAGCGGCACGGCGATAGCGCCGGCGCGCATCACGGCGATGTAGGCCACGCTGAAACCCACCGCGCTCGCGTTGGTGATCGGCAGCAGCACGCGGTCGCCCGGCGCCACGCCGGCGCCGGCCAGCCCGCCCGCGACGGCGCCGGCCGCCGCGTCCCACTGACCGTACGTCAGCGTGGCCCTGGTGTCCTCGTGGGCGACCTTGCCGGGCTGTGCCGCGGCGCGGTCGGCCAGCACGTCGGGCAGCCGTCTCGGCATGATCACTGCGACTCCGCTCGCTTGATCGGACAAAAGAGCATCAGGCGCGTTCGCCTCCGGTCGGCCGTTGGATCACGCGACCGCGAGCTGAGCCCGGAGTTCGCGACGCGAGAGCTTTCCCGTCGGGGTGTGCGGGAGTTCCGGGCGCCAGACGATCTCGTCGGGCGTCCGCGATCCGCGCAGCCGCTCGCGGACGAAGGCACGCAGCGTGTCGATGTCGACGTCGGCCGACGGCTCCCGGACGACGACCGCCACGATCTTCTCGCCCCACTCGTCATCCGGCTGGCCGAGCACCGCGACGTCCTTGACGGCGGGATGCCGGAGCAGCACGTCCTCGATCTCGGCGGGAGCGATGTTCTCCCCGCCGCGGATGATCGTGTCGTCGCTGCGCCCCTCGACATAGAGGTAGCCCTCGCCGTCGAGCCAGCCGCGGTCGCGGGTGTCCAGCCAGCCGCCCTTGTCGATCACCGACCCCTGGTCGCGGTACTCGCCGGACACCTGAGCGCCGCGGACCCAGAGCTGCCCGCTGGTCCGTGGCGGCACGGTGCTGCCGTCGTCGGCGCGGATCTCCACCTCGATGCCGGGCACCGGCTGTCCGACGCTGCCCAGGCGCTGCCGGACGGCCTCGTCGTCCGACGCCAGTGCCTCGCGGTGCTCGTCAGGGCCGAGCAGCGCGATCGTCGAGCTTGTCTCCGTGAGCCCGTAGGCGTTGCAGAAACCGGCCGGCTCGAACGCCCGCAGCGCGCGCTCGAGCACCGGACGCGGCATCCGCGCGCCCCCGTAGGAGATCAGCCGGAGGCTGGGCGTGCCGGCTTTCTCGTCGCCGAGCACCTCGAGGAGACGGGCGAGCATCGTCGGCACGATCATCGCCGTGGTCACCGACTCCTCCTGGACGAGCCGCAGCCAGCCCTCGGGGTCGAAGTCGGGGAGGTAGACGACGCGGCGGCCGGCGTACAGGTTGGACAGCGCCGAGCCGATGGCGGCGATGTGGTACGGGGGCACCGCGACGAGCGCGGCCTCGTCCTCGCCCGCGGCGCCGAACTCGACGGTCGACAGGATGTACGCGACCAGATGCTCGTGCCGGAGCACGACCGCCTTGGGCCGCGCGGTGGTCCCGCTGGTGAACAGCAGCACCGCCGGCGCGCCGTCGTCGGCGGGCGCGGGGTCGGCCGGATCCGCCGCGGCGGCCTCCGCGAGGAACGCGCCGGTGGCGATCACGTCGTGCCCGGCGGCGAGCAGCGGGACGTACTCCTCGTCGGCGACCACCAGCGGCCGGCCGAGATCGGCGATCATCTCGAGCAGCTGCTCCCGGGCCAGCCGGTAGTTGAGCGGCACGAACGGGACGCCCGCGAGCGCGGCGGCGAGCAGCAGCTGCGGGAAGCCGGGGCCGTTGCGCCCGGCGAAGACCACGTGCCGTGCGCCCCGCCGGCTGAGGAGGGTCGCTCCGCCCGCGGCGTTGCGGCCCAGCTCGTCGAACGTCAGTCCGCCCGCACGGGTCCCGAGGGCGACGCGGTCGGGGTGACCGGACACCGCCATGTCCAGCAGAAGCGTGAGGCTCAAGCGCGTCCTACCCGTGTGTTGAAATAATTAAGGCTACTGAATATGGTAGGGCATGTCCCGCGCCGGAGGGAAGAGGGCAAGACCTGCCCGGATACAGTGTTCTCATTCTTCTCACGGCCGTCACTGATCCGCCACGCGCCCGTAACAGCGGTCGTGCAGGCTGGTCCGCATGAACAGGCGGGCAACCGATTATCGCGAATGAGGTCATGACCGGCGTGGCGGCGGGGCGGCTGACGCATGGACGGCTGGGCGCAGCACGCGCCCCGGCCCCGCTCCTGGCTGATAACAGCAAGAAGCGGTCAGCGCGTCATCATGATGGGTCACTGTGCACCCTCTGGTGTGCCTAGCGACCCATCATCTTTCGCTCGCTATCGCCGACACGTGATAACAGCAAGAAGCGCAGGACTTGCCAACGTCATGGATCGTTGTGCACCCTCTGGTGTGCCTAACGATCCACGATGTTCGCCTGACGGGGGCAACTCCGGAAAGGGCCGATCCGGCGGACCGCGCCGCGTAGCGGCGTCGGCCTGTCCCGCGCGCGTGCATTTAGGTATACTCAATCCCGTCCATGGGCTGGCCATGTCAGCCTTTGCCGCGTGAGCCGGGATGGAAGTGCCGATGAGCGTACGGGTCGAGCAGGATGGCCACGTCGTCGTGATAACCCTCGACCGCCCGGAGGCACGGAACGCGCTCGATCCGGCGACGGACGAGGAGCTGCGCAAGGCGTTCATGGCCTTCAAGGAGGACGAGACCCAGTGGGTCGCGGTGCTGTGCGGCGCGGGCGGCCACTTCTGCGCCGGCGCCGACCTCAAGGCACGGCAGGGTCGTCGGCCCCGGGTTCCCGAGGGCGGCATCACACGCGACTACTGGACGACGAAGCCGATCGTCGCCGCGCTGCACGGCGCCGTGTACGGCGGGGGGCTCGAGCTGGCCCTGTGCGCGGACGTGCGCGTGGCGGACGAGACGGCCAAGCTCGGCCAGCTCGAGGTGCGGTGGGGGATCATGCCGGGGGCGGGCGGCACGCAGCGGCTGCCTCGCCTGGTCGGCCTCGGCGTGGCCCTCGAGCTCGTGATGACCGGAGACCCGATCGACGCGCAGCGCGCGCTTCACGCCGGACTGGTCAACCGGGTGGTCCCGGCCGGGCAGGCGCGAACCGCGGCGCTCGCGCTCGCGGCGACGATCGCCTCGCGCGCCCCGCTCGCCGTGCGGCGCGCCAAGGAAGCAACGCTGCGCGGGCTGTCCATGCCGCTGGACGACGGCATCCGGATGGAGTCGCTGGTGGCGAACCTCCTCGCCGGCACCGCGGATCTGCAGGAGGGGCGCCGCGCGTTCGCGGAGAAGCGCGCTCCCCGGTACGAAGGCCGCTGACCATGGGGCCCGAGCCTTTCCGCGTGCACGTCCCCGACGAGCAGCTCGACGAACTGCGGGCGCGGTTGCGGCTCACGCGCTGGCCGTCCCGGCTCGAGAACGCCGGGTGGGACTACGGGATCGACGACGACTACCTGCGAGACCTCGTCGGCTACTGGCTGAACGCGTTCGACTGGCGGGAGCAGGAGGCGGCGCTGAACGCGTGGCCGCAGGTGCGCTGCACGGTCGGCGGCCACGCTGTCCACGCGCTGCACGTGCCCGGGCGCGGGCCGTCGCCGCTGCCGCTGGTGATGACCCACGGCTGGCCCTCGTCCGTGGTCGAGTGGCGGGACGTGATCGGGCCGCTGACGGACCCCGCCGCGTACGGCGGCGACCCGGCCGACGCGTTCACGGTCGTCGCGCCGTCGCTGCCGGGTTACGGCTTTTCAGATATCCCGAACGGACCCGGGATGTCTCCGCGCCGCATCGCCGCGATGTGGGCGGAGCTGATGACGGCGCTGGGCTACGTGCGGTTCGGCGCGCACGGCTGCGACTGGGGCGCCTACGTCACCGCGCTGCTCGGCCTGGACCATCCCGGCCGTGTCGCCGGCGTTCACATGGGGATGCTCAGCCTGAGCGCCAGCCCCGCGGACCGCCCCGCCACGGCGGACGCGGCGGAGGAGGAGGCGTATCGCGGACGAGTGCGGCGCTGGCGGGACCGCGAGCAGGGCTACGTCGCGATCCAGAGCACCAAGCCGCAGACGCTGGCCTACGCGCTGACCGACTCGCCGGCCGGCCTGGCCGCCTGGATCGCGGAGAAGTGGTCGGCGTGGACGGACTGCGGGGGCGATCTCCACGCGGTGATCCCGCGCGACGTGCTGCTGGCGAACATCGCGATCTACTGGTTCACCGGGACGGTCAACAGCGCGAACCGGCTGTACAAGGAGAGCAAGGACGACCCCGTCCGGCTGGCGCCGGGACAGCGGGTCGAGGTTCCCGCCGGGTTCCTGCTGGAAACGTCACCGGAAGCACGGGGCGATGTCCCCGCGCGGGCCGCCTCGACCGCGAGCACCGCCCGCATCGGCGCGCCGCCGCGCGCCCGGGCCGACGCGGTGTTCGACGTCCGTCGCTGGACGCCGGTCGCGCGCGGCGGGCACTTCCCCGCGCTCGAGATCCCCGACGTGTTCGTGGCGGAGCTGCGGGACTTCTTCCGGCCGCTCCGTGACGCTTGTGCGTGACGGCGAAAAGAGTACCCTTTATAAGGTGGATGCTTTTGACGTAGTGATCCGGGGCGGCACGGTAGCCGACGGCAACGGCGGCCCGCCGCGAACGGCGGACGTCGGGATCACCGGCGGGATCGTCGCGGACGTAGGCAAGGGCCTCGGCCGTGGCAGGCGGGAGATCGACGCCGACGGCGCGCTGGTGACGCCGGGCT
>Ga0335075_10012169_pt1 | contig 13006 bp, 14 predicted proteins | sample Lox_Sample_24_FD_206723 | JGI IMG/M metagenome (GOLD analysis project Ga0335075, IMG submission 206723) | Soil microbial communities from Loxahatchee National Wildlife Refuge, Florida, United States - Lox_Sample_2.4 | ecosystem: Environmental > Terrestrial > Soil > Wetlands | place: USA... | reverse complement strand
CCCCTTCCCTCCTTCACCATGATGTCGTTCGCGTGGAAGTCGCCGTGAACAAACCCGTTTCCCCTCAGCTTCGCCAAGCTATCATTCAACCGCCTATACATCGTCGACCTGGCCGTCTCGTCTGACCACCTCCCGCTGCAATGAGCAAAGTCGTAGACTGTCTGCCAGGCCGCGTCGAGTATTTCCATGACGATCATGGTCGGCCCGCATTTGATGCGGGAGGCACCTCTTCGCTGTACGGACCGTAGACGATTTTGACGCAATTGTTTCGCGAAGTCTCGTGGACACTGACCGCAAACAGAAGCGAGTCATTCAAAAGCCGCTGCCGAAACACCAATCTGTGCCCGACACCCCATGCATTTTAGAAAGACGGAAAGACACATGGAAGACCGCCTGCAGGAGATTGCGGGTTTCTGAACGGTATCATGGAATAAACGATATCACGAGGGTGAAGAAAACGGAAAGGGAACATATACCGACGGGAGATGAGGTACCGCTTCTGGACAAGCTCGGAGAGCGAGCAAACGAGTGGCGAATTTCATAGCCCCTCCCTTGACCTTGTCCATGTCCTTCAGTATAATCAACATTTGGCAAAGTGGATCCAAGACTGTGTCGTCGCCATCTTTGAATTTACCAACGATGGTCAGAGTCAGTCCTCGGGTGAGATGTCGGTACGGAAAAGAGGTAAACATCCCCAAAATACCGATCCTTTATACAAAGAAGGAACACCAGAGCGTCTCGCAAGCAATGATTTTGTTCCGTTTGCTCGAATATATGCCATATCTAACGAACGTGAAACCTGCGTATACGCATCTCCTGCTGAACCTATTTCCGCCTTGTGATCCCGAAAGATGATGAAATATCCGTTCAGACGATAAACACGGTCCGCCGCTCCTGAAGTGTAGAGGCCGTTCAAGCGCAACGGACACTCCACAACCGGGAAAAGTTTCCCATAGCTTCACCAAACGCATCGATACTGTTATACTCTGTGTTAAAGCCATCTCCTTTGCGATTACATAAGTTTAATGCCACCTGTAGCGCATTGACACCCTCTGGCGAATTCGGGAGCGGCTGGAGTCGTCTTCGGTGGAATTCATTAAATAATTGACGGAGCAGAGTAAGAGGGAGATCTTTTTTCTCAGATGGCCGCAGACATGGGATTGACCTTGGGCCGTCTTGTGGGAACCCCCATTCCACAAGACGCATGAGCATATGAAGATGGCGGAGGTTAAAAAACAAGGTATGTCTTAGGTCTAAGAAAAAGGGAAGCGGGTTAATTGTGAAAGATCATATGACTTGACAAGATCACTTACCGTCCACAAGGCGACGAGGTTGTCCAGCCATTTGCCGGAAGGTATTACAATCAAATTATTTTCGATGCTTAAAATTATTCAAGACGTCGCTTTTGCCCAAAACGGAACCAAAAAACCCCCTTTTATCGATTGCATCCTTGAACAGTCTGCAGTATTCCTTGAAATTCTCTACCTCTTTCAATATTGATTGCACAGAATCCCCGGGGTTGATCAGCAAATTCTTCAGGGATTCAAATAATATACTGTCGAAGTGAAAGCCTTGGGGTAGTCCTCCATCCCTATGGAGGACTTCGAATATCGTTACCGACGTGATCGACGATATCTTCAGCACTTTCAAATTTCCTTCGCTTACGTGTCTCCTCGTCGCCAGATTCCCAGTCTCTATTGTGTTTAGGTGGCTTGTTTCTGATGAGTGTGGATGGGTCCACTGTTGCCACACAGCCACCGGACCCTTCACCAACCTAAGGATCTATTTAACCAATTTAGTTTAACCTTGTCTAAATGAGATTTTGTTATGCTTGCGCTTCACCGAATTCGTCACGGGACAGCAGCGGACAGTATTGTATACGCTCAGCGCTTGTGAAGTCCACCATTTAGTCCTAAGCGAATTCGCCATGCAAGTGCAGATGCAGCAGCTAATAGGACGCGCCAGTCACCATCCTGGAGCAGTTTATTCGGCGATTGGATGCAGCGCGGGGCCTTCAGGTGGGGCTTTCGCGCGCACGGAGTCCTTGAATGGCCAGCCGGGTAAGGTGTACGTTCAAAGACTACCGACTCATACATGAAACTCGAGGCTTTATATAGGCCGAGGGGGGCTTCCATGAGGGCGAAGATCATGGGCTGGATCTTGAGACCGGATGATACAGGCTCTAGACGCTGAGTGCCCTGCGGCCAATTGCCCTGTGAAATCCAGCTAAATATGCACGTTAGCTATGTTAAAATAGTAAAGGGGTGTAACTCGCAATGATTGTCCAACTTAGTGATTACCTCAGCAATTGCAGAACGAACGTAGACGTCCCGGTGTACGAGCAATTTACTGAGAGATGGAATGGCAGCTTGAATCGACTGACGAAGTTCGCCTATGTGTTTGAGTTATCTATGTTGCGATTGTATATCTCGATGCGACTCACCGTATTCAGCCAACTCAATAATCACCTCAAAAGCCGCAGATCGAACATCCCAGTACCAATCCCCCAGTAGTGTAATGAGTAAGGGAACAGCGGCCCCAATTGGTTTGCGAAGGTTGGCTTTATATCCGTGTTGGCAATGTATCTAGAGAATCGAGGATGAGACTGACCGTGATCGGCCAACTTAGGAATTGCCTGAACAGTATCCCATCGAACGCGCCAATCTCTATCCCGGAGTTGTTCAATGAGCGTCGGGATGGCGGATCCTATTGCTTCGCGAAGCTTGACTACGCATCCACGTTAGCTGTGTTACCATAATACATGGTTACTATTCACCATGTTTACCCAAATTTCCAAGTACAGAAAGAGCAGCTGATCGAACTTCGAGGTCCGCATGTCCAAGTAGTTTGAAAAACAAAGGGATGGCAGGTCCCATTGCCTCACAAAGTTCAACTAAGCATCCACATTAGCCATGTCGCCATATTACCTCGACTCAACCCACCGTGATTAGCCAATTGTTCGAATACAGAAACAACAGTTGATAGCACCCCGAATTTCGCATATTCGAGCAGCCTATTCAAAGATGGTATGGCAGCTCTGATTGCCCTGTGAAGTTTACCTATATAATATAGGTCAGCTAGTCTGAAAATGAAGTGTATCCAGTTTCAACTCGCCGTGATTGGCTAGCTTCCCAATTGTCCAAACAGTGGCCCATCGAATGCGCAGGCCCCTATCCTCGAGCAGTCTAACGAGCCATGGGACAGCATCTCCAATTACCTCACGAATCTCGACTACGCACTCGCGTCAGTTAATTTGCGACAGGATGCTGATCTACTCACCATAATCAGCCACCTTGCCAAATGTAGACACGGTAGCCAGTCGGACGTCGGAACTGCTATCTTCCAGGTGTTTAATGAGTCGTGGAATGACAGCTCCGATTGCTTCACGAAGCTTGACTATGCGCCCACGTCAGTGGTGGAGCTGCAACGTTTAGATGCTGCGTACCGTGATCAGCCAACTTTCCAAGTATAGATACAGCAGCCAGCCGGAGGTCGGAACTGTCATCTTCGAGTTGCTTGATGAGCCATGGAATGGTAGCTCCGATTGCCCCGCGAAGTTCGACTATGCACCCATATCAGCGGTGAAGCCACAGTATAGTTGCTTGATAACACTCACCGTGATCAACCGACTTTTCGAGCACAGAAATAGCAGCCGATCGGACTTTGAAGTTCCCATGGCCAAGCACTTTAATAAGTGATGGCATATGAGCCCCAATTTCTACGCGAAGCCCAACTATGCACCTGCGTCAGCCATGTTACAATAGTATAGGATTTAACTCACCATATTGAATAAATTCGCCAAGCGCAGACGCAGAAATGAACCGAGCCTTTGAGTCCTTTGCTTCAAGCCGCTTGATAAGCGCAAGAATGATGACCCCGATTTCCTTGCGAAGCTCGACTATACATTTGCGTTAGCCGTGTCAAGATATTGTCCAGGTGCAGCTCACCATGAACAACCAGGTTTTCAAGTAAAGAAATGGCCGTCAATCGAACCTCAGAGGTTGCATGTCCAAGAAACTTCAAAAATGACGGCGTGACTACCCCGATTGCCTCGCGAAGCTCAACTACATATCCGCATTAGCTAGTCCACGATAGTACCTGGATGTAACTCACCACGGCTAGCCAACATTTCGAGTATGGAAATGGTTGTCGATTGGACATCTGAGTTCGTATGTCCAAGCAGATCAAAGAACAATGGGACGGCATCTCCAATCGCCCCGTGAAACTCGACTGTACAACTGCCTTAGCTATGTCTGGATAGTATATAGATATGGCTCACCATGATTGGTCCACTTTTCAAGTACAGAGACGGCGGCCGATCGGTCCTCAGGGGTCCCACTTCCAAGCAGTTTACAGAGTGGCGGCACAGCTACCGCGATTTTTTTGCGAAGTTCCGCTACACATCCGCATAAGCTACACCACGGAAGCATCTAGATGCGACTCACCGTAATCAGAAAATCTGTTAAGGGCAGATACAGTGGAAAGCCGAACATTAGCGTCCCTATCCTCCAGCCGATTGACCAGCGCTAGGATAGCAACTCCAATTGCCTTGCGAAGCTTGGCTATATCCGAATTAGCTATATATACCGCGATAATATGTGGATGAACTATACTGTGATCGGCCAATCGCTCGAGTAGAGAAACAGCTGTCCAGCGGACTTCAGAGTCTGAATGTTCAAGCAATCTAAAGAACGATGGGACGCCAGCTCTAACTGCCCCGCAAAGCTCAACTACCATACCCGCATCAGCTACAGCACGAGAGTGTCTGGATTTAATTTACCGTAACCGGCGAACCTGCTAAGTGCAAGCGCTGCCGCGAGCCGAACACTGACGTCCTTATCTTCAAGCCGTTTGATAACTGCTGGAATCGTGGCTCCAATTGCCTTGCGAAGTTCGACTACATATTCACGTGAGCTGTGTGAGGATATTATCCGGATACGGCTCACCTTGAACAGCCAAATTTTCAAGTAAAGAAATGGCCATGGATCTGACCTCAGGGGTTGCGTGTCCAAGCAACCTCAAGGATGGTGGAACGACCGCCCTGATTACTTCGCGAAGCTCAGCTACATACTAAATTCAGCTCCATCACAACACCACCTCGATGCAACCTACCACGGCCAGCCAAAATTGCAAGCGCAGAAATGGCTGTCGATCGGATATCTGAAATTGTACTTCCAAGCAATTCAAAGAGAGATGGGATAGCAGCTCCGATTGCCTCACGAATCTCGACTACACATTTGTGTTAGCTCTACCGTGACGGCGCGGTATAAAGGTGAAACTCACCATGATCAACGAAAATTTCAAGCACAGAGACAGCTGTCAATCGAACCTCCGAGATTGCATGTCCAAATAGTGTAAACAGCGATGGGATGGCCGCCTTAGTTGCCTTACGAAGCTCAACTACGCATTCATATTAGCTACGCTGCAAAAGTACCTGAGTGTAACTTGCCGTATCCAGATAATTGTGCAAGTGCCGAAACAGCTATTGATCTGACCTCAGAGGTCGCGTGTCCAAGCAGTTCAAAAAGAGATAGAATAGGCTCCCGGATTGCCTCGGGGGGTTCGGCTACACATATCTGTGAGCAATCAATCGATAGAGTCTAGATGTCACTCACTGCGACCAGCTAACATTTCAAGCACAGAAAGAGCTGTTGATCGGATCTCTGGGTCCGTGTGTTTAAGCAGTTCAAAGAGCAATGGGATAGCGGCACCGATTGCCCCGCGAAGCTCGACTATACATTCGCATTAATTACGCTGAGACAGCATCAGGACGACACTCACCGTGATCAGCAAGTTTTTCAAGTACAGAAACGGCTGTGGATCGGACCTCTGGGGACTCATTTCCGAGCCATGTAAACAGTGATGGGATGGCCACTCCGATGTCTTCACGAAGCTCGACTACAAGTCCGCATTAGCGACGTCATAGTAATCTATAAATGAGACTGACGGTAATATGCAAACTGGCCAAATGCAGACACAATAGCTAGCCTAACACTGGAGTCCCTTTCCTTGAGGCGCTTAATAAGCACCGGAATGGCATTTCCAATTTCCTTGCGAAGCTCGACTATAAACCGGTGTTTGCGTTTAGGTTAATGTAGGATAGAATGTAACTCACCATGGCAAGCTAGCCTTTCAAGGAGAGAAATAGCTGCTAATGGGACCTCGGGGGTTGTATTTCCAAGCAGTTTGACGAGTGATGGCATGTTTATCTCGAATGCCTTGCGAAGCTCAACTACATGTTCGCATTAGGCACATCGGAAGGGTATTCAATCGTAACTCACCATAATCAGCGAACTTTCCAAGTGTAGATAGAGTAGCCAGTCGAGCACTGGAGTCCTTGTCTTTAAGCAGTTTGAAAAGTTCTGGGATAGAAGTTCCAATTGCCTTGCGAAGCTCCACTTTACACCCGTGTTGGCTGACTCACGCTAGCATCTGGATTCAACTTACCACCGCTACCTAATATTTCAAGTAGAGAAACAGCCGTCAACCGGACCTCAGGGGTTTCATGTCCAAGCAGTGTATAGACTGATGGTATGGCTACTTCGATAGCCTCACGAAGGTGAGCTGGACATGCAGGTAAGTTGTGTCAGGATATTATCTGGATGCAACTCACCACGACCAGCCAATTTTTCAAATAGAGAAACAGCTACTGATCGGACCTCCAGGACCTCATGTCTAAACATTGTAAAGAGTGATGGTATGGCTGCCCCGATTGCCTCGCGAAGGACAACTGCACATATGTATAAGTTATGTCACGGTATTACCTAGATGTAGCTCACCTCGACCGGCCAACTGTTCAAGTAGAGAAATAGATATCGATCGGACCTCAGCGGTTTCATGTCCAAGCAGTGTAAAGAGTGATGGTATGGCCGCCTCGATTGTCCCACGAAATTCGACTGCACATCTGCATTAGCAATATCACAAGTGTATAACGATATAATTCACCATAAGAAACGAACTGGCAAAGTGTAGACATAGTAGCTAGCCGAACATTGGAATCGCTATCTTCAAGTTGTTTGATAAGGGCTGGGATGGACGTTCCAATTGCCTTGCGGAGCTCGACTAGTTGTTCGTGTTGGCTAGGCTACGCTAGTATGTGCGCGTAGAACTCACCATGACCAGTCCACAGTTTAAATAGAGAAACTACTGTCAATCGGACCTCAGAAGCGGCATGTCCAAGCAGTATAAAAGGCGATGGCATGGCCAGACCGATCGCCTTGCGAAGCCTAACTACATGTCTATATGAGATAGTGTCACGATATTATGCAGACAAACCCACCATGACGGGCCAGTGCTTCAAGTAGAGAAACTGCTGTCGATCGGACCGCAGAGGTCGGATGTACGAGCAGTTCAAAGAAGGATGGGATAGCTGCTACAATCGGCTGGTGAAGCTCGGCTATGTATACCGTGTTACCTACAAGATAAACGTATTTGAATGTAACTGACTGTGATCCGCCAACTTTTCAAGTATAGAAACAGCCGTTAACCGGACTTCGAAGGTTGTATCCACAACCAGTTCGGAGAGTAGCGGAATGGATGATCCGATTGCCTCATGGAGACTCACTACGTATCTATGTCAACTATGTAGCGATAGTACCTAAGCGACGCTCACCATGACTAGCCAATGTTTCAAGTACTTGAATAGTAGCCGTGCGCACAAGCTGATTTGGGTGTCCAAGGAGTTTAAAAAGAGATGACATATCGGCTCCAATTGTGTTTCGAAGCGGGCCTGCATGTCCATATTAGCTGTGTCATGGAAGCATCTGGGTGTACCCACCGTAATCAGCGAACTTGAAAATTGTGGACACCGTAGCCAGTCGAACCATGGGATCTTGGTCCCCGAGTCGTTTTATAAGCTCTGGGACGGAGGCTCCAACCGCTTTGCGAAGCTCGACTATCTATTTGTATTAGCTAGGACGTGATAGCATTTGGGTGCGACTCGCCATGACTAGCCATATCCTTAAGTGTGGAAATAGCCGCCATTCGTGCCGAGGGCTTTGCATCTCCAAGTAGTTTAAACAGAGATGGCATGCAAACTCCAATTGCCTTACGAGGCTCGTCTAAACAATCTCATTGGCTATGTGCTACTCGCATTTGGATACAACTCACCATGAATAACCAACTTTTCAAGTAGAGAAACGGCTATCGATCGAACCTCGGAGTTTGCATGTCCAAGCAGTTCAAAGAGTGATGGAATGGCTGCCCCGATTGCTGTGCGAAGCTCGACTACATTTCCGTGTTATTTATTTCATGAAAAAAAAAGAAGAAAAAAAGAAAAAAGAATGTGACTTGCCGTAATCAGCGAACATTTCGAAAACATAAATGATTGTTGATTGGACCTCGGGTTTTGCATGTCTAGATAGGGTATAGAGTGACGGCATTGCAGACCCAATCGTCTTGCGAAGCTCAGCTATACATCCATGTCAGTGTTGCTGTGATAGTCCGTGGATGCACCTCACCGTGATGACTTAGCATTCTAAGTAGAGATATGGCTCTCGATCGGACATCAGCGTTTTCATGTCTGAGCAACTCAAAGAGTAGCGGAATGGCTGCCCCATTTGCTTTGTGAAAATTGGCTACATATCTACATCAGCTGTGTTGCTGTAGCAGTTAGCAACTCACCACAGTCCATCAAAGTTTTAAGTAGAGAAGCAGTTGCTGACCGGACTTTATGGTTTTCGTGCGATAGTAACTTGAGAAGTGATGGGATGCCAGCTCCAATTGCCTCGTGGAGTTCAACTACTTAACTACATCAGTGGTATTGGGATCGTATCTGTATGCAATTCACCGTGATTAAATAATTTTTCAAGTGTAGACACGGTGGTCAGCAGGATGTAGGAGTGGCGACGAGCTGCAAGCTGTTTGATGAGGGACGGAATGCCTACTCCAATTGCGCCACCAAACTCGGCTATGTATTTGCATTAGGCATGTCACAACAGTGTTGTAATGTGACTGACCATGACCGGCCAAACTTTCGAGTAGAGAAATGGTTGTTGATCGAACCTCAGAAGCTGTATGTCCAAGCAGTTCAAAGAGTAATGGGATGACCGCCGTTATTGCTTCATTAAGTTCAACTATGCATCCATGTCAGCGGTATCATGAAAGTATCATGTGGATACGAACTGACCATGACCAGACAGCGTTTGAAGTAGAGAAACAGCTCTTGATCGGCAATCAGGGCTTCGGTGTCTCAGCAGCTCAAATAGCGGTGGAATGGCTGTCGAGAGCACCCCACGAAGTTCAACTATTCATCCGCATTGGCTATTTCACAAAAGCATATGGTTATTACTCACCACGATCAATCAACCTTTCAAATAGAGAAACAGCTTTCAATTGGACTTGAGGGTTTTCATGCTCTATCTGTTTGAGAAGTGATGAGATGCCAGCTCCAATTGCCTTGTGGAGTTCAACTATATAACCATGTCAGGGGTGTTGTGATAGTATCTGGATGCAGTTCACCGTGATTAAGTAATTTTTCAAGTGTAGACATCGTGGGCAGCAGAATTGCGGATTGGATGCTGTCAAGCTGTTTGATGAGTGACGAGATTCCAGCTCCCATTGCCTCACGAAGCTTAACTATACATTTGTGTTAGCCACGCTGTGAGAGCATCTGGATGCAACTCACCATGATCAGCTAAATCGTCAAGTATGGAAACGGCTGTCAATCGGACCTCCGATTTTACGTGTCCCAACAGTTCAAAGATTGATGGCATGGCTGCTACAGTTGCTCCGCGAAGCTCGACTGCACATCCACGTTAGACATGTCACAACGGCATTCAGATATGGCTCACCACGACAAGTCATCCTTTTATGTAGAGAAATGGCCATTAATCGGACCTTATTGTTTTCATGACCGAGAAGTTTGGCAATTAATGGGATGCTAGCTCCGATTTCGTCATGAAATTTGTCTACTCAAACACATCAGTGATGTCATGATAGTATCTGGACGCAACTCACCGTGGGTAAGTAACTTTCCAAGTGTAGACATCGTGGTCAGCAGAAGTATTGGGTCGTTATCATCGAGCTGTTTGATGAGTGACGACATTCCAGCTCTCATTGCCTCACGAAGCTCGACTATACATTTAAGTTAGCCATGTTGCCGAGAGCATCTGGGTGCAACTCACTATGATCAGCTAAATTGTCGAGTATGGAAACAGCTGTCAATCGGACCTCAGATTTTACGTGTTCCAGCAGTTTGAAGATTGACGGCATGGCTGCTCCAGTTGCTCTACGAAACTCGACTGCACATCCATGTTAGCTATGTCACAACGGTATTCAAATACGGCTCACCACGACCGATTATTCTCTTATATAGAGAAATGGCCATTGATCGGACCTTATCGTATTCATGCCCGAACAGTTTGGCAAGAGATGGAATGCTAGCTCCAATTTTCTCACGAAATTCGACTATCCAACTTGTCAGTGATGTCATATTAGTATCTGGATGCAATTCACCATGATCAAACAACATGTCAAGTGCAGACAAGGTGGCTAGCAGAGTGTCGGGGTGGACAACTCTGAGCCGTCTGACGAGTGATGGGATGCAAGCTTTGATTAATAGACGAAGCTCAGCTACACATCCGCATCAGCTGTGTTGTGATAGCGCTTGGATAAAGCTTACCACGATCAGCCAACGTTTCGAGTAAAGAAATGGCCGTCGACCGACAATTGTAAATATTATGCCCAATTAATTTAAAAAGCGATGGAATGACGACTTTAATCGCCTCACAAAGCTCGACTACACAACCACGTTAGCTGTGTGGTAATATCTGGATGCAACTCACCATAATCAGCCAGTTTTGCAAATACAGAAACGGAGTACTTATCAAAAAAGAACCCTGGGTATAAAGGGAGTTTGGCGAGCGATGGGATGGCTGCTTTGATTGCCATGCGAGGGATCTCTGTGCGCTCATGTTAGCGAGATCACGATGACACTTGGATAATTACCATTAAAAGATAAGTTTTCAATTGTAGAGACCGCTGCCGACCGGACTCCAGGGTAAGTATGTCCGACTTTTATAAAGAGGGGTGGGATAGCCGCCCCGATTGCTTCGTGAAACTCAACTACGCATTCATGTGAGCGATTTCGGATAGTATATAAACACAACTTACTGTAGCCACCCAATATTTCCAGTAGAGAACTGGCTGTTGATCGGACTTCGGAGGTTGGATGTTCAAGTAGTCCAACGAGTGATGGGACGGCTGTCCCGATTGCCTCGCGAAAATCAACTACGCATCTATGTGAGAGATTTTAAATAGTATATGGATACAACTCACCGTGACCACCCAATCTTTCGAGCAGAGAACTGGCTGTTGATCGGACTTCGGAGGTCGGGTGTTCAAGCAGTCTAAAGAGTGATGGAATGGCTGCCCCGATTGCCTCGCGAAACTCAACTACGCTATGTGAGCTATAACCGATTGCATATGAATACAACCCACCGTGAGAACCCAACATTTCAAGTAGAGAACTGGCTGCTGATCGAACTTTGGAGGTTGAATGTTCAAGTAGCTTAAGGAGTGATGGGATGGCTGCCCCAATATCGGGATGCAACTTGCCAAGCGTGGACACAGTGGCCAGAAGAATGTCAAGGTGGTCAACCCCGAGCTGCAGGATAAGTGATGGGATGCCTGCTCCAATTACTTCATGGAACTCGACTACGCATCCTTGTTACCTACGTTGCGATAATATTTGGTTGTAACTCACGGCGATCAGCCAACTTCTCAAGCACCGAAATGGCTGTTGATTGGATTCTAGAATTGGCATGCCCAAGCAACATAAAGAGTGATGGGATGGCCGGCCCAGTTGCCTCGCAAAGCTTAACTACACATCTCCGTTATCTATAGGGCGATAGCATCTGGGTGTGACTCACCGTGATCAGCCAACATCTCAAGTACAGAAACCGCTGTCGATCGGACCCTAGAATTTGCGTTTTCCAGTAGATTAAATAGAAATGGGATGACCGCTCCGGTTGCTTCGCGAAGCTCAGCTGCATATCCGCGTCAACTACTTCACAATACTAGCTGAATGTAACTCACCGTGACTAGCCAAGTTTTCAAGCACAGAAATGGCTGTTAATCGGATCTCCGAGTTTTTATATCCGAGACATTCAAAAAGCGACGGAATGGCAGCTCTGATTGTTTCATGAATTTCGCCTAGGTATAACCGTTAGATGTCTCGAGATATTACATCGCTGCTTCTCACGGTATGAGGCCAAGTTTCCTAGTACAGAGGTAGCTGCTGACCGGACTTCGGAGTTCGTATGTCTAAGCAGTTTGATGAGCTGTGGTATAGTGCCTCCAAACACCTCGCGAAGGTCGACTACATATCGCCGTTAGATCTCCCGCGATAGTACATAGCTGCCGCTCACCGTGTGTAGCCAAGTTTTCCAGCAGAGAGATAGAGACTGACCGGACCGCATAGTTCGTATGTCCGAGCAGGTTAACGAGTGGTGGTATGACGTCCCCGAACGCCTCGCGAAGGTCGGCTACATTCGGCATTAGACGCCTTTTGATACTATATAACCGCCACTCACCATATGTAGCTAAGGTTTCCAGCACGGGAATGACTGCTGTTCGGACCTCGGAGTTCGTGTGTCCAAGCAGTTTAATAAGCGGTGGTATTGAGTCTCTAATTGCCTCGCGAAGCTCAACTACAAATCCGTATCAGATATGTTGCGATGGTATCTGGGTATAACTCACCGTGATTAACTAACTTGCAAAGTGTGGACCCGGTAGTCAATCGAACGTAGGAGTTGCTATCTTCAAGCCGTTCCGTGAGCGATGGGATGACGGCGGCAATTGCCTCTCGCAATTGAACTACACGGCTGTGTTAGATGTGGCGAAGGTATATGGTTATATCTAGCTCACCGTGATCAATGAACCTTCCGAGCATAGACACAGTGGCTAACCGAACGGAGTGGTCGTCATCTTTCAATAGCCTACTGAATGATGGAAGGGCGATCCTAATTGCGTCACAGAACCTCCCTTTACTCTCACATCAGCTATA
>Ga0335075_10012168_pt1 | contig 13006 bp, 12 predicted proteins | sample Lox_Sample_24_FD_206723 | JGI IMG/M metagenome (GOLD analysis project Ga0335075, IMG submission 206723) | Soil microbial communities from Loxahatchee National Wildlife Refuge, Florida, United States - Lox_Sample_2.4 | ecosystem: Environmental > Terrestrial > Soil > Wetlands | place: USA... | reverse complement strand
TGAGCTCGGCGCCCTTGGCGATGCAATGCCCGTGGCCGCGATGGGTCGAGGTGATCCAATCCCTGTCGCTCAGCGGCGCGCACGCCCCCACCGCCGTCGCCTCCTGCCCGATCGACAGGTGCATCGTGCCGTAGCTCAAGCCGCGGATATAGGAATCTTCCGCCGCCTCCTCGAAACGGCGAATGCGATGCATGCGCTTGAGGGTGCCGAGCACCTCCTCCACGCTCAACCGGTCATAGACCTTGGGACGCGCGACGCGGAGCCGCGCTGACTTTGGCTGTGGCGACAATCGATTTGACTCCAATAGAGCCCTCCCCGCCGACTCCGCCTTTAGGGCACCCCTGAACTTTTGTCTCGTAAAAAAGTCAAAGGTTCAAAAGCCGGCGATAGAGAGTTTCAATCGCCGATGACAAAAAAGGGATGATTTCCCGGCTCGCTTGCTTGCAGGTTCCCGGATTTCACGCCAGAGTGCGGGACTGTCAGGGAGGGAGCAACAATGCCTAAGATCACAGGTAAATCATTTTTGCTGGGATCGATCTGCGCTGCGGCGATTGTCGCGGCCGGGATGGCGAACGCGCAGCAGGAGGTCAAGAACGCGGCAAGCTCGATGTCGGCGACCGCCGAGGTGACGCCGGTCTCGCAGGACCAGCTCAACGCGGCGGCGAAGGACGGATCGAACTTCCTTCTCACCAACGGCAACTATGCGCAGACGCGGTTCTATCCGAACGATCAGATCAACCGCAATAATGTCGCGCATCTGCATCCGGCGTGGATCTTCACCACCGAGGTCAAGGAGTCGCTGGAAACCTCGCCGATCATCGTCAACGGGGTCATGTACGTGACCACTTCGTTCAGCCACGTTTACGCGATCGACGCCAAGACCGGCCAGCAGATCTGGCACTTCAAGCCCAAGCTCGGTCCGATCACGACGTTCTGCTGCGGCCCCAACAATCGCGGCGTCGCCGTCTACGACGACAAGGTCTATGTGGCGACGCTCGATTCGAAGCTCTACGCTCTCGACGCCAAGTCCGGCGACGTCGTCTGGCAGGTGCAGATCGCCGATCCCGAGAAAGGATATAGCGAGACGATGGCGCCGACCGCGGTCGACGGCAAAATCCTGATCGGCACCAACGGCGGCGAGTACGGCATCCGCGGCTTTGTGCGCGCCTACGACGCCAAAGACGGCAAGCTAGTCTGGAACTTCGACACCATCCCGGACAATTCGGTCGGCGTGTGGGCGACCAAGGACCCCACCGGCCGTGACTTGCACCGCGACATCGCGGCCGAAAAGGCGGAGCTCGCCAAGAACGGCGACCCCTACAAGACGCTCGGCGGCGGCGTGTGGCAGAATCCCTCGGTCGATCTGGCGACCAAGCGCGTCTACTTCAGCGTCGGCAATCCTTCGCCCGACCTCTACGGCGCGATCCGCCCCGGCGACAACCTCTACACCGACTCGCTCGTCTCGCTCGATCTCGACACCGGCAAGGTGGTCTGCCACTTCCAATATGTCCCGCATGACGTGTGGGACCTGGACGCGGTGAGCCCCACCGTGCTTGTCGAGGCCGCGGACAAGGACGGCAAGATGGTTCCCGCGGTCATGGAGGCCGGCAAGACCGGCTATATCTATGTGAACGACCGCAAGGACTGCAGCCTCATCCGCTTCTCCGAACCGATGGTGTCGCAGAAGGACCGATGGACGCTGCCGACCCCGACCAAGCCGCTCGACCCCAAGTCGGCGCGCATGTTCCCCGGCGCGAACGGCGGCGTCGAATGGTCGCCGATGGCGACCGATCCGGGCCAGGGCCTCGCCTATGCGATCAACCTCGAGCAGGAGATGACCTATACGGTCGCCGAGGAGCCCTACCCGGACGGCAAGCTGTGGCTCGGCGGCGCCTTCACCAACGTCCCAGGCGGGATCCAGACCGGCAACATCACCGCGGTCAACTACAACACGGGCAAGATCGCCTGGCAGGTCAAGACGCCGCAGCCGATGATCGGCGGCATACTCGCCACCTCCGGCGGCCTCGTGTTCGCCGGCGAGGGCAACGGCTGGTTCAAGGCCTACGATTCGTCGAACGGCAAAGAGCTCTGGCAATTCATGGCCGGCGCGGGCGTCAACGCCCCGCCGTCGTCCTACGTGGTCGACGGCAAGCAGTACATCGTGGTCGGCGCGGGCGGCAACACCCAGATCGACTTCAAGCGCGGGGACAGCATCATCGCCTTCACGACCGACTGATCGCTTGCGCTTTGCTCTCGGCCGCTTCCCCCGGATCGCCGTCCGGGGGCGGCGGCCTTTTCGTTTGACCTGACGACCGCGCGGCGCGCAGATTTGAGAGCGCCGTTGGCGCGCGAAGGATTCCATGCATGCTGCGTTGTGTTGTTGTCGTCGCGCTGCTCACTGGCGCAACCGCGGCGAACGCGGATTCGATCGAAGACAAGGCGGCGGTCTGCGCCGCCTGCCACGGCGAGAAAGGGCTGCCGCAAGACAAGTCGATCCCGATCATCTGGGGCCAGAACGCAGGCTACCTTTATATCCAGTTCCGCGATTTCCAGAAGGGCGCGCGCAAGGACGACCGGATGACGCCGATCGCTCAGGGAATCGTCAAGGGCGACGCGCTCGCGCTCGCCGAATATTTCGCCGCCAAGACTTGGCCGCGCACCAGCGCGCCGACGGCTTCCAAGGCCGACACCGAGACCGCGATCACGGCCATCAAGTCGGTCGTGTGCACCAGCTGCCATCTCGAGCAGTTCCAGGGCGATTCGTCCGTCCCCCGGCTGGCCGGGCAGGAGCGCGACTACCTGTTGAAGACGATGATGGATTTCCGCAATCACACCCGCGGCAACAACCCCGGCATGTCGGATCTCATGAACACGGTCACGCCCGAGCAGATCGCCGCCATCGCGGCCTATCTGGCCGGGCTTTGAAGCGGCTTCACCGCGCGAGCAGCTTCGCCGCCTCCTCATGCCCGAGACCACGGGCGATGTCGGCGGCGGTCTTGCCACGGTCGTCCTTGAGATCGAGGTCGGCGCCGTGCGCAATGAGCGTCTTGATCGTCGCCTCGACGTCGTCAACCCCCGCCGACGCGTCGTGGCCCGCGGCCCACATCAGCGCGGTCAGCCCATGGGCGTACCGGCGGTTGACGTCGACGCCGGCCTGAATGAGCAGCGCGACGATCGGCGCATAGGCGTGGCCCGCGGCGTAGATCATCGCGCTCTTGCCCGCATCGTCGAGCGCATTTGGGTCCGCCCCATACTTCAAGAGCCGCTCGACGCTGTCCGCCGAGCCATTGTAGGCGGCCGCGGCGAGAGGGCGCACGCCGTTGCGGCCGGGAAGGTTTGGATCGGCGCCGCCTTCGAGCAAGAGCTCAATCGCCGCGCCCCGATCGGCTTCGGCGGCGTAGAAGAGCGGCGTCGAGCCGTCGACGGCGCGCGCATTGACGTCGGCGCCTCGCTCGAGAAAGAGCCTCATCAGCGGCAGCTTGCCGGCCTCGGCCGATCGGGCAAGCGCGGTCGCGCCGTCGCGGTCTCTGGCGTCGATGGCCGCGCCGCGATCGATGAGCGCGCGCGCTTCATGCTCGCAGCCGAACCGCGCGGCGGCGAACAGAAGCATCGCCGCCTGATATTGATCGCCGTCGTGAAGCGTCTCAGCCGACTGCGCGATGTCGGCGCAGCGGTCCGCCGCGCGCGCCGCGCCTGCGAACAAGATCAACGCAAGGCCCGCCAGCGCGATCAGGCGCGGGAGCGCGAGCATCGGTCGCGTTGTCAAGGCATGAGGCATGAGCGCTTCTCTCACGGCCGCGCGCATCACGCCAGCGGACCCGCGGGACGCAATCGCCCGACTTCGACGCCGTTCCAGTTCATCAGGCGCGGCGAGACGAAGCGCGCGAGGCGCGCCTCCATCTCCTGGTCGAAGCCGCCGAAGCGGCGGAGGAGGGCCGCGATCATCACTTGCGCCGCCCGCCCGGCGCCGTCGTCGGCCTTCACCGCAAGGCCGAGCCCGGCCTCCGGCAGCGCGGCGCAGATGACGCCCTCGGCGCCCGACTTCAAGAACACGCGCTGGCCGATGAGGCTCATCAGTTCAGTGTCGAACCTGCCCCTGCCCGCGACCGTGACAGGATGCGCCGCGACGGCTGCTCGAATGCGCGCCACAGCCCGACCACGCTCCGGCGGCAGCCCCTGCCCCGCGCCGAGGCGCGCGAAACCTCGAGCCAGCGCGGTCAGCGGCACGGCGTAAGTCGGGATCGAGCAGCCGTCGACGCCGCGCCTCTCCTGACTCAAGCGGGCGCCGGTCATCGCTTCGATCGCCGCCGCTGCCTCGCGCTGCACGGGATGATCCGGCGCGACATAGCCCTTGGGGTCCACGCCCATCGCGCAGGCGAGACAGATGAAGCCCGCATGTTTGCCCGAGCAATTGTTGTGCAGAGCGGTCGGCGTTTTCCCTAAGCGCGCGAGCGCCCGCGCCTCCGTTTCGCCCAGCGGCCAATGCGCGCCGCATTCGAGCGCGCCTTCGTCATATCCGGCCTTGGCGAGCATCGCGCGCACGCCCGCGACATGGGCCTCGCCGCCAGAGTGAGAGGCGCAGGCAAGGGCGATCTCGTTGTCGCTTAGGCCAAGGCGATCGGCGGCGCCGCTTTCGACAAGCGGCAAGGCCTGCAGCGCCTTGACGGCCGAGCGGGGATAAACCGCCCGCTCGACGTCGCCGAACGCTAGAACCGCCCGGCCGTCCGCGTCGGCGACCGCGCCCGCGCCGCGATGAGCGGATTCGATCCGACTGCCGCGCGTGGCCTCGACGACCACCGGATTCGCCATAGGTTCCTCTCCCGCCGCCTGTCATGCCCGCGAAGGCGGACATCCAGCAAGCCTTCGCTGCGACTCTGGATTCCCGCTTGCGCGGGAATGACAAAGCCTTGGCCGTTTTCCGTGGTCTGCGGGCGATTCGCCTGTTGCCTAACGCCTTCCCCGCCCCCATCCGTTCCCGTACCAATGGATGAGCTCCATGCGAGGACAAGAGAATGCAGGTTCGCGACGTAATGACCCATGGCGTGATCGGCGTGCCCGAGAGCGCGAGCATCGCCGAGGCGATCGAGACGATGTTGCGCTCGCGGGTGAGCGCGCTCGTCGTGTTCGACGCCAAGAACCAGCTCATCGGCATCTTGAGCGAGGGCGACCTCCTCCGCCGCAGCGAGCTCGGAAGCGAGCACAAGCGCCCCCGCTGGCTCGAATTCCTGCTCGGCAGCGGGCGGCTTGCCGAATCTTACGCGCACGAATACGGGCGCAAGGTCGGGGAAGTGATGACCCGCGACGTCGAGACGATCGAGGAAGGGGCCGACCTCAGCGAGGCGGTCGATCGGATGCTGCGCCGCCGCATCAAGCGGCTCCCGGTGCTCAGGGGCGAAACCGTCGTCGGCGTGATCTCGCGCTCGGACCTGCTCAAGGGCCTGTTGGCGGCAACGCCGCAGGCGAAGGGGCCCCATCCCGACGCCGAGATCAAGGCCGCGATCCAGGCCGAGCTCGACAAGCTGGACTGGGCGCCGCGCGCGAGCGTGCGGATCGAAGTTCAGAACGGCGTCGCCACCTTCGAGGGCGCGATCACCGACGAACGGCTGCGCGACGGGCTCAAGGTCATCGCCGAGAACACGCCCGGCTGCGTCGCTGTCCACGACCACATGGCCTGGATCGAGCCGAACTCGGGATATTTCATGGCCTCGCCGGAAGATGAAGAGCGGACCAAGTGAGATCGTCCGCCGCCCCGGGCGCTGAGAAGGGTTTAGTCTTCCTTGTCATTCCCATTCGCCTGCGCAGCGGCCGATCGGGAATTCAGGCGCGGTGGGCATGGCGAGGGAGCGAAGCGTTCGACCGGATTTCACATCACAACGCCCCTCGAAGGGTGACGCCCGGCAAGTTCGGCCGGCAAAAATCATAATGCAGGTCGCGCTGGTGTTAGACTTTGGTCGTAGTTGCATTTCGGGCAAAGTTATGGCATCAATATGGCTGGCAAGGGGCCAATACCTATTTGCAAGTTGTTCCACGGGCGCGGTCGCAATTGTTGTTGGTTAAGAGGGGTTGAAGCGCCGCCGCCTTCGCCACGAGGTCTGACGTCGCCGCCAAAACGGGGGGCGGTCGAAATGGCTATGGTCTACGAGGATAATTATGGCTTTTGGGACCTCGATGGTCCCGGAGAACGCGCCTTCTTCGAGCACGTGCAGCGCCGAAGCGCGCTCGTGAATTGCGAACGCTGCGAACGCCCCGTCAGCCTCATGCCTTTCAAAACCTTGTGCGCTTCCTGCGTCTCCGCCCTCGAATGCGGAGCGCCAGCCTCGATCGACGACTATGATCAAGCCAAGCCAACGCTTCTGGATCCTCGCCGTCCGGCACGACGGCCGTTTCGTCGCCGAGTTCGGCAGTTTTGTGCGGGGGGAAGTCATCGTGGAAATGAGCGAGCGGCGGCGAAAAGGAGTTCGCCGCTCTGATTTGAAGATCATCGCCTCCGATCCCCTTCGAGACGCAATCGAAAAAGCGGTCGCGGCGCTGAACGGCGCCTAAGGCGCGTATCCCGAACGCTCCCGCCGCCTTCGACCCGCGCAAAGCGCGCCACGCCCGACAATCGGCTTGCAAAAGCCGCAAGGCCGCTCAACTTCCCCGCCAAGGTCGGGCCGCGCGAATGTCGGAGGCGCCGACAGGGATGATAAAAATAGAACGGATCGCCGGCGGCGTCTTGAAAGTGGTCGCGCCGACGAAACTGCAATCGGGCGATTTCGCCGAGTTGGCCAAAGAGATCGAACCGATCATTCGGCAGAGAGGCCACTTGAGGCTGCTCATCGACGCCTCGCATCTGGCCGGCTGGAAAGATCTCGGCGCCCTCGAGGAACATGCCGCCTTCGTCAAATCGCATCACGACAAGGTGGAACGCATCGCCGCGATCGCGCCGCACGAATGGCAGCGATGGCTCATCAGCGCCATCAGGGTCTTCCTGCATCCCGAGGTGAGAGTATTCGAGAGCGGCCAGGAAGGCGAAGCGCTTCGCTGGCTTGGCTTCGCTGGCTTGAGAGCTGACGCCGGCAACTTGGCTAGCGCGGCACGCCGACCGCCTCGGGCGGGGGCGGCAAGGCCGTGATCGGCCGATCCTTTCCGGCCCAGAACGGCAGCGGCAGCCATTGAATCGGCTGCCCCGTCTCGTGGTAGAGCATCCAGCTCTGCCCGGTGGCGGTGTCCAAAAGGAGCGCTTCGGGAAAAGTCTGGGCTTGTGACGCCGGGACCGCGACCATCTGATAGCGCCCGATTTTCGCCTCTTCGCCATGCGCGCCTGTCGTCGCAAGCCAAAAAAGACCAAGCAGCGCAACGACTGGCTTTTGCATGGAAAGGCTTCTCCGGCGACAGAATGGCCAGCGCGCCTTTTAATGTTCGCATTCTCATATGGCGAGAGAGAAGCCAACTAAACATGGTCATATTGTTTAAATTGCTCTTGAGTTATTTTGGCAGGAGCCGGAAGCCCGATTGCGCCGGCGTGAGGCGCCACAGTGGGCAAGTGGCAAGTGGCGCAAAGGAGGTCCTAAGTCCTTGGAGTCGTTGGATCGCGTAAACTTGTGTGCGGGCGCCTTGCCGTCGGCGCGGAAGCCGGGGCCCGGCCCTTCCGGTCCGAGGCGACCCCGGCTCGGACGGCTTCAAGCGCCCTGCCCTTCTCCCGCCTCAGCCAGCGCCTCAAGCCCCTCGCGATAGGTCGGATAGGCGGGCTCAAACCCGAGCAGCGTCTTGGCCTTGGCGATCGAGACCCGCTTGTTGTCGGCGTAGAACTCCTGAACCATCGGCGAGAGCCGCGCCTGGCCGAACGGCTCCTCAGGCGGCGGCTCGAGGCTGAGCAGCGTCGCCGCGTAGGCGACGACGTCCTGCGGCGGGGCGGGCTCATCGTCGGCGACGTTCCAGATCTGCCCTGACAGGCCTTGCGTCAGGACAAGGCTCGTGACCTGGGCGATGTCGTCGACATGGGCGCGGTTGAACACTTGGCCGGGCTTGACGATCCGCCGCGCCTCGCCCCGGCTGAGATTGATGAGCGCGTTGCGGCCGGGGCCATAGATTCCGGCCAGCCGCAGGATGTCCGCTTCGGCGCCTCGCGCCCGCGCCGCCGCGATCCAGCGCGCCTCGTCCGCGAGCCGCTTGAGGCCGCGCGCCGTACGGGTCAGCGTCGCGCTCGTCTCGTCGACCCAGCCTCCGCCACGATCGCCATAAACGCCGATGGTCGAGTAATAGACGATGCGCTTGAGCGCCGGCGCGGCCGCGATGGCGGCGGCGAAGCGCTCGACCGTCGCGCCCGCACAATCGCGCGGCGGAATGGAGACGACGACCGCTTCGGCCTTGCTCAGCGCCTGCTCGAGCCCCGGATCTGCCTCTGCGCCGTCGAATTGATAGGCTTCGACGCCCTCGCGACGCAGCGCGGCAACAGCGTCCGCGGTTCGCGCCGTTCCGCTCGCCTCGACCCAGGGCTCGCGCTCGATCAGGCGCCGGGCGCAATAGCCGGCGCCGAAGAAGAAGACCCTCAAGCTATGCGGAGCGCCGACCGCGGCTCGGGAATCGCCCGGCCAACCGACCTTGCTTCTTCGAGCCAGCTCATGATCGCGTCGTCGACATTGCGCGCGGCCTCCTCGCGAGTGTCGCCGTCCGACATGCAACCGGGCAGGTCGGGAACGGTCGCAAGGAACCCGCCGCCATCTTCCTCGGAAAGCGGCTCGATTACGACTGCATATTCAGGCTTTCGCATTCGAATTCCTTCGTGGCCAAGCCCCTTCCCCCTTTGGGGGAACGTGTCGCCGAAGGCGACGGATGAGGGCGGCCGCACCCCTCATCCGACCGGCTTCGCCGGCCACCTTCTCCCAGAGGGAGAAGGTGAGGCGCTACTTCTTCTTCGGCATATAGAGGTCGGTGAGCGTCCCGGCGAACGCTTCGGCGGACATGGCGAAAGTCTCCGACAAGGTTGGGTGCGGATGGATGGTGAGGCCGATGTCTTCCGCTTCGGCGCCCATCTCGATCGCCAGCGCCGCCTCGGAAATGAGGTCGCCGGCGTTAGGCCCGACGATCCCGCAGCCGATCAGCCGCTGGGTCTCCTCGTCCCACAGAGTCTTGGTCAGGCCCTCGTCGCGGCCGAGCGAGAGCGACCGGCCGCTCGCCGCCCAGGGAAAGACGGCCTTGCCGTATTTGATCCCCTTCGCCTTGGCTTCGGTCTCTGTCAGGCCCGCCCAGGCGACTTCCGGATCGGTGTAAGCGACCGACGGGATCGCCTTGGCGTCAAACGAGGATTTGTGTCCGCTCGCGACTTCCGCCGCGACCTTGGCCTCGTGAGACGCCTTGTGGGCCAGCATCGGCTGGCCGACGATGTCGCCGATGGCGAAGATATGCGGCACGTTGGTGCGCATCTGGCGATCGACCGGGATGAAGCCGCGCTCGTCGGCGGCGACGCCCGCCGCCGCAGCGCCGATGCGCGCGCCGTTGGGACGCCGCCCGACGGAGACCAGGATCGCGTCGAACGTTTCGGTGTTTGCGCCTCCTGGGCCTTCGTACGCGACCTTAAGCCCGCCCGGCTCCGCGCGCACGGCGGTCACTTTGGTCTTCAGCAGGATCTTGTCGTAGAGTCGGCCAATGCGCTTGGCGAGCGGGGTGACGATGTCGAGATCGGCGCCCGGCATCAGCTGGTCCATCATCTCGATCACGGTGATCCCGGCGCCGAGCGCATGATAGACCGTGGCCATCTCGAGCCCGATGATGCCTCCGCCCAGCACAAGCATGCGCTTGGGGATGAAGCTGAGCTCGAGCGCGGCGGTCGAATCCCAGATGCGCGGGTCGGCGGGGATGAACCCCGGCGCGACCGGATCGGAGCCGGCCGCGATGATCGCCTTCACGAAACGGATGACCCTCGCCCCCTCGGCCGTTTCGACCCGCAAGGTGTTGGCGGAAGTGAACTGGCCTTCGCCGGTCACGACCCTGACCTTTCGCTGCTTCGCGAGCCCCGTCAGGCCGGTCGTCAGGCGCTTGACCACGCCGTCCTTCCAGCCGCGAATCGCTGCAAGATCAAAGGCCGGCGCGCCGAAGCTCACGCCATGCGAACCCATCGCCTTGGCGTCGTCGGTGACCTTGGCGACGTGCAGCAGCGCCTTGGACGGAATGCAGCCGACATTTAGACAGACGCCGCCGAGGGTCGCCCGCGAGTCGACCAGGACCACATTTTGTCCGAGATCGGCGGCGCGGAAGGCGGCGGTGTAGCCGCCCGGGCCGGCGCCCAACACCAAGATATCGGCTTCGAAGTCGGCTTGGCCCCCAGGATCGCGGGCGGGCTTTGGCGGCGGACCCGCGGGCGCGGCGGCTTTCGGGGCGGACTCCTGGATTTCCAGGCCTTGGCCCTGCGCCGCTGGGGCCGAGGCGGAGATCGAAGCGCCGGCGCCCTCGGCATAGGTCGCCAGCAGATCGCCCTGGCTGACCTTGTCGCCAACCTTGACGCGAATGTCGCCGATCACGCCGTCCTCCGGCGCCGGCACGTCCATCGTCGCCTTGTCGCTTTCGAGCGTCAGGATCGGCGCGTCCTTAGCCACGCGCTGTCCGGCTGCAACAAGGATTTCAATGATCGGCACGTCCTTGAAGTCGCCGATGTCGGGGAGCCGGATTTCTTTCGCCATGCCGTCTATCTCTCTGTCGGGCCGCGGTCATAAGATAATGCGCCGCATGTCCTCCAGGAGCCCGGCGAGATGGCGCATGAAGCGAGCAGCGGCCGCGCCGTCGATCACCCTGTGGTCGTAGGAGAGGCAAAGCGGCAGCATGAGACGCGGCTGAAAGGCCTTCCCGTCCCAGACCGGCGCCATCTTCGACCGCACGACGCCCAGGATCGCCACCTCCGGGGCGTTGACGATCGGGGTGAAGGCCGTGCCGCCGACGCCCCCAAGCGAAGAGATGGTGAAGGTCGCGCCCTGCATTTCGTTAGGCGAAAGCTTCCCGGCGCGGGCCTTTTCGGAGAGAGCGCCGAGCTCCCGGGCAAGCTCGATGACGCCTTTCTGGTCGACATCCTTGACCACCGCGACCACAAGGCCGTCGGGTGTGTCGACGGCGACGCCGATATGCCAATAGCGGCGTAGTATCAACGAGTCGCCGGCTGGACTGAGAGCGGCGTTGAAGGTCGGGAAAGCTTTCAGGGTCGCGACCGAGGCCCGCATCAGAAGCGGCAGCAACGAGACGCGGTAAGGCTTTGATTTGTCCTTCTTCGCCTCCTCGTCGAGCGTTTTCCGGAAGGCGTCGAGATCGGTGATGTCCGCCTCGTCGCAATGGGTGACATGCGGCACGTTCACCCAGGACGCATGCAGGCGCGGTCCGGAAATGCGCTTGATGCGCGAGAGCGGGACGGTCTCGACGGGTCCGAATTTGGCGAAGTCGACCGCCGGGACCGCGGGCAAAGCGACGGCGCCCGCGGCGACGCCGACGGCGACGCCCCTCTCGGCCACGACCGCCGCCTTCACATCTTCACGCGTGATGCGCCCCTTTTCGCCGCTCCCTTTGATCCGATTGAGATCGAGGCCGAGCTCGCGCGCGAGCCGGCGAACCACGGGGCCGGCGAACACGCCGGAGAAATCGGCCAGCGCCGGGCTTGGCCCGGCCTGCGGCGCGGGCGGCAGACCGCTCGGCCCGACGGGCGAGGTTTCGGGCGCGTCGGAGGCGTCCTCCTCTTCTTTCGCTTCCGCCTCGTCATCCTGCTGCGGCGAGGCCGGCGCCGCCGCTCCGCTGGCGTCGAGCTTCGCGATCAGCGAGCCCATCGACACCTTGTCGCCGACCTTGACGACAATCTGCGTGATCTTGCCCGCCGCCGGCGAGGGCACATCCATGGTCGCCTTGTCGCTTTCGAGCGTCACCAGCGGCTGGTCCGCCTCAACCGTGTCGCCCGCCTTCACCAGAATCTCGATGACCGGCACGTCCTTGAAGTCGCCGATGTCGGGGATCGCGACGTCGATCGGGGCGGCCTTGCCGGGCGCCGGGGCAGCGGGCGCCTTCGCGGGGGCGCTCGCGGCGGGAGTGGGCGGCGCGATCTTGGTTGGGGCGGGAGACGCGGCCTCCTTGGCGGGAGCAGCTGCCGCCTTCGTCTCATCCGCCTCGGATTCGAGGCGCGCGATCAGCGTCCCCATCGACACTTTGTCGCCGACCTTCGCCACGACCTCCGCGACTTGGCCGGCCGCCGGCGAGGGCACATCCATCGTCGCCTTGTCCGATTCGAGCGTGATCAGCGACTGTTCGGCCTTGACGACGTCCCCGGGTTTCACCAGCACCTCGATGACCGGCACGTCCTTGAAGTCGCCGATATCGGGAACCTTCACGTCGATCTTCGCCACCGGCGCTCTCTCCTCAGCGAACGGGATGTCAGTTTCGCGCCGGGTTCGGCCCCTCCGGATCGATGCCGTATTTGGCGATCGCCTCGGCGACGCGCCGGTTGGGCAGCAATTGCTCGTCCGCGAGCGCCTTCAGACTGGCGACCGCCACGTGGTAGCGGTCAATTTCGAAGAACGAGCGCAGGCGCCGGCGATAGTCGGAGCGTCCGAACCCGTCCGTTCCGAGCACCTTGTAGCGCGCGGGCACGTAGGGCCGGATCCCGTCGGGCAGCGCCTTGATGTAGTCGGTCGAGGCAATGACCGGCCCCGTCCCGCTCGACAAAGCGCGGGTGATGAACGGGATCTTCGGGTCGGCTTCAGGATGCAGCATGTTCCAGCGCTCGACATCGAGCCCTTCCCGGCGCAGCTCGGTGAAGCTTGTGACGCTCCACACCTCGCTGCTCACGCCATGTTCGCCGGCCAGCATCTCGGCCGCAGCCTCGACCTCGCGCAGGATCGCGCCCGACCCCAAGAGCCGCACGCTGAGGCCCGGCCGATCGGCTTTGACGTCGCTGAGCTTGTAGGCGCCGCGGAGGATGCCCTCCTCCGCCCCTTCCGGCATGGCGGGAGGGGGGTAATTCTCGTTCAGGGTGGTGATGTAATAGTAGACGTCGTCC
>Ga0335075_10012167_pt1 | contig 13006 bp, 13 predicted proteins | sample Lox_Sample_24_FD_206723 | JGI IMG/M metagenome (GOLD analysis project Ga0335075, IMG submission 206723) | Soil microbial communities from Loxahatchee National Wildlife Refuge, Florida, United States - Lox_Sample_2.4 | ecosystem: Environmental > Terrestrial > Soil > Wetlands | place: USA... | reverse complement strand
GTAATGCAGACGACATCCAGGCGTTCGCGCGCCACCCGCTCCGCCAGCTCGTCAATGGTGGTCACCGCGTCGCCCGACACCGAGGTGTGCAGGTGACAGTCGACCCGGACGCGGGCGTTCCCGGTCATCAAGCCTGGGGAACGGCAACGCCGAGCTCGTCCAGTATCTCCTTCGAGTAAGCGATCCGGCCGGTCAGCGTCTGCGGATCGCCGTGGCAGAGCATCAGCGCTGCCTCCGCCATCACCGACGTCGGCTCAGAATTCGCATCGCCTTCCGAGGTCAGGTGGTGGAAGACAGTGCCCGGCGTCGGCACCACTTTGGTTGGCGAGAGCGCGTTCACGGCGATGTTGTCCCGGTACAGCTCGGCAGCGAGGCCGGTGGACAGCCGCTCGAGCGCGGCCTTGCACATGCCGTACACCGTGCCGCCCCGGTCGGCGAACTGGGTCGGCGGGATGCCCGGATGCCAGGCGGCCTTCGATGAGATGTTCAGGATCCAGCCCGCGGCGCGCTCCCGCATGCCAGGCAGGACGAGGCGTGCCAGCTCGAACGGGGCCTCGACCTGGACAGCGAACATGAGCGCGAACTGCTTCGGGGTGAAGTCCTCGACCCGGACGAAGTAGGTGACCGCCGCGTTGTTAACGAGGATGTCAGGCTGGCCCAGCTGGCTGACAGTCTCGGCGACCAGGCGCTCGCGATCTTGTTGCCTGGCCAGGTTGGCCGGGATCGCGACGGCAGTGCCGCCAGCCGCCCGGATCTGCTCGGTCGTCTCGGCGATAGTGCCGTCGAACTGCGAGACTCCGGGTTCGACCGTCCTGGCCGCGACGGCGACCGCGGCACCTTCGGCCGCGAAACGCCTGGCGATCTCGGCACCGATGCCCCGACTCGCGCCGGTGACGATAGCGACCTTGCCATCCAGCAGACCCATGTCTATCCTCCGCGGCTCGGGGTGGAGCGAAATACTAGAAGCATGTTCTACTAAGCCATTGGACCCAGCCGGACCGACCGTGTCAACGCGGTTGGCCGGCCCGGCAGGCGCGGAGGTCGGGATGCCGCTCAATCACAGTCTTGTTGGCGTGCCGGGGGAGCCGCAGCAGCGGTCCTGGACCTCTAAGGACGCGCTGCTCTACGCGATCGGCGTCGGTGCCGGGCTTGGTGATCCGTTGCAGGAACTGCAGTTCACCACTGAGAACACCGCGGGCATGCAGCAGCAGGTGCTGCCCACCTTCGGCGTGCTGCTCGCTCAGGCCAGGGCGGCCGGCAATCTCGGCGACTTCGACCGCGCGATGCTGGTGCACGCTGAGCAGTCCATCGAACTGCACAAGCCGTTGCCGGTCGAGGGCATGCTGCAGACCTCGGCGGTGGTCACCGGTATCTACGACAAGGGCTCGGGCGCGCTGATCCAGACCGAGAATCAGGCCGTGGACCCGGCTACCGGCGAGCCGGTGGTGACCACCCGCAGCGGTACCTTCATCCGCGGCGAAGGCGGCTTCGGCGGCGACCGGGGGACCAGCGCGGCCTGGCAACTGCCGGACCGGGCGCCCGACTACAAGGTGACCCAGCAGACCAGGCCGGAGCAGGCACTGCTGTACCGGCTGTCCGGCGACCGGAATCCGCTGCACACCGATCCGGCATTCGCCGGCCGGGGCGGCTTCAGCCTGCCGATCCTGCACGGCCTGTGCACCTACGGGATCACCGGCCGCGTCCTGCTGCACGAGTTGTGCGGGTCTGACCCGGCCAGGTTCGCCTCGATGGCGGGCCGCTTCAGCAGCCCGGTGCTGCCTGGCGAAGCGCTGGTGGTGTCGATCTGGGCTGGCGAGGAGGGGACAGGCCAGTTCCAGACTGCCAAGCAGGACGGGACTGTCGTCATCGACCGCGGGATCGTGCAGTACCGGTAGGTCCGAGCCGCCGCGCGATAACTCGCGGGCCGCCGAGCAACATGCCTGGTTACCGTAGCGGACGTGTTCACCGCGCCCGACGACCTGCCCGTCTGCTTGATAGGGAACGCCCTGGCCGACGGCTGGTCACTCACGGCAACGTCCCTGCAGTACCAGCCGGTCGGATTCGGTAGTCATCACTGGCTGGCGACGGACGCCCGCGGCTCGCAGTTGTTCCTCACCGTGGACGATCAGGCCCAGCGCCTGCACGGCGGCGCCGACACGTGCGATGCGGCGTTCGGCCGGCTGCGGCGAGCTCTCGAGTCGGCCATGTCGCTGCACCGTGACGCTGGCCTCGGATTCGTAGTGGCACCGGTCGCGACGGCATCCGGATCAGTCGTCACCCGGCTAACCGACCGGTACTCGCTCGCCGTGCACCCCTACCTCGACTCCGCCGAGTCCCGGCCTGACGGGACGTTCGCCTCGCGCGCAGACCGGCTCGCGGTCGTCAGCTTGCTGGCCAGACTGCACGCAGCGCAAGCCACGCGGCCTGACCAGGATCCGTTCGCAGTCCCGCTGGCTGGCGAGCTCGAGATCGCGATTGCGCGCACGGGCGAGAGCTGGGACGGCGGTCCGTACGGAGAGCGAGCGCGCCGGTTGCTGGCGCGCCACGGCCGGGCCGTCGCGCAGCTGCTGGCCGCCTATGACCGCCTCGCCAGCCGGGTGGCGGCCCGGCCGGAGCGGATGGTCATCACGCACGGTGAGCCGAACGGCGCGAATGTGCTGCGGACGGCGGGCGGGTTCGTCTTCGTTGACTGGGAGAGCGCGCTGGAGGCCCCGCCGGAGCGCGACCTGTGGGGCCTAGCCGAGGACGATACGTCGATCGTGGCGGACTACTCGGCCCTGACGGGCACGGCGATCGACCAGGATGCGCTACGGCTCTACCGCCTCGGGTACGACCTGGCTGAGATCTCCGGCTACATCGAATGGTTCGGTAGCAGTCACGGCGACACTGCCGACACCGCCGAGGCCTGGCGGAACCTCCAGTACTTCCTGCGGCCGGCCGAGCGCTGGCCGGACCTGCTTTCTGGCTGACCTGGCCGCGCGGGACGGTTACGGTGGTGCCGTGCGCTTGCCTGGCGAGGTCGCAGAAGTCACTGACCGGTTCCTTGAGCTGATTGACGCAGGCGCGCCGGGTCTGGTTGATGGTCTTTACCTGCGCGGCTCGCTCGGGTTCGGCGAGTACTTCGAGGGCCAGAGTGATGTCGACTTCACCGTGGTCCTGTCCGCGCGGCCTGATGATGACCAGCTGACGGCGCTGGCCGCGGCACACGAGGCCGTGTTCGCGGCGCATCGGAGGCCGCACTTCGACGGCTTCCACGTGCTTCGCGAAGATCTCGCCAGAGCGCCGGATCAGTGTCCGGACGTTCCGGTCATGTTTGACGGCGTCTTCAAGCCAAGCACGCGGGACTATGACATGAACCCGGTGAGCTGGCATGAGCTTGCCCGGCACGGTGTTACCGTTCGCGGTCCGGCGCTGAGCGAGCGCGACGTCTGGACCGACGACGCGGCGCTCCGCGCTTTCAGCCACGGCAATCTCAGCTCGTACTGGGCTGGCGTAGCCGACTCGCTGAGCAAGCACCCGGTGGAGGCAGGCGAGCCGGGGCTGGTGGCCTGGAGCGTGCTGGGCGTCAGCCGACTGCATCATCTGCTTGCTACCTGCACGCTCACGTCGAAGAGCGGGGCCGGCCGATACGCGCTGACTGCGTTCGGCCCGCAGTGGCACCGGATCATCGGCGAGGCACTGCGGGCGCGCGAACGGCCTGCCGACGCATCGTCCTACGAGGACGAGCCGGCCGCGCGCGGCCGTGACACGGCGGCTTTCACGGCGATGGCAGTGGAGTCCGGTCTGGCACTCGGCCCGTAGTCAAGCCCGCGCCGTCCAGCCGATCGGCGGCGGGCATGGGACCATGACCGGAATGGACGCCCGTTTCGTTGGTATTGCCGAGCTGACCGCAGCCCCGTCCGTGGCCGTCGTCGTCGACGTCATGCGTGCTTTCACAGTGGCTGCCTGGGCGTTTGACCGAGGTGCGGAGAAAGTCATTCTTGCCGGGACGCTGGCTGAGGCACTCGCGCTTAAGGCCCGCAACCCGGACTGGATGACGCTCAAGGACGGCCCGCCCGCGCCCGGGTTCGACGCCGTCAACTCGCCGGCCATGCTGCGGTCTGCCGACCTTGGCGGACGGACCGTTGTCCAGAAGACCACGTACGGGACGGCGGGGGCCCTCGCGGCCAGAGACGCGTCACTGGTCCTGTGCGCTAGCTTCGTGGTGGCCGGGCCGACAGCCCGGCTCTTGCAGGCGCACGCCAGCGACGGCGTCACGTTCGTGGTGACTGGCGAAGACGGGCAGGCCGACGAGGACCTTGCCTGTGCTCAGTACATCGCGCGCACAGCCGCCGGAGCGACGACTGATGCCGCCGCGTTCCTCCGCCGTGCCGCAGCGTCGGGTGCTGCCGCCCGGCTGGCGGAGCACGGCCATCGCGGCCTCCAGGGAGTCCATCCCGATGACGTCTCGCTGTGCCTGGAACTCGACCGGTTCCCCTTTGCCATGGTGGCGGCTCCGGAAGACTCGCTGATGGTCCTGCGACCGCACGCGATGGCTGCGCCGGCCGCTGAGGGACGATGACCATGCCACCCGATCCGGCTGAGCCGGCTGCCGCCGTCCCGGACCCTGCCCTGCTCGTGCTGGTCGGTGCGGCGGGCTGTGGCAAGTCGACCTGGGCCGCGGAGCGGTACCTGCCGGCCGAGGTGGTCTCATCGGACCGGCTGCGGGCAATGGTCGGCAGCGGCGAGCACGACCAGGAGTCCTCCGCCGACGCATTCGCCCTGCTCGACCAGATCGTCGCTGCTCGAGTGCGCAGGCACCTGACGACCGTGGTGGACACCCTCGGCCTGGACGCTGGCCGGCGCAGAACCTGGCGGGAGCTCGCCAGGCAGGCCGGACTGCCGGCGGTTGCCGTGCTGTTCGACACCGATCCCGCGCTGTGCAGGCAGCGCAACCGGTCACGTACCCGGTCGGTGCCCGCCGCGGTGCTGGACGCGCAACTGCGCCGGCTGCCAGACGTCGCCGCCCAGCTTGCCACCGAGGGCTGGGATGCCGTTGCCAGCCCGGCAGCTGTGGCTGAGCCGCTCCACTCGCCCGGCAGCCGTGTCGCAGCCAGCCAGCAGCGCGAGCGGCCGGCCCGGCTGGAGTTCATGCTCCAGATCTCCCGCTTCGGCTGGGCGGACGATCCGGCTGGCTGGCTGAAGTCGGTAGCGCTTGCCGCTGCCGAAGCAGGTTTCAGCGGCCTGGCGCTGATGGATCACCTGATTCAGATCCCGCAAGTCGGCCGGCCCTTTGAGCCCATCCCCGAGCCCTGGCTGACCCTGGGCTTCCTGGCGGGCACGGGGACCGGGCTGCAGCTCGGAACGCTCGTCAGCCCGGTCACCTTCAGCCCTCCCGGCATCCTGGCAAAGATGGCAGCGACGCTCGACGCGCTCACCGGCGGACGGGCCTTCTGCGGCATCGGGGCCGGCTGGTGGGACCGCGAGCACGCCGGTTTCGGACTGCCGTTCCCGGCGGCTGGCACCCGGCTCGACATGCTGGAGACCGCCATCGAGACGATGCGCGCACTCTGGCGCCCTGGCACGAAGCCGTACCTTGGCGACCTGGTGCAGCTGCCGGAGACCACGTGCTATCCCCGCCCGGTGTCCCCGATCCCGATCATCGTCGGCGGCAGCGGCACCAGGACGCTATCCATCGCGGCTCGGCTGGCTGACGGCTGCAACCTGCCGTCCGACCTCGCGGTCCTTGACGCAAAGCTGGCCGTGCTGCGGCAGCACTGCCAGCAAGCCGGCCGCGACCCGGCCGAAGTGGCCGTCACCGTACTGGACGTTCCCGTGGTCGGTCGCGACAGGGAACATGCGGCCACCATCGTCGAGGGACTGCGCGGCCGCACCAGCGCGGCGGTGTACGCCCGCCGGCATCATGCCGGCGTCGCTGCTGATCACATCGGCCGGTACCGGCTGCTCGCCGAGCGCGGCGTCAGCACCGTCTTCGTTGCCCTGCCCGACCTGGCCGGGCCAGACGACCTGACCAGGCTGGCACCAGTGGTCAGCGCGTTCGCCTGAGCGGCGGACGGCCGTTCTCGAGGTAGACAATCGCGTGCCTGCGCGGTGCGCCGTTCCGGTTGCGCACGGCCCTGATGCGGCGCCTGATGGGCTTGCGCAGCAGCGGCAGCGCCTCGGACAGCGGCACGAGCCGGTGTTCTGCGATCTCATCCGCCTGGAGCACCACCGCGGTGAAGGCGGCGTCGTCGAGCGAACCGCAGTCGAACAGGAAGCGGATGCCGCCAGGATTGCGCTGGGTCGGCAGCCGGAAGTCGGTGCACACCAGGCGGCCGGCGCCAACGTCGAGCCCGCACTCCTCGCGAACCTCGCGCTGGCATGCCTGCCAGGGCGTCTCCCCGTCGGCTTCCATGACGCCGCCAGGGATCGTCCACCCCGACTTATAGGTCGGCTTGAGTATGAGCAACCGGCCCCGGTGGTCGAAGATCAGCGCTCCGGCCGAGGCTGGCACCCGGGGCACCACATACTCGCCGCCCGCGCCCATCTCGCCAGTACTTCCGGCCATACTTCACCCTACGGAACGCCCGCTTGCCTGCCGCACGCCAGGAGCAGCGGCGGTAGATTTCACCGGTGGCGACGTTTATTACCCGGCTCCCGCACGACGGCAGTGGCGTGCGGCTAGCCGTGAAAGATCTCATCGACCTCGCCGGGCTGCCTACCACCGCTGGCAGCGCTGCCCTGGAAAAGACGGCTTCACCCGCCGACCGCGACGCGCCGTGCATGGCTGGCGCCCGCGCAGCCGGCGCGGTGATTGTCGGCAAGGTCAACCTGTACGAGCTGGCGTTCGGTGCGTCGGGCGTGAATGAGTACTTCGGCACGCCGGTCAATCCGCTCGACCCGCAGCGGGTGCCGGGCGGCTCGTCAAGCGGATCCGCGGTCGCGGTCGCGGACGGCGAGGCCGATATCGCGTACGGATCCGACACCGGCGGATCGATCCGGGTCCCGGCCGCATTCTGCGGTGTTACCGGACTCAAGACGACACACGGCAGGGTCCCGCTCGGCGGAGTATGGCCGCTCGCGCCGAGCCTGGACACCATCGGCCCGATGGCACGAGATGTCGCCGGCGTGGCGGCGGGGATGGCACTGCTGGAGCCGGGGTTCGCCGTCGACGTGCCGCCGGCCGGCCGCCTCGGCCGGATCCGGCCGGCTGGAATCGATGTCGATCCGGCCATCGACGCGGCCGTCGACGCCGCCCTGGCCCGCAGCGGCCTGACCGTGACGGAGGCCAGCCTGCCCGGCTGGCTGGCCGCGCGCGAAACGTGCGGCGTGATCATCGATGCTGAGGCGGCGGAGTCGAACCGGGAGCTTCTGACCGATCCCGTTAAGCGCGATCTGCTCGGCACCGAAGTCCGTGCGCGGCTGTCTGGCGGCGCCGCCATCACGCCTGACCAGCTCGCTGCTGCTCGCGCCGCGCAGCCAGCCTGGCGCGCCGCGATGACGAGAGCGCTGAGCGAGGTCGACCTGCTGGTCCTGCCAACTGTGCCGTTCTACCCGCCGCTGCTCTCGGATGCGCGCGGCGTCCATTTCACCGCGTTCACGAACCCGGTGAACCTGGCCGGCTTTCCCGCCGTCGCAGTTCCTGTGCCGAGCGCTCAGGGGCTGCCGGCCAGCGTGCAGCTGATCGGCCCGCCCGGCAGTGAGGCGCTGTTGCTGGCAACCGCCGCGGTAGTCGAGGCAGCTGCTGGCCTCAGGTAGCGGCGGCTTACGGCAGCTTCCAGTCGATAGGTTCGGCGCCCTGCTCCTGGAGCAACTGATCGGCCCTGCTGAACGGGCGTGAGCCGAAGAAGCCGCGATCGGCGGACATCGGGCTCGGGTGCGCCGACTGGACTGACGGAACACCACCGAGCAGCGGCGTCAGGTTGCGCGCGTCGTTGCCCCACAGAATTGCCACCAGCGGACCGCCGCGAGCCGCCAGCGATCTGATGGCCTGCTCGGTCACCTGCTCCCAGCCCTTACCGCGATGCGAGCCCGGCTTGCCTGGCTGGACGGTGAGCACCCTGTTCAGCAACATGACGCCGCGCTCGCTCCACGGAGCGAGGTCGCCGGTTGACGGCCGCGGGTGGCCGAGATCCGCGGTGTACTCCCTGAAGATGTTGACCAGGCTGCCCGGCAGCCGGCTCACTTGCGGCGCGACGGAGAAACTGAGGCCGACCGGGTTGCCTGGCGTCGGATAAGGATCCTGTCCGACGATCAGCACCCGCACGCTCGCGAGCGGCGTGGAAAACGCGCGCAAGATGTTCTGGCCGGCTGGCAGGTAGCTGCGACCAGCCGCGATCTCAGTTCGCAGAAAGTCGCCGAGCGCGGTAATCGTGGGCTCGACCGGCCGCAGAGCCTCTGCCCAGTCCGGAGCTACCAACTCGGTCAACGAGCGTGCCGCCATGTCAGCACACTGTATTGCAGGTTCGCGGCGACGATGCCTGCCTTTGACCGCTTCCCCGCGCGCCCTGCGCTCTCGTCAGCGAATTCACCGGGTTGGCCGGTATGCCGTGAGTGTCCGTGCCAGGATGCCACCGTGCGTAAGCCGACGAGACACCTGACAGTAAGCGTTCGCGCCGCCGCCGCGGCGGCTGCAGTCGTGGCGGTGACCGGTGCTGGCACGGCCTGCTCGGCCGCGCAGGCACCGGCGACACTGGCAGCGTCGACCGCGCAGCTGCCCGCCGCCTCGGCAGGACCGGCCACGGGCGCAGCGAACCGGTCCGTGAAGACGACGGTGATGACAACGACCGTGCCGGGCGCGCCGAACTGCCCGATGTTCCCGGCCAGCAACGTGTGGAACACCAACATCTCCAAGCTGCCAGTCGACTCCCACAGTGCCGCGTGGCTGCGCAGCATGGATTCCTCGGCTACCTACCTGCACCCGGATTTCGGGCCTGATCCCGGCGGGTACCCGTACGGCATTCCGTACACGGTGGTCACGAACTCTCACAAGCTGGTGCGAATCAAGTTCCAGTACGCCAGCGAGAGCTATCGCGGCAAGTACCCGTTCGGGGCAGGCACCCCGATCGAAGGCGGTAAGAACGCAGGCGGCGACCGGCACGCGATCATGGTCAACTCTGACACCTGCACGCTGTACGAGCTGTGGGACGCGCGGTACTCGGCGCGCGGCTCGGGCCGGCTGGACGTCAGCCGACGCGGCCGGCCTGCCGATTCTGCCCGGCCTGCTGAACTACACGCAGGTGAAGCAGGCCGTGGCGACCGGCAAGCCGATCACGCACGCGATCCGGTTCACCGCGGCTGTCACCCAGGCCGCCTATCTGTGGCCAGCCAGGCACTACGCCAGCAGCGATAAAAGCAAGAACGTCCCGCCGACGGGCGCGCGGTTCCGGCTTAAGGCGAGCTTCAACGTCGCGAAGTTCTGCCGGAACAGCCAGCGCTATTGCCGCGATGCCAAGGCCGTGCTGGTGGAGATGAAGAACTATGGCCTGATCCTCGCTGACAACGGCAGCAACTGGTACTTCCAGGGCAGCGCCTACCCGCAGTGGCCGAACGCGCTGGTGTCGCTGCTGAAGGGAATCCCGGCCAGGGCCTTCCAGGCGGTCAACGAATCGTGCCTGATGGTGCATCGCAACTCCGGGCAGGCGAAGAGCAAGCCGGGCTGCCGGATCGGCTGACGCTGGCCGCCGGTTAAGCGCTGCCGGCAGCGGGCGCAGCAGCTGACGCTGAGGGGCGAGCGGGACCGGGCGTGCTAGCGCCGCGGGGGTGAGAGCCTTGCCGAACATAGTCTCGAATGTCACGCATATGGCCGAGGGCCACGCTCGGGCGGCCAGATGCTCGGGGCAAAGACCGTCTTGACGGATCCAAGATCAAGTGCGGGTTGTTCACCGTTCGTTCACCTCTAAGTCGGTTGCTAGTCGCCTGGAGTGGATAACTTGCGCGAAATGCCCGCCTCGTCGGACCGGGCGTGAGACTGGGTGGAGGGAGTGCGGTGACTCAGGCCCCGTCCGCAGAGCTTGTAGATGCCCTCGACGAGGCCTCACTTGGCCGGGTCCACATGCGTGCGGTTATCGCCTCGGGCATGGGATTCTTCACTGACGCATACGACCTGTTTGTGATCGGCGTTGCCTCGTCGCTGATCACCAAGGACTGGAACCTCGGGTCGGGTCAGCTGGCGATTCTGAACAGCACGATGCTGGCCGCGGCCTTCCTCGGCGCCCTCGTGTTCGGCCGCTACGCGGACAAGGTCGGCCGCAAGCGAGTCTACTGGCTAGTGGCCGCCGTGATGATCGCCGGCGCGCTCGGCTCGGCGTTCGCTCAGTCGTTCTGGATGCTCATTGCCTTCAGGTTCGTGCTGGGATTCGGGGTGGGCGGTGACTATCCCGTGAGCGCGGTGATGGTCAGCGAGTATGCCAACCGGAAGGACCGCGGGAAGCTTGTCGGAATGGTGTTCGGCACGCAGGCCCTAGGCCTCATCATCGGCCCGCTCATCGCGCTGGCACTGCTCGGGTCGGGCGCGAGCGACGACATGGTCTGGCGGATCCTGCTGGCACTGGGGGCGGTTCCGGCTGCCGCAGTGATCTACCTGCGCTGCCGGATGCCGGAGTCTCCCCGGTATCGAGCACACCGAGAGTCGCTGGGCGGCCAGGCGGCCAGCGACGGGCGCAGCACGGTCGTCCCGCACGCCAGCCCTGGTGCTAGCGACGCGGCACCCGTCGCTGGCCTGCGCGCCTTCCTGACGAACAAGCGCTGGCTGGTCATGCTCGCGGGTACTGCGGGATGCTGGTTCTTGCTCGACTACGCCTACTACGGCAACACCATCTCCACCCCTCAGATCCTCAGCCTCATCTCCCCTCAAGCGTCCACGATGACCAAGATCGCCCTGCAACTGGCGATCTTCGTCGTCGCAGCGGTACCGGGCTACATCCTCGCGATCGCACGCCTCGACAAGATCGGGCATCGCAAGCTGCAGCTCATCGGGTTCTCGATGATGGCACTCTGCTTCGTGATCATCGGCGCGGTCCCCGGCATGACCACGACGGTCGCGCCATTCCTGGTTGTCTACGGCGTCAGCTACTTCTTTACCGAGTTCGGCCCGAACATGACCACGTTCGTGCTGCCCAGCGAGCTATACCCGGTGTCGATGCGTACCACCGGGCACGGCATCTCCGCGGGCGTCGGCAAGCTAGGCGCGTTCATCGGTGTCTTCCTGTTCCCGGTCCTGCAGGGGTCGCTCGGTTTGCGGGGCACCCTTCTGCTAACCGCCGGGATATCACTGCTCGGACTCGCTCTCACATTCGTCCTGCCCGAGCCGGCCGGGCGGAGCCTGGACGAGATCTCGACGAACCTCACCGAGAAAACCGCACTGCCGCACGAACTGGCCGCGGAGGTCCAGCCAGCTAGCTAGCCCCAAGGCTGCCCTCCCTGCTGGCCGAAGCATCAGACTGGCGGCCTTGCGCGATGGCATTAATCAGCGCGAGCGCCCAGGCAGCTCAACTCAACGGCGAAGGCTGGCGCCAGGTCGCCGAGCTTGCTCTTGCCCTCGTGCTGTCAGCGGCGATCGGCATGGAACGCGAGATACGGCAGAAAAACGCCGGGCTCCGAACTCATACGCTCGTCGGCGTCGGCGCCGCCCTGTTCATGCTCATCAGCAAATACGGCTTCAGCGATGTCCTGGAACCCCGGCTGATCGTCCTCGATCCATCGCGGGTGGCGGCCCAGATCGTCACCGGAGTCGGCTTCCTCGGAGCCGGCATCATCTTCGTCCGTCGCGACGCCGTCCGCGGCCTTAACACAGCTGCTTCGATCTGGGTCACCGCCGCCATCGGCTCCGCGTCAGGCGCCGGCCTGCCCGTCCTAGCCGTCCTGGCTACCGGCATCTACTTCATCGTCGCGCTTGCCTTCCCGGTTGTAACTCGCCGTCTGCCCAGGTCAGCAACCGCGATCTCAGCGCTCCGAGTTACCTATCCCGACGGCCGCGGGATCTTGCGCGCGGTAATCGCCGAGACCACGAGCCGCGGTTTCGCGATCGACGATATGGCCACGGAATCCATCGGACCGCTACCTGGATTGCCAGGGGACGACATCGGGCGCCGGCCAACAGTGCAAGTCACCTTGCACGTTCATGGCAGGCAGCCAGTCACCGAGCTAGCCGCCGCGCTCTCTGAACTGGAAGACGTCCACGCCGTGCTCGCAGCCGACGCCAACGCTAACGCTGGCGTTGGTTAAGCGCTGCGACCGGCCGGCGCACGCAGCACGCGGCGCCGAACACTCGCGCGGCCGGCAGCAGGTGGGGGGTTGTAATCCGGACGCGTCCGGGTTGTGACCATGTCCGGTCACGCTCATGTTCATGGCGAAGGTGGCCGGCCCGGCGATGGCCAGGCCGTGGTACGCGAGAGCCGGCCGGGCGGCCGGCGCCGGGCTCACCGGTGCCGCCGTTGGAGCCGCGGTGGCGGGCATCTGGCGCGCCGGGTGGGAATCGGCCGGAAGTGCCTGCCAGGGCGCGGGCTTTGATAGCTTCTGCATCCCCGTCGTCCCGATCGGCCTCGCAGTTCTCGGCAGCGCTGTCGTTATCGGCGCCGGCGTCTTTCTCGGATTCTGCCTGCTCCGGGTCCGGCCGAAGCGGCTGACGATCCCGGCCGGCTGCGTGCTGGCCGCGATGCTCATCTGGGCGGTCGGCGTCGGACTACCTGGCGGCAGTCCGCCCCCGGCCTGGGCGACCGGGCTCGCATCCGGCGCTGGACTGACGTCGCTGGCGCTGATGGTCGATTCCGGCAGGGCACAGATCGCGGGTTTTGTCGCGATCGCGTTAGTCGTGGCAGGCGCGTTCGCGCTCCCGCGCCTGATCCACTCCAGGAGCCAGCAGGATGCCCGCGAGCGGCAACTGGCCGCGCTCGAGGTCCCGCTGATGCTGCCGGTCGCGGCCGGTTACCACGCAACCGGCGCCGACCCGGTCAACGGTGGCCTGTCGGTGTCCATGTCGTCGGATACACCGGGCGCGTCCGCCCTGTCCCGCCTGCCGGCCTTCACC
>Ga0335075_10012166_pt1 | contig 13006 bp, 11 predicted proteins | sample Lox_Sample_24_FD_206723 | JGI IMG/M metagenome (GOLD analysis project Ga0335075, IMG submission 206723) | Soil microbial communities from Loxahatchee National Wildlife Refuge, Florida, United States - Lox_Sample_2.4 | ecosystem: Environmental > Terrestrial > Soil > Wetlands | place: USA... | reverse complement strand
CGGCAGCGTCCCCCAGTCCGGGTTGTCCCAGAACGGCTGGTCCCGGGCCGGGCCGAACGCGATCGCCTCCGTCCTCGCGCGCTCGTGGGCGACGATCGTCGCGGTCGGGAACAGCGCGTTCCCGAACGTGTGGTCACCGTGATGGTGGGTGTTGACGAGCGTCCGGACCGGCGCTGGGGTGACCGCCTCGATCGCCGCCAGGTACGCCCGGGTGCGGCGTTCGGTCGAGCAGGCGTCGACGCTGAACACCCCCTGCGGCCCGACCACGAAGCCGGTGTTGTTGATCCACCAGGTGCCGTCCGGCTGGATGTAGGCGTAGACGCCGTCGGCGACCTCGACCGTCCGCGGCGGTCCGGGCGTGGTGATCTGGTGCGCGTGGTCGGGGCCGTCGCTCATCGCCGTACTATCTCACGCCGAACTAGCCCAAGCCGAGCCCGCCCGGGCTATCTCCGGTCCGACTGGTCGAGGCTCCAGTGCCTGCTGGCGGAGGCGAGCCAGCCCGGCCGGGACTCGCCGGACGGGTCCGGGTGGTCGACCGGCAGGGCCAGGAACCGGCTGAACTTCATGTGCCCGACGCTCACCTTCAGCGGCGGGTTCTCGCGGCGGGACGAGGTCAGCACCGGGCCGCTGAAAACGTCGCCACCGCCAGGATCAGCGTGCCGAGCGCGGTGGCCAGGCTGGCGATCGTGCTCCACTCAGCTACGGTCATCGGAGATCGGTCATATCCATCCCGTCGATCCTACGGGCTCTGGATTCGGCCAGGCCAGGGCCGGGTACGGCGAGACAATGAGCCTGGCCGAGGGCTTCGGCGAGCATAACCTCGAGGACGTCGTCAACGTTCTGGTGCAGGTGGTCGAGGCGGCGGGCGCGCTGATCATCTTCATCGGCGCGGTGATCGCGTTCGTCAGGTTCGCGCGGGCCGCCGTCCGCCCGGCCGGCCTCGACCCGTTCGCCCGGCTCCGGCTCAACCTCGGCCGGTACCTCGTGCTCGGCCTCGAATTCCAGCTCGCGGCCGACATCCTCCGCACCGCCGTCGCCCCCAACTTCACCGAGCTGGCCCAGCTGGCGGCGATCGCGGCGATCAGGACCGCGCTCAACTTCTTCCTCGGCCGCGAGATCAAGGAGGAAACCGACCTCGTAAGGGCCGACCAGGCCGCCGGGTCCCCGGTCGCCGCCGCGTCAGCCGCCGCCAGCTCGCCCGCCGCCAGCTCGCCCGCCGCCAGCCCGCCCGCCGCCAGCCCGCCCGCCGCCAGCCCGCCCGCCGACGGCCGAGCCGAGGGCGGTGGCTCGACCGGACCGGCCCGGCCGCCCGGTACGGCCGGCCGGCCGCCCCCGCCCGGCCGCGAGCCATGATCACCGCCGTAACCGACGACGCCGCGCTGATCGTGACCGCGGGCGGCCTGCTGACGGCGGCCGTTGCCCTGGCCAGGACCAGGCGGGCGTCGATGGCGGTGGCGCTGCTGCTCGACTTCCTGGCCGCGGCGGCGCTGCTGCGGCTGGCCGTGTCTCCGCCGTCCTGGCCCGCGATCGGCGCCGCCGCCGTGGTCATCGTCATCCGCCAGCTCGCCAGCCGGGCCCTCGCGGCCGCGCGGGCGGTGCGGCATCGGTAGACTCCGGCCTCATGCGCCACCCGGTCCCGTGGATCACCCAGTACGCGTCGCCGTCGCTGATCGAGGCCATCGCCTACCACGGGCACCCAAGGACCGACGACCCCCGCTGGCGGGAAAGCGGCGCGCCCGACCAGGAGGCGTACGGCGCCTGGTGCTGGCGCTGGTGCGGCATGGCCTGTTTCCGGATGGCGCTGCTGGCACGGGACGGGGTCGCCCCGACGCTGTACGAGCTCGCGCTCGGCGCAGCCGAGTACGGCGCCTACGTCGACGCCCCCGACCGCCCGCGCGGCATGATCTACCGGCCGTTCGCGGACTACGCGAGGGACAAGCACGCGATGGAGGCCGAGGTCATCACCGAGCTCGACCCGGCCCGCCTGCTGGCCGAGCTCGACGCCGGGCGCCTGGTCATCGCGTCGGTGAGCTCGCAGATCAGGCTCCCGCGGACCGAACCGACGAAGACCGGCGGCCACCTGGTGCTGGCGACCGGCCACGACGGCGACCTGCTCACCTTCCACGACCCGGCCGGCCACACCCCGCAGGCGGGCATCGCCACCCTTCCGATGGACGTCTTCGACCGCTTCGCCGCCCGCCGCGGCGTCTCCCTGACGCTCTGAGCGCAGACCTTCCAAGCAGCCCTTCCGCTAGCTCTGCCCGGCCGGTCCCGCGGCCTGCCGGAGACCGGTCAGGTCGGTCAGCGTGATCCGGCGCAGCCCGGTCCTGATGAGCCCGCGCCTGCGCCACCCGTCGAGCGCCCGCGCGACCGTCGCCCGCGAGGTCCCGGCCAGGCTGGCCAGCTCCTCCTGGGAGAGCGGGAGCGCGATCTCGACGACGCCGCCGGTCTGACCGCCGAGCCGTTCCGCCAGCCCCAGCAGCAGCCCCGCCAGACGCTGCGGGCCGCTGGTGATCGCGTGCAGGCGGAGCATCGCCTCGGCTTCCTGCCAGCGCCCCATGATCGCGTGCCGGTAGGCGCGGCCGCCGCCCCGGTGGGTGTCGAGGAACGCGGTGAACCGCTCGTACCTGACGATCAGCGCCCGCGTGGTCACGATCGCCTGCATGGTCGCGTTCCGGTGCCCGGTGGTCTCGCCCGCCACCTCGCCGACCACCTCGCCCGCGCCGCGCAGCGCCAGCGTCGGCTCGCGCCCGTCGGCGGCGGCCGAGAGCACCTTCACCCACCCGTCGAGCAGGATGAACACATGGGTGGCGGGATCGCCCTCGACGCAGATGGTGGCGCCGGGCGGGTATTCCTTGTCCCGGCCGAGCGACCACAAGACGCGCTGCTCTTCGTCGGTCAGCAGATCCCAGAACCTTCGGTCGCCGTTCCGCACGTTCTAACGATGATCCATGACAAAGCAACTGACAACCGGCCAAAGTTGATGAAAAGTGACGAGCCGGCCCGCCTACCATCGGCGGACCGGCCCGCCCTGCCCCGGCCGCGGCCCCGGCACAGGCCGAGAGCAGCTCATGGGCCGAGGACGATGACCACCGTCCAGGCCAGGAAGCAGCCGCCCGCGAGATAGGTCCAGGTGTCGGCGAACTGCATGCGGTACCGCGCCAGCCGGGCCGCCGCCACCAGCAGGTGGGCTCGGTTCCAGGTCCACTCGACCGGATCGGCCTGCGGCGGCGGCACCGTCAGCCACTGCGCCCGCGGGTCGAGCGGCGCCCCGGTCACCCAGCGAAGCTCGCTGACCGCGTTCAGCACCGGCCGCCCGGCCCAGGCAAGCATGATGACCGCCACCAGCCAGCTCGCCATCACCCCGACGAGCAGCCCCAGGTCGACCAGGCCGGCCAGCCCCGGTGGCAGCCCGCGAGCGGACAGCCCGGCCACCACGGCGATGCCGATCGTGATCGCGCCGAGGATGCACCCGTCGGTCATCATGCTCGCCCGGGTGTCCCGCAGCAGGTCGGCCATCTCGCCGATGACCGCACCAGCCGGCCCCTGGTCCGGCCGTCCCTGAACGGGCGGCGTCGGCTCTCCGGCGTAGAAGTAACCGGGCGCTGCTGCCTCGCGCTTCCTCGACGGCCATGCTGCTGGTGCGGTCATGCGGCACATCTCCCTGCTGGTCCCTCGCTGTTACCTCTTCAGCCAACCAGCGCAACCAGGCCAGTGCCGTGCCACCCGAGACAGCCCGCCTGCCTCAACTGAGGCAGGCGCGAACGGCCGCTCCCGCCTGTCTTTTGTTGTCCACGAACGTCCACCGCCGTCATCGTCAGGATTGAGTTGTCCGGGCTGGTAACGGCATTAATGAACCTTTGTACGCCCTTGACCTCGTAAGAGTGCTCGCGCGACCGGCCGGCTCAGGCATACTGCCTGCATCCTGGCCGAACTGTGGCCGAATCGCGGTTGAGAGTTGACCCGCTCGGGAAAAAAGCGTGGCAGAATCGCAGGGGGCCCGTGGGCCTGAAGCGATTGTCCCACATTAAAGTGATAGAAGAAGATGAAAGGGCATTCAGAGACCCAATGAGCATGCAGCAGCTAGAGCTAAATTCGGTTGTTCCCGACCTGCAGAGCCTGTCGGCCGAACAGCTCGCCTCACTCGGTGATTCAGCCCTCGCGCGCTCCCTCGCGCTGTACAACCAGCGCCTCGACCGCACCAGCCTGCCGTACTGCTCCTTCAACGCGACGATCTAGAGATATAGAAAAACACTGATCACAACGTGGTGGTCTGGTTCGCATGACATCAACCCGGCAAGATCAGCACCCGGCCCCGTGGCCGCTGCTCGATCTAGACGTGGCGATGGCCCGGAAAACGGGGCATCGTGCGGTTCCCTTCCGGCAGTACATCGTGAAGGTCCACAGCCGCTGTAATCTGTCGTGCACCTATTGCTACGTCTATGAAATGGCCGATCAGGGCTGGCGAGCGCTGCCGCAGCGAATGAGCCAGCCGATTGCGGATAAGACCGTCGATCGCATTGCCGAGCACGCGCAACGGCACGAGCTGGACGCGATCGAAGTCATCCTGCACGGCGGAGAGCCCTTGATGGCGGGCGCGGAGTGGCTGGACTGGCTGGTCGGCTCGCTCCGCGCCCGAGTGCCCGCCCGGGTGAACGTGGCGATGCAGACCAACGGGACCCTGCTCGACCCGGCGATGCTGTCCGTCCTCAAGCGGCTTGAGGTCAAGGTCGGCGTCAGCCTCGACGGGGACGCCGAGGCGACCGGGCGGCACCGCGTGTACGCGAATGGCCGCAACAGCTTCGAAGCGGTCGGCCGTGGCCTCGACCTGCTGCGCTCGCCCGAATACGGGGACTGCTACGCCGGCATCCTGTGCACGGTTGACACCGACAACGACCCGGTCAGCACCTACGAGGCGCTGCTCAAGTTCGCGCCCCCGGCTCTGGACCTGCTCCTGCCGCATGCGAACTGGGACTCGCCGCCGCCTGGCCACGGACACGCGGACTGGTTGATCAGCGTCTTCGACCGCTGGTACCACGCGCCCCAGCAGGAGACCAGAATCCGCCTGTTCAGCGAGCTGATCCAGCTCGTGCTTGGCCATCCGGGCGAGGCCGAGGGGCTCGGGCTGCTGCCGAGCGCGCTGATCGTGGTCGACACAAACGGCGCGATCAAGCAGCTCGACTCGCTGAGCTCGGCCTATCCCGGCGCGGCCGACGTCGGCCTGAACGTCATGTCGGGCAGCTTCGACCAGGCCCTTGACCACCCGACGACGGTGGCCAGGCAGATCGGGGTCGACGCGCTCTCATCGCAGTGCCTGGCCTGCCCGGTGATGGAGATCTGCGGCGGCGGCCTGTACGCGCACCGGTACAAGGCCGGGGAGGGCTTCCGTCACCCGTCGGTCTACTGCGACGACCTGATGAAGCTCATCACCCACGTCCGCGGCCGGGTCCTGACCGACCTGTCCAGGCTCGCGGCCAACTTACAGGTAGGGCTCGATCTCGGCGGTGAGCCGGGTCCGCTGCGCCGCCGCCCGCGCCTCAGGGTGCTCGAGCGTCAGCGTCCGCTCGTACCGGCCGAGCGCCTCGGCCAGACGACGGTCGCCGGCGTCCTGGTCGCCGGCCGCGACCTCGTCACAGGAGAGGTTGACCGCCGCCATCAGCGTGTCCGGGTGCTCGTCGCCCAGGTACAGCCGGCATCGGTCGAGCGTCTCGCGGCCGATCTGGATGGCCTCGCCCAGCCGGTCGCAGGCGGCGAGGTCGGAGGCGTAGTTGATCGTCGCCGACAAGGTGAAGGGGTGCCGGTCGCCGTGGATCTTGATAAGCCCCTTTCTGGCCAGGTCGTCGTAGGCGAGGGCCCGATCCGGCTGCCCCGCGACCCGGAGCACGGACGCCAGGTTCACCAGCACCGTGTCGAGCAGGACGTCGGGAGCGCCTGACTCCCGGCACAGATCGTGGGTGAGGCGGGCCAGCTCCTCGGCGCCGGCCAGGTCGCCGACCGCGCGCCTGCCGTTGATCAAGTCGGTGGCGGACCAGAGCGTGTACATGTGGTCGACGCCGAGGTAGTCACGGTAGCGCTGGAGGACGTGCTCGCCCTCCTGGCGCGCGTCCCAGTGGTGGCCGGCCTTGCGCAGCGCGGTGGCGAACCCCTCGGCCGCTTCCAGCCACTGGACGTTTTCCCGGCCGCCGGCCGCCTCGTAGGCGGCGACGACCCGGCGGATGACGTCGAGCGACTCCTGGTACCGGCCGAGGCCGCGCAGGTCCCGGGCGACCGCGTTGGCCGAGTTGAGCGTGTACATGTCGTCGGTCCCCAGGCTCCGGCGACGGTCTTCCAGGGTGCGCTGGTCGGTCTCGAGCGCCTCACGGAACAGGCCCAGCTGCCGGTAGTCGCTCGCGATGTTGTTCCTGACGTTCAGCGTGCGCTCGTGATGCACGCCGAAGACCGCCTCGAACTTGCTGAGGATGCTGAGGTCAAGCGCCAGCGCCTCGCGAAACTGGCTGCGCGCCCGCAGGTCCTCGGCGTAGATGTTCTCGCACAGCAGCAGCGCCTTGAACCCGTCGCCCTCGGTGTACCGCTGCAGCAGGGGCCGGATCTGCAAGATCAGCTCGTGGGCGTCGGCCGCGTGGCCGCCGACGTACATGGCGATCGCGACCTCGACCGACAGGGCCAGCACCTGGTGGTCGTCCTCGCCCAGGCTCTCCCGCCATACCGCCAGGGCGGCCAGGCCGAAGCGCATCGCCTCGACGTGGTCACCGCGCCGGTGCAGCCGCCTGACCTGGTCGACGATGAGCGCTCGGAGGGCCGGGTTCTTCGTATGCAGGAAGCGGTGATCGGACTCCAGGTGCTGGAGCGACAGGTCGTAGATGTGATCGCTGCCGCCCTGATCCGGGTTACCGGGGTTCGAGCTGGCCAGCAGCGTGTCGGCGGCGGCCCGGTACGCGCGGTACGCGTCGGCCCGGTGCAGCCGGAGCCGCCCCTTGGTCACCGCCTGGACGACCCGGTGCAGTTGGATCAGGTCCCTGGCGCCGTCGACTCGCGCCAGCGACAGCCGGTGGAGCAGGGTGGCGGCCGCGCGGAACCGCTGGGGCGAGGCGAGGAGCTCGGCCAGGCCCGGCGGTGCGTCGATGCCCGCGGTCGGCTGCAGGAAGAGCTCGGCCGCGATCGGCTCAGGGGAGAAGAACGAGCACAGGTTGAACAGGTGCTCGGCGTCCGGGGTCAGCAGCGTGATCGACATCGCCCAGGTGCCTGACACCCCGGCCGGGAGGTCGGAGTCGCTGGGCTGCTCGCTGAGGAGCTGGTGGGCGTTCTTGTTGAAGCGGGTGAGGTACTCCTCGACGCTCTGATTGGTCTCGGCCAGGTACGCGGCCGCGTGCTCGACCGCGATCGGCAGATGCCCGAGCGTCACCGCCAGCCGCCTGGCCTCGCCCGCCCGGCGCGCGTTCTCCGCCTCGGAAAGCGCGCTGCCGACGGCGAGGCCGCGGACCGTGCGCTGCAGGTAGCTGACCGATTCTTCGTCGGTGAAAGGGGACACCTCGACGCTGTCGGCGACGATGTAGGTCGGCCAGTTCGGCTCGCGGGCGGTAATGATCACGTGTCCCTCCGGCCGCCCGGCCGGAATGTACTTCTGCAGGTCAAGTGGATTGGCGGCATTGTCAAAGACGAGCAGCCAGCTGGAAAAGGAACCCGATTGCAGGCTTTCGAGCACCGCCGCCACGGTCCGGTCGCGGGCGCTGTCGGTCGTCGCCTGCCTGAGTTCAAGCCGCTGGCCGAGTTTGACCAGCGCGTCGCGAACTCGATCCTGATGCTCGGCTCGAATCCACCAGATGATTTCGTACGCGTCGATATTGCGGTGGATGTACTCGGTCGCCAGCTCGGTCTTGCCAATTCCGCCCATGCCGGAGATGACCTGGACATGCGGGGACTGGCCGCTGAAGAGGTTGCCGCTCAATCGCTCGAGCTCGGCCGCCCGCCCGGTGAAGTTGGCGTTGCGCGAGGGGATCTCGCTCGACCAGAACCGGTGCGCCGGCCGGGGCATGGCCTCGAGCCAGCCGGCCGGGGCGCCGTGGCGTGCCAACGTCGCCGGTTCCACCCGAGGCATCTCGGCCGGGGCGCGGGTGACGGACGGCTCAGCCGGCCGTTGTCGCGGGGCGACGTCATTCTCGGCCCGCCAGGCCGCCTCCCACAGCCCGAGAAAGACGTCCCGTTCCGCCGCGCCGTCAAGCGCCTTGACCACCTGCTCCAGGAAAGCCCAGCGGGGTACCTGGGAACGACGGAAAAGATTGTGCACCGTAGAAGAGCTGATATTGCCGCGACCGGCCCGGATCGCGATCTCCCGCATCGAGGGACGGCCTGCTTTCGAGTGCAGATCATCGAGTCGGTCAAAGAGATCGGCGATCGGACCGGGCGGCGGCATCGGCTCGCGTTTGATGGCAGCCACCCCGTAACGACCTCCCAAACGCCAATTATGTCCACAATCGTCATATCGTGCACGTGCTGCCGGCAAAGCCCCTGGACGAACCTCGCGATCTGTGCTGCGCGCAAATTCGTCCACCGAAGTCAGCGCTCGTTCGCCGAGCTAACTTCCTGCAACTCGTCCAGCCATCCTGAGCGTGAGGGCTCAGGCGGAAAGGCAGGGCGGAATCATGACCACTCGGCTAGCAGCGGTGACGTCTCTGGAGAGCCGGCGTTCCGACGGTCCGGTCTATCGTTCGATCCTGGCGGTCGACCTGGAAGGATCAACCCGGCGAACCAACCTCGTCAAGGGCGAGCTCCGGCGGGTCATGTACGACCTGCTCGGGCACTCGCTCGAATCGGTCGCGATCACCGGCAATCGCCTGGAGCGGCTGGTCGACCGCGGCGACGGCGTCCTGGCGCTGATCCGACCGCACGACGACGTGCCCAAGACGGTTCTGCTCGACCGGCTCACACCGCTGCTGGCCGGCCAGCTCGCCGAGCACAACGCGCGGGCGGCCCAGCCGGCCTTCAGGATCCGGCTGCGGATGGTCGTCCACGCGGGCGAGGTCCATGATGACGGTCGGGGCTTCTACGGCCGCGCGATTGACGTCGCGATCCGCCTTCTCGATTCTCCGGCGGCCAAGAAAACCCTGAGGCTGTCAACCTCGCCGCTCGTTCTCGTGGTCTCGGACGAGATCCATGCCGGGATCGTCTGCGAGGGCTACGTTCCCGCCGACACGTACCGGCCGCTCGTGCGGGTGCGCGTCGGCAGCAGGTGGGAACGGGGCTGGGTGCACATTCCGGTGCCGGCCGCCTCGCTGGACATCCCCCGTCAGTCGACATCGGCCCGCGGCCCGCGGCGCGCGCCGCCGGGCGACCCCCGGGATATCGTCCCCCGGTCAGGTCACGGTTGACCGCTCCCCGTCCAGGAACGGCCGGTGCGCTCCCTCGGCGACCACGTCGCGCAGGCAGGCGACAGCCGCCAAGACGTCCGCGTGCGAGACGTAGAGCGCGTTGACGCCGAATCTGAGCATGTCCGGCGCCCGCATGTCGCCGATCACGTCCCGCGCCGCGAGCGCCTGGACCAGCGCGTACGCGTCCGGGTGGCGCAGCGTCACCTGACTGCCGCGCCGCTCAGGGGCCCGCGGCGTCACGACGGCGAAAGCAGAACCGAGCAGCGCGTCCGCGCAGTCGATGAAGAACCCGGTCACCGACTGGCTCTTGGCCCGCAGCGCGCCCAGGTCGACCCCGTCGAACGCGGTCAGCGCCGCCTCGAGCGCCAGCAGCGACAGCATCGGCGGGGTGCCGATCCGCGCCCGCCCGATCCCCGCGGCCGGCTCGTACGGCTCGGTCATCTCGAACGGCCGCGCGTGCCCGGTCCACCCGGTCAGCTCCGGGTCGAACCGGGCCTGGTGCCGCCGCGCCACGTACAGGAACGCGGGCGCCCCCGGCCCGCCGCTGAGGTACTTGTAGCCGCAGCCGACCGCCAGGTCGACCTCGAGCGCGTCCAGCTCGACCGGCAGCGCCCCGGCCGCGTGGCACAGGTCCCACAGCACGAGCGCCCCGGCCACGTGGACGGCCGCGGTCAGACCGGCCATGTCGTGCAGCTCGCCGGTGCGGTAGTCGACCGGCGGGTACGCCGCCACCGCCACCCGCGCGCCCTCGGCCGCCAGGAAGCCGGGCAGCCCGGCCGGCGGCACGAACCGGACCTCGAGCCCGTGCCCGCGGGCGAACGACTCCGCGATGTACCGGTCGGTCGGGAAGTGATCCGGGTCGACCGCCAGCAGCGGCCGCCCCGGCCGCAGCCGCGCGGCGGCCGACAGCGCGTTGAAGATCTGGATCGAGGTCGAGTCGCCGCCGACCACGGTCTGCCCCGGCGCCGCCCCGATCAGCCGCCCGATCGCGTCGCCGACCCGAACCGGCGCCTGCCACCAGTCGTGATCGTTCCACGACCGGATCAGGCTGGCGCCCCACTGCCGCCGCACGACGTCCTCGACCGCGGGCGGCACCGCCGCGGGCAGCGCCCCGAGCGAGTTGCCGTCCAGGTAGACGACGCCGGCCGGGAGCAGGAACCGGTCCCGCAGGCCGGCCAGCGGGTCGGCCGCGTCGAGCTCCGCCGCCCGCGCGGCCAGCTCCGCGTAACGCCCGGTGTCAGCGAGCACGGCAACCTCCGAGTGTCATCCAGGGTCCGTTCGATCAAAAGGACTGTGAATTCAAGATCTTTTATATCGAACGGGCCCTGGGTGACTCTCCCTAGACCATGACCCGCCCCCCGTGATGAAGTAGGGCCGTCAGGTTCTCGCGGAAGGTGCCGGGTGATGACTGCTGCCGAAATCGACCTGTCGGCCGACGAGTTCTGGGGCCTGCCGCTGCGCGAGCGCGCGGCCTCCTTCGCGGTGCTGCGGTCGCGTCCGACCCCGCCGTTCTACGCCGAGCCGGTGGTGTCGTTCGCCGAGACCGGGCCCGGGTACTACGCGCTGGTGCGGCACGCCGACGTGGTCGAGGCGAGCAGGAACGCCGACGTGTTCTCCTCCGCCCGCGGCGCGACCGGCATCGCCGACCTGCCGGTCGAGTTCAACGAGTACTTCGGCTCGATGATCAACATGGACGACCCGCGGCACGCCCGGCTCCGCCGGATCGTCTCCCGCGCGTTCACCCCGAAGATGATCTCCCGATTCGAGGACGACGTCCGCCGGGCCGCCACCGAGGTGGTCGACGACCTGCTCGCGGCCGGTCCCGGCGACTTCGTGCGGCAGGTCGCGGCGCGGCTGCCGCTGAAGTTCATCTGCGACATGATGGGCATACCGGACGAGCACTACGACATGGTCCTCGCCAACAGCAACATGATCCTGGCCGGATTCGACCCCGAGTTCGTGAGCGAGAACTCCGACCAGGTGGTGGCGGACCTGCTCGGGGCCGGGCAGGCCCTGGCCGACCTGGTCACCACGCTCGGCGCCGCCCGCACCGAGCATCCGACCGGCGATCTGATCTCGGCCCTGGTCACCGCCAACGTCGACGGCGAGCAGCTCACCAGCGCCGAGCTCGCGTCGTTCTTCGTGCTGCTGGTGGTGGCGGGCAACGAGACCACCCGCAACGCGCTGTCGCACGCGCTGATGCTGTTCACCGAGTACCCCGAGCAGCGGGAGCTGCTGCTGGCCGACCTCGACGGCCGGATCGGCCCCGCGGTCGAGGAGATCGTCCGCTACGCCTCCCCGGTGCTGTTCATGCGGCGGACCGTGACCCGGGACTACACGATGAACGGGCAGGACTACCACGAGGGCGACAAGGCGGTGCTGTTCTACTACTCGGCCAACCGCGACGAGGCCGTGTTCCGCGACCCCGAGCGGTTCGACATCACCCGCATCCCCAACCCGCACGTCGGTTTCGGCGCGGCCGGGCCGCACTTCTGCCTCGGCGCGCACCTGGCGCGCCGCGAGCTCACGGTGATGCTGCGGGAGCTGTTCACCCGGGTCCCGAACATCACCGCGGGCGAGCCGGACCGGCTGCTGTCCAGCTTCATCAACGGCATCAAGCGGCTGCCCTGCGAATTTTGATCTTCCCTGGATGTGCCCGTGGTCTTAATCTTCTCTGAGTCACTACCGAGGGACAGGTGCGATGCCGGACGACATCCTGACGATCTACGCCGCCAGCCAGCCGGACAAGCCCGGCGTCATCGACGACAGACCCGATGGCACGGTCGTGACGTGGACCTACGCCGAGCTCGAGGCGCAGTCGAACCGGGTCGCGAACCTGCTGCTGTCGCTCGGGGCGGTGCCGCGCGCGAACGTCCTGTGGTGCGGGCCGAACTCGCCCGAGGTGGTCGCGGTGATGAACGCGACCAGGAAGATCGGCGCGGTCGCGGTGCCGCTGAACTACCGGCTGACGCCGGACGAGGCGCTCTACGTGATCAACCACAGCGACGCCGAGATCGCCTACGTCGACCACGAGCACCTGCCGCTGTTCACCGCGCTCGACGGCAAGCTGGAGAAGATCCGGCACATCATCGTGGTCGGCGGGCCGGCCCCGGACGGCCTGCTCGGCGAGGCCGACATCGCGGCCGCCGCGGCCGTCGCGCCGACCCCGGCCGAGCAGCCCGGCGGCTCGATGATCTACACCTCGGGGACGACCGGCAAGCCGAAGGGCGCCTACCGGGCCGGCGCCCAGGACCCGGAGGCGCTCGGGGCGCTGCTGAACTTGTTCGCCTACCGGCCCGACGACGTCTACATCACCTCCGGTCCGCTCTACCACAGCGGGCCGAGCGCGTTCATGGGCGCGGGGCTGCTGTTCGGGCAGACGATCATCGTGCAGCGGCGGTTCGACGCCGAGGACTGGCTCCGGCTGGTGGACAAGTACCGGGCGAGCTCGACGTTCTCCGCCCCGGCGCTGATCCGGATGGTGTGCGCGCTGCCGGCGTCGGTCAAGGAGCGGTACGACCGGTCGAGCATGCGGGTGATGATCGCCAACGCGGCCCCGTGGAGCTACGCGCTCAAGCAGCAGTACGTGGCCGACTTCCCGCCCGAGTCGCTGTTCGAGGTCTACGGGTCGACCGAGCTCG
>Ga0335075_10012165_pt1 | contig 13006 bp, 12 predicted proteins | sample Lox_Sample_24_FD_206723 | JGI IMG/M metagenome (GOLD analysis project Ga0335075, IMG submission 206723) | Soil microbial communities from Loxahatchee National Wildlife Refuge, Florida, United States - Lox_Sample_2.4 | ecosystem: Environmental > Terrestrial > Soil > Wetlands | place: USA... | reverse complement strand
CTGGCCTCTGCCCCCTCGCTTCGTCCCCTGCGATTGCGAATGGCCGACGATAGTCCGGCTGCCCGGAGAATACCCGCCGCCGTGTGCTGCAATGACGGGATGAGCTCAAACGGTCACGACGCCTGGCTCGCCGACGTCGCTGCGATAGAACTGATCAAGTACCGCTATCTACGTGCGCTGGACACCAAACATTGGGACGACTTCGCCGACACGCTCACCGAGGACGTCAAGGGCGATTACGGGTCGTCGCTCGGTGAAGAGCACCACTTCGACAATCGCACCGAGCTGGTCGAGTTCATGCGCTCGTCGCTAGGGCCGGGTGTGATCACCGAGCACCGGGTGACCCATCCGGAGATCGCCGTGAACGGTGACGAGGCGACAGGCACCTGGTATCTGCAGGACCGCGTGATCGTGGCCGAGTTCAACTTCATGCTGATCGGCGCCGGGTTCTACCACGACCGCTATCGGCGCACCGCCGACGGATGGCGGATCAGCGCGACGGGGTATGACCGGACCTACGACGCGCAGATGTCGTTGGCGAACCTCGACTTCAAGGTGCGGCCCGGTAACGCGATAGCCTCGATTTGATTGTGGCTCTGCGTTATTGGGTGATTGCCATCACGGCGCCCGGCCGCAGCCACTGAATGATCTGCACCAGCTTAGCGTCGTCGATCGCGACGCAGCCTTCCGTTGCACCGCCGTCGGTGGTGTGGAAGAAGAACGCCGCGCCTTTACCCGGTGCGCGGTTGGGGTTGACGCCCATCACCACCGCGTGTTTGTACTGCGGGATCTCGAGGTTCTCGCTGGCCGAGGTGCTGAACGGGCACTGCGACTGACGGCAGACCTGCATGGTGTTGAACGTGGGGCTGTTGTCGTCGCCGTTCCACCAGTGGTTGGAGTCGACCTGGACGTATTGCAGGCCGCCGCCGGGATTGGGCGCGGTGCCGAAGGCGAACGGTAGGGCGAAAACGCCCATCGGGGTTGCGGGGTAACCACTCTTGGCTTCTGGCGCGAGACCCGCCGACCCGACGTGGGCGGGTATGCCGGCGGCGACGGGCTGCCAGCCGTTGGCACCGCGTTGGTAGACGTCCAGCTTTGCGTTCGAACCGCCAACGCCGACAACGGAAATCACCTGCACCGCGTTACCCACCGACGGGGCAAACCAAGGTGCGCCGACTGCACCCCCCTTCGGAGCTGTCGCCATGGGTACAACGGCTGCGCACACCGCAGCGCACAGTAAACCCAGCAGTCGGCGCACTATTTCATGGTCAACTCTGCATGATCATGAGGTCAAGTTAAGGTTTAGCCTCGATCGGATCACCGCGCGGCCGCGACTCCTGCCTGGAGCCTATTGCTGCTGGTCGCGCCGATATGATCCGTTGGGCCCGGCTGGATGCGTCGCCCACAGCGTCCCCGGGTATAGAAAGCAAGGGATGGCACCAACAGATCGCGACCACAGGCCGTCGGGGGACGACAGCACGACAAAGCTCGCCGCCGCGGGCGGTGTCGGCGCGCCCCCGCTTACTGTCTGGCTGGGTTCTGCGATGTACACGTTTCCCGTCGATCGTGACGTGATCGTCGGTCGCGACCGGGATTGCGACATCCGCTTCCAGGACATCAATCCCGATGACCTGACGCTGATATCGCGGGTGCATGCGATCCTGCGCTTCGACGAGGGACGGTGGGTTGTCGTCGACAAGAGTCAGAATGGCGTGTACGTCAACGGTTCTCGTGCATCCCTGGTGGCGATCCGGGACCGGATGAGCATCACGTTGGGCAGCCCGCATGGACCCCAGCTGACGTTCCGGGTGGCCGCGTCGGCGCCATCCTCCGGGCCACGCAACCCTCGGACGCTGGATCGCGCACCGGATACCGCCATGTTCCGGCCGATCGGACCGCGGCCGCCGGCCCGACCGACGGGGCCACAGCCGCATCCGAGTCAACCGCGCATCCCGAGCCCTACTCCGCCGCCGCGCCCGGCCGCGTCGCGCGGCACGGCGACCGTCGGCCGCGCGAAGACCAACCATGTCGTGGTCGACGACGCCCTGGCCTCTCGCGTGCACGCGGTGCTGGAGTCCAGTCCGGCCGGCCTCGAGCTCCGCGACAACAACAGCAGCAACGGCACATTCGTCAACGGCACCCAGATCGCCGGCGCGACAAAGCTGCGCGACGGCGACGTCGTCACGATCGGCAACACCGACCTGCTCGCGACCGGCAACACCTTGGTCCCGCAGCCCGTCGCGGCGCGCAGCGCCGGGCTGATCGCCCACGGGTTGGGATTGACCGTCGACGGTCGTCAGCTGCTGCAGGATGTGTCGTTCACCGCGAAGCCGGGGACGCTGACCGCGGTGATCGGGCCGTCGGGCGCCGGAAAATCCACACTGGTCAAGCTGATTGGCGGCGCGATGTCGCGCAGCGCCGGAGTCGTCGCCTTTGACGGTCACGACGTGCACGCCGAGTACGCGTCGATGCGCTCGCGCATCGGGATGGTGCCGCAGGACGACGTGGTGCACCGTCAGCTCACCGTCGAGCAGGCGCTGCATTACGCCGCGGAACTTCGTCTGCCGCCCGACACCTCCACCGAAGATCGTCGGCAGGTGGTCGAGCGGGTGCTCGAGGAGCTGGAGTTGGCTCCGCACAAGAAGACTCGCGTCGACAAGCTTTCCGGCGGGCAGCGCAAGCGCGCCTCGGTTGCGATGGAACTGTTGACCGGCCCGTCGCTGCTGATTCTCGATGAGCCGACATCGGGACTGGATCCGGCGTTGGACCGGCAGGTGATGACGATGCTGCGTCGGCTCGCCGACGCCGGGCGTGTCGTCATCGTCGTCACGCATTCGCTGACCTACGTGAACATGTGCGACCAGATTCTGCTGCTGGCGCCGGGCGGCAAGACCGCGTTCGCCGATCCGCCCGCGCAGATCGGGCCGGTGATGGGCAGCACCGACTGGGCCGACATCTTCGCGCGGGTCAGCACCGACCCCGACGGTGTGCACCGCGCATATCTGGCCCGCCATCCTGCCGGCCCGCGGCGGCTGCCGCCGACGGCCGGTGCGGCACCGTTGGGTAAGCCGCCGAAGAACAGCCGATGGCGTCAGGTTATGACGTTGGTGCGCCGGCAAACTCGGCTGATCACTTCCGATCGCGGCTATTTCGCGTTCCTCGCGCTGTTGCCGTTCGTTCTCGGTGTGCTGTCGCTGGCGGTGCCCGGTAGCACCGGCTTGGGCACCGCCAACCCCGCGCAGCCCGAGGAACCGATCGACATTCTGATCCTGCTCAACATCGGCGCGGTCTTCTTCGGGACGGCGCTGACCGTGCGCGATCTGGTTGGCGAGCGGATGATCTTCCAGCGTGAGCGAGCCGTCGGCCTCTCTGCGTCGGCCTACCTGCTGGCCAAGATCGTCGTCTTCAGTTTTGCTGCGCTTGTCGGCACCGCCGTCATGGTGGCGGTAATGACGATCGGTAAGGGCACGCCGTCGCGTGGCGGTGTCCTGTTGGGCCACAGTATTTTTGACGCTGTCGTCGAGCTGTTTCTAGGCCTTGCGCTGACGGCGATTACATCGGCGATGATCGGGCTGGCGTTGTCGTCGCTGGCCCGCTCCACCGAGCAAGTGCTGCCGATGCTGGTGGTCACCATCATGGTGTCGATGGTGTTGGCCGGCGGCCTGATTCCGGTGACGGGACGTGTCGTGCTGGATCAACTCTCGTGGTTCGTGCCGGCGCGTTGGGGTTTCGCCGCCTCGGCGTCGACGGTCGATCTGAACACCATCGAGGCCGGGCTGCCCGTCGACCGGCTGTGGCGTCATGTGCGCAGCGCGTGGCTGTTCGACTTGGGCATGCTTCTCGTCCTGGCGACGGTTTTCGCGGGCCTGGTTCGGTTCCGGCTGCGGTTGCGCGCTCGTCGCTGACGCTGAACAACAAGATCGGCGATCAGCGATACCATCGCCGCGTGTCACAAACACCTCCCACCGACCCGGGCCAGCACTCGGGTCCTCCCCCCGCCGGCCGGTCGGTTTCATCCTGGAGGCCTGGGCCCTCAGTTTAGTAGGCTCCAGCAACATGGGTGATGAGACGACAGCCCATCTGCAGTCAGAAGTCAACCGCATCGCCGAGAAACTAAACGCGACATCGCGCGCGATCGAGGTGGCGTCGTGTTGAAGAACGACGACATCAACATGCTCATCGACGATGTGGGTAGGTATCACTACAGCTACTGGGAGCGTGGCAACCAAAGATTCGACCGGATCGGCGACATCGATGACGTCCTCTACTGGTTCGCCGCGGACATAACGTTCGAGATCGGCGGTTCGTACTCCGCCAAATACAGCCCTGAAAACCAGGAATTTCGAATTCTAATGTGGGCCAAACAATATGAGCTGCTCAACGAGCTCAATCCGCGCTGGGCCCAGCGCTGCGTACGCGAGACCGCCGACAAGCTGCGAAGTTGGGGCAAAGACAAAGACGTTGAACTGTTGCCAAACGTACCCGAACGCGACTGAACTGCCGCTGGGACACCTACGCACGCGCCGGAAGGTGAATTGACGCCTCCTCTCGGCCTAGTAGCGTTACGGCCAAGTCAGGGAAGGGCTAACGATGTTCGTCGACACTGGCAAGCTGCATTCCGGGGCGGCCCAGTCGTACCGCGCAAGCGAGCACGCCCAGAATGGCGCGAACCACCTCGCCGGTGTGGCGTCGGTGGCCGGCATGTTCGGCAGCTTTGCCGACGCCGAAGCGTTCCACGATGACGTCGTCGCAGCGCACGCCCAGCACATCAAAACGCTGCAAGGCCACCAGCAGAATCTCAACGACGTCGGTACGAAGACGCATCATGTGGCGTATTCGTTTTCGGCGACAGAAGACAACAACGCGAAGGTGTTGCGGGAAGTCTTGTAGTGGACCTGCGCTACATGAGCAGGGGCTTGCTGGTCATGTTTGCCGGCGGCGATCCCTGGAACGTCAACGCCACACTGCAGAGCGGCCGACCCGCGGATATTGCCGGACTCGGCCAAGCATTTCATAACGCGGGCCAATCGACCCAGGAAGCCGACAAGGCGTTCGCCGAAGCACGCCGTCATGTCGAAGCCTGGGTCCGCGACAACGGGCAGCATCCGATCACGGACTCAGCCCAAGTGCGACGAACTGCCGCCGAGTTGGGCCTGCAAGCCGCCCAGCTGCCCAAAATCGCCGTCGATCTCGAAAACGTCGCCGCAGCGCTGGGCCAGGCGCAAGGAACCGCCAACGGCTACATCGCGGCGTTGGAGGCGCGGCTGCAAACTCTGGACGATTGGATCGGCCAGGCCGACGACCTGATCAAGCAGGACGAACAGCTCCTGGCCGAAGCGGACGACGAGGACGACATCTGCGATCTCGAAAACGACATCGATCGGCTTGAGCAATACATCAACGATTGTGAACGCGAAGCCGTCGACGACACGAAAACAACGCTGCAGCAGGTCGAGAAGGTTCGCGACGACTATGCAGGCGAACTGAATAGGGCCAAGGCCAACCTGCGCACCGACGGATACGATCCGGCCGCGATCCAAGCGCTCGACGGCGAAGATGCGAAAAAGCAAGCGCCCGGGGACATTCCGCCGTCGGGACTGGAGGCGGGCGAGCTTGCCGACATCAATCGTGCGATGAACCAGGCCGTCGTGGATCAGATGGCCAAGGTGCGTGCCGCGCAGAAAGCCGTCGATGATGCCATGGCTAGCGCCTACAGCCATGGCCAAGGCTCGCCCGAGGGACAAGCCGCGCTGCAAAGCTTGCCCCAGCTCAAGAAAAATCTCGCCGACGCCCTCAACGACCTGGGCAAGCTTCCCGACTACAACAGCATCGATCCCTCGGCGATGCGCTCCGGCGCGGACGGTGGCTTCCTGTTCGGCTACAACGCAAACGGGCAGCCCGTGCAAGTCACCGGCAAACTCAAAAACGGCACCGGCGAAATTTTCGATCAGGGCACCGGGACCTATTACACCTTCCAGGACGGCAAGCTCGTCGGCACCCGCACGCCGGACCCCGGCCGCGCCGAAGCCAACGACGAACCGGTCCTGAGCGCCGTCACATTGGCCATCGGAGCACCGGAACTCAAGGCTGGCGGCGAAGCGGCCTGGCAAGGCGTCAAGTCGCTCCTGGAACGGCGAGCCGTCGGCCTCGGCGCCGACATCACTTCGGAGGATGTCCTTCCCCAGACCTTCGCCGCGGCCGAAAGCCGTGCCGAAGCTGCGGCCCACAACCTCGCCACCGAACAAGCCGGACATGGCCCTGCGCCGCTTCCCCCGGGTGCTGCGACCGACCACCCGGCACCCGTAACCGCACACACACCCGGTGAACATCCGTCTGCACCTGGCGACGGTCCGCTCGACCATCACACGCCAGCGGTCGCCGGCAGCGCCCCTGAGGTCGTTGCCGACACCGCTCCGGAATTCAATCTCGCCAACCCGCTCGACCACATGAGCACGGAGCTTCGAGCACTGTCTGAACAACACCTCACTGGAAGCGGCGAAACCGTGATCGGTCCATTTCAGCCCCAGGGAGGCGGCCCGTCCTATATCGATGTCGCTAACCAACACGGAGCCAGCTACTTCGACATTGGGAGCGCGTGGAATGCAGCCACGCCCACCGAGCGACTAGCCGCTAATCAGCATGTGCTCGACATGGCAATCGCGAACGGTGACACTGTCACTCTGTCCGTGCCGCTCGATGAGGTTCGACCGGGGACATTCACAGCTGCCGAGCTACGATATTTCGAATCCCACGGCTACCAACGAATCAATGATTTCACCTTCATCCCACCGAATAAGGGAGCACGTTAATTGAGAACACTGCTAGAGTTCTATCTACATTACTTTGACTTTTTATACCTCGATTCACAATATCGAATCACGGACTCCAAAACTGGAGGCGATGCGGCAAATGCGTCATTAACGGTGACCGGTCCTGTCTTAACATGGTTCCTGACCAACGATCGAGGGCAGATGCAGTTGTCAGTTGGACCAACTCACTCGTTAACGCCGAGAAACTGGTTCTGGCCATCACTCATTAAGCAGTACCTAGATAGAGATTCCACGATAGAATACCTGCCCGTTCAAAAAGAAATCGAATGGGTACGACGTCATATTCAGGACATTGAAAGGCTTTTCTCTGGCGCCTCTGAACTGGAATCTACGTGCAATGCTCTGCGCACACTACGTCGGTCGAACGCCGACAAATACTGGGGTCCTGCCAAAGGTCAAACGTAAGAGGCTTCTCGCTCAAGATATGGAATGATGCCGCCAATCAACGCGTCCTCGACATCGCGATTAAAAACGGCGACACCATCACGTTATCCGTACCAGTCCGTATGATTCCCGAGGACTCGTACACCGCCGCTGAAATCCGATATCTCGAAGCCCACGGCTATCAACGCAGTGGTCCTAATACATTGATTCCGCCGTTCGGAGGAGTACATTAAGTGACCAGATTGTTGGAGTACCTTCTCAAGTATCTAGGATTTTTGTATTTAGACCCGAGATATCGCATCACTGATTCAAGCTCTACGGGCTCGCCTACCGAAAACGCGTCGCTGCGGCTGACAAGCGACGTATTGAGTTGGCGGTTGACCAATGACCGTGGCCAGATTCGCTTGGTAGTCGCGCCGACCAAGCTGGAGAGATCCGAAAACTGGTTTCGCATAACCTCCGTTCGGCAATACCTCGATCATGAGGAAGAACGCGGGACGATGCTCACGGATGAGCTTGCATTATGGCTGGGCCATAACATCAATCGGGTCGAGAATCTGTTCTCCGAAAATTCGTTAGCCGCAAATTCCTGCGCTGCGTTAATTGCTTTAGAGGAAGCCAAGGCTAATAAACTGTTCGGACCCGAACATGGCCCATAGGGCTACCGCAATGCGCCGAAAGAGCGCGCCTCCACGGATTGCCCTCAGCAGCGTCGGCTTCACTCAACATCGGCGCGGTGTTTTTCGGGACCGCGCTGACCGTGCGCGACCTGGTCGGCGCGCGGATGATCTTCCAGCGTGAGCGGGCGGTGGGACTGTCGGCGTCGGCCTACCTGCTGGCCAAGATCGTCGTCTACAGTTTTGCTGCGCTTGTCGGCACCGCCGCCATGGTGGCAGTGATGACGATCGGCAAGGGCACGCCGTCGCGTGGCGGTGTCCTGTTGGGCCACAGTATTTTTGATGCCGTCGTTGAGCTGTTTCTAGGCCTTGCGCTGACGGCGATTACATCGGCGATGATCGGGCTGGCGTTGTCGTCGCTGGCCCACTCGACCGAGCAGGTGCTGCCGATGCTGGTGGTCACCATCATGGTGTCAATGGTGTTGGCCGGCGGCCTGATTCCGGTGACGGGACGTGCCGTGCTGGATCAACTCTCGTGGTTCGTGCCGGCGCGTTGGGGTTTCGCCGCCTCGGCGTCGACGGTCGACCTGAACACCATCGAAGCCGGGCTGCCCATCGACCGGTTGTGGCGACACGTGCGCAGCGCGTGGTTGGTCGACTTGGGCATGCTTTCCGTTCTGGCGACGGTTTTCGCGGGCCTGGTTCGCTTCCGGCTGCGGTTGCGCGCTCGTCGCTGACGCTGAACAACAAGATCGGCGATCAGCGATACCGTCGCCACGTGTCAGATGTCCCGCCCGCAGAATTTCCTGCCGATCCAGGGCCCCCATGGGGCCCTCCCCCGCCGTCGGCATTCAAACGACCTTCGCGCTGGCCGACTTTCGTCGCGATTGCGATTGGGCTGATCGGTGTCGCCGTCGGCTTCGTCGGATGGTTCCGTCCAGTGCCGCACAGCAATCCGCCGCCGTCGACGCCTGTGTACACCGAGCAGCAGACAGCCGACGCCAAGGCGTCGGTATGCGAGGCCGTTCAGAAAGCGCGGCAGGCAGTGGAAGCTGCTCACAGCCATGCTGGTAGCAACGACTACCTAACCCAACTCGCTGCGGCCGCGCATAACAATGCGGCACTGGATGCCAGCAGCCGGTATCTCTTAACGAAACTCGCGAAAGAGCCAGCCACCCAACCTGAGCTGGCAACAGCCGTTCGGAACGAGGCGAATGCGTAGCAGGAAGCGCTACTTGGTTATTTCAAAGGACTTCCTGCTACTGACCCGCAAATGCTTCCCCCAGTGAATGCATCCAACGAAGCCTCAGCGATCATCCGGAGGTTGTGCAAATGACTGTGCCTCCTAGCGTCCCACCGCCTTGGCCGCAGGCAGCCCCGCCCAGATCACAGCGATGGCAGATCTTTATCTTTTGGTAATCGCCTTGGCCGCGCTCGGCCTTGCCATAGGGTCCTGGTTTCGACCAGTCTCGAACACCAAAGCGCCCACAGCACCCAATTACACTAATCAGCGAGTCGCCGAAGCCAAAGCAAACGTTTGCGCCGCCTTCCGAACCGTGCATCAGGCCATCACTGTGACTAATCATCGCGAACATGGAAACGACCCGACTTCCACGCTCGCCGCGGCTACGAGCGCGAGACAAGCCTTCGCCGCCGGCAGTGTCTACCTGATGACTTCCCTAAGTGACGAACCGGCAACACCTCCCGACCTCGCACACGCGGTTCGCGGACTCGCGACGGTCTTCCAGCAGCTGACGGTTACTTACTTGGCAGAATTAAGTGATTCCGCATTAGACCCGCTGCTGCACGCTGGCGATGAAGCAACCCTAACGATCGAGCAGCTTTGCAAATGAAGTGCTCGGTTATGCGCATGTAGATCTTCGCACGCATTAGTTACGGCGCGATGAGTCCTCATGGCCATCCAATTCGCCAATGGCGAACCGGGCACCTTATTCGTCCTGAGCGCGCCAAAGGGTGACTACCGCACCTGCTGGTCGGCGGTAGCATTCAGGACTATGTCGACTCTGCCGCCTGTCCCGCCAGCGAGCGCGCTGGGACCGCCTCCTTGGCCGCAGGTCGCGCCGTCTCGCCAGCGATGGCCGGTGTTAGCGTCAATTGTGCTGGCGTTGGTGGCAGTTGGACTAGCAATCGGTGCGTGGTTTCGGCCGCCGACCGCGAAGGCACCGTCGCCGCCCGTCTACACGGACCAACAGACCGCCGACGCGAAAGCCGCTGTGTGCGCCGCCTTCGGCCAAGTCGACAAGGCGCTTCAACTAGCCTATGCGCGAAACGGCGGCAGTGACCCAAACGCGCAACTTGCGGTGGCTACGAGCACACAACTGACACTCGATGCTGGGGGGCGATATCTTTCAGCGACGCTAGCCAAAGAACCTGCCACCCCACCCGATCTGGCAACTGCGGTGCGCAACCAGGCCGATGCGTACCAGAAAGCCTTGATCGGCTTTCTGAACGGCCTTCGGTTCTCCGATCCAGCTCAGCAACCAACAGTAAGCGCCTCCGATGAGGCGACTCTAACGATCCGGCGATTGTGCAAATGACTTTTCCTGATTATCCGCCTGGTCAATGGTCTATTTTACTCGTTGGTGCACAGTGGGTAAGCATCTCAGCGGTGGCTGCGCTCAACAGCGCCATTACCAACCGCGGGGCAGTACAGACAAATTTCTCCCAGCTTCATGACACGCTGCAGAACGCTCTCACAACGACTCTTGCCGGCCAAGAGGGAGCCACGGCGGACGCGATCCGCGACGCGTTTCGCCAGGGTGCCGAACAGGCCGCCCAGGTAGCGGAAAAAAACGGCGCCTACAAAACTGCACTTCAGCAAGCCCTAGACAGCGTGCAGCACCTTCGGGACAAACTGGCTGCCATTGCCAAAGAGGGCAATGACCAGATTGAAAAAGAAAACCAATCAAACGACAAGTTTGACGAGAAGGTTGTCAAAATTGCGGCCATTATCGCTGATCATCAACGCCAAGCTAATCAAGCTGCCGGAGAATGCGCCTTCAGTGTTGTAGCGGCTGGCCAAAAGGTGGTTGATGCGCAGGGCGAGGATCAATCGTTCTTCGGCATGGCCAACGGTGCGGGCATTAACGCGAACCAGCAGCCCGACCAGCAGGCAATCGAGGGCCAAGTCCGAGGGATGCTTACCCCACAGGCGGACGGAGGCGCCGGAGGTGTGCCTGCGCCTACAACAGCCAATGGGCTGATGTCTGGCAGCGGCGCCAATACAGTTCCGGGCGCCCCAGCACCCACCGGACTCATGTCAGGCGGCACCGCCAACGCAGTCCCCAACACCCCAGCACCCGCAGCACCAGCACCCACCGGACTCATGTCAGGCGGCACCGCCAACGCAGTCCCCAACGCCCCAGCACCCGCAGCACCAGCACCCACCGGACTCATGTCAGGCGGCAGCGCCAACGCAGTCCCCGGCGGCCTGCCGTCCGCAGCCCAAGCAGGGTTCTCGGGCGGCGCACCAGGGTTCGGGCAAGGGTTTGGCGGGATGTCGCCTGGGCAAATGGCGTCACCGGGCGGAATGGCACCGATGAGCGGCATGGGCGCGCCCACTGGCATGTCGCCGGCAGCCGCGATGGGCGGCGCCGCCACGCCGCCCGTTGCCCCGCCTGCGAATGCTGGATTACCGACAGGCGCTCCCCTCGGCGGCCCGGGCGCCCCGGGAGGCCTCGGCGGAGGACCGGTGCAACCGGTCGCGCCGCAGGTACCGCAGACCGCGCCGACCTTCCCCTCGGCCGCGACAGGAACGCCAGTCACCGCGACAGATGCGCCTGCCCCGACACCATCGGCGCCCGCCGCAAACGCCGCGCCGTCAACGGCTTACACGCCACCGTCGGCTTCACCGATGATGAGCGGGGCAAGCTCCACCCCGATGCCGATGGCGCCCGCGCCGTCGGGCCCACTGCCGACTTACGGATCCGACCTTGTTCGCCCGCCGGTCGCCGCGTCTCCGTCGGCTCCCCCGATGATGGCTTCGGTGTCGTCAGCCACCGCATCGCCATTGAGCCAACCGCCGGTGTCGCCTGCGGTGTCAGGCTCGGCGACGGTGCATCCCTCTGCGGCCGGAGGGCCCGCCAATGTAAGCCAGTCGGCGGTGGTGCGACCAACCGTGGTGCCCAATCCGGCGCAATCACCGCCGGGTGTTGGCACCCAAGGCGTCATCGCCGCGGGCGGCGGCGCGCTGGCCGGAGCGGCATCGGCCGACGCGACGGCCAGGAGACGGTTGCAGCGCTTGGTGGGCGAGGTAGCCCGTCAACAACCCCGGCTTGCCTGGGCGATCGGGGATCGACCGGACGGCACCACAATCTTGGTGACCGACTTGGCCAGCGGCTGGATCCCATCTGGAATCGAAATCCCCTCCGCCATAACGCTTCTCGAGCCCGCACGCCGGCGCGGTGACATCGAAGCCTTGCTCGGCGAGGTTCAAGTTGCTGCCGCCGTGACACCAGGGCACTACCAGCCCGACCCCGACCCTGAGGAGCCGGTGCCGACGTCGTCTCGGCCACGACGCGCACCCGAAGTCGAGGAGCTGAACTGGGAGCTAACCGACGCCGCCCGCCGCAGCAACCGGCTAACACGGCTCGCGCACACGTGCGCCATCGCCGCCTCCAAGAACACCGGGGTGCTCGAGTCTGAAGCCATCGCACTGCACGACCAACTCGCCACGCTGGCCGACCGGGTGCTGGACAGCTATCCCGATCACGTCGACCATGACGAGGTCGGCAACTGGCAGCTGCTGTCGGCTATCGAGTCGCTGGTAGTCGGCGACAGAATCTCCGCCAATTACCACCTGGCATGGTTCTTGGCTTGCAATACCGCTGCGGCGGAACGTATTTCGTAGTAACCACAACAAGGAACAACGTCATGGATCCAAAGCTGGTCGCGCTAATCGAACAATATGCGCACACCCATGGGCTGAATTTGCCGCCGCACCAGATCGTTTCGGACATGGTGGCGTCCGGCCCGTCGGGCGTGGAGCAACTGCTGGGCTTGCTGGGCGTCACCGTCAACTCCAACGATCCGCAAGACAACCTGCAGGCGCAGCAGGGGCAGAGCCAGCGCGAACAAGGCATCGGGTTCGCCACGTCGCAGTTCCCCGCCACGGAGCAACAAAACGCATCGCAGCTCGCCGGCGTTGGCGCCGGC
>Ga0335075_10012164_pt1 | contig 13007 bp, 9 predicted proteins | sample Lox_Sample_24_FD_206723 | JGI IMG/M metagenome (GOLD analysis project Ga0335075, IMG submission 206723) | Soil microbial communities from Loxahatchee National Wildlife Refuge, Florida, United States - Lox_Sample_2.4 | ecosystem: Environmental > Terrestrial > Soil > Wetlands | place: USA: Florida... | reverse complement strand
CTTTGCCGCGTTCGGCCTGCGTCCAGGTCACGGTCTCCCAGTCCGGCGCGAAGACCAGCCGGCCGACCGCGTTGCACAGCTCGATCCTGTTGCCGCCCGGCTCGTACAGGTACAGGAAGAACGTCTGCTGGATCGCGTGCTTGTGCGGCCCGGTCTCGATGAACACGCCCTTGTCCAGGGCGATGTCCGCCGCGCGCAGGATGTCCTCGCGCGTGTCGGTGCGGAACGCGATGTGGTGCAGCCGCCCGCGCGTGCCGGTCCAGTCGTTGGTGTACACCATGTCGTAGGTCTTCTGCGCGAAGTGCGTCCACACCGCGGAGTAGGTGCCGTCGTCGAGCTGGATCCGCTCGGTGATCCTGGCGCCGAGCTGGTCGACCATGAAGTCGCCGCAGGCCGCGGAGTCGACCGCCAGGTAGTTGACGTGGTCCAGGTAACGGACGCTGACCCCGCGCCCCGGGTAGGCCTGCGCCTGGTTCTTCAGCGCCGGCGCGAGCTCCGGCGGCCGGACGCTCGCGTACCACTCGGTCTCGTAGTACAGGTCCATCTCGTGCCCGTCCGGGTCGTAGAAGGCGTAGGTCGGCCCGATGCCGGGGTCGCCGTCCTTCCAGCCGATCCCGAGCCCGCTCGCCTCGATCGCCTTGACCCGCCGGTCGAGCGCCTCGGCGCTCTCGGCGCGCATGCCGACCCGCGCGATGCCCGACGTGTGGTGCCCGGTCAGCTTGATCGTGTGCCGCTCGTAGTCGTCCCAGGTGCGCAGGTAGACGGAGCTGCCCTCGCTGCTGACGACGGTGAGGCCGAGCACCTCGGTGAAGAACCACACCGACTTGTCGAATTCCGGCGTGAGCAGCTCGAGGTACGCCAGGTGGGCTACGTCGTGCAGCGGGGGTCGTGACATGGTTCTGTTCTCCTGCGGGTTCTGCTATCTCGGGAAGACGATGCCGTCGAAGAGCTTGCGTGCCGTCCGCACCACGCCGGAGCGCAGCACCGTGGGCGGTGTTGTCGCGGCGTCCAGCTCGACCTCGACCTGGAGCGCCCCGCTGGGGTGCTCGATGCTCAGCCGGTGGCTGCCGTCCGGCGGCACGACGGCCAGGTCGCTGCCGACCGCGCCGGGGATCATGATCGCGGTGCCGACGCTGACCGCGCCGAGCACCCCGATCGACTCGTGCACCCGGACCGGGATGAACGTCCGAGTGCAGATTGTGCCGTTGTCGCTCTTCGGCGGAGCGACCAGCGAGATCTTCGGCACCGTGGTGCCGCCCACGTCACCGAGCCCCATCGCCTTGCCGGCTTCGAGGCGCAGCTCCTGGACCTTCTGGTTGAGCTCGGGGTCGCCTTCGAGCTCCTTGACCGACTCGTAGCCGGTCTTGCCGAAGCTGCTCGCGGCGACCACGACAACCGGCATCCCGTTGTCGACGCAGGTCACGGGGATGCCGTTGAACGTGTCGGTGATGTTGCCGGTCGGCAGCACGTTCTTGCCGGACCCGTCGTCCTCGAAGTTGAGCACGATCGGCGCGGCGGTGCCCGGCACCCCGTCGATCGCGGTGTCCCCGCTGTACCGCGGCTCGCCGCCCGGCGTCGGGAACGTGGCGGTCACGATGCTGTCGGTGTTCACCATCCGGATCCGGACGCTGGTCTGCTCCGGCTGCGCGGCGACCAGGCCGCGCTCGACGGCGAACGGGCCGATGCCGGCCAGGATGTTGCCGCAGTTCTGCTTGTCGGTGACGACCGGCTGGTCGACGACGACCTGGAGGAACAGGTAGTCGACGTCGACGCCCTCGGTGCCGCTAGGGGAGACCACCGCGACCTTGGACGTGAGCGGGTGCGCGCCGCCGATGCCGTCGATCTGCCGCGGGTCGGGACTGCCCATGACCCGCAGCAGCAGGTCGTCGCGCTGATCCGTGTCGGCGGGCAGGTCGCTGGCGAGGAAGTACGCGCCCTTCGAGGTGCCGCCCCGCATCTGCATGCAGCGGATGCCGTCGCTCATCGCCGTGTCGCTCCTCTCAGCTGCCCTCGCCGGCCCGCTTGACGTACTCGGCGTAGCTGATGCGCTCCGCCTTCTCCAGCTTGGGGCGCAGGTTGTACATGTCGACGCCGAGCGAGCCGTCCGCGAGCTGCTTGCGGTTCTTGTCTTCCTTGGCGATCCGGGCGGCGGAGGCGGTGACGGCCCTGTCCACGTCCAGGCGCGGCACGACGCACACGCCGTCGTCGTCGGCGACGATCGCGTCGCCTGGCTTGATGAGCTGGCCGCCGATGGTGACGGGGACGTTGACCGAGCCGGGCGTCTCCTTGACCGTGCCCTGCGCGGAGACATTGGCCGTCCAGGCCGGGAAGCCCATCTCCCGCAGCTCCTGGGTGTCGCGCAGTCCGGCGGCCATGATCAGGCCGCGCACGCCGTGAGCCCGCAGCGACGTCGCGAGCAGCTCGCCGAACGCGCCGTCGCTGTTCGGCGACGCCGTGGTGATCACCACGATGTCGCCGGGCTTCGCGTACTCGACCGCGGCGTGGATCATCAGGTTGTCGCCGGGCCAGCACAGCACGGTCAGCGCGGTGCCCGCGGTGCGCGTGCCCTGCTGGTTCGGCCGGATGGCGGGGCCGAGGTAGCCGGTGCGGCCGATCGCCTCGTGGACGGTGGCGACGCCGTATTCGGCCAGCTTGTCTACCTGGCCGAGGTCGGCGCGCGGCGGGTCGGTGACGATGACGTTCAGCATGTCTCGGAGCCTCGGTTCCTCTCAGTCACTATCTATTACGGAGCGTGCAGACCTTCGGTTCGGGGTCGCCTGCGGGATGCCGGGCGCCGCGCCGTGCATTCCGTCGCCGACGGCGCGGAGCGTCTCGATGACGCTGTTCAGGTGCCGCCGGACGGCCTCCTCCGCGTCAGCGGGGCGGCGGCCGGCGACCGCGTCGATGATGGCCAGGTGCTCGGGCAGCGACTGGCTGGGGCGGCCTGGCCGCTGGGCGAGCTGGAACTGGTGCCTGACGAGCTGGGCGTGCAGCCGGTCGAGCAGGCCGAGCGCGACGGCCTGGCCGGACAGCGCCCCGACGCGGCGGTGCAGCTCCCTGTTGAGCTCGGAGTACTTCAGCGGGTCGGCGTCGGCGACCGCGCGCTTGAGCTGCTCGCCGAGCTCGCGGAGCCGGGCGGCCTCCTCGTCGCTGATGCGCTGCGCCGCCTTGACCGCGCACAGCGCCTCGAGCGCCATCCGGCACTCGGTGATGGCGACCGCCTCGGCCGTGGTGACCACCCGGACGCGGGCGCCCCTGTTGGGGATGCGCTCGACGAGGCCTTCGGCGGTGAGGTCGAGCAGCGCGGCCCGCAGGCTCTGCCGCGTCACCCCGAGCATCGCGGCGAGCTCTTCCTCGACGAGTCGCTGACCGGGGGCGACGTCCCCGCTCAAGATCGCCTGCCGGAGGGCGGCAAGCGCGTGCGTCCGGGCGGGCTCCCCAGCCTTAGGGCCGCCGGGCGTAGGTCTGGGCATGCCCGGAGGCTACGTAACGCACGCTTGCATTGTCAACAATCCGTCGGCCCAGGTCGCGCGATGTGTGGCAGCCCACGGACACACCCCGAACCCGGCTGTGGCCCCCCACAGTCGCGGCCTCGCCCGATTCGGGTGCGGCAGCCGCCCCGGCGTGGCAGCATGGCGATATGGCCGGGCGGATCGGTCGGCGACTACTTGCCGGAAACTTTGCAGTTCTTTCCAACACGCCCCGATACTTGATGGCATTATGTTACTTTCCCTAACATTCTGTTTTGCCCGGAACGTCGGCGGACCGAGGGGGGCCCCGGCATGAGAGTACGACGGGGATCTTGACCGTATGGGCTGGAGCACCACGCTCGACCTGGACCGTTTCCTGACGGAGGCAGGCGGCTATCTCAGTTCCCGTGCGGCCGAGAACATGCTGCTGCTGACAGCCGCGCAGGCGGCAGGCGACGCCCACCGCGGCGGAGCACGCCACGGCGGCCCGCACCTCTTCAGCCGCCGCGGTGGCGCCCACGCCAAGCAGGCGCCCGACCGTGCCGTCCAGGCCACCGACGCGGGGCCGTTGTTCGGCTGGTGGGAGCCGCCCGACGGCGGCGGGACCCGCGGCGCGTTCCTGCACGATCCGGCCGAGCCGCTGCTGATCGCCGGCCGCGCGCCGGAGACGGCCGCGTCCCTCGCCGCCGCGCTGGCCAGGGCCGGGCGGTCGGTGTGCGGCGTGGACGCGTCGGCCGAGGCCGCCGACGCGTTCGCGGCGGCGTGGAGCCAGCGGGCCGGGGTCGCCACCCGGGTGCACCAGCACACCCTGGTCTACCGGCTGACCGGAACACAAGCGATACCAGGGACGGCCGACGGGTCACAGGTGTCACAGTCACCGCAGGCGCCGCGGGCGCCGCAGACCGGCCCGGGCCTGACGGGCCAGCTGCGAACCGCTACCGCGGCGGACTGGCCGCTGCTCGTGAAGTGGCTGACGGCGTTCAGGCTTGAAGTGGGCGAGCTCACCGGCACCCCTGAAGCCACCGTCGATGAACTGCTCGGCTACGGCGGCGCGGTCTTCTGGGAGGCAGGCGGCGAGCCGGTCGCGATGGCGACCGTGACCCGCCCGGTGATGCGCACGGTGCGCATCACGAAGATGTACACGCCACCGGAGCACCGGCACAACGGCTACGCGGTCGCGGTCACGCTCGCGGTCAGCCACGCCGAACTCGCCGGCCGGGCGAGCGAAGTGGTGTTGATCACCGACAGCAACAGGCCGCACCGGCAGGCCGCGCAGCTCGGCTACGAGCTGATCGGCGAGCGGGCCGTGCTTCGCTTCGGCCCGCCTACCGGCGCGATACCGCGGCTGCCCACCGGCCCGCTGCCGCGTCTGCGGTCACGGTGACGTCACGGTGACGCTGCCTGCTGGCGGCGGCCGCGCCCGCTAGGCTCACAGCCGTGACTGAGATCTCTGTGATCGGGCGGATCGCCGCCGAGCTTGGCGTTCGCGACGGCCAGGTCGCCGCGGCCGTCCAGCTGCTCGACGGCGGCGCCACGGTCCCGTTCATCGCGCGGTACCGCAAGGAAGCCACCGGCACGCTGGACGACGCCCAGCTCAGAACGCTGGAAGAGCGGCTGCGCTACCTGCGCGAGCTCGAGGAGCGGCGCGCCGCGATCCTGGCCTCCATCGGCGAGCAGGGCAAGCTCACCGACGAGCTCACCGCGCAGATCAACGCCGCGGAGACCAAGGCCCGCCTCGAGGACCTGTACCTGCCGTACAAGCCCAAGCGCAGGACCAAGGCGCAGATCGCCCGCGAGAACGGCCTGGAGCCGCTCGCCGGCTTGCTGCTCGGAAACCCCGAGACCGACCCGGCCGCCGCGGCGGGCGACTTCCTCAGCGAGACCGTCCCCGACACCGCCGCGGCTCTGGACGGCGCCCGCGCGATCCTGGTCGAGCGCTTCGCGGAAGACGCCGACCTGATCGGCGCCCTCCGCGAGCGGATGTGGTCTCAGGGCGTGCTCCGGGCCCAGGTGCGGGAGGGCAAGGAGGACGAGGGCAGGAAGTACTCGGACTACTTCGACTTCGCCGAGCCGTTCGGCAAGCTGAAGGCGCACCGCGTGCTGGCGATGTTCCGCGCGGAGAAGGAAGAGATTCTCGACCTCACGCTGGACCCGAACGCGGCGGGCGACGGCGCCTACGAGCAGCCGATCGCCGAACGCTTCGGTATCGCCGACCGCGGCCGCCCGGCCGACCGCTGGCTGCTGGACACCGTCCTGTGGGCATGGCGCACCCGCGTCCTCGTGCACCTCGGCATCGACCTGCGGATGCGGCTGTGGCAGGCGGCCGAGGCCGAGGCCGTCGACGTGTTCGCCGCCAACCTGCGTGACCTGCTGCTCGCCGCGCCGGCCGGCCAGCGCGCCACGATGGGCCTCGACCCCGGCTTCCGCACCGGCGTCAAGGTCGCCGTGATCGACCAGACGGGCAAGGTCACCGCGACGCACACGATCTACCCGCACGTCCCCCAGCACAAGTGGGACGAGTCGCTGGAGATCCTCGCGCGCCTCGCCAGGGAGCACCACGTCGAGCTGATCGCGATCGGCAACGGCACCGCCTCGCGGGAGACCGACAAGCTCGCCCTCGACCTGATCGCGGCCAACCCCGAGCTGAACCTCACCAAGGTCGTCGTCTCGGAAGCCGGCGCGAGCGTCTACTCCGCCAGCGCCTACGCGAGCACGGAGCTCCCGGACCTGGACGTCTCGCTCAGGGGCGCGGCCTCGATCGCGCGCAGGCTCCAGGACCCGCTGGCCGAGCTCGTCAAGATCGACCCGAAGTCCATCGGCGTCGGCCAGTACCAGCACGACGTCGCAGGCAACAAGCTGGAACGCTCCCTGGACGCGGTCGTCGAGGACTGCGTGAACGCGGTCGGGGTGGACGTCAACACCGCGTCCCGCCCGCTGCTGTCCCGCGTGTCAGGCATCACCGACGGCCTGGCCGCCGCGATCGTCGCGCACCGCGACGACACGGGCGCGTTCACCACCCGCCAGCAGCTCATGACCGTGCCCAGGCTGGGCCCGAAGGCGTTCGAGCAGTGCGCGGGCTTCCTGCGCATCCGCGGCGGCGACGACCCGCTCGACGCGTCCGGCGTGCACCCGGAGTCCTACCCGGTGGTCCGCCGCATCCTGGCGAAGACCGGCACCGGCGTGGCCGCGCTCATCGGCGACGCATCGGCGCTCCGCGCCCTGAACCCGGCGGAGTTCACCGACGAGGCCTTCGGCCTGCCCACGGTCAGCGACATCCTCAAGGAACTGGAGAAACCCGGCCGCGACCCGCGCCCGGAGTTCCGCACGGCGACGTTCGCCGAGGGCGTGCACACGCTGGACGACCTGGAGCCCGGCATGGTGCTGGAGGGCGTGGTCACGAACGTCGCGGCGTTCGGCGCGTTCGTCGACGTCGGCGTGCACCAGGACGGCCTCGTCCACGTGTCCGCGATGTCCGCCAGCTTCGTCTCCGACCCCCGCTCGGTCGCCAAGCCCGGCGACGTCGTCCGCGTGAAAGTTCTCTCGGTCGACACGGCCCGCCAGCGCATCTCCCTGACAATGCGCCTGGACGACGGCACCGCGAAACCCGGCGCCTCCCCTCGTGCCTCCCAGGCCGGCTCCGGCACCGCCCCCGCCGCCCGCCAGACCCCCAGCCGCCGCCCAGCCCGCCCCGGAGGCGACCGTCCCGGAGGCGACCGTCCCGGCAGCGACCGCCGCGGCCCGAAAGGCGCCGACCACCGCGGCCCGAAAGGCGCCGACCGCCAGCCCGCCCGCCCAGCCACCGACGCCCGGGCCCCCGGAGACGACGGCCGCGGCGCCCCCCGTGGTGACGACCGTCGAGGCGGCTCGCGTCCCGACGACCGTCGCGGCCCGCGTCCGGGCGACGGCCACGGCCCGCGCCCTGACGACAGGCGTGGCGCCCCCGCCGCGCCGGCCGGCGGCGCGATGGCTGAGGCCCTCCGCCGGGCCGGCCTCCTCGACAACTCAGGCGCCCCCGCCCCGGCCAGGCCAGGCGCCGCCAAACCGCACCGCCGCGACGACCGCCCCTGACGGCCCGCCCCCGGCCGGCGAGCGGTAGATGGTGCGGGATCACCGCCGGATTCCGGCGCCTTATCCCGCACGATGACCTCACCAGCCTGATAACAGCAAGAAGGGGTCAAGTCGCCAATGATCGTGGGGACTTTGACCCGGTTTTCCCCGCCCCGACAAAAGCCCCACGGTAATCCCGCCGCCCTGATAACAGCAAGAAAAACCAACTGACCCGCCGCTGCGGTTGAATAAGACCCGTGGCGAACATCGAGGAGTTCCGGCGGCTGACCGCGGGGGACCATGGACTTGTCGTGGTGTGCACGCTGCGGGATAACGGGACGATCGCCTCGTCGGTGGTGAACGCGGGGGTGCTGCCGCACCCGCTGACCGGCGAGACCGTGGTCGGGATGGTGTTCAGGGGCGGCATTCGCAAGCTCGCTCACCTGCGCAAGCGGCCGTACGCAAACGTGGTTGTCCGGAACGGCTGGCAGTGGGCCGCGGCCGAGGGCAGCACCGAGCTCGCGGGCCCCGACGACCCGATGGATGGCATCGACGCCGAGCGGCTGCGGCTGCTGCTGCGCGAGATCTTCACCGCCGCGGGCGGAACGCACGACGATTTCGGCACCTACGACCAGGTGATGCGCGAGGAGCGGCGCACCGCGGTGTTCGTGCACCCGGACCGCGTCTACGCCAACCCAGGCCAGTAATCCAGGTAGGGCGCGCGGCCCGGATACTCACGCGCGTTCACTTCCCCGCACCGATAGCATCTGGTAACGGACTTGTCCCCGACGTCTAAGGAGCCCCACCGTGTCCAGCCAGCAGCTTCGGATCACCCTCGCCGGCCGCGAGCATGTGACCGAGGCCGGGACGACGGCGGGTGCCGCCCTCGACGGTGGCCCCCAGGTCATCGCGGCGCGGGTCAACGACGTGCCGCGCGACCTCGCCTACGTGCTCGCCGACGGCGACGTGGTCGAGCCCATCGTCAACTCCTCCGACGAGGGCCACGCCATCATGCGGCATTCCACCGCGCACGTGCTCGCGCAGGCGGTGCAGGACCTGTTCCCGCACGCCAGGCTGGGCATCGGCCCGCCCGTCGAGAACGGGTTCTACTACGATTTCGACGTGCCAGAGCCGTTCGCGCCCGGCGACCTGAAGTCGATCGAGGCGCGGATGCGGGAGATCGTCAAGCAGGGCCAGTTGTTCTCCCGGCGGGTCGTGACCGACGCGCAGGCGCGGGAAGAGCTCAAGGCCGAGCCTTACAAGCAGGAGCTCATCGGGCTCAAGGGCTCGCCAGCGGACGAGACCGCCGAGGAGCAGGTGGAGGTGGGCGGCCCCGAGCTGACCATCTACGACAACCTGGACCCGAAGACCGGCGCGGAGATCTGGAAGGACCTCTGCCGCGGCCCGCACGTGCCGTCGACCAGGGCGATTCCCGCCTTCAAGCTGATGCGCACCGGCGGTGCCTACTGGCGGGGCAGCGAGAAGAACCCGCAGCTGCAGCGCATCTACGGCACCGCGTGGGAGACCCGCGCCGCGCAGGATGAGTACCTCACCATGCTGGCCGAGGCGGAGCGGCGCGACCACCGTCGGCTGGGCGCGGAGCTCGACCTGTTCTCCTTCCCGACCGAGATCGGGTCAGGCCTGCCGGTGTTCCATCCCAAGGGCGGCATCATCCGCCGGGTGATGGAGGACTACTCGCGGCGGCGGCACGAGGAGGCTGGCTACGAGTTCGTCAACACCCCGCACCTGACCAAGGCCGAGCTGTTCGAGACCTCCGGTCACCTGGGCTTTTACAAGGAAAGCATGTTCCCGCCCATGGAGCTGGAAGGTGCGGAGTACTACGCCAAGCCCATGAACTGCCCGATGCACGTGCTGATCTATCGGTCGCGCGGGCGATCGTACCGGGAGCTGCCGCTGCGGCTGTTCGAGTTCGGCACCGTGTACCGGTTCGAGAAGTCGGGCGTGGTACACGGCCTGACCAGGGCGCGCGGGTTCACCCAGGACGACTCGCACATTTTCTGCACCCCCGAGCAGCTTCCCGGCGAGCTGGCGTCGCTGCTCGACTTCGTGGTGGGGCTGCTGCGGGACTTCGGACTGACCGACTTCGAGGCGGAGCTGTCCACCCGGCCGGAGAAGTACGTCGGGACGATCGGGGAGTGGGTCGCCGCCGAGGAGGCGCTGCAGGCCGCGCTTGACGCGTCCGGACTGCCGTACACGGTCGCGGAGGGCGAGGGCGCGTTCTACGCGCCGAAGATCGACGTGCACGTGAAGGACGCGATCGGGCGCCGCTGGCAGCTGTCCACGCTGCAGGTGGACTTCCAGGAGCCCGGCCGGTTCGGCATCGAGTTCCAGGCGGCCGACGGGACCAGGCAGCGGCCGTACATGATCCACCGGGCGCTGTTCGGCTCGATCGAGCGGTTCTTCGGCATCCTGCTCGAGCACTACGCGGGCGCGTTCCCGCCCTGGCTCGCGCCGGTCCAGGTGATGGGCATCCCGATCTCGGACGCCCACGTGCCGTACCTGGCGAAGGTGGCGGAGCTGCTCCGCGAGCAGGGCATCCGCGTCATGGTAGACGACTCGGACGACCGCATGCAGAAGAAGATCAGGACCGCGCAGCAGCAGAAGGTGCCGTACATGCTGATCGCCGGGGACGCGGACGTGGCCGCGGAAGCCGTGTCGTTCCGCTATCGGGACGGCTCGCAGAAGAACGGCGTCCCGGTCGCCGAGGCGATCGCCGAGATCGTGACGGCCGTCAGGGACCGCGTCCAGGTATGACCGGCCCCCAGCCGCCGGCCTTCGGGGCGGAACCTCCCGCCTCCTCCCTGGGGGAAAAGCCGGAGCTGCCGGGTGCGGGGGTGCCCGACGCGTTCGGCCGGCTGTGGACGCCGCACCGGCTCGCCTACATCCAGGGGGCCGGCAAGCCGACCGGCCCCGGCGCGCACGAGGGCTGCCCGTTCTGCGTCGCGCCGACGCTGACGGACGAAGAGGCGCTGATCGTCGCCCGCGGTGAGCTGGTGTACGCGATCCTCAACCTGTACCCGTACAACAGCGGCCACGTGCTGGTCTGCCCGTACCGGCACGTGGCCGACTACACGGAGCTGTCCGCGCCGGAGACCGCCGAGTTCGGCGACTTCACGATGCGCGCGATCCGGGCGCTGCGGGAGGCGTCAGGACCGCACGGCTTTAACATCGGGATGAACCTCGGCTCGGTGGCGGGCGCTGGCATCGCCGCCCACCTGCACCAGCACGTGGTGCCCAGGTGGGGCGGCGATACCAACTTCATGCCGGTTGTCGGGCGTACCCGGGTGCTGCCGCAGCTGCTGGCCGACACCCGCAAAGTGCTCGCCGACGCCTGGCCGGCCTAGGCGCCAAAGCCGGGCTAGAAGCTCACCGCCTGCCAGCTCGCGCCGCCGTTGCTGGTGAGCAGCAGGCGGCCAGGCCGCCCTTCGCCGTTCCCGTCGGCGAGGGCAGGCCCGTACACCACCACGCCGTCACTGGTCGTGGTGAACCCGAGGTCGTTGAACCCCGCGCCGCCGTCGCCCACCTCGTACGCGCTGCCCCACCGCGCCGCGCCGTTGCCCGAGTAGTACAGCCAGCTCGCGCCGCTGGCCGCCGACACCACGAGCTGGCCCGGCGTCGCGCCGGCGAGCGAGATCGGGTCACCGCCCCGCGGCGGGGCGCCGGCCGTCTGCGTCCAGTGCTGGCCGAGGTCGCTGCTGACGTAGATCGTCTTGCTCACCGAGCCCATTCCAGCCGACCCCGAGCAGAGCAGCGCCAGCGATTCGGGCCCGGTCACCGCGACCGACGTCGCGTACTTCACCCCCTGCGACGTGCACGGGGTGGCTTCATCGCTCGTGCTCTGGCCGCCGTCGGCGGTCACGACGACCGAGGTGCCGTCGAGGATCGCGGCGACCCGGGCCTGTGTCGCGATCAGGTCGTCGAACCCCCCGCCGCTGACGTGCAGCTGGGTGACCTGCTGCCACGAGCCGCCGCCCACCGGCCGGCGCATCAGGGACGCGGTCCCGCACCCGCTGGAGGAGGAGCAGGGCGCGGTCACCGCCAGGACCTGGCCGTCGATCACCTCGAGCGACAGGATCGATCCCGCGGGGGACGTGGCCTTGGCCCAGTGCTCGCCGCCGTCCGTGGTCTCCCACAGCCCGGTGCCGAACACGAAGCCGTGCGACGGCGTGGCGAACCTGATGCCCCACACGGCCGCAGCAGAGCCGTTCTGCGGCTGGCCGAGCGGCACGACTGGCGCGGGCAGCCCGCGCCAGCTGGCGCCGCGGTTCAGCGTCCTGACGATCGATGTGCACGGCGCGTGCGAGCACGGCGCGGTGCCGAGCACGAACGCCTCGTCAGCCGAGACGAACGTGACCGAGGTCGCCGCCATCCCGGCGGGCACCGGCCCGCCGGCCGGCGCCACCGCGCTAGCGGACGGCGAGGTGGTCGCGGCCGCCGAAGTCGCCGACGCCGCCGGCGTCGTGGCCGCGGCCGACGTGCTCCCGCCAGAACCGCCGGAACCGGCAGAACCGCCGGAGGCCTGCGTCCCGCAGCCGGCCAGCGCCAGCGCCGTCGCGGTCAGCAGAACGCCCAAGAGGACCGCGGTCCCTGACGGTCGCGGTCGCAACGTACTTCTCAGGTAATTCATCACGGCTCTGAAGACGCTGTCAGGGCGTCTTCGGTTGGGGAACGCGGGGAACCCGCCGACGGCTGCCGATGACAACACCGGCAGCCGTCGGCGGCCGCTTACTCCGGGGCTTACGCCGGCCGGGAGTCGGCGGCGACCTTCGCGGCCAGGTGCGAGGGCAGCGGCTCGTGGCGCAGGTAGCCGCGGGTGAACGACCCGGTCCCGTGCGAGACGGAACGCAGGTCGATCGAATATCGAGTGATCTCCAGCTCAGGCACCTCCGCGCGGATCAGCGTCCGCCCCACGCCCACCGGCTCTGACCCGATGACCCGCCCGCGCCTGCCGGAAAGGTCGGACATGACCGCCCCGACGTAGTCGTCGGGTATCAGGATCGACACCTCGTCCACCGGCTCGAGCAGCATCGGCGTCGCCTTCTCCGCCGCGTCCCGCAGGGCGGCCCGGCCGGCCTTCTGGAATGCCATGTCGGAGGAGTCGACCGAGTGCGCTTTCCCGTCGAACAGCGTCACCCGGACGCCGGTCATCGGATAGCCGGCCAGCACGCCGTGCTCGAGCTGCGCCCGGACGCCCTTCTCCACCGACGGGATGAACTGCCGTGGCACCACGCCGCCGACGATCTTGTCGACGAACTCGAACCCGGCGCCGTTCGGCAGCGGCTCCACCTCGATGTGGCAGATGCCGAACTCGCCGTGCCCGCCCGTCTGCTTGACGTTGCGCCCGAGCCCGCGCGCCGACGACGAGACCGTCTCGCGCAGCGGCACCCGCAGCGACACGGTGTCGACCGAGACGCCGTAGCGGGACGAGAGCCGGTCAAGCAGCACGTCGGAGTGCGCCTCGCCCATGCA
>Ga0335075_10012163_pt1 | contig 13008 bp, 16 predicted proteins | sample Lox_Sample_24_FD_206723 | JGI IMG/M metagenome (GOLD analysis project Ga0335075, IMG submission 206723) | Soil microbial communities from Loxahatchee National Wildlife Refuge, Florida, United States - Lox_Sample_2.4 | ecosystem: Environmental > Terrestrial > Soil > Wetlands | place: USA... | reverse complement strand
TACGGCGTGTCGAGGACCTGCGGCACGGTAAAGATGGTACTGGTCGGCCCCGTCATAAATAGTTTCGGAAGCGCCACAACCACGGTGGCGCGGCGCCCCCGGCCCCCGTGGCCGGCCGCGGGGCCGGCGGCGAAGCGCCTTTGTGCTCCGGCCTCTCGGCCCCGCGATGACCCGCGACACGCAGCTCGGCGTCTCCATCGAGCGGTCGGCGCCGACGCAGCTCTACCCGTTCACGCGGTTCTTTCGCGGCTTCGAGAAGAACCCGGCCGTGCGCAGCCTCTTCGGCGCCCGGACGGCCCGGGTCCTGCGGGCGCAGAAGGTCGAGTTCTTCTCCGCCCGCTTCGGCTACATGGGCACGAGCGATGTCGACGGCCATCTCCTCATCAGCACGAACCACCTCAGGACGAGCGAGTTTCGGACCGTCTACCTCGACCTCGTCCACGAGCTCTGCCACGTGCGCCAGTTCCAGCGGGGGAAGCCGCTGTTCTACCCGAAGCTGTCGTACGTCGACGCCCCGTCGGAGATCGAGGCGTACCGGTTCACCGTGAAGGAAGCCCGTCGGATCGGCCTGACCGACCCCGAGATCCTGGACTACCTCCGCGTGGAGTGGATCACGCCGGCCGAGCTGCGGCGGCTCGCCCGGCGCTGCGGCGTCGCCTCGGCCCGTCCCCGTCGGCCGGCCCACCGGCGCCGCCTCAAGAAGTGACGCCGACCCGGACGACCCCGACGGCGGGCCCCCCGGCCAACTATCGCCTGCAGGAGCTCGGCGACGGCCTCTGGGCCGCCATCGCCCAACGGGGCGGCCGCGGGGTGAGCAACTCGGCGCTCGTCGACCTGGGCGGCGCCGCGCTCGTCTTCGACACCGGGCTCACGCCGAGCGCCGCCCGCGACCTCGCGGCCGCGAGCGAGGCGCACCTCCACCGGCCGGTCACCCTCGCCGCCAACAGCCACTGGCACTTCGACCACTCGCTCGGGAACCAGGCGTTCGCCGGTCGGCCGATCTGGTCCACCCGCCGGACCCGGGAGATCATGCTCGAGAACCGGGACCAGCGCGCCGCCGAGCTCACCCGCACCACCCTCGAGGCGGAGCGCCGGGAGCTCGCGGCCCGGCGGGACACGGCGCCGACCGAGGCGGCGCGGCAGGACGCGGAGATCTACCTCGGGATGACCGAGGCGATCCTCGACGAGCTCGAAGGGCTCGCGGTCGTCGTCCCCGACCGCACGTTCGAGACCCACGTCGACCTGCCCGGCGAGCGCGGTGCCCGGCTCCTCTCCTTCGGCGCCGGGCACACGGAGGCCGACGCCCTGCTCTATCTGCCCCGCGAGCGGGTGCTCCACGCCGGGGACCTCGTCTGCATCGGGCTCCAGCCGAGCCTGGGCTCCGGCGACCCCCGTCACTGGCTCACCGTGCTCGACGAGATCGATCGGATCGGCGCCGAGCGGATCATCCCGGGCCACGGGCCCGTCGCCGGCCCGGACGGCCCCCGCGAGACCCGGGAGTACGTCACCGGCATCCTCGCCGCGGCGGAAGGACCGGAGCGGGGACCGCTCCCGGCCGCCCTGCGGAAATGGGAAGGCTCGCTCGGGCTGGAGGCGAACCTCACGTTCGCCCGGGCCTGGCTCGCCCGCGAGCGCGCCCGCTGAGCCCCCGCTCCGGACGCGGCGACCCGGCCGCCACGACCGCTAAGAACCCGAACGGGCTCTGGGAGAGGCATGTACTACTCGAGCTACGTCCGGTTCTCCGCCGTACTCTCGATCATCGCCTGGGCGATCCTCACGGCCCTGTTCGTGGCGCTGTTGGGCCCGGGCGGGTTCCTCCTGGGGGTGCTCTTCGGCTTCGTGGTGCTGTTCGGCTTCGCCCTCAGCGTCGCCTGGGCGAAGCGGGCGGTCGAGACCTTCGGAGGGTCCCCCTTCCCGGGGATCTGGGGGGTCTTCGGCGTGACGATCGAGGCGGACCCGGGCGCCGCGCCCCGGACGGCGAGCCCGCCGCTCGGCGCCTCGGCCGCCGCGCCGACGGGGCGCTCGGAGTACGCGCCCTGGAGCGAGTCCCCGCCGAGCTTCCGCGGGCCGGACGCCGGGCTCTCCCTCGCCGACGTGCACTCCTGCGGACGGTGCGGGACCATCACGACCGGCGCCTCCTCGAAGTACTGCCGGAGCTGCCGGGCCTCGCTCGACGGTGCGGAGGGGATCGAGACCACCCCGGCCGTCGGCTGCCCCAAGTGCGGCGCGGTGACGAGCGGGCGGGCCTCCCGCTTCTGCCGGGTCTGCGGCACGCCGCTGCCCTGACCTCTCCGACCGACGATGCCGGACGGTTCGATCTCCTCCTTTCCGCGGGTCGACGGCCACCGGATCTACGTGCGCTCGTTCGGGCGCGGGCGCTCCCGGCCTCCGCTGCTCTGCGTGCACGGAGGCCCGGGGTCGACGCACGACTACCTGCTCCCGCACACGGACCTAGGGCGGCGCGGCCATCGGGTCGTCTTCTACGACGCCCTGGGCTGCGGTCGCTCCGACCTGCCGGAGACGCTCGGTCTGTACACGCACGCGCACGACCTCAAGGTCCTGGACGCGATCGTCGACTCGCTCGGGGCCCGTCGCATCCACCTCCTCGGCTCGAGCTACGGCGGGATGCTCGTGCTCCATTACGCGGCGAGCCACTCCGATCGTCTCGCGTCCGTCGTCTCGGTCGGCGGGCTTTGCGACGTCCCGTTCGCCGCCCGGGAGATGCGGCGGCTCGTCCGCGAGCTTCCGGCCCGGACGCGACGGGTCCTCGACCGGTACGGCCGGCGCGGGGAGTTCACCCACCCCGCCTACGAGGCGGCGATGATGGAGTTCTACCGCCGGCATGTCTGCCGCCTTCGTCCGTGGCCCGAGGGCGTCGCGTCGGCCCTCGCGAAGATGAGCCGGCCGGTCTACCAGACGATGAACGGACCGAACGAGTTCACGATCGTCGGCAACATCCGCGACATCGACTTCACCGGCGAGCTGCGGCGGATCTCGGTCCCGACGCTCGTGATCCACGGGAAGTACGACGAGGTGACCCCGGCGGTCGGCCGACGCATTCACGCGGCGGTCCCCGGTGCCCGCCTCCGGATCTTCCCGCGGAGCTCCCACCTGAGCTTCTGGGAGCAGCGGCCGGAGTACATGCGGCTCGTGGGCGACTTCCTCGCCGGGGCCTCGGGCTAGCGGGCCCGCGGAGTCCGGACTCCGGGAACCGGGACGGTCGAGCGGGGCCGGGAGCCCGCGCGCCCGCCTAGGGCCCGCCGGCCGAGGTCTCCGCCGCCGGAGCAGCCCGCGCGGGCGCCCGTCGGCCCGCCTCGCGCTCGATGAAGTTCTTCGGCGCGCCGACGAGCCAGAAGATGTTGCCGTCCGGGTCGGCGAACTTCGCCGAGGCCCCGAGGCCCTCGCCCTCGAGCGGCTGCGGAAACTGTACACCGCTCCGGGTCATCCGGTCGACCAGGGCCGGGAGCTCGTCCGTGACGAACGCGATGCCGGTGTTGCCCGGTTCCACCGGCTCGAAGCCCTCGCACAGGTGCAGCACGAACGCGTCGCCCGGCGGCGCCACCAGGAGCGCGTGCCCGGAGCCCCCGATCGTGTGCTGGACGAATCCCAGGTGGTCCTCCCACCATCGAGCGGACTTCTTGGCGTCGGTCACGGTGACGGCCACATCGGCGAGCGCGATCATCGTCGGTCCTCGAGCGCCCACCCCGCCGCCGGACTTAAGGTCCGACCGGGGGCGGTGAAACGCCCCGGTCTCCGACGTGCGTCCTCGACGGCCCGCCTCGGCCCCCCCGGGGCCGAGCCCGGGGGCTCAGGAGAGCACGATGCTCCCCGTGAACGAGTAGGTGCCCGGGGTCTCCGGGTAGCGAAGGACGAAGGAGATCTGCAGGCCGCCGCTCGGCACGGGGCTCGGCAGCGTCGGGGAGGTGGAGACCAGCGCGAACGGCCCGGGGGCCGAGAGACTGACGTTCTGTCCGGTGCCGTACGAGAGGTAGACGCTGCTCGCGTACGTGCTGCCGGGACGGGCGCGGGTCGCGCACTGCTGGCAGCTCACGTCATAGCCGACGAACGTGCCGTTGAACGGAGGGAGTCTCCAGGAGACCAGCGTGACCGTGACGGTCGTTTGGGCGGTGTAGTACCCGAGGAGCGCGAACGTCGCCGGCCCGGCGACCAGCACGGCCGCCACGAGGCCGACCACGAGCGCCGCATCGCGGTACTTGCGCCGCCGTGCCGAGCGCGTCGTCGGTGCGGGTGCCCCGGGGGGATTCGAGGGCGGGTTCACGGCACGTTCCGCGGGCCGGTCAAGGCCTCCGTCCCGTAAGGAGTTTCCGAGGCCGTCGCCGCCGGCCCGACGACGGAGGAACGGTCCGCGGTTCGAGGTCCCGGCCTGGAGGGCCGGCTGGGGCCGACGGGCCCGCGGCTACGCCTTCTCGAAGCGCTGACCGAACGAGAACCCCCGGCAATCGATGACGTCGAACGGGTTCCCGTCGGGATCGGACAGGGTCACGAAGTCCCGGTCGCTCTGCGCCGGGGCCAGCATCCGGGCCCCCAGCCCGATCAACCGCTCGACCTCGCCCTCGGGATCGGACGCGTAGAGATCGAAGTGGAACCGGTAGTCGGCGTCGGGGCCTTCCGCGACCTTCTGGAGGGAGAGGCTCGGTCCCCGCTCGAACGGATCGACGAGGATCACCCAGTCGTCGCGGGGCGGCCGCCGGGTCCGATACCCGAGCGCGGCGCACCAGAACTCGATCATCCGGTCGAACTCCTTGCACTCCACCACGATCGAACCCATCCAGAGCTTTCCGGGCGCGTCCATCCTCGCCCCGAGCCCTCCGGCTATGAAGGCGTGCCCGCCCGCCCTACCGGAGCGCCCCGCCCAGGGGCGTCCTTTTGAGAGACGGCTCGCTGGGCCCCCGCGGGGGACGAACGGCGGTGAAGCGGACGGTAGGGGAGCTGCTGCTGATGGTGGCCCTGGCGTTCGGGGTCGTGCTGCTCGGAATCGCGGCGCTCCTGTTCCTGCAGACCCACTACGGCCACACGACGACCCCCGCCGAAATCGCAGCGACGATCTTCCTGACGCTCGGATTCCTCGCCACCTTCTGGGCGGGGCTCGTAGCGATCTGAACCCCGGACGGGCTCCGGCCGAGGAGTGCCGGCCCCCGGACCCGGGGAGACGTCACGACGCACCGTCAGGACGGCTTCGGAACGAACGAGACGTACGGGACGCCCCGGACGCGGTCCTCGGCGACGACGAAGCTCGGGAACCGCGGTCGAAGACCGCGAACGATGAGGCCCACGTCCTCCCGGTGCAGCGCAAACTCGGTGTCCGCCATGCTCCGGACCCCGGCCTCGACGCCGAGCCCCGGCCGCAGCACGCCGATCCCGAGGTTCTGGAGGGCCCGGACCCGCTTGATCCCGAAGTAGTACATCCGGAGCGCCTGCTCGGGACCCATCAGCGTGTCGAACACCTCGAACGCGGTGAACTCGAGGAACGGCTTGCCGTGGCCGCCCTGCGCCTCCCGCTCCGCGGCCACCATCCGCTTCACGGCCCGCTCCCGCGAGATCGGCGTTCCGTCCTTCGCCATGTTCACGACGTAGGAGAGCCCGTGGTCCTCGCCGACGTAGTCGACCGTCCGCACCCGCGTGTCGAACCGGCGGCGGGTCGCGTAGCGGGTGAGCCGGGACCGGAACCCGTGCGGGCTGTCCCGGGACGGAAGGACCGCGATCATCCCGCGGGACTGGTAGAGGAAGTTGAGGAAGATCGGGAACAGGAGGAGGTCGAGGTCCTCGAGCCCGACCGTCTCGTCGATCGAGAAGACGGCCTCGCTGCCGCGACGGAATCCGCCGCCGATCAGCCGATCGAGGTCCGGGATCCCGCTCGAATACAGCCCCTCCGGATCCTTGACGGGCACCCAGCCCTCCGCGTCCCGGTCGCTCCTGGCCCGGCCCTGCATGGGGAGAGGAAGCTGCGAAGGGGTTCTTAGATTCATTCCGGGCGGAGGCGGGTTTTTCTGACGGTGGCGACGCTCCATTTCCGGGTCGCCTCCACCGGAGATCCGGTCGCGCCCGCCGCGCTCCCGGTCGCGCCCCCCGTCCGTCCGGTACCGCCGGAGGAGCCCCGGCTCACAGGATTCTGTGCGCCGGGCCGTCGCGCGGCGACCGCTCAGGACGTAGGTGCGGTCGGGAATGAGCCGGTGGGGGGCTCGGCCCGCGACTCCTTGGTCGCGCGGATCCGATAGACGAGGCGCTCCGAGCCGGTGCCCGGGTCCCCTTCCAGGTCCCGGCCGATCGCGAGCCGGTGCGCGCGGGCGCCGTCGAGCACGGCGCGGACCAGCTCGGGCGGGACCCCGACCACCACGCGCGGCAGGCGGCGCCCGCGCCGAGGGGGGCTCGTGTACAGCCGATAGGTCGGGGTGTCCTTCGGCGCGCGGGCGGCGCGGTTCACCTCGAGCGGGGTCTCGCGGATCAGGAGCTCGAAGCTGGGGTCCCACCAGACCAGGATCGGCCGGCGGCGCCGGCTGAACTCGAACCGCAGGCCGTCCGGCTCGACGACGATCGCGCGCGGCCAGCGGTCGATCGACACGATGACCCAGAGGAGCGTGATCGCGATCGCCACGAGGAACCCGCCCGGCAGCAGGAGCAGGAGGGACCCCGAGTAGCCGCCGACGCCGAGCAGGAGGATCGCGAGGAGGAGCACGCCGACCCCGAGCGCCCACCGCAGCTGGATCGCGCCGCGAAGGCGCGTGCGGTCCTCCTCCACTTCGACGCTCAGATCGAACCGGGCCGGGAGCGAGAGGCTGGGAGAGGTCGGCGCGGCCAGGCCCGCGGACTGGGTCTCGAAGTAGGTCGCATGCGGGCGCAGCGGGCCCGACCCGGCGTGGAAGTCCAGGGGTTCGGGAGCCATCGGGGTCGAGGGGACGAGCGGCCCACTCCACAAAGCCCTGACCCGACCGGCGCAGGGTGGGGGACCGCTCCCGTGAAGTCCCGGACGGCTTGCCTCGGCGATGCGCGCGTCGGAGCTTCGCGACCTGTTCGAGTACGCCATCGACAGCCGGAGCCGACTGCTCGCCAAGGCCCGGGAGCTCGGGTGGGAGGCGTTCGTTCAGGGCCGGGGCGCGACCTGGGACTCGATGCTGCTCGTCTATCTCCACATCCTGGACGTCGAGGACGGCTGGCTCGAGATCGCCGCCCACGGAGGCGACCTCGCCCACGGTCCCGATCGGAAGGCCGCCGACTACTCGGGGTTCGACGCGGTCGAGGCGGACAGCCTCCGGGTGGCGGGGCTCACGCGGTCGCGGATCGCCGGCTGGTCGGACGACGACCTCGCCCGTCCGGTGCGCTTCCTCGCCCGGGACCCGCTCGAGCGCACCCCCGAACGCATCGCGATGCACGCGTTCATCGACGAGGTCGCCCACCTGGGCGAGCTGATCTGCCTGTTCTGGCAGCAGGGCGTCGAGCCGCCCTACATCGACTGGCTCGACTATCGCCTGACCCCGTAGCGGGACGGCCCGGCGGGGCCGACGCCGCGGCTCAGCGGACGGACGCGAGCGCCGAACGGAGCGCGGTCGCGAACGCCTCGGGGGTCGAGAGATTGATGAGATGGTCCGCCGCCGGGATCTCGGTGAGGCGCCCTCCGGGGACGGCCCCGGCGATCCGGCGAGCGAAGAAGATCGACGCCGGATTGTCCCGGTGCCCGATCAGCAGCGTCGTCGGGACGGTCAGCCGGGGGAGGCGGGGCTCGGCGGCCGGGCGGGCCTCGGCCTGCATCTCGCTGCGGTTCGTGAACACCTCGGTCGCATTGGCGTCGACCATCTCCTTCCAGCGACGTAGGGCCTCGCCCTCGAGCGCCGGGCACCAGAGCTCCCGAAGGAGGTCGAACGCCCGGGTCCGATCGCCCTTCCGCCATGCCTCGGCCGTCGCCTTTGAGATCTGCTCGTCCCGCTCGAACGACGCCTGTTCCTCGGGCGTGTACGGCGCCTGGATCCCGCCCGAGAGCCCGGGCGCCGCGAGCAGCAGACCCGTCACCTGCTCCGGGTGGGCGAGGGCGAAGTCGACGGCGATCGCCCCGCCCATGCTCGACCCGACGACGAACGCCCGATCGACTCCCACGTGGGCGAGCACGCTCTCGACATCGCCGACGAGCGAGTAGGGCCCGGTCGCCGGCGCGGAGCCGCCGAAACCGCGCAGGTCGTAGCGGATCACGAGATGCTCGGGCGCGAAGGCGGCGACCTCGCGGTCCCACATCCGACGGTCCGCGATGACCGAGTGGACGAACAGGATCGGAGCGCCCTTCCCCGCCACATCGTACGCGAGGGTGCCTCCGGGCACAGGCACCTTCGCTGGCGTCGGTCGTCCGCGCTTGGTCGCCGTCCCACGCGCCATACGCGAGCGCGACGGCGGGGCCGCTATTTGAGCCCCGGTCGAGGGTGGTGGAACGGGCTCCCCCCGAACCGCCGACGTCGGCCGGGGGGAGCTAAGGCGTGAGGTGCGCTGCCCCGGAGGTGAGATCGTCGCTGCCGGCGAGCTCCGTGGTCGCGCAGCTCTGCGCGACCGCCTGGCCCGGGCCCCGGATCCAACGGTTCCGCGCCATCGAGGAGGGGTGGGCCCACCTGCTGCTGGAGGGGGACGGTCGATGGATGTTCCGGGTCCCGCGCCGTAGCGAGCTCGCCCGACGGCTCGGACGCGAGGTCGCCTTGCTGGACTACCTCGGGCACCGGATCCGGGCCCGGGTCCCCGAACCGATCCTCGTGGGGACCTTGCCCCGCCCTCGGGGCTGGCCGTTCTTCGTCTACGCTCGGCTCCCGGGGGTGCCCCTGCGCGACCCGCGGGCGCTGCCGCCCGGCGAGCGACGGCGGCTCGCCGCGTACCTGGTCGCGCTCTTCGAGGACCTCGGCGCGTGCCCCCCCGGCCCGCTCGCGCGGATCGGCGTCCCCCGGCTCGATCGGGACGCGACCGTCCTGCGGTTCCGACGGCTGCGTCGTCGCTATCGCGCCCGGGCCGCCCGGCACGTTCCGCACGAGCTCGACCGGGCCATCGAAGCCTCGTTCGCCGACCTGATCCGCGTGCTCGGGGTCTCCCGGTTTCGCCCGCGGCTGGTCCACGGCGACCTGTGGCCCAGCCATCTCCTCTGGGATCGCCGGCGGGGGGCGCCGACGGGGGTGGTCGACTGGGAGGACGCGAGCCTGGGCGACGGGGCCGCCGACCTGGTCGCGTTCGAGTCGATCGCGACGGAGCTCGGGGCCGAGCTGGCCCGACGGAGGACCCTCGCGCCGGATCGCCACTTCGATGAGCGCCTCGCCTGCTACCGGGACGTCGTGCCCGTGCACGGGCTCGTGTTCGGGTGGGAGCAGGGGAACCTCCGTCGCGCAACGGCCCATCGGCGCGAGCTCGAGGCGCGGCTGCTCGGACGCGGGCGGCTCACGCCCCGCCCGGAAGACCCAGCCGGGCGCGCAGCCGCTCGTTCGCGGTGAGCAGGTCGAGCCCGCGCTGGACCCGGGGGCGGATGCCGCGCAGCGGCTCCGCCTCGAGGAACGCCCGCACTTCCCGGCTTCGACCGATCCCGAGGTACGGGACGGCCCGGCCGACCATGATGCCCGCGAGCGGCGTCCCGACCCCCTTCGCCTCCGAGTTTCGCAGGTTCGCACGGATCCAGTCCCACAGCGGCGCGCGCAGAGGGGGGTTCCGGGCCCCGGACGGCACCAGGAACACCTGGAGGCCGACCGTCGGGAACTCGCGGAACCGGTCGGTCATCGCCCGCACGAGATCGCTCGGCGCCGACGTCGAGGCGAGGCCGAAGCAGAGCAGGTCCGACAGGTCCTCGTCGCTCGTCGCGAACATCGCGAGGATCCGGTCGATCGCTCGGGCCCCGCCCCCCGCGGCGTAGGCGGCCACGATCGCCTCGCGCAGCGCCGGCGGCTCCCGCAGCACACGCTCGAACCGAGGGGCGAGCTGCCGGGCGAACTCCGGGTCCGCCCGGGCGCGCATCCAGAACACCCACTCCCGCGCCTCCTCGAGGCCCTCCGCCTCGGCGGGGCGGGGCGTTTCGCCGAGCCGCTCCGTCTGGGCCCGGAGGAAGTGCTGGGCGGCGGCGACCAGTCGCGGCTCGTCCCAGAGCACCGGATACAGGTCGTCGAGCAGCCGGGCGATGCCGTCGATCGCGACCCGGTCCTCGATCGAGGCCGCCGACTCCACGACGTCACAGAAGTCGTCGAGGGAGTAGTCTCCCGAGTGGAGGAACGCCGCCGCGTCCGAGATCCACCCGAACCGGTCGGCCGCGAACTCGCCGGCGAGCCGGGCGAGTGCGCCCTTCCGGAACTCGGGGGGCCATAGGAGATGGAAGAACCCGGTGCGCCCGGGGTCGAGCCGGAGCCGGCCGAGCTGCCGCTTCGGCAGCACCAGGCGCGGCGTGTCGAAGACGATCGTTCCGGCCTCCGCCCCCTCCTCCCAGCGGAGCGGGATCGGCCACGGGGGCTCGGCCGGCGCGTCCCCCACGAGCGAGAACCGCTCCTGCGTGAGCTCGACGTCGGGTCCGACCTGGCGGAGGGTGATCTTCGGGTGGCCGGCGCGCTCGACCCAGGCCCGCATCACCGGGGCGACCGGGCGCCCGGACTCCTCCTCGAGGGCGGCCCACAGGTCGTCGCTGGTCGCGTTGCCGTTCTGGTGGTCCCGGAGGTACTCGGAGATCCCGTCCCGGAACGCCTCCGGGCCCACGAACGACTGGATCATGCGGACGAGCCGCGCGCCCTTGAGATAGGTGATCTCGTCGGCGTTCGCCATCATGTCGTCCGAGCTCGCCGACGGCGGCCGAACGGGGTGCGCGCTCGGCACGGCGTCGATGCGTTCCGCGACCGCCGCCGTGAGGGCGAGGTACGCCCACGGGTCCCGGCGCAGGTGCGTCAGCTCGGCGACGAGCGCGGCCGCGAACGTGGCGAACGACTCGTTGAGCCAAATCTCGTCCCAGCCGCGGAGCGTGACGAGATCCCCGAACCACTGGTGCGCGGTCTCGTGCAGGATCACGTAGTCCCCGTACGCGCGGCCGGTCGGGGTGCCCTCGGGCCCGACGAGGTACATGTCCTCCGAACCGGTGATCGCGCCCCAGTTCTCCATCCCGGCCCAGAAGTCCTGGATCACGACGAAGTGCAGCTTCGGGAGCGGGTACGGGAGGTCGAAGTACTCGGTGAACCCCCGGAGCGCCGTGCGGCCGATGCCGGCGGTCCGACGCGCGAGCTCCGTCTTGCCCGGCGGCGCGGCGACGATCACGGGCACGGGCCCCTCCGCGTCGACCGTCTCCTCGAACGGTCCGATCCCGAGGTAGAGCAGGTAGCTCGACATCGGCGGGGTCGGCGCGAAGCTCCACTCGCTCCGACCGTCCGACACCGGTCGCACCTCTCCGGGCATGTTCGAGATCACGACGAGATCGGGCTGCGTCGTGACCCGGAGCCGGAACACCGCCTTCCGGTCCGGTCGGTCGAGGCACGGCAGAAGCCGCCGGCACGACTCGGGCTGCAGCTGGGTCGTGAACGCCTTCGCCTTCCCGACGCGGGCCACGAAGAAGCCGGTCCGGAGCTCCGTCGAGACACGTCCCGAGTAGGTGATCTCGATCGGGTCCGAAGCCCCCGGCGCCCGGCCGACCCTCAGCTGATGCTGGTGCTCGTCGTGCTCGAACGGCACGGGGTTGCCGTTGACGCGGACCGAGTGGACCGCGAGCTCCTGGCAGTCGAGCGTCAGGGGGCCCGGCTCGTCCGCTCCCGAGATCTCGACGGATCCTCGGAAGGCGTTCGTGGCGTAGTCAATGTCGAGATCGATGTCGTATTCGAGCACTCGACCCGCGACGCCCTCGCGCGCTCTAATCCTTTCTATCGTCTAGGTCCGGCGGACGGACCGTCGTGGCAGCCCAGGGTCGGCGAAGGGGAACCGCCTCCGGGCCGCCGGTGCTCTCGAGGTTCCGCGCGGTCCTCGCCCGCGTGCCCCGGGGCCGGGTGGTCTCGTACGGTCAGGTCGCCGCAGCCGCCGGCCGACCGGGCGCGGCCCGCGTCACGGTCTGGGCGCTCCGCCGTTTCGAGGGCCTCCCCTGGCACCGGGTCGTCGGGGCGGGGGGACGGATCGCGCTCCGCGGCGAGGAAGGGCGGGAGCAACGGCTCCGCCTCCGGCTGGAAGGCGTCCAGTTCCGGGGCGGGAAGGTCCGGATGGACCTCCACGGCTGGGTGCCGAGGCAGCGACCGCGCGCCGCCGAGGGCGCCCCCGCGCCCCCCCGGCGCCGGCGGCAGACGTACTACATCGAAGCATCGCGGATCGTCTGAGGCCGACGAGCGGCCCCGCGACGCGACCCGCAGACCTCTCAAGGCGCGACGGGCATGGCTCCCGAGGGGACCGTGACCCGACCGGTGGCCGGGTACGAGGGCCGCTTCGACCTGTTCGGATGGCCGCTCGTCCGGGCGGTCGTTCACCTGCGCCGGTCGCTGCCCCGGAGCTCGCCGCGTCTCATCGACCTCGGATCGGGGCGAGGTCGGGACCTCCTGTACTTCGCGAAGCACGGCTTCCGGGTCGAGGGGATCGACCGGGACTCCACCGAACTCGCGAAGGCCCAACGCCGCGCCCACCGGGAGGGCGTTCGGATCGCGACGCGGGTCGCCGACCTGCGCACGCTGCGGATCCGCGACCCGGTGGACGTCGTCTTCTCCAGCACGGCGCTCAACCACCTCCCGCCGGATCTGCGGGCCCGCCGGTTCGCCGACTTCCAGCGGGCGACGCGGTCGGGCGGCGTCCACGCGGTCAACGCGTTCGTACGGGTTCGCGGTTCCGCCCCGCCTCCGGACGTCGCCCCCGGGCTGACGTACTTCCGCCGCGGGGAGCTCCGCCGCTACTACCGGAGCTGGGAGGTGCTGCACGCCGAGACACGGGTGCTCCCCTGCGTGGTCGGACCGCCCGCGCATGTGCATGCCGCGGAGTCCCTCGTGGCCCGTCGGCCTCGCGACGCCTAACTAACTAGGAGGTCACCGTACCGGAGGCCAT